>JAESGW010000793.1_pt1 | contig 13957 bp, 10 predicted proteins | sample 9269791 | NCBI WGS metagenome assembly JAESGW01 (sample SAMN16773120, study PRJNA677053) | algae metagenome | isolation source: Aphanocapsa lilacina HA4352-LM1 and co-occurring heterotrophs from near cave... | place: USA: Maniniholo cave, near Haena, Kauai, HI | collected 2009-07-28 | reverse complement strand
CAACCAGCGTCGAATCGCCGTCGCCAGCACCCGTGAACACATTGCCCGATGTCGTGCTGCCCAAGGCCTCGGCGACATGGTCCGTATCGTCGCGGGCAATCGGCTCGTCGTCGACAATGGCGATGACGATGTTCGCCGGCGCTGACGTGTCGGTGCCGTCTGAGACGGTCAGCGTGAAGTCATCCGTCTCGCCGATGCCGTCTATGTCAGTCGTCGGGCTCGTGAGTTCATAGGTGTAGGTCGCAACTCCGGTGGAAGGGTTGTAGCTGGTGATCATCAGCACGCCGTGCGCGCCGTCGATCACGGAGCCCTGCAGATCGGCAATGGCGATTGTCTTGCCGTTGATGGTGATCGACTGGAGGTCGCTCAGGCCATCCGGGTCGGACAGCTTGAAAGTCCCACCGGCAAATTCCGTAGGCGCATTCGGATTGGAGCCGATGCTGGTAAGGCCTGACTCCTGAACGAAATCGGCATCACCGCCGGGATTGCCGGTGTCTATCTCGATTTCCGGCCCGCGGTTGCGGCGAAGACCCGGATAGAGTTCGCGATTTTCATATTGCGGGAACTGCAATGCGGTTGGTGGCAGCAGAGCCGACAGGTCGAAGCCATTGCCGATACCACCAATAGGGGCCTCAAAATTGCCGCCGGAGCTGTTGGCCGAACCAGGTCCGACCGAGATCGATCCGTCAGGACCAAAAGCGACATCGACGCCGCCGGCTTCAAGCGCTGCGATCAGGGCAACTCGTGGAAGCTCGAAGTCGCCGAGCATGAAGGTCGGCACGTTCGAGGCAGCGTCCTTGACGACGATTTCGGTGCCGTCGGCCTGCTCGAGGATCAGGTTCTTGCCGTCGACCTTGATGTTGTCGACCGAGATGTTGGCCGGCAGGTGGACAACATTGGAGGCGTCGGCGGTATATTCGGCTGGTGTGGCCGGCGCGGCTGGGGTGGCATTGGGTTGGGCCGCCTGGATGGGCTGGCCGGAGCCGGCATCGACCGGAACAGGGTCGGCTTTTGCTGCCGGCTCGGTCGCCTGCGCGAGGAGCTGCACCTCCGACAATGGCACTGCCTGGTCGAGCAGCGGGTCGCTGCCGGTTGCAGTTGCCGAAAGATTTCCCTGGTCAACGGAGGTTGCCATAGCCCATCCCCTAATTTCTTGCTGGCCGCAGCAGAGCAACGAGATTTGGGTGATTGCAACGGGGGCGTGCGCAAAGCTGCATATCCCCATATGCAAGCGAGCAGGAAAACTTAATGGGTGGTTAATTTGGAGAGGTGAGATGCACCTGAAGCATCTTGTCGAACAGACTTTAGGGTCGTCGCGCGAGTATCGTGCAAGGTGTCATGTGGGCATAGGAAAAGGTGGCTGCAACTATCCGTTGACCACGAAAGAAAGCAGCAGATCCGGCGACTTGACCGGGGCGCGGACGATATTGAGCTGGCCGCGGTAACGCCGGTCGGCTGTGGCGAGGACGAAGCCGCTGGCGATCGGCACGCCGTAATTGGCGTCGAGCCTGGCGAAGATGTCGGCGACGTTCAGGTCGAGGGACAGCCGGAGGTCGCGGCGCCCTTCTTCTCCGAATCCGACCGGCAGATGGCGTTTGACCAGGTTCTGGAAGGATGGATTGAAGGTCAGGATCTTCTTTGTCGATGATAATGCAAAAGCCGGCGCCGGGCAGGCACCCAGGATAGCGTTGATGGTTCGCAGCGATGCCAGCTTGGCCAAGGCGGTGCTCTGATCGGTCATCCAGCGCAGGCACGCAACACGGATGGCCGAGGTGAGGTTGCCGGTTTGCGTGTTGGAAATTTCGATCTCGTCCACCATTTCGCCGAGCGTCAGGTGCTTGTCTTCAGCTAGCTGTTTCAGCGTTGCCCAAAACACGCGCTCGAGCTTGATGCCGCGTCGCGTGCCCTGGCGCACGACAACGCGAAAATCCGATGTCAGATCGTCGGCCGAATAGATATGGTGTACGGGTCCACCAGGCGCCGCTCCACTATCGTTCATGGAGCGCCTCGTCGCGCGCCTTGTTGATGGGTTTCAGCAGGTAGCTCAGGATTGTCTTGCGACCGGTAATGATCTCGACGGTGCTGATCATGCCTGGAATGATGGAGTAGGACTTGCCATCCCGTTCCAGCGCAGAGCGGTCGGTCGAAACCCTGACCTGATAATAGGGTTCGCCGGTATTCTGGTCTACGAGGCTGTCGGCCGTGATGTTCTGCACCTTGCCGTCGAGACCGCCGAAAATCGAGAAATCATAGGCCGAGACCTTGATCAGTGCCTTCTGGTCCGGGCGAATGAAGGCGACGTCGCGCGGCGAGACGCGTGCTTCGACAAGCAAAGTCTCGGAGGTCGGCACGATGCCAGCCACGACAGCGCCGGGCTGGACGAAGGCGCCCAACGTGTTGACGTCGAGCGTGTTGACGATGCCGTCCACAGGCGAGCGGATGTCGGTGCGGGCGACACGGTCGGTGGCGCCGCGGATCGTTTCTTCCACCACCGAGAGCTCGGCCAAGGCCTGGGTCAGTTCGTCAAGCGCTTCCTGCTGCAATTGCAGGCCGAACTCGTCGACCTGGAGCTTCGCCTCGACGATCGCAGCACCAGTTCTCTTGATCGTCTCGTCGGCGAGATTGAGCTGTCCTCGCATCTCCGTCTGTTCGCGGTCGACGCGGATCTGCTCGGTCTTGGCCATCAGGTTGCGTTTGACCATGGAGGTGACGAGCTCGGCTTCCCTGTCGCTGACGTCAAGGCTCTCCGTCAGGCGCTGGACGTTGACCTTGGCCTCGTTCAGCTCCTTCTCGCGCTGGTCCAGCCGCGACTTCAGCACATTGAGCTTGGTTTCGAAGTTTTGCCGGCGTGCCACCAGCAGCTTCTGCTCGTTCTCGCAAATCTCGGGGGCTGCCTTCACAAGGCTTTCGGGGCAAGCGAGCGGCTCGCCGATCCGGCCTTCCTGCTCCTGCTTGAGACGGGCGATGCGGGCACTGAGCGTTCGCGCCTTGGCTTGCTGCTCGCCGAGGCTTGAGGTGCTGACCGTGTTGTCGAGCCGGATGATGAGGTCGTTCTTCTTGACCACCTGGCCAATCTTGACGGCGATCTCCTGGACCACACCTGCCTCGCTTGCCTGCACGATCTGGGTCTTGGAGGCCGGGATGACCTTGCCTTCGCCGCGGGCGATCTCGTCGATTTCGGCGAATGAAGCCCATACCACAAACGCCGCAAACAGGGCTGCGATGATCAGCACCACAGCCGATGCAAACAATGGCGGCCTGTCTTCCCTGGCTATCATTAGATCTCCATTATATTGAACAAGGCCAATATAATCACCCCCAAAGCCGACGAAATCTCAGCCGGCAGGCTTCTGCAGCGCCTGAATGACTTTCTCCTTGGGGCCATCGGCAACGACACGTCCTTGTTCCACCACGATAAGGCGGTCGACGATTTCGAGCATACTGTAGCGGTGAGTGGATATGATCAGCGTGGTCTTGTCGTCGAAGGCGACCTTGAGCTGCTTGATGAGCAGACGCTCGGAGGCCAGGTCCATCGACCCCGACGGCTCATCGAGGAAGACGATCTTCGGCTTGGTCAGCAGCAGCCGTGCGATCGCCACCGCCTGTCGCTGCCCACCGGACAGATTGGTGCCACGTTCGCCGACATTCATGTCGTAGCCGCGCGGATGGCGTGAAACGAACTCGTCGACGCCGGCGGCCTTGGCTGCGAGGATGATCTCCTCGTCTGTGGCCTCCGGGCGCGCCATCAGAAGATTGTCCTTGATGGTGCCGGAGAAGAGGTCGCCGGCCTGGGCGACGATGCCAACGGCGGCGCGAACCTCCGAGGGGTGATACTGCCGTACATCGATGCCGTCGAGCAGCAGCTCGCCGGTGGTTGGCAGGAACAGCCGTCCGACCAGCCGGCCGAAGGTCGTCTTGCCGGAGCCGATACGGCCGATGATGCCTATGCGCTCACCCGGATTGATCGACAGGTTGACGCCCGTCAGCACCTCCGCCTCTGTGCCGGGGTAAACGAAGCCGACATTGCGCAAAGTAAGTGCCCCGACCCGGATCGGACGATTGACGAAGCCGACGGTGTCGGGCCGGTCCTCGGGCTGCTGCATGATGGAGTTCAGCACCCGCAGTGACAACATTGCCTGGCGGAAGCGGGAAATCGTCATCGCCAGTTGCCCGAGCGGCGCAACCGCACGACCCGAGAGCATGACCGCGGCGATAATGGCTCCGGTGGAAATCGATCCGTTGTCGAATGCGTAGGCACCAGCCACCACCAGCGCTACAGTCACCAATTGCTGGACGAACTGCGTCATGTTGGCTGCGGCAGCCGAAAGCTGCTTGATCTTTTCGGATGTATTGGCCGCATTCTTGGAATGTTCGCGCCATTTCCGCAGCAGATAGGCCTCGGCACGCAGCGATTTGATCGTCTCGACCGTGGATATCGACTCGACCAGCAACGCCTGACGTTGCGAAGCCTCATTCATGGAAGCGGCAACACGCTTGCCGATGCGCTGCTGGGCAATAAGCCCGATGACGACCGCGGCTACGAAGGCGATAATCGGAATAATCACCAGCCATCCTGATATGGCGTAGATCACCAGCAGGAAGATGAAGACGAAGGCGGTGTCGATGAAGGTGCTGACGGTGTTGGAGGTGAAGAACTCGCGGACGAATTCGTATTGCGTAACCCGATTGGCATACTCGCCGGTGGATGCCGGGCGAGCGCTGAGCGAAGTGTTGAGCACCTTCTCGAACAGCATGTAGGAAATGCGCAGGTCGGCCTTGCGTCCGGCATGGTCGATGAGTGCCGCGCGCGCCGTCTTGAGCAAAAGGTCGAACAGGATTGCGGTCGACACGCCAATCGCCAGGACCCAAAGCGATGAGATCGCCTTGTTGGGCAGAATGCGGTCATAAACGTTCATTGTGAAGATGGGCGACGCGATGGCGAGAAGGTTGATGAAGATCGCAGCCAGGGCCACGCGGGAATAGGAACGCCAGAACGCACCCAGCGTTCCGAACAGCCAGTGCGGCCGCTCGATCCTTGCCGCGTTGCCGACGCTCATGTCCTCGGCGGTGTTGGCGTAGGTGATGGAGAAGCCGACGCCGCCCAATATCGGAACGGATGCCAGTTCGGCGCGCGATATCGATGTGCGGCCGTCTTCCTGCGGACCGGTCAGGAACTCCGCGCCGTCGCCTTGTTCGGCCAGTACCGCGATCGGCAGGCGACTGGGACGAAAGATGATGGCCGGCAGGTCGAAGCGGCCACGCATGAAGTCGCGATGCGCGAACTCGATCGTTTCAAGGCCGATCCGTTCGGCAAGGTGCCTGATTTCCTGGACCTCGATCCGCTCTTCCGAGAACGGCACGCCGGCGAACAGCACTGTTTCGGCGCTCGGCCGGCCCAGGAACGCGGCCACAGCCGAAAAGCAGGACTTGAACGCTTCGACCGGAGTCTGGATATGCGCCTGCTGATTCATGACGGACGGGGTCTGCCGTCAGACGCCCTACTTCTTTCTGACTGGGGCCAAGAGATCAAAAGGCATGTCGTTTGCCTGCTGCGAAGGTGTCCGAGCATAGGTCTCGGTGTCGGCTGTTTCAGGCACGTTGAACTCTGTTCGGGCATAGGCGTCAGCCTGCTTTGCCGGCGCAAGGTTCATCGTCTTCAGCAACTGGCCAGTTGCTGCCAGCAGGCGATACTCGGCAAAGAGCGACGCAAATGCGGCGGTGTTGGAAAGCGTCGCAGTGTTGAAGCGCGTGTTCTGCGCATCCAGCACGTCGAGCAGCGAGCGCTGGCCGACCTTGAACTGCTCGCGATAGGAGGTGACCAGCCGGTCGTTGGCGATTGATTGCTGGCGCAGCGTCTTGGCCAAGTCAGCCTGGCGGAAGCGGCGGTCCCATGAAATCCGCACCGCCTCCTCGATCTCGCGCTGCACCTGGTGCAGGGCAAGCCGCTGTTCGCTGACGCGCCGGATCTGCTCCTGCTCGTTGGCCTTGTCGATGCCGCCGCGATAAAGGTTCCAGCGCAACACCAGCCGGGCCTGCAAATCGTTGGTTTCGTCCTCGGCGCCATCAATGTCATTGCCGATCCGGGCGCGACCTTCGGCGACGACCTCGGGGCCGTATTTGGCGCGGGCAGCATCAACGAGCGAAGCCGCCGCGTCGATATCGCTGTTGGCCATGTGGACGCGCGGATTGTTGCGGCGCGCAAGGCCGAGCGCATCATCGAGCGAGCGGGGCAGGGCCTTGGCGACGGAACCCGGCTTGGACGGGTTGGTCAGCGGCTTGCCGACGGTCTTGAAGAATCGGATCTTTGCCGCTTCAAGCTCTTCCGAGGCTTCCTGCACACGGGCCTTGGCGGCGTAGAGGCGCTCCTCGGCCTGCTGGCGGTCGGCGTCGGTCAGTGCGCCACCCTGGATGCCCTCGCGAATGTCGCCGAGGATCGACTGATGGAAACCGAGGTTCCGCTTGGCGTCGCCTACGATCTGCGCCTGCAGCAGGTATTCGAGATAGTCCTGGACGACCGACAGGCCGATGAATTCGGAGCGTTCGAGAACGCGGAAGGATGCGCCGTCGACGCGTGAGGCCTGGCGGGTCAGTTCGGCGCGCCGGGCGCCATTGTCGAAAAGCTTCTGGGTGACGACCAAGCCGGCTTCGGACGGATAGAGCTCGTCGTCTTCGACGCCGTTGAGGCGCCGTGACGGGTTGTCGAGGCGGCGCACGCCGGTTGATGCTTCGAGGTCGACGCTTGGGAGATAGAGCCCCTTCGCCTGCCTGAGCTCGAATTCGATTGCTTCGCGGTTCTCGATGGCCTGGCCGATTTCCGGATTGGATTCGACGGCGACGGCCATTGCTTCCTTGAGCGTCAGCGCATTTGCACCCGTGCCCGACAGCATGGTCGCGGCAAGCATTATGGTGAGCCGCGCCGCAAGTTGCCCAAAACGCTTCGGCATAAAGTATCTCCCACTCCCATCCCGACGCAGAGCGTTCGAGACCCCAATCGTACCCAACTGAATGCAATTATCCAGAAGAGAACTGAAATCGACAGTGTTTTGGTTACTTTGGCATCGATTCGATCGCATTTGAGCCATTTGTCGCCGCCGTGATGCAAAAATGCTACATTTCCTGCGCCTAAAATACATTTGGCGGGCTAACGCTGAGGTTGTGTTCTCCTCGCGTGACCACACAAGGCAAGCTCATATTCAGCCTCGGATTGCGGCGGCGGCCTGATGCCGAATCGCAGTCAGGCCGTCGGGTCTGTATTTTTCTGCTGCGACCAGATTATTGGTGTAGAGGACCTTCACCGGGCGCTATCGCAGAAAAATTGTTGCTGGCGGACGCGATCTGCCCCATCCCCGGTCGCGCACCATGGATCCATGCACGGTCGGTGCTGAACGAGTAGAGAGGGACATAGCTCTTGAGCGCCTCGTCACGCAGGACCTGGTTGCTCAGATTGTCGAGGATGAAAGTTCCACTCTGGGTGGAAACGGACAACACCGCGTGGAATACACCCCGACTCGCGTCCTGGAGAACCACCAGCGACATGCTTTGTGCCGGAACACCCGCCTTGATCAGTGCCGACATCTTTAGAATGGCAAAATCTTCACAGTCGCCGGCACCGCGCGACAGTATTTCGGAGGGCTTCGCCCAGTAGTCAAGATTGCCATAAACGCCTTGGTCCTTGCGATAGGCGATCATGGTGTTGACGGCACGGTTCACGACGGCAAGCTTGTCGAGAAATTTCCTGTCGCGGCTGTCCTCGGCAAGTCCGAAAAGTGCGGCGCCATTCTTGCCGCATGAAGTTTCGGTGCAGCCACTGATGTCGCGATAGACCTTGGCCCACCGGCCTGCCACCGGGAAGTTGCGCATCGGGATTGCGACCGAGCCGAAAACGCCCGGAATGATGGCTGCCGTTTTCATCGGGTCGACGCCGGCGGGCGTTGCCGGCGCATCAACTGCGGTGCGCGCCACGAGCCCGTAGCCGTCGAAGTCCGGTCCGAACTGGAAAGGCTGGGCCGTGGCGACAGTCATGGGTTCCGCCAGCATCAGGCCGCCAAGAAGCTGAGGCATCGGCATCTCGGACTTCACGGATGCTTCGGCGGTGCGATCCTGACTTGCCGCGGCGCCCTGCACTGCAACGGCGAGGAACACCGCCGCGGCAAAGCTTTTGGTCAGGTATCTTGCAAAAGTGGCTGCTGTTGCTTTCATTTCGCCCACCTATTTTGATGAACGATAGCAACGACATATCAAATTATCGGAAAGGAACTGGGATAATTGTCATATAATCTTGAAGCGATATTTTAGATCAAATTTTATCGAAGTTTTTCACTTGTCCCGTGAGTGACTGGCGCTCTGCGGCGATCCGTGGCCTTCTTGCGACAGGGCAGGCATTTTGGGCGAGTGGCCGCTCATCTGCACAGAGTGTGGTGTGACACGCATGGAACCGGTGCGTTCGGTGCTAATCAAGATCGGAGCTGCGACAGCCATCGGCGCCGTTGCGTTCATAGTCGGGTCGCTGCGAACCCTGCCACGGCAACCGATTTTCAGTGACGCCGTTCCGGCTCGGGCGGAGCATTCCCCGGTGCAGGCCCATGAAAAAGCGGGTGGCCAGCCGAGAATACATAAAGAGGTCGCCGCCTTGCGCTCGATCGCGCCCGAGATTGTTGCGCCACCTGATGTTGTCGGACTTGGATTGCAGCGCGTCGAGGCACGGCCTCCGCTCAGCGAGCTCGGGCTTGCCGCGCCTCCGAAGCCGGTCACGCCTGATGATTGGGAGGGAACGATACTGTATCGACCGGTCGTCACCTCGTCCGCTTCGTTCGAGGCCATGGGCTTCACAATCCTCGTCGCCGGAACGGAGCCTGTCGGGCTGGACCAGTCCTGTGACTTCCAAGGCGTGGCGTGGCGCTGCGGCGAGCGAGCCAGGCTCGCCTTCAGATACTGGCTGCGCGGTCGCGCACCGCTCTGCCAGGTGTTCCCGCCGGCCGAAAGGCAGCCGGTTGCGGCCGCATGCAGGCTCGGCAAGCAGGATCTCGGCGCCTGGCTGGTGTCAAACGGCTGGGCCTATGCGCGTCCGGGCGGCGGGTATGAGAAGGCCGAGGCCGTGGCGCGCAAGGCAAGAATGGGCGTGTTCGGGCCGCCAGATTGAAGCTGCCATGCCATTCAGACCGGTCGCTGAGGCTGCTATCAAGCCAAAATTGCGCGACTTTCGACCGGTTTCGTCAAACTGTTCGAAATCACACAAGGAATGTTTCATTCTCCACAGGTAGATCGATTCGAGCATTGGAGCGGAGGGATCTGGCGTGGACATTTCTGGTACGGGGAATATGGCTGGCAGTTCTGCGGCGGTGTTGCGCTATGCCGGTCTTGGCACGGCTGCTTGCGCCGTCGTTGCGTCGGGTGCCGCCGCACTCCTGTTTCAGGGCCAGGCTGACAGCATATTCTGGCGCGGCGTGATTGGCGCCGGCGTCGTTGCCGGTCTCGTCGCCGCACCGCTGCTGACGATCATTGCCAATGAGCGGCGCAAGTTTGCCGCTCTGAAATCCGAAGTCAGCCGCCTGTCATCTGTCGATGCGCTGACCTCGTGTCTGAACGGCAGCGTGTTCGCGAGTCTGATCGACGCCTTCCGCAACTCGCCTTCCAGCCGGCAGGGTGCCTTGCTGGTTGTCGATATTGACGACTTCAGGGCAATCAACGCCCGGTTCGGCCATGCCTGGGGCGACGAGGTGCTCAAGATCGTTGCCGGCGCAATCAAGTCGTCCGTCCGTGGCGGAGATCTCGTCGGCCGCATCGGTGGCGAGGAGTTCGGTGTCTTTCTGCCCGGCGCCAGCAAGGAAAATGCCGAGCGTGTTGCCGAGCGTATCCGCGGCTCGATCTCCGAGACGGTGCTAGAGCCGGGTGGCCGCAACTGCCCGCTGACGGTCAGCGTCGGCGCAGTCCTGTTCGACGATCAGTTCGAGTTCGACGAGATGTTCCGCAAGGCCGACGGTCGTCTCACCGAGGCCAAGGCTCGCGGTCGCAACCGCGTCGAATTCACCGACATGTCGGACGACAGCGACGACAGGCCCAGCCTGAACGCCTGACGCAGCCATGACCTTCCTAGCCGATTGTTCAACATATAGTCGGCATTTTAACGGTTCTGGCAACAAATGCTGAAATGTCAGCATGCCCTAATGTGACCGCAACTTCTGGCGGGGTCGGGCATGCGCAATTTTTTCCGGTCGGAGCACGGCAATATCGCGGTGACTACGACTATAGCTATGGTGCCGATCATGACTGGCGTAGCCGGGCTTGTAGATTTCGTCAGCATTAGCAACAAAGCGGACAGACTTCAAAATTCACTCGATGTTTCTGCGCTTGCGATTGCAACCAAATACTACTCAGGGATGTCTGGCGACGACCTGAAAAGCCTCGGCCGAGACTTCTTCGATTCGAACCTCGCTCGGGTCCGCAATGACGCCAGCGAGCTCGTCTACAATGATCAGGTCACCGATTTCGACGCATCTGCGACAACCTCGGGCGATATCAGCCACATTGAGGTCACCTCGACGATCGAGCAGCCGGGCATGGTCGGGAACATCGAATGGCGAACCGCCAGGCGCGCTGTGGTCGAGGTGGCGCCGGGACAGCCGGCTTGCGTACTAGCACTTGATCCGACCGCATCGGCCTCGGTCAAGCTTCAAGGCTCAACCCATGTGGTGCTTGACGGTTGCGTTATTGCCTCGAACTCCAGCGCCAACGACTCGGTATCGAGAGGCGGATCGGCGCAGGTAGCAGCCGAGTGCGTGACCACTGTCGGCGGCACAAATGGGCTCACCGGCTACAACACCGACCTCGAATGTGGCATTCCGCGCGAGAACCAGTACGCGTCGCTCGACCCGCTCGCGAATGTCGTTCCGCCGTCCTATACGGCCTGCAAGTCAGTGCCTGGCGGCAAAACCAAGACTCTTTCGCCTGGTACATTCTGCGACAAGACAATCTCAGGCGATGTCACACTCGATCCGGGAACCTACATTCTAAGGGGCGGCCAGATAAAGCTCGGCGGCAACGGTTCGCTCACCGGCATTGGCGTGACGATTTTCCTGATGGAAGGCGCGGAATTCACCTCGAACGCAAACGAGATCATCAATTTGTCGCCGCCATCCGAAGGATCCTACGCAGGCATCACAATCTACCAAGAGCGGACCAACGCCAATGCCGTGGTGATCAATGGTGGATCGGGTTCGAATGTGACCGGGTTCATCTACGCGCCGGGTGCGCATGTCTTTTATGCCGGCAATTCTGAGATGTCGGGTTCAGGTCAATGTATTCGTATTGTCGGCAATACCGTCGAGATGACCGGTAATTCATCGGTCACGTCGAACTGCGAAGCCGAGCTTGGTGGTAAGAAGATGTATGCCGGCCGCATCATCAGGCTGGTGCGTTGATGGCATGCCATCAAGACATTTCAGACTGAAACACGAGTTGGCTGGCACGCATATCGCGGAATCTTAATGTGGCGTCGGGCTTGATTCGAATTCTGGACCGAGAGAGGGAGAAAATCCGGTGACCAATAGCAGGAAGCTTCTTGTCAGCGCGGCATCCGCGCTCGCCATCAGCGCATTGCCGATCAAGCTCGACATCGGATCAAGTGGCGGTTTTGCCCAAACGTCGGCCTTCGCCAAGAGCGAGAATGGCGGCGGCAACGGCGGTGGCGGTAATGGCGGAGGTGGGGATCGGGGTAATGGTGGTGGCAAGAGCAATGGCTCTTCCAACGGCAAGTCTGCATCGGCAGCCGGTAAGACCAAATCAAACGGCGGCGTCCAGACGGCCTCTACCGGCAACTTGATGAAATCGATCTTCGGTGGCGGACAGACGAAAAAGTCGGCGGCTGCGAACAACAAGCGTACGACGCCGAAAACTGCAAAGACCAAGCAGCATCTCAAGACCCTGCCGGCCAACATACTGCCAGCCTCCGTGGAGGTGCCAGGGGCAAAGCCTGTCAAGGAAAAGAACCTCAATGCGCGCTTGGCGGCTCTCAACTCGCTTAATCGCAACTACCACGCCTATCTGAATTCCCAGTCTCCGCGCATGGCGCTTGTCAGGGAGTATGTTCTGAATTCGGCCAAGGCTGAGTTGGCGGTTGAAGCGGCTGCGGCGGCAGCCGAAAAGGCAGCCCAACTGCAAGCTGCGTTGGACGCCGCCGCCGCTGCCATCGTGCCTTTTGACGGCAGTGCGCCGATCGTCGACCCGACTGCAGATGCCCTTCAGGCACGCCTCGATGCACTGAATGCCCTGGAGCCACCGGTTGATCCTACAGAACTGGCCGCATTTGAAGCCGAGAAACAAGCGCTGTCCGACGCACTTGCGGCCGCAGATGATTTGGCCCAGGCGGAACAGGATCTCGCCGACGCCCAAGCGGCGGCCGATGCCGCGGCCGACGGCACCAGCGAAGACGACCTCAAGGAGGCGCTGCTCGCCGCAGCCAATCCCAATCGCGTCGCTGAATATGGCGACGCCTATTTGAATGACGAGGTCATGGATTGGGCCAAGGATGTCCTTGGCGTCGGCGACGCTTACGGCAAGATCGACGAGGTCAAGGCCACCTTGCCAAGCGAGACAGCGGAAGCAAGTGTGGTGATCGAACCAGTGTCTGAGGCTGCGCCCCCTGTGCCGCTCGTTCTGCCGGCCAACTAAAGGCATCGTTCGGTTGGTCGCATGCCAGCCAAGATTCTAACCGCTGCCGGGCATCTGGCGGCGGTCAGGCCAAGGGGCAGTGGTTAGGCGCGCCTCACTCCGGTCGTCGTAGATGGCAGCCGTGTCGGGTTAGGAAATCGACAGAATCTCAAGCTCGCGCTGCCCCAGCATGACGATGTCGCCGACGGCCTTGCCGATCAGCGCCAAGGCGACCGGCGAACCATGCGAGATGGAGGCTCGAGACGGGTTGGCCTCGTCCTCGCCGACGATGCGGAAGCTCTGGGTGCGGCCATCGTCACGCTCGAAGGTGACGGTGTGGCCAAACGCAACCACCTCGTTCGAGGTCGGCGCCGGCATGAGCTGGGCCGTACGCACGCGTTCAGCAAAATAGCGCACGTCCCGTATCGGAACCGCCGACTGCCGTCGCCGTTCATTGACGTCTTCAAGCAAATTCGCGGCCTCGAGTGCTTGCTGGGCGCGGGCCAGATCATCCTTCAGCATCTGAAGGCCCGCCTGCGTGACGAGGTTGATCCGATCGGAGATAGGGCGTGCCGGCAGAATGGTTTCCGATGCCGCCTCAGCACTTTCTTCCTTGGCAAATGCGACGCTCAATTGGCCGATACTCCGTCGAACTCTGTTCCCAAGTCGTAGCCCACAGCCAACAATAAAGCTGCAACAATCTGCTGGCGGATCTCGAGCCGATGCGGCCGGCGGATGCTCATGATGACGGCGCCACCGAAAGAAAGGCTCGCGAGCGACGGCGCATCGATGCCATGAAGCATGGACATTCGTATTGACACAAATACAGATGTTCATTACCTCTGGGCGCAATTGCAGAGCGTGCTCGGGAGGAACCATCGGATGACCATCAACGTAGCCCCTGTCGGCTTGGCGCGGGATCTTGCCGAGCGCGGCAAGTCCGGCAAGCCGATCCGCATTGGCCTGATCGGCTCGGGCGAGATGGGCACCGACATCGTGGCGCGGGTGGCGCACATGCCCGGCATCGAGGTTGGCGCGATCTCCGAGCTCAACCTGCCCAACGCGCATCGCGCCGTCGACATCGCCTATCAGGAGAAGGGTCACGCCCGCGAAGTTGCCTCCGGTTCGGCGCTGAACGAGGCGATCGAGGCCGGCAAGGTCGCGGTCACCAACGATGCTGATCTCATCCTCAACAGCGGCCTGATCGACGTCGTCATCGATGCGACGGGCGTTCCTGCCGTCGGCGCCGAGATCGGCCTGCGCGCCATGGAGCATGGCAAGCATCTGGTGATGATGAATGTCGAGGCCGACG
>JAESGW010000792.1_pt1 | contig 13966 bp, 13 predicted proteins | sample 9269791 | NCBI WGS metagenome assembly JAESGW01 (sample SAMN16773120, study PRJNA677053) | algae metagenome | isolation source: Aphanocapsa lilacina HA4352-LM1 and co-occurring heterotrophs from near cave... | place: USA: Maniniholo cave, near Haena, Kauai, HI | collected 2009-07-28 | reverse complement strand
TGTCGATGTGCGGGATCACGTTGAACGCGATCTGCTTGGTGAACTTCTTCGGCGTGGGCTGGTCACCGACGAAGATGTCGCGCGACTGCTCGAACAGCTCGTCCATCCCCGCCTTGCCCGCGCCCGATACCGACTGATAGGTCGCAACCACCACGCGCGTGATCGTCGCCGCATCGTGCAGCGGCTTCAGCGCGACCACCATCTGCGCGGTCGAGCAATTGGGATTGGCGATGATGTTCTTCGCGCGGTAGCCGTCGATCGCCTCGGGGTTCACCTCGGGCACGATCAGCGGCACGTCCGGGTCCATGCGATAAAGCGAGGCATTGTCGATCACCGTGCAGCCCGCGGCGGCGAAACGCGGCGCGTGCAGCTTGCTGCCCTCTGAACCAATCGCGAACAGCGCCATGTCCCACCCGGCGGGGTCGAAATTGTCGATATTCTGGACCTTCAGCTTGCGCCCGGTCTCGCCGAAATCGACCTCCTCGCCCTGGCTGCGCGACGAGGCGAGCACCGCGATCTCGTCGATCGGGAATTCGCGCTCGGCGAGGATGTTGAGCATCTCGCGCCCGACATTGCCCGTCGCCCCCGCGACCACCACCCGGTAACCCATGCCATCGTCCTTCGTCGTCCATCGCCGCCGTCCGGCGCGCTTCGCGCCCGGCTTTAGCGGCGATCGCGATCAGTGCAACGGTGCTCCGGCACGCCGTCGCATTTGTCCAAGCAATTCCGACACCTCCATGATAGCCCGATCATGCGGGGTGGGGCCTGCATCCGAAGTCTGAAAATCGAAAGTGCAGCCGCGGTCCAATGCTGGGTCGCGGGCCCTTTCGCTCGCTTTAGGGAGGAAGCCCCATGACGGACATCGAACTCACCATCGACCATCTGCACCATCTGGACATCGCCGAGCAATTCAAGCGGCCACTGCTGGAGGTGTTCAGGCCCTGGAAGTGGAAGAACTATGTGGACATCCTGGTGGTGGTCGATGGCGGCATCGCCACCGATCCCGGCGTCGACAGTTTCGGGGTCGGCCGGGTGATCGAGCTGATCCGCGCGACAAAGGTCGGCGCGCTCGACTTTCGCATCGATATCGCGATCCGCAACGGCGAAGCGCCGACGATCGTGCCCAATCCGGCCGGCTATGCCGCACGCTATCGCGGGTTCCGCTTCGATATGCAGCAGAACGGCGCGAACGTCCTCGACCGATACGAACAGGTCTGGTGCTTCGCGATCAATCCCGGCAACCCGCCGGGCGGCCAGACCGTACAGGATTCGCAGATCGACCAGGCCAACGAATATCCGACCTCCAACGCGGAACTCGCGGTGCTGGCGCGGTGGATGGACGAAGGCGGCGGCTTGTTCGGGACGGGCGACCACGACCATCTGGGCGCGTCGATGCTGCGGCGGGTGCCCCGGTTGGGGACGATGCGGCGCTGGACGGTGGCGGATGGCGTGCCGACGATAGGCGGCACCACCCGTATCGACACGCTGCGCCCGCCCTCGCCCGCCTATATGCCCGGCGCGTCGCCCCAGCTTTCGCTGGGAAACACCGCGCATCAAGGCGACCTGACCGTCCAGCCGATCGACTGGGTGCCGTGGGAATCGGTCAATTTCCCGATCTGGCGGCGATCGCGGCCGCATCCGGTGCTGTGTCACCCGCGGCTGGGGCCGATCGACGTGATGCCCGACCACGCGCATGAAGGGCTGTGCTGGGAAACCGACGAGATCGACGGCGATGCGAGCTTCAGTTTCGCGGGATATTCGGGCGACGAGTATCGTGACGCCACCGCGGGCGGGCCCAAGCCGATGCCGCACGTCATCGCCCGCGGCGACGTGCTGTTGCAGCCACCCTATCGCTTCGGCAAGGGCCCGCAGCAGGCGCGGCCCGATTTCCCGATGATATCCATCTATGACGGCCACCGCGCGGGAGTCGGGCGGGTCGCGACCGATTCGACCTGGCACCACTGGATGGACGTCAACATCGACCAGATCCGCGTCGCCAACAATGACGACTGGAAGAAGATCAGCCGCTATTTCATCAATCTGGCGGTGTGGCTGACCCCGGCCGACTTCTCGGCGAACGCGCTGACCGTATCGACCCTGGTCAGCCATTTCCAGTCGCCCGGCTTTCAGGACTATGTGTCGGGCGCATCGACGCTGGAACTGGGCAGCGCGCTGCGGGGCCATCTTTCCACGCTCTACGGCCCGTGCTGGGTCACCGACCGCATCTGGTTCGAAATCGTTCTGGTGCGCAAGATATGGCCGTGGGAAATCTGGAACCCGATCGACGAGGGGCGTCCGCCCTTCTTCGGCATCGAATCCGAGGTGATCGAGAATCTGTTCCTGGGCACGCTGGTCGAAGAGACGATGGCGGCGGCGCAGACGATCAAGCACGCCGCGGACAAGGGCGAGACCGCCAAGGTCCGGATCAATCCGGATGCGCTGGCCAAAAAGCAGGTCGCCGGTGCGTTCAAGGCATTCGGCCGGGAATATCGCGACCAGCTGAAGCGGGCGATGAAGACGGTAGAGGCGATGGTGGGCTGAGGGGGCTGGGCCGGGCATCACGCCCGGCCCACATGTCTCATTTTTCCAGCACGTGCCGATCGAGGAAATCCTCGATCGTCTTCCACAGATGGACGCTGATGCCGGGGCCGCCCACCGAATGCGTCTGACCGGGATAGAGCATCGATTCAAACGGTTGTGCGTTCTTTTGCATCTGCGACATCAATAACGTGGTGTTGGTCAGGATGACGTTGTCGTCCGCCATGCCGTGGATCACCAGCATCGGATCGACGATCTTGGCGGCCTCCGGAATCACGTCCGACCCGGAATAGCTTTTCGGATCCTTCTTCGGATCGCCCAGGAAGCGTTCGGTGTAGTGCGTGTCGTACAGGTCCCACTGGGTCACCGGCGCACCGGCGATGCCCGCGGCATAAACGCCGGGGTTCGCCGCCAGCATCTTCGCGGTCATATAGCCGCCATAGGACCAGCCATAGGTCGCGATCTTCGCCGGATCGACGAAATCCTGCCGCTTGAGCCACTCGGCCCCGGCCAGCTGATCGGCCACCTCGACCGATCCCATGGCGTGATAGATATGGTCCTCGAACGCCTTGCCGCGATTGGCCGATCCGCGATTATCGAGGGTGAACACCACCCAGCCCTTATCGACCAGATACTGATCCAGCGGCTTGCCCCAATTATGCATCACCTGCTGTGAACCAGGCCCGCCATAGTGCTGGAAGAACACGGGATATTTCTTCCCCGGCTCCAGCGGCGGGGTGATCATCCGCCAATGGAGCGTGGTGCCGTCGGCCGCCTTCAACGTGCCGAACTGGCTGGGCCTATGGCTCGCCACGAATGGGAAATAGGGATGCCCTTCGGCCAGCCTGTTCTCCGCGATCCAGCTCAGCTGCTTGCCATTGGCGTCAGCAAGGAATGTCTGCGGTGGGCTATCGGGATTGGAGCGGTTGATGATGACGCGCGACGCAGCGTCGTCCATCTTGGCCAAATTCCACCATCCCGCCTCGGTCAGCTGCGTGATCTGTGCGGGACGCGCAAGGTCCATGGCGTAGAGATGCCGTTCGAGCACCCCGTCCTTGTTGGCGGTGAAGAACAGCCGGTCCTTCGCCTCGTCGTACCCGGCGATATCGGCGACTTCCCAGTCACCTTTGGTCAGTTGGGTGAACTTGCCGCCGGCGAAGCGGTAGAGATGTCCGTGGCCGTCGCGCTCGGACCACCAGATGACGCTGCCATCGTCCATGAACCGGTAGGCGTCGCTCAGGTTGATCCAGCTGCGCTCGCCCGATTTCTCGGTGAACAGCACGCTCGACCGGCCCGTCTTCGGATCGACCTTGAGCATGTCGAGCCGCTTCTGGTCGCGCGACTGGCGCTGGACATAGAGCGCGGAGGCATCGGGCGCCCAATCGACGCGGGCGATGTAGATATCGGTCTCTCTGCCCAGATCGACCTTGACCGGGCTGGAGCCGTCGGCGCGCATCACATACAGCTCGTTGAGCACATTGGGCGTGCCGGCGCGCGGATAGCGCTGGTCGTAGACCTTGGTCCCCTCCGCGCCGATCGCCGCGCGGCTGACGATGCCGACCGGCGCCTCGTCATATTTCTGCACCGCGATCATCGCGTCGTCCGGCGACCACCAGTACCCGGTGTAGCGGCTCATTTCCTCTTGCGCGACGAACTCCGCCTCGCCGAAGTGAATGGTGCCGCCGCCGCCTTGGGTCAGCTGCTTCGCTTGCCCGCCCGCGGCATCCACCGCCCACACATTCTGGTCGCGAACGAACGACACATATCTGCCCGCGGGGCTGACCACCGCGTTCAGTTCGGCCTCGGGCGTTTCGGTCAACCGGCGCGCCTTGCCGTCCAGCGTGGCGAGGTAGAGATCGCCGTCCAGCGGCACCAGGATCGATTTGCCATCCGGCGCCCAATCATAGCTGACGATGCCCGATTGCGATCCGATGCGCTTCCGCTCGCGCTGCATCTTCTCTTCCTCGGACAGTTCCGCGCCGGTGCCGACCGCCTTGCTGTCGACCAGCATCCGCGATTGCCCGGTGCGCGTGTCCATCGCCCACAAATCCATCCGGTTGCCCTCATCGGCGCGGGGTTTGAGCGAGGTCAGCAGCGTGCCGTCGGGCGAAAGTTTCTGCGCGCCGCCGGTCTGGCCGTTGAGGCCGGGACTGCCGAACACCCGCTCCAGCGTCAGCGGCTGGGGCGCGCGCTGTTGCGCGGCATCCTCAGCCATTGCGGGGCTTGCCAAACACGCGAGCAGCACGCTCGCCAGCAGCCGGGATTTCGGCATCATCCATCTCCAGTGTCCGAATTGATCTTGCCATGCGAATGCAGGCGAATGCGGGACGTTATCGCGAGGAGTTGGAGCGGCGTAAAGAGGCAGTCAAGCGACGGGAGCCAGCTAGTCAAGCAGCCGTGTCGTCCTGTCGAAGCTGCCAGCCGATGCTTCCCCAAAGCTGTTCGGTATGACGCACCACGGCGTCGCGCATGATCCTGGCGTCCGGTGTGCTTGCGTCGATCTGCCCGATCGTCGCGACATTCTCCCGGCCAAGCCGTTCGGCCTGCGCGATCGCATCGGGATCGGAACGCAGCACGGACAGCCACAATCCTTCCACCGCCAGGCGGAGCGAAACAATCTGCGCCTGAAGATCAACCACGTCGTCCATGTCGTCTGCCTTTCGATTTGACCCATGCGCGGTCGCAACCGGGCCGCGGTCTGTCAAGGCGATGGGGCCGGTGCGTCCAGCACGAAGCGTGGACCCGGCCCCTCCTCCCCCAGCCGATCCTCCGGATTGGCCAGCTTGCACCGGTCCAGCGAAAGGCAGCCGCAGCCGATGCAGCCGTCTAGGTGATCGCGCATCCGCTCCATCGTGGCGATGCGCGTGTCCAGCACCGCCCGGAACCAGCCGCTGATCCGCTGCCAATCCGCCTGGTTGGGCGCGCGGCCGCCGGGCAGTTGCGCCATTTCCCACGCGATATGATCAAGCGGAAAGCCCAGCCGCTGCGCTATCATAACGAAAGACAGGCGCCGGATGTCGGAGCGCAGGTAGCGCCGCTGGTTGCCCTTGGTCCGGTGCGGCTGGACGATGCCCTTTTCCTCGTAGAAGCGGATCGCGGAGACGGAGAGGCCGGTGCGGCGGGCCAGGTCGCCGATCGTCAGGGTGGAAACGGTATCGGTTTTCATAAACCTCAATCCGGCTTGAGGTCGAGTTCGCGACCACTCTTGACCTCAACTTAACTTGAGGTTTTAGGAAGGCAATCGCAATTCCGAATCACGAAGGACGATGCGATGAACCAATCCAGCCCGGCCACCCTAGAACACGCCAACCTGACGGTGCGCAATCCGACCCGCACCGCCAAGCTTATGTGCCACCTGTTCGGCTGGCACATCCGCTGGGAAGGCGCGGCGATGGCCGGTGGCCGCACCGTCCATGTCGGGTCCGAGGACAGCTATCTCGCGCTTTACACCCATGCAGGTGAGCACACCGACCCAGCCATCTTCGCCAAAGGCCGCCCACTCAACCATGTCGGCGTGCTGGTCCACGATCTCGACAGTGTCGAGGCGCGGGTGAAAGCGGCGGGGCTTACGTCATTCTCCCACGGCGATTACGAACCTGGCCGCCGTTTCTATTTCCTCGACCATGACGGGATCGAGTTCGAGGTGGTGAGCTACATCGGATAAGGCCTGTCGCGCGAACGGTGCGGCGCTATCATCGGGCGATGATCGCACGCTTGCTGTCGGCCGCGGCTCTCGCCGCGTGGCCCGTTCATGCGCAGGATTCGCCCGTTACGCCGGGCTCCGGCTTCGATGTCGCGCGTTACACGCTGTCGCTCGTGCCCGATGTCGCGAGCGGCGCCGTGTCCGGCACGGAAGACATCCGCTTTCGCAGCACGCGACGCAATCTCGATGCGGTGGCCTTTTCGGCAAATGCCCTGACCGTGACCGATGCGGCGGTCGACGGCGTGCCCGTTGCGATCGAAACCGTCGGCAAGGCGCTCGTCTTTCGGCTCGCCAAGCCGTTGCCGAAGGGCCGGACGGCCACGCTGCGCCTTCGCTTCGCCGGCACACCAGCGCGCGGCGTGACGGTGCTGCCCGGCGCCATCTACACCAGCTATTTTGCCTGCGACTGGATGATCTGCCTGCAAGATTCGCCGGGCGACAAGGCGGGTTTCGCGCTCGACCTCTACCTTCCGGCGGGTGCATCCTCGCTGGCGAGCGGCCGGCAGTCCGGCACTTTAGCGGCCAGCGACGGGCGCATCGTCCACCGCTGGCGATCGACCCGCGACTATTCGCCCTTCCTGTTCGGGTTCGCCGCAGGGACGTTCGGCGAGAAGACGGTGGCGCATGGCGGCGCCAGGCTGACTTATCTCGATGCGACCGGCACGAGGTCCAATCTCGAAGCCCTGTTCGCCGAAACGCCGGGAATGATCGATTTTCTCGCGGCAAAGGCCGGTGTGCCGCTGCCGGCCGGCCGCTTCACCCAGCTGCTCGTGCCCGGCCGCGAAGCGCAGGAGGCGGCGACCTATGCGCTGATCGGCAAGGGCGAACTCGATCGCGAGGCCGGAAATCCGGCGGCGGGCTGGGTCATCGTGCATGAACTCGCGCATCAATGGTGGGGCAATCTCGTTACATGCGCGACATGGCGGGACTTCTGGCTCAACGAGGGCATCACGACCTTCATGACTGCAGCGTGGAAGGAGCATCGCTTTGGCCCGGCGGCGTACCAGGCGGAGCTGGAAGTCGCGCGCGGGCGCGTCGCCCGCCTGCGGGAGGCGGGTTGGGACAGGCCGCTGGCATGGGACGGTACCTACCCGTCGCTCCGCGAGCGGCGCGCGGTACAGTACAGCAAGGGCGCGCTGTTCATGGATCATCTGCGCCGCACATTGGGCGAGGAAGCGTTCTGGAGCGGCCTGCGCCTGTACACGACCGAGAACGCCGGCGGCACCGTGACCAGCGCCGATTTCCAGCGCGCTATGGAACAGGCGAGCAAGCGCGATCTGTCCCCGATCTTTGCTGAATGGGTCTTCGGCGCGGGCTGACTCCTTCGCTGTCTTGCGGTATCCATCCGCCATGGCTGGCGGACTCGCGATCGTGCTGAGCGGCGGAGGGGCAAAGGGCGCCTTTCAGGTCGGCGTGCTCGACGAGCTGATCATGAACCGCGGTGTCAGGGTGGATATCGTCGCGGGCGTCTCCACCGGCGCGATCCAGGCGCTGGGCGTGGCGCAGGACGATGTCCCCGGGCTGATAGAGGCGTGGCTCGCGCTGCGCGGTAATGACGATGTCTATCGCGGCCGGCCTCTGGGCATCATCGGCGGCCTGTTGGGGGCCAATTCGATCTACGATACGCGCCCGATACGTGTGCGGATCAAGGCCTTCGCCGATGAGGCGAAGCTGCGCGCCACGGGCAAGAAGCTGCTGCTGGGCGTGGTCAGCCTGACATCCGGCCAGTTCCGCAGCATCCATGAGGATACGCCGAACATCGCCGACTGGGTCTATGCCAGCTCTGCCATGCCGGTGTTCTTCCCGCCGCTCTTGACCCGCGACGCCAAAGGTCGCGAGGAGCAATGGGTCGATGGCGGCGTGCGCAACGTGACGCCGCTTGAGGCCGCGCTCGAATGGAACCCGCGGGCGGTGCTGGTGGTGTCCGCTTCGCCGATGAACCCCCTGCCCACGCCCGCGCGCAAATATGATGCGCTGGTGCCGGTGGCCTTGCGGGCGGTGAGCATCCTGCAATCGGAGGTGGTCTCCAACGACACCGCCAATGCCGATCTGATCAACGATCTGATCGCCGCGCGCGAGACGCAGGCGGTGGCGCTGGCGCGCGCCGGCGTTCCGCCTGCCAAGGCCGCGGCGATCCTCGCACCGCTGGATACCGCGCTGGCCACGTACCGCTTCGCGCCGATCCGAATCCTCGCACCGGCGAAAGAGATCGCCGAAACGCTCGAGTTCGATCCCGCCAACATCCGCCGCGGCATCGATGCGGGGAGGAAGGCGGTGCGCGATGCATGGGCAATGCTGGAGCCGATCGTGACCCCCTGAAACGAAGCAGGGCGCGGAAACCATCGGTTCCGCGCCCTGCGTCTATCCTTGCAAGCAGAGGCTTACTCGGCGGCGGTCGCCTTGACGTCGCCACGCGTGTCGCGGCGCTCGGCGATACGCGCCGACTTGCCGGTGCGGCCACGCAGATAATAGAGCTTCGCACGACGCACGGCGCCCTTGCGCACCACTTCGATCGAATCGACGTTGGGCGAATAGAGCGGGAAGACGCGTTCGACGCCCTCGCCGAACGAGATCTTGCGGACGGTGAAGCTCGAACCCATGCCGCGATTGGCGCGGGCGATGCACACGCCTTCGAAGTTCTGCACACGGGTGCGCTCGCCTTCGACCACCTTCACGCCGACCTTCAGCGTATCGCCGGGGCGGAATTCGGGAATCTTCTTGGCTTCGGTGATCTTGGCGATCTGCTCGGCTTCGAGCGTCTGGATCAGGTTCATCGGTCTTCGTCCTTGGACATTCGCTGCGCGCCAGAGGGCGACTGGACCCGAGCGCCAGTGTGGCGCTCCCAAAGATCCGGCCGCCTTAGCCGTGTATCTGCCTCCGCCTGCGCCTTACGCCAGGCGGCGATCTTCGCATGATCCCCCGATCGCAACACTTGCGGGATCGTGCGCCCTTCCCATTCGACAGGTCGGGTATAATGCGGATATTCGAGGAGGCCGCTTTCGAAGCTTTCCTCGTCCCCGCTGGAAGCCGCGCCCATTACGCCGGGAATGAGGCGAATGCAAGCGTCAAGCAGCACGATCGCGGCGGTTTCCCCGCCCGAAAGCACATAGTCGCCGATCGACACGGGCTCGATGTCGCGCGCCTCGAACAGCCGCTCGTCGAAGCCCTCGAACCGGCCGCACAAAATGATCGCGCCAGGGCCGGATGCGAGGGTGCGAACGCGGGCCTGGGTCAATGATTTGCCTCGCGGAGTCATAGCGAGGATCGGGCGGCCATCGGTGACGCTGTCGAGCGCATTTGCGACGATATCGGCCCGCAGCACCATTCCCGCCCCGCCACCCGCTGGCGTGTCATCCACCGTCCGATGCTTGTCGGTGGCGAAGTCGCGGATGTGGACGGTATCGAGGCTCCACTTGCCCTCGGTCAGCCCGCGCCCGGCCAGGCTCTGGCCAAGGGGCCCCGGAAACATCTCCGGATAGAGTGTCAGGACAGTCGCGGCGAAGGTCATGGCGCGGGCGGCGCGACCGTGAAGGTGACGTTCTGCAACATCGGCGTCCCGGTGGGCGCAAGCAGGACGCTGCCGAGCAGCCTGCCCTTGTCGCAATCCCAGGTGAAACGGCCTGCCATCGCCGTCACTGCGGTGATCGGCGCTTCCGTGCGGCAAGCGCCCAGCTCCGCCTTGAGGCGCGCAAGCTCGGTCTTCCATGCCGCGGCGTCGCGATCGAGCAGGACGTTGACCGCCAGCCGATCGCGCGCGGCCATGACGTCGCCAGCATTCCAGATCGTGGCGACGGCGGCATAGCCGGCCCTGAGATCGTCACCGACGGGGGGAACGGGCAATGTCAGCGCGCCAGCGTCCTTGAGCCGCTTGAGCGCCAGATAGGCCGGCGTCACGGGCGCGCCGTAGGTGCGGCTGGAAAAGGCGAACACGCCGACGCCGGTGCCGGGCATCAGCATCACGACCGATCCATAGCCCGGATAGCCGCCGGTGTGCGTAACGTAGGACAGCTCGCAATCATTGATGACACGCCAGCCCATGCCGTAGGATACGCTCTGCGCGCACGGCCCCGGAACGCCCCGGCGTTCGCCCGCCAGCGTGGCGAAATTCGAGCCCTGGACGATCTCGCGCACCGTCGCGCGCTTCAATGGCGCGGTCTCGGTGCCGTCACGCGCGGGCCAGGCCGAGAGCAGCCAGGCGACATAGCGGGCATAGTCGTTGGCGGTGGTCTCGACCCCGCCCATCGCGCCGAATGCGCCGTCCGCCATATCGGGCTCGCGCTTCCACGCGCCGCCCTCCCAGCGATAGCCGACCGCGCGCGCATCCTTGGGCGATCTGAAAATGTCGTAGCCGGTGTTCGCCATGCCGAGCGGGCGCATGATCCGCTCGGCGATATATTGCTGATAGGGCTTGCCCGAGACGTTGGTGACGATGCGGCCAAGCGTCGCATAGCCGAAGTTGGAATATTCCATCGCGCTCTGGGGGGGCCGGCTGAACGGCACCCCGGCCGCCAGCATTTTCGTGAACTCGGCCTCGGGCAGCGGCTGCTGGCGATCGCCCCAAGGATCGTCGGTGACGAAGCCGGCGACGTGGTTGAGCAGATCGCGCACGCGAATGCGCGGCGCATCGGTGGTGGGATAGGTCCAGCCGCGCATCTCGGGCACATAGGTTTCGGCCGGCGCTTCGAGCGACAGCTTGCCCTGATCACGCAGGTCGAGGATCGCGAGCGCGGTGAACGCCTTGGACATCGATGCGATGCGGAAGCGGGTGTCGGCGGTCACCGGGCGGCGCGTCGCGGTATCCTGCACGCCGAGCCCACGGACATGCACCAGCCGCCCGTCGGCGACGATGCCGTAGACCAGGCCGGGAACGGGCGCATCCTTCTGATATGTCTCGAACAGGCGGTCGATATCGGGAAGGGTCGCGGCGATCTTCTCGGGGGCCACCGGCGCGGTTTGCGCCACCGTGGCGATCGGGGTCGCTGCCAACAGCGCCGCGACCAAGACCTGTTTCAGCATCGCCTGCCCTTCCATTGCGCAATCGTCCGCCCGCCCTATCGCGTGGCCACGCCAACGCATAGAGCGGGGCGATGGCTAAAGAAGACATGATCGATTGCCTGATTGTCGGCGGCGGCCCGGCGGGCCTGACCGCGGCGATCTATCTGGCGCGCTATCATCTGCGGATCTGCCTGATCGACGCGGGCGACGGGCGCTGCGCGATGATCCCGCGCACGCACAACCATGCCGGCTATCCCGGCGGCATTCCGGGGCGCGAATTGCTCGCCCGAATGCGCGAGCAGGCGGCGGAGTTCGGCGTCGGCATCATCGATGCGACGGTCGACCGGCTGGAGCGCGACGGCGAGAATTTCGCGGCGAAGATCGGCGATGACGTCAAGATGGCACGCGCCGTGCTGCTCGCGACCGGGGTGGTCAACCACCGCCCGCCGATCGACGATGCGGTGCATGACGAGGCGCTGGAGCGCGGCCTGCTGCGCTATTGCCCGGTGTGCGACGGCTATGAGGTGACCGACAAGCGGGTATGCGTGATCGGCACCGGCGATCACGGCGCCAACGAGGCGCTGTTCCTGCGCGGCTTCACCCGCGACGTGACGCTGATCGCCCCCGATGCCGAAACTGCCATTCCGAAGAAGGACCGCGTGCGGCTGGAGGAGGCCGGCGTGACCATCGCCGACGGACCGTGCGAACCGCTGCGCATCGATGGCGACAGCATCGTGGTCGACACGCCCGATGGGCCGCAGAGGTTCGACAGCGTCTATCCGGCGCTGGGCTCACGTATCCGGTCGCGGCTGGCGCAGATGGTCGAGGCCGAAATGACCGAGGATGGCTGCCTGACTGTCGATGCGCACCAGCGCACCAGCGTCACCGGCTTCTATGCCGCGGGCGACGTGGTGAAGGGGCTCGACCAGATCAGCAATGCGATGGGCCAGGCGGGCGTCGCGGCGACGACGATCCGTAACGATCTGGCGAAAATGCGGCCGGTCTTGCGCTAGTCGGCAACGAAATCGGCGCTGACGACCAGCCGCTCCGCATCCCATTCGGGCACGGCCTCGACGCGCATCGGCACCATGAAGCGCTTGCCGTCGGGGCGCTCGATCTCGATCACGTCACCCGCGCCGAAATCGTCGATCGCGACGACCTTGCCGAGCGCGTCACCGGCGGTCGAAACCGCGGCGAGGCCCAGCAGATCGGCGTGATAATATTCGCCCTCGGCAAGCGGCGGCAGCGCCGATCGAGGGACGGAGAGTTCCGTCCCCCGCAATCGTTCCGCGGCGTTGCGGTCGGGCACTTCGGCGAAGCGCGCGATCGCCCCCTTCGGAGTTTCACGCAATGATTTCAGCGTGAACGCTCCGGTATTGAAGACGCGGTGCGCACTCAAATCCTCGGCGAAGACCTTAAGGCGCACCTCGCCCGTCACGCCGTGCGCGCCGATGATGACGGCCAGCGTGACGGGCTTGTCGGCTTGCATCAGGCCTTGGCTTCCTCTTCCTCGGCCGCGCCCTCGGCGGGAGCGGAAGCGGATTCGTCGCTCGCCACTTCAGCGGCGGGCTCGTCCGCGCCCTCGGCGGGCGCATCGGCCGAAACGTCCTCATTGGCGGCTTCTTCCGCAGAAGCGGCTTCGGCCTCAACCTCGGGAGCAGCTTCGACCTCAGGGGTAGCTTCCTCGACCTTCTCGGCGACGACCTCGACGGTCTCCTCCTCGGCGGCGGCTTCCTCGACTGCCGGAGCGGCGGCTGCTTCAGCCTTGGCTTCGTCGGCAGCCTTGGCCTTTTCGGCACGCTCCTCGGCGCGCTCCTTGGCCTTCTCGCCGGGTTCGGCCTTTTTCGGGTTGTTGCGCGCTTCGCGCTCGCGCACGCCGGCAACGTCCAGGAAGCGGGCGACGCGGTCGGTCGGCTGCGCGCCGACGCTCAGCCAATGCTTGGCGCGCTCGCCGTCCAGGATCACGCGCTTCTCGTCATCCTTGGCGAGCAGCGGGTTGTAGGTGCCGATCTTCTCGATGAACTTGCCGTCGCGCGGCGACCGGCCGTCGGCGACGACGATGCGGTAATAAGGGCGCTTCTTGGAGCCGCCGCGCGACAGACGAATGCTGGTAGCCATGTTACTTCCTTCTTCTTTCTATTCAGGTTGATATGCTTATTTTTTCATAAACTTGTCGAAGCCGGGCGGCATGCCGCCTGCGCCGGGCAGGCCGGGCAATCCGCCGCCGCCCCCACCGCCGAACATCCCCTTCCCGCCGCCGAGCATGCCGGCCAGCCCCTTGAGGCCGCCCATCTTCCTCAGCTTCTTCATCGCGGTGGACATTTCCTGGTGCATCTTGAGCAGCTTGTTGACGTCCTGCACGGTCGTGCCGGAGCCCTTGGCGATGCGGATCTTGCGCTTGGCGTTGATCAGCTCGGGCTTGGTCCGCTCTTTCGGCGTCATCGACCCAACGATCGATTCCATGCGGATCAGCACCCGATCATCGACCGCGCCCGACGCCATCGCCGCCTGCGCCTTCTTCATGCCGGGGATCATTCCCGCCAGCGCGCCGATGCCGCCCATCTTACGCATCTGGCCAAGCTGCGCGCGCAGGTCGTTCATGTCGAACTGACCCTTGGCCAGCTTCGCCGCCATCTTCTCGGCGTCGTCCTGCTGGATCGACTCGGCGGCGCGCTCGACCAGGCTGACGACATCGCCCATGCCGAGGATTCGGCCGGCGACGCGCGACGG
>JAESGW010000791.1_pt1 | contig 14014 bp, 11 predicted proteins | sample 9269791 | NCBI WGS metagenome assembly JAESGW01 (sample SAMN16773120, study PRJNA677053) | algae metagenome | isolation source: Aphanocapsa lilacina HA4352-LM1 and co-occurring heterotrophs from near cave... | place: USA: Maniniholo cave, near Haena, Kauai, HI | collected 2009-07-28 | reverse complement strand
AAGCCCTTCCTCTTCCTCGGCACGCGCGCGGAGGACGACGTCGCCCGGCAGGAGTACGACGCCGTGCTCGCGGGGTCCGGGCTGCGACCCGAGGAGCTCGTGCGCGTACGCCTCGAGGCGGGGCCGCTCGGCGAGGTGGACCTCGACGACTGGTCGGGGATCATCCTGGGCGGCGGCCCGTTCAACGTCTCCGACCCCGAGGATGCGAAGTCGCCGGCCCAGCGTCGGGCCGAGACCGAGCTGCGCGACCTCGCGCTGCGGGTGGTCGCCGCGGACGTCCCCTTCCTCGGGGCCTGCTACGGCATCGGGGTGCTCGGCACGCTCGGCGGCGGCGTCGTCGACCGGACCTTCGGCGAGCCCATCGGCGCGCTGCCCGTGCGACTCACCGACGAGGGTCGCGAGGACCCCCTCTTCGAGGTGATGCCGCCGCAGTTCGACGCCTACCTCGGGCACAAGGAGGCGGTCGCCCGGCTCCCTGCGGGCGCCGTGCTGCTGGCCTCGACCGACACGTGCCCGGTCCACGCCTTCCGCCTCGGCCGCAACGTGTACGCCACCCAGTTCCACCCCGAGCTCGACGCCGTGGCCATCTGCGACCGCATCGACGCCTACAGCGCGCACGGCTACTACGAGCCGCACGAGCAGGAGGCGCTCAAGGCCGCCGCGCGCGAGGCGATGGTCACCGAGCCGGTGCGGCTGCTGGCGAGGTTCGTCGAGCTGCACGCGCGGACCTGACCGTCGACCTCGCGCGAGGTTTGCACCCGAGTTGCGTGCTTCGAGGTCCGGATCCGTACATGGAAGCAGGGCGGTCACCGGATATCCGGTGACTCCAGCGAGGGCCCTGCGATGTAACTCATAGTTACAACCTGCCGCCCGACCTCCTACCCTGAGCAGATGGACGCGATGACCACCGAGCACGTCGACGTGCTGATCGTCGGCGCCGGTCTGTCGGGCATCGGTGCCGCCGCCCACCTGGTCAAGGACCTGCCCGGCACCTCGTACGCCGTCCTCGAGCGGCGCGCGTCGAGCGGTGGCACGTGGGACCTGTTCCGCTACCCGGGCATCAGGTCCGACTCCGACATGCACACCCTCGGCTACCGGTTCCGGCCGTGGCGGGGCGATGTCTCGCTCGCCGACGGGGCCTCGATCCTCGACTACGTCCGCGACACGGCGCGCGAGTACGGCGTCGACCGCCACATCCGCTACGGCCACCGCGTGGTCGCCGCCGCGTGGGACTCCACGACGGCGCGCTGGACGGTGACCGCCGAGGTCGACGGCGAGGCGCGCACGCTCACCGCCGACTTCCTGTGGTCGTGCAGCGGCTACTACGACTACGACCAGGGCCACACGCCCCACTTCGAGGGGCAGGGTCGTTTCCGCGGGGAGGTGGTGCACCCGCAGCACTGGCCCGAGGACCTCGACTGCACGGGCCGGCGGGTCGTGGTGATCGGCTCCGGCGCCACGGCCGTGACCCTCGTGCCGGCCCTGGCCCGGGCGGGCGCCGGCCACGTCACGATGCTGCAGCGCTCGCCGACGTACGTCGTCTCCGTGCCGGGCCGCGACGCGCTGAAGGGCCGGCTGACCCGTCTCGTCGGCGAGGGCCGGTCCTACGCCGTGACGCGCTGGAAGAACATCGCGGTCCAGTCGGCGCTCTACAAGGTGAGCCGGCGTCGCCCCGACCTCGTGCGCCGCGTCGTGCGCAAGGCCAACGTCGCGCAGCTGCCGCCGGGCTACGCCGTGGACACGCACTTCAAGCCGGCGTACGACCCGTGGGACCAGCGGATGTGCCTGGTGCCCGACGGCGACCTGTTCGCGGCGATCCGGGACGGGTCGGCGTCCGTGGTCACCGACCGGATCGCGTCGTTCACCGAGTCCGGCCTCGAGCTGGCGTCGGGCGAGCGCCTCGACGCCGACGTCGTGGTCACCGCCACCGGCCTGAACCTCCAGCTCTTCGGCGGCGCCGAGCTCAGCGTGGACGGCGAGGTTGTGAAGCCGCACGAGACCATGGCCTACCGGGCGATGATGCTCTCGGGCGTGCCCAACTTCGCCTTCACGATCGGCTACACCAACGCGTCGTGGACGCTGAAGGCCGACCTCGTCGGTGAGTACGTCGTGCGGGTGCTGCGGCGGATGAGGTCCACCGGGAGGCGTACGGTCGTGCCGGTGCGGGACGAGTCGGTGGGAGAGGTGCCGCTGATGGACTTCGACGCCGGCTACGTCCAGCGGCTCGTGCACACCCTGCCGCGACAGGGCACGCAGGCGCCGTGGTCGTTGAAGCAGAGCTACCTCCACGACGCCCTCATGATCCGCACCGCCCGGCTCGACGACGGGGTGCTGGACTGGTCCTGAGGGACCACATCGTGGAAGCGCTCCCACTGAGGTTACGCTCAGGGCGGACCGAGTTCCGGCGCACCATTGACAGCCACCTGTGACGGCGGTCATAGTGGCGCCCGGACGGAAGTGGAAGCGCTCTCACGCGACTCACCGTCCACCTCCCAGGCCTGGCAACCAGCCCGGCGCCCCAGCAGGACGGCAGGAGAGCAGTGGTGCAGACACCGAAGACCCGGCGGGTACGACTCGCCACGAGCGCGATGCTGGCGCTCACCCTCGCGACGACGGCGGCCGCGTGCGGCGGCGGTGACGACGAGGGCACGACCGCGGACGGCAAGGTCAAGCTGACCGTCGCGACCTTCAACGAGTTCGGCTACGAGGAGCTCATCGAGGAGTACAACGCGATGCAGGACGACGTCGTCGTCGAGCAGAAGAAGGCCGGCACGGCCAACGAGCACCAGGACAACCTCTACACCAAGCTCGCCGCCGGCTCGGGCCTCTCCGACATCGAGGCCGTCGAGGTCGACTGGTGGTCGGCCCTCATGGAGCAGTCCGACGCGTTCGTCGACCTGTCCGACCCCGAGGTCGAGAGCCGCTGGCTGGACTGGAAGACCGAGGCCGCCACGACGCCCGACGGTGCGCTGATCGGCTACGGCACCGACATCGGCCCCGAGGGCATCTGCTACCGCGCCGACCTGTTCGAGAAGGCCGGCCTGCCCACCGACCGCGAGGAGGTGGCCGAGCTCTTCGGGGACTGGGACTCCTACTTCGAGGCCGGTCGCGAGTTCGTCGAGAAGGTGCCCGGCACGGCCTGGTACGACTCCTCCGGCGGCACCGCGCAGGCGATGATCAACCAGGTCGAGTACTCCTTCGAGGACGAGGACAACACCGTGATCGCCGCCGACAACGCGGAGGTCAAGGAGGTCTTCGACACGATCACCGCCAACGCCGGTGACGGCCTGTCCACCGGCCTCACCCAGTGGAGCGAGGACTGGACCGCGTCCTTCCAGGACGACGGCTTCGCCACGATGGCCTGCCCGGGCTGGATGCTCGGCGTGATCGAGGGCAACGCCGCCGGCGTCGAGGGCTGGGACATCGCCAACGTCTTCCCGGGCGGCGGCGGCAACTGGGGCGGCTCCTATCTCACCGTGCCCGCCCAGGGCGAGCACACCGAGGAGGCCAAGGAGCTGGCCGCGTGGCTGACCGCCCCCGAGCAGCAGATCAAGGCGTTCGAGGCCAAGGGCACCTTCCCGAGCCAGGTCGACGCCCTGGACGACCCCGCGCTGACGGGATCGACCAACGCCTTCTTCAACGACGCGCCCACCGGCGAGATCCTCGCCGCCCGTGCCGAGGCAGTGCCCTTCATCGCCCACAAGGGCCCGAAGTTCGCCGACATCAACACGGCGTTCCAGCAGGCCATCCAGCGTGTCGACGAGGGTCAGGAGTCGGCCGACGAGGCCTGGGACTCCTTCCTCGCCGACGTCGAGCGGCTGGGCTGACACACGACGATGAAGGCAGGATCCACTGCCGTGCAGCCAGTCGGGGACACCGGTGCCTCCTCGGTGTCCCCGACCGGGTCACGGTCCCCCCGGCGCCAGCCGCGGCGCGACGTCGAGGACCGTCCGGCGTGGCGGCAGCGCCTGACGCTGCTCGACGCGAAGGTCACGCCGTACGTCTTCGTCTCGCCGTTCTTCCTGCTGTTCCTGGTCGTCGGGATGTTCCCGCTCGGCTACACGGCGTGGGTCTCGGTCCACGACTGGGGTCTGCTCTCCGGGCAGGGCGAGTTCACCGGCCTCGAGAACTACCGCCGGGTGCTCGAGGACCGCTACTTCTGGAACGCCCTGCGCAACACCTTCAGCATCTTCGTGCTGTCGTCGGTGCCGCAGGTGCTCATCGCCCTGGCGCTGGCGGGGCTGCTCGACACCCAGCTGCGGGCCCGGACGCTGTGGCGGATGAGCGTGCTGCTGCCCTTCGTCGTCGCGCCGGCCGCCGTCGCGCTGATCTTCGGCAACGTCTTCGGTGACCGCTACGGCCTGGCCAACGAGGTCGTCCAGTGGATCGGGCTCGACCCGATCCGCTGGCACGTCGACACCCTCGCCAGCCACGTCGCGATCGCGTCGATGGTGAACTGGCGCTGGACCGGCTACAACGCGCTGATCCTGCTCGCCGCGATGCAGGCGGTGCCCCGCGACGTGTACGAGTCCGCGGCGCTCGACGGTGCCGGGCGCGTACGCCAGTTCGTCTCCATCACGGTGCCGATGATCCGCCCGACGGTGATCTTCGTGATCATCACCTCCACCATCGGCGGCCTCCAGATCTTCGCCGAGCCGCGCCTGTTCGACACCCAGGGCCTCGGCGGCGCCGACCGGCAGTACCAGACGCTGACGATGTACCTCTGGGAGCTCGGCTGGCGGGTGCGCGACCTCGGCATGGCCTCGGCCGTGGCCTGGCTGCTCTTCCTGATCATCGTCGTCTTCGCCCTCGTCAACCTGTTCCTGTCGCGCCGTGCCGGCTCGCTCAAGGGGCTCAGCCGCAAGGGAGCGCGCCGATGAACCGCCGACCCGGCTTCCTCGTCTACGGCCTGCTGATCGCGTTCGTGCTCGGCTCGTGCGCCCCGCTCTACTGGTCGTTCCTCGTCGGCTCCCACAGCCGCGAGGTCCTGACCGAGCGGGTGCCGCCGCTCCTCCCGGGCGGCCACTTCCTCGACAACGCGCAGCGCGCGATCGAGGCCGTGCCGTTCTGGAAGGCCATGGCCAACAGCCTCATCGTCTCGGGCACGGTCGCCACGTCGGTCGTGTTCTTCTCGACGCTGGCCGGCTTCGCGTTCGCCAAGCTCGCGTTCCGCGGGCGTACGCCGATGCTGGTCTTCGTCGTCGCGACGCTGGCGGTGCCCACCCAGCTCGGCGTGATCCCGCTCTTCATCGTGATGGCCAAGCTCGGCTGGGTCGGCTCGGTGTGGGCGCTGATCGTGCCGAGCCTGGTGACCGCGTTCGGCGTGTTCTTCATGCGGCAGTACCTCGTGGACGCCGTGCCCGACGAGCTCGTCGACGCGGCCCGGGTCGACGGGTGCTCGCTGTTCCGGACGTTCTGGACCGTCGCCCTCCCGGCGGCGCGTCCGGCGGCCGGGATCCTGTGGCTGTTCACCTTCATGGCCACGTGGACCGACTTCTTCTGGCCGCTGATCGTGCTGCCGGCCAGCAACCCGACGGTCCAGATCGCACTCCAGCAGCTGCAGAGCGGCTACTACGTCGACTACAGCCTGGTGCTCGCCGGCGCGACGCTGTCGACGATCCCGCTGCTGGTCCTCTTCGTCCTCACCGGCCGCCAGATGGTCGCCGGCATCATGCAAGGAGCAGTCAAGGGATGAGCGTGCAGAGCACGACCCACACCACCGCCGACGTCACCGGACCGGCCGGCGCGTCCCGTACGGCCCCCGTCCGCTTCCCGTCCGGCTTCGGGTGGGGCATGGCGACCGCGTCCTACCAGATCGAGGGGGCCGTGGCGGAGGACGGACGTACGCCGTCGATCTGGGACACCTTCTCCCGCATCCCCGGCGCGGTGATGAACGGCGACACCGGCGACGTCGCCTGCGAGCACTACCACCGGATGCCCGACGACGTCGCGCTGCTCGCCGACCTCGGCGCCACGACCTACCGCTTCTCGGTGGCGTGGCCGCGCGTACGCCCCGACGCGGGGCCGGTCAACGCGGCCGGGCTCGGCTTCTACGACCGGCTCGTCGACGAGCTGCTCGCGAAGGACATCGCGCCGTGGCTGACGCTCTACCACTGGGACCTGCCGCAGGTGCTCGAGGACGCGGGCGGCTGGACCAACCGCGACACCGTCCACCGCTTCGTCGAGTACGCGATCTCGGTGCACGAGGCGCTCGGCGACCGCGTGCCGACCTGGACCACCCTCAACGAGCCCTGGTGCTCGGCCTTCCTCGGCTACTCCGCGGGCCACCACGCCCCGGGGCGGCAGGAGGGGGCCGCCGGCCTCGTCGCGGGGCACCACCTGCTGCTCGCCCACGGCCTCGCCACGCAGGAGCTGCGCAGCCGGGGCGCCGACCGGCTCGGGATCAGCCTCAACCTGACCGTGCCCGACCCCAGCGACCCGGGCGACCCGGTGGACGTCGACGCCGCCCGCCGCGTCGACGGCCTGCACAACCGGTTCTTCCTCGACCCGATCTTCCGCGGGTCCTACCCCGCCGACGTGCTCGAGGACACCGCCGACCTCACCTGGCAGGGCGAGCCCTGGTACGACGTGGTGCGCGACGGCGACCTCGACACCATCGCGAGCCCGATCGACGTCCTGGGCGTGAACTACTACCACGGCAACGAGGTCTCGGGTCACCCGCGCACCGACGTCGTCGGCATCGGTGCCGACCACCCGGACCGGGTGTCGCTGTCGCCGTTCGTGGGCTCCGAGCACGTGACGTTCCCCAGTCGCGGGCTGCCCGTCACCGCCATGGGATGGGAGATCCAGCCCGACGGCCTCTACCGACTCCTGCGGCGCCTGCACGACGACTACCCGCGCCTGCCGATCCACCTCACCGAGACCGGTGCGGCCTTCGACGATCGGCTCGACGCGGACGGCCGCGTCCACGACCCGGACCGGATCGCGTTCCTCGACGCCTACCTGCGCGCGGTCCACCGCGCGATCGAGGAGGGCGTCGACGTCGGGGGCTTCTTCCAGTGGTCGTTCTGCGACAACTTCGAGTGGGCCTTCGGCTACGCGAAGCGCTTCGGGCTGGTGCACGTCGACTACGCGACGCAGCGCCGTACGCCCAAGTCGAGCGCCCGCTGGTACTCCGAGCTGGCGCGCACCGGCGTCCTGCCTGCGACCGAGCCGCCCGGCCGCTAGCGTGGCGCGTGTGACCACGTCGCGGACCTCACCGAAGCCAGGGGGCTCGGGCTCGCCCACCCTCGACGAGGTGGCGCGCGTCGCGGGCGTCTCCCGGGCGACCGCGTCCCGGGCGATCAACGGAGGCGACCGGGTCAGCGCCCGCGCGCAGTCCGCGGTCGACCTGGCCGTGCGCACGCTCGGCTACGTCCCGAACCCGGCCGCGCGCAGCCTGGTCACCCGGCGTACGGACTCGATCGCGGTCGTCGTGCCCGAGCCCGACGACCGCGTCTTCTCCGACCCGTTCTTCGCCGGCACGCTCCGCGGCGTCAACCGGGTGCTCGCCGAGCGCGACATCCAGCTGGTGCTGCTGCTGGCCCGCCCGGGCGCGTCCACGGCGCGCACCCTGCGCTACCTGACCAACCGCCACGTCGACGGCGCGCTGGTGACCTCCCACCACCGCGACGACCGGCTCGCCGAGCACCTTGCCGACATCGGCCTGCCCTGCGTCTTCGGTGGCCGGCCGTGGACGGGGGGCGACCGCGTCGCCTACGTCGACGTCGACAACACCGCCGGCGAGCGGGAGGCGACCGAGGTGCTCGTCGCGCGCGGCTGCACCCGGATCGGCACGATCGCCGGGCCGACCGACATGACCGCCGCGGAGGACCGGCTCGCCGGCTGGCGCCAGGCGATGGCGGCGGCCGGGCTCCCCACCGACGCCGTCGAGCACGGCGACTTCACCGAGGCCAGCGGCGAGACCGCGGCGCGCGCCCTGATGGAGCGTCACCCCGACCTCGACGGGCTGGTCGTCGCCTCGGACCTGATGGCCGCCGGCGCGCTGCGCGTGCTGGCCGAGCTGGGCCGCCGGGTGCCCGACGACATCGCCGTGGTCGGCTTCGACGACCTCGGCGTGGCCGAGCGGACGTCGCCGCCGCTCACCACGGTCCGCCAGCCGGTCACCGAGATGGCCGAGCGCGCCACCCGCCTGCTCCTCGAGCGGGTCGACGACCCGGGCTCGAGCCACGCGATGCGGGTGATCATCCCGCCGATCCTGGTGCGGCGCGACAGCGCCTGACCCACCGGCGGCGGGCGCGTCAGGCCGCTGCCGAGACCCGCTCCACGATGGCCGCCGCGGTGGCCCTCGCTGACGGCCCGACCCCGGCCAGCGTCGCCGACGCCGGGCCGGTCCAGTCGCCGTAGCCGACCAGGTGCACCCGCGGCTCGTCGAGCGCCGCCGTCCCGGACGGTCCACCGACGCGTACGTGGCCGTCGCGGGCGTGCAGCCCGAGCGGGCGCAGGTGTCGCAGGGCCGGGCGGAACCCGGTGCACCAGATCACGGCGTCGCAGTCCTGCCTGCGGCCGTCGGCCCAGGCCACGCCGTCGCGGTCGAGCCGCGCGAACAGCGGCAGCGCCCGCAGCACGCCGCGCTCGCGCGCGTCCTTGACGCTCGCGACCATCACGATGTCGCCGAGGCCCGCGACGCCTGCGTGGTCCCGCCCCTGCTCGAGCGCCTCGATGCGCTCGCGGGCCGTCGCGAAGAGGACCCGGCCGTCCACGTCGTCCGGCAGGAACCGCGGCTCGCGCACCGTGACCCAGGTGGTCTCCGCGACCGTCGAGACCTCCGCCAGGACCTGGGCGGCCGAGTTGCCGCCGCCGACGACCACGACGTGCTGGCCGGTGAAGTCCTCGGGGACGCGGTAGTCGGCGGCGTGCAGCTGCCGGCCGGCGTACTCGCGCATCCCGGCGTACGCCGGCCAGAACGGCCGCTCCCACGTGCCCGTCGCGGACACCACCGCCCGCGCGGCCCAGGTGCGGTCGCCGGCGGTCACGACGAGCCGGCTGGTGGGGTCGTCGTCGACCCTGGTCACCGACTCGACGCGGTGCGGGCGCTGGACCTGCAGCCCGTAGCGCTCCTCGTAGCGCGTCAGGTAGTCGACGACGTGGTCACGCGGTGGGTAGCCGCGGGTCGCGTCGTCCCAGGGCGGCATCATCCAGCCCGGGAGGGATGAGTAGCCGGCCGGCGAGAACAGCCGGAGTCCGTCCCAGGTGCGTGGCCACGCGCCGCCCGGCCGGTCCGCCGCGTCGAGGACGACGAGGTCGCGACCCGGGACCAGCCCGGCGCGACGGAGGTAGAAGCCGGTGGCGAGGCCCGCCTGCCCGCCGCCGACCACGGCGACGTCCACCAGGTCAGGGTCCACGCGGTGCAACGTACGCCCCGTCCGTCGGTGAGCGGCTTGGTGACGCCGATGTGGCGCACGACATCGACGTCTGTCAACATAGACACATGTCGAAGTCATCTGACCGCTGCGAGCCGTCCGCCGTCGACGGGCTCGAGTGCTGCGTCCCCCTGGCCCGCGAGCCGATCGGTCCCGAGCAGGCGGCCGGTGTCGCTTCCATGCTCAAGGCCGTCGCCGACCCGGCGCGGCTGCGGCTGCTCTCCCTCGTCCTCTCCCACGAGGGTGGCGAGGCGTGCGTGTGCGACCTGCTTCCCTACTTCGACCTCTCCCAGCCCACCATCAGCCACCACCTCAAGGTGCTCCACGACGCCGGCCTCCTCCACCGGGAGAAGCGCGGCACGTGGGTCTACTACATCGCGCGTCCCGAGGCGATGCAGGCGCTCGGCAGCCTGTTCACCGCGGCACCGGCCGGGGCCCTCGCAGGAGCGGGCGCATGAGCGACATCGTCGACGAGACCGCCTCGGGTCGTGCGGCCGACCCGGTCCTGCAGCGCCTCTCGACCCTCGACCGGTTCCTTCCGCTCTGGATCGGGGTCGCCATGGCGGTCGGGCTGCTGCTCGGCCGGCTGGTCGACGGGCTCGACGACGCGCTCGCCGCGGTCGAGGTGGGTTCGGTGTCACTGCCGATCGCCATCGGCCTGCTGGTCATGATGTACCCCGTCCTGGCCAAGGTCCGCTACGACGAGCTCGGCCACGTCACGAGCGACACCCGCATGCTCGGCGCCTCGATCGTGCTCAACTGGGTGCTCGGCCCCGCGTTGATGTTCGCCCTGGCCTGGCTCCTCCTGCCGGACCTCCCGGAGTACCGCACCGGGCTGATCATCGTCGGGCTCGCCCGCTGCATCGCGATGGTGCTGATCTGGAACGACCTCGCCTGCGGCGACCGCGAGGCGGCCGCCATCCTCGTCGCGATCAACGCCGTGTTCCAGATCCTGGCGTTCGCGTTCCTCGGCTACTTCTACCTCCAGGTCCTGCCCGGGTGGCTGGGGCTCGAGCAGACCGCTCTCGACGTCTCGGTCTGGGGCATCGCCAAGTCCGTGCTGGTCTTCCTCGGCATCCCGCTGCTCGCCGGCTTCCTCACCCGCACGTTCGGCGAGCGGGCCCGGGGGCGCGAGTGGTACGAGTCGAGGTTCCTCCCGCGCATCGGCCCGGCCGCCCTCTACGGACTGCTCTTCACCATCGTCCTGCTGTTCGCGCTCCAGGGCGACACCATCACCAGCCAGCCGCTCGACGTCGCTCGGATCGCCGTCCCGCTCCTTGCCTACTTCGTCCTGATGTGGGGCGGATCGATGCTGCTGACCAGGGCCCTCGGCTTCGACTACCCGCGTGCGACGGCGGTCTCGTTCACCGCTGCGGGCAACAACTTCGAGCTCGCCATCGCGGTGGCCATCGGCGTCTTCGGCGTCACCTCCGGCCAGGCGCTCGCCGGCGTCGTCGGCCCCCTCATCGAGGTCCCCGCGCTCGTGGGCCTCGTCTACGTCAGCCTCTGGGCGCGCCGATTCTTCCGCGACGCTCCGAGCGCCGATCCCACCGTCACCGACACAGGAGCCACGCGATGACCAGCACCAGCCCAGCCGCCGACACCACCCCGCAGGTCGTCTTCGCCTGCGTCCGCAACGGAGGCCGCTCCGTGATCAGCCGGGTGCTCACCGAGCACTACGCGGGCGGACGCGTCGTCGCGCACTCCGCCGGCACCCAGCCGGGGGACCACATCCATCCCGAGGTCGCCGCCGTCCTGGAGAAGCTCGGCCTCGACACCTCGCGCGAGCGCCCGACGCTGCTGACCCGCGAGACGGTCGCCGCCAGCACGATGGCCATCACCCTCGGCTGCGGCGAGGAGTGCCCCTACGTCCCCGGGGTGCGCTACGTCGACTGGCCCGTCGCCGATCCGGGCGGGCAGGACGAGGCGACCGTGCGCGCGATCATCGCCGACCTCGACGGCCGCGTCCGCGACCTCCTGGTCGAGCTGGTGCCCGACATCGAGCTGCCGCCCTCCGTGCTGGCCGAGGCCTGAGCTCGCCCCGCTCCGGGCTCAGGCGCGTGCCGCGCGCGGGGTGGCGTACGCCATGAGCACCGCGGCGAGCGCGGCGATCCCGGCGAGCGTCAGGAACGCGTCGGCCCACGAGCCGAGCAGGTCGGCCAGCACGGCCCCGGCGAACGGAGCCGCGGCGGCGGCGACCAGCGCGGGAGCGGTCAGGAGGCCGTTGAGCGCGCCGTACGACGCGGGTCCCCACCGGTCGGTGACCGCGGTGGCCTGCACGAGCGTGTAGACCCCACGAGCCAGTCCCAGCGCCATCCCGATCACGATCAGCAGGCCGCTGGAGGCCGGGGCGAGCGCGAGGGCCGCGGTCGTCACCGCCACGCCGGCCACGACGACCACGCCGCGCGTTGTCACCGAGCTCGCGGCCGCGAGCCTGGCGTAGCCGAGGCGCCCGAGGACCTGGCCGACTCCACCGAGGCCGAGCGCCAGCGCCGCGAGGTTGCGGGTCATGCCCTGCTCGACCAGCATCGGGACGAGGTTGATCACCACCGCGAAGACGGCGAGCGCGGTGAGCGCGTTGGCCGCCGCCAGCAGCACGAACGGCGTGCTGCGTGCCACCGCCCCTGCGGCGACGTCCCGCCCCCCGCCGGAGGGGTCCTCGACCTGGACGGGTCGCCAGGGGTGGGCGAGCCCCCACCAGTGCAGCGGCACCGTGACGACGGCCAGGCCGCCGAGGAGCACGAGGTAGGCCTGCCGCCATCCGACGGCGTCGTCGAGCACGGCCGCCAGCGGGGCGAACACGGTGCTCGCCAGCCCGGCGACCAGGGTCAGCGTCGTCAGCGCCCGTACGCGCCGCGCGCCACCCCACCGCGTGAGCGCGGCGAACGCCGGCGGGTAGAGCGTGCCGGCCATCGCGGCACCGGTCAGGACCCAGCCCGCGTAGAAGACGACCAGGGTCGGCGCCAGCGCGACTGCGAGGACGCCGGGGATCGCCAGCAGGGACGCACCCGTCATCACCCGGCGGGGACCGACGGCGTCGAGGTGGCGGCCCACCCAGATGCCGACGCCCCCGGACACCAGCTGGGCCAGCGAGAAGGCGCCGGTGACGGCTACCGCCGACCATCCCGTGTCGGCGGTGATCGAGGACTGGAGGGCCGCGAAGGCGTAGTAGAGGACCCCCCACGAGACGATCTGGACGGTGCTGAGGACGGCGACCACCCGCCGCAGCCCGGCGCCGTCGAGCGCGCCCTGCTCGACGGACGCCGGCGCGGCGCGGGTCGTCGGCCTCGTCACTGTCCGGGTCGCCCGATGGTGACGAGCTCGGGCTCGGACGCTGCGGAGCCGCAGCACCCGCCGCCCGCGGAGGCGGTGGCGTCGGGATCGTCGAAGGCGCCGGCGCCGTTGCACACGCCGGTCTCCGGCAGCACCAGCTCGACCCGCGCGGCGGCCTCCAGGTCGCCGTCGAGCGCCGCGACGACCGAGCGGACCTGCTCGAAGCCCGTCATGGCGAGGAACGAGGGGGCGCGGCCGTAGGACTTCATCCCGACCAGGTAGAGGCCCGGCTCGGGCTGGGCGAGCTCGCGGAACCCGTGCGGTGCCACGTCGCCGCAGCTGTGGTGGTCGGGGTGGATCTGGTCGGCGAGCGCCCGGGCGGAGCCGAGGGCGGGGTCGAGGTCGAGGCGGACCTCGGTGAGGAAGCCGACGTCCGGACGGAAGCCGGTGACCACGACGATCTCGTCGACGTCGACGACCTGCCGGCCGTCGATCGAGCCGATGGTGAGGCGTCCGTCGTCCTGGGTGGACACCGACGCGGCGCGGAACTGCGTCACGTCGGTGACCACGCCGCTGCTCGCGGCGGCCTTCGCGTCCTGGCCGAGCTTGCCGCGCTGCTCGAGCTGGTCGTTGTCGCCGCCGCCGAAGGCGTCGCCCACCGCGGGGCGACGCAGCAGCCACGACACCCGGGTGGCCGCGTCCGTACGCGCCAGCCGGGCCAGGCCGACGAGCACACCCTGTGCCGACGCGCCCTTGCCGGCGACCGCGACGTGCTTGCCGGCGAAGCGGGCGGCCACCGCCGGGTCGGCGAGGTCGGGGATGCCGTAGGTGATGCGCTCGCGGTGCTCGGCCTCGCCCGCCGCCGGGTAGCCGTCCGCCCCGAGGGGGTTGGGGGTGCTCCACGTCCCGGACGCGTCGACGACCGCCCGGGCCAGGATCCGCTCGTGCCCTGTCGGCGTGACGACGTGGATGGCGAAGGGGTCGCCCTCGCGACCCGAGTCGACCAGCAGGTCCCGGCCGGCGCGCCCGACGCCGACGACGCGCGCGTCGTAGCGGATCGTCCCGCCGGGCTGCGCGTCGAGCAGGTCGGCCAGGGGCTGGAGGTAGGCGGAGCGCCACTCGGCTCCGGTGGGGTAGGCGCGCTCGTCGGGGGGCGTCCAGCTGCCGGCCGCCTCGAGGAGGCGACGGGCTGCGGGGTCGACGAGCTCGGCCCACGAGGAGAACAGGCGTACGTGCGCCCACTCGCCGACGGCTGCCCCGGCGTCCGCGCCGGACTCCAGGACGACGAAGGGCATCTGCCGCTCGGCGGCGTGGGCGGCGGCGGCCAGGCCGATGGGTCCGGCTCCGATGACGACGAC
>JAESGW010000790.1_pt1 | contig 14045 bp, 16 predicted proteins | sample 9269791 | NCBI WGS metagenome assembly JAESGW01 (sample SAMN16773120, study PRJNA677053) | algae metagenome | isolation source: Aphanocapsa lilacina HA4352-LM1 and co-occurring heterotrophs from near cave... | place: USA: Maniniholo cave, near Haena, Kauai, HI | collected 2009-07-28 | reverse complement strand
TGCACAGACGCCCAATCGACCGGCTGCTCGAACCGCTACAGCCGATCCCTGCAAGTACAAATCAATTAAGGCTTGAACTATACTTCACATGAACCGGACAGCCGTGGGTCAAGCCCGGCAATGACAGGAGAATGACGCCAAGGCTTCGCTAAGCTCTGAGCGCCTTACGGCTGCTCCGCCGCCACAAAATCCGTGAACTTTTGCGGCCTCAGCGACGGATCGCTGACGATCCGGCTCTGGTCTTTATCGGCCGTTGCCTTGGCCTTGATGACCACGGGTTCGCGCGCGGATGCGGCCAGCGTCGCGACGACGATCAGCACGGATGCGAAGAGAGATCGCTTGAGCATCTGATGACCTCAAAAGGTTTCGATGCTCGACCGTAGCGGGCAGTGCCGGTTCCACATGTGATCTGGGTCACAACGAAGCCGGGCTCGCCTGGTCGAGGTATATCCCCTCGTCTTTTGTCTCCGCAGGGACCTCATCCGATCATGCGATCCGGCATCAACTTTTCGGGATCGCTCTGTCGAGCGCCGGCTTCAGCTTCGCGTCATGTCGTTGCAACGGATCGCTTTTTTGTCGGCCAGCCCCGTGAATGTCGGTTGGAGCTTAGCCCCAGGGGCCCCGGCGCCCGCCGCCATTCCACGGGCCGCGCGGAGACGTCTGCGGCGTCGCGCTTGCAGAGCCGCCGCGGCCGCCGAACTGGCCGGCCAGCTTCTGCAGCGCCGCGATCCGGTTCTCGGTCGACGGGTGGGTCGCAAACAGGTTGTCCATGCCCTGCCCCGACAGCGGGTTGATGATGAACATGTGCGCGGTCGCCGGGTTGCGCTCAGCCTGCGGGTTCGGAATCTGATGCGCGGCGTTCGAGATCTTCGCCAGCGCCGAGGCCAGGTACATCGGCTGGCCGACGATGCGGGCGCCGAGATCGTCGGCGGCATATTCACGGGTGCGGCTGATCGCCATCTGCACCAGCATGGCGGCGAGCGGCGCGAGGATCATCATCGCGATCGAGCCGATGATGCCCGGGCCGTTATTGCCGCGGTTGCCACCGAAGAACATGCCGAACTGGGCGATCATCGAGATCGCACCGGCGAAGGTCGCCGTGATGGTCATGATCAGCGTGTCATGGTTCTTGATGTGCGCGAGCTCGTGCGCGATCACGCCGGCGAGCTCCTCGCGGCTCAGATGGTTCATCAACCCGGTCGTCACCGCGACGGCGGCGTTCTGCGGATTGCGGCCGGTGGCGAACGCGTTCGGCTGGTCCTCATGCATGATGAAGACGCGCGGCATCGGCAGCTGCGCGTTGCGCGCAAGCTCCGCGACCAGGTTGAAGAGGTCCGGCGCCGAGCGCGCATCGACCTCCTGCGCACCGTGCATCGACAGCACCATGCGGTCGGAATTCCAGTAGGCGAACAGGTTCATGCCGGCCGCGACCACGAGCGCGATCATCGCGCCGGACGCACCACCGATCAGATAGCCAACGCCCATGAACAGGCCGGTGAGGCCCGCGAGCAGGATGGCAGTCTTGAAATAGTTCATTGTCCTCTCCTCAAGGCAGCCGAAATCCAGTCCCAACTGCCTGCAGCAACAGGTAATTATTCGGCCAGGCGGCCTTCAAGACGCACAGATGCGGCGCTGCGTCGCGATCATTACCAGAACGTAATCCGGCGCCTTGGGCATCGTTCCGCCGCCGCGACATTGGCGCATTGCAGGCAGACCCGTCCGGGGCTGCTCCCGTCGCTCGCCGAGCCGCTAGGATGCATCTCCAATTATCGAAAAAACAAGCAGAGGGAGCGACAGCCATGGCGAAACTCAACCGCGACGGGGTCAACATCTACTACGAGGTGCACGGCAGCGGCCCGGCGCTGATCCTGACCCACGGCTATTCGGCGACCGCTCAGATGTGGAAGGGCCAGATCGAGCCGCTGGCGAAGAAGCACACCCTTATCCTGTGGGACATGCGCGGCCACGGCCAGAGCGACTACCCGGCGGATCAGTCGGCCTACAGCGAGGAGCACACGGTCGCCGACATCGCCGCGCTGCTGGATCAGGCCGGCGCGAAGAAAGCCATCGTCGGCGGGCTGTCGCTCGGCGGCTACATGTCGCTCGCCTTCTACCGCAGACATCCCGAGCGGGTACGCTCGCTGCTGATCATCGACACCGGCCCGGGCTTCAAGAAGGACGACGCGCGCGAGGCGTGGAACCAGAATGCGCGCTCCAGAGCCGACTCGCTGGAGAAGGAAGGCCTCGCGACGCTGAAATCCGGCAGCCCCGAACGCGCCTATGCGGTGCACCGCGACGCACTCGGCCTCGCGGGCGCGGCGCGCGGCATGCTGACCCAGCGTAATGCCGACGTGATCAATTCCTTGCCCGACATCAAGGTACCGTCGCTGGTCGTGGTCGGCTCCAGGGATACGCCGTTCATCGCCGCCTCCGACTATATGGCCGCAAAGATTCCAGGCGCACAGAAAGTCGTGATACAAGACGCTGGTCACGCGTCGAACATCGACCAGCCGAAGGCGTTCAACGAGGCCATCGTCGGCTTCGTCGAGAAACTGCCAGCGGCCTGAAGAATTCCTCCTCGCGCGGGAGAGAGCGCCATGAAAGGTCTCCGCTCATGGCCATTCGCGATCGCACTGGCGTGCTGCGGCACGCCGGCGGGTGCGATCGATTTCATCCAGGACCTGGCGAAAGGCTATCCGACGCTATTCCGCAATTATCAGGCGATGTTGCCAAAGGAATTCGCGGATGCGACCTGGCTCTACCGGCTCGACGGAGTGACGCTCTCCATCGATGAAGGGCTGATGATCGGCGGCGTGCCGTTCATCCGCGTCTATGGCTGCAAGCCGCATTCCTGCGGCGACGATCAGGTGTCGCTGATCTTCTCCACCGACGGCAAGATCGGCGCCATCAAGGTGCGCTCGCAGGAACTGACCGAAGGCCAGCCGGTCTTCTTCGGATCGACCGACCCGGCGCTGCGCCGCATCGTCGACCGGGATTTCTGAAGGCCGAGCCCCAAAACCCTCATGTCCGAAAACGGCGAGATTTCGCCACTGCCGTCTGGCATGATCGCGTCATGAACCTCGACCACGACGCCTGCTACCGCGCGGTCTCCTCGCGCGATGCCCGGTTCGACGGCCGCATCTTCACCGGCGTGAAGACGACGGGGATCTATTGCCGCCCGATCTGTCCGGCGCGGACGCCGAAGCGCGAGAACGTGCTGTTCTTCTCGACAGCCGCCGCGGCGCAGGAGGCTGGCTTCCGCTCCTGCCTGCGCTGCCGGCCCGAATGCTCGCCGGATCTGGCGATCTGGCGCGGCACCTCGAACACGGTGTCGCGCGGGCTGGCGCTGATCGCCGATGGCGCTCTCGACGGCGATGAGGCGGGCGTCGAGCAACTCGCTGAAAGGCTCGGCATGGGCGAACGGCAGCTGCGGCGGCTGTTCCAGCAGCATCTCGGCGCCTCGCCGATCACGGTCGCGCAGACACGGCGGGTGCTGTTCGCCAAGCAGCTGATCGCCGAGACCGACATGCCGCTGGCGCATGTTGCGCTGGCATCGGGCTTCGGCAGCGTGCGGCGGTTCAACGCCGTGTTCCAGAAACTCTACGGCCGGCCACCGGGAAAATTCCGGCGAGTGCCATCCGATCGCGGTCATGGCGATGACGCGGCGACCTCGGCGCTGGTGCTGATGTTGCCGTTCGCGCCGCCCTATGACTGGGATGCCATGCTCGGCGCGCTGGCCGCGCGTCTCGATACTGATCTCGAGGCGATCGAGAACGGGACCTGGCGGCGCAAAATCGTGCTGGACGGCGCCAGCGGGACGGTCGAGGTCGGCATGGCCAACGCAGCGCAAGGCGCGCTGCGGGCGACCATCCGCTTCCCCGCGGTGGCCTCGCTGCCGGCAATCGTGCGGCGCATTCGCCGCGTGTTCGATCTCTCCGCCGATCCGATCGTCATCGGCAAGCAACTGGCCGACGATCCCCTGCTCGCGCCGCTGGTGCGCAAACGGCCGGGCCTGCGGGTCCCAGGGCCATGGGACGATACGGCGGAAGCCGACGGCGACAATCCGCCCTACGACGCCTTCGACCCGGCAAGCGGTCGGCTGCGGGCAGCGATCGCGCGCCTGGCTGGACACGGCATGATCTCGCCCGCAGAACTTCGCAGCCGCGCCGAGCGGTGGCGGCCATGGCGCGCCTATGCGGCGGCGCATCTCTTGGCCGGCGCCGCGGACGCGCTCGTAAAACCTGCACCGCAGCGCCTGCGCAAGGCACCGCGCGCAACAAGGCGGTTGGCCCATGCTGGTTAGCACAAAAGCAAATGCATTCACGCTGGACCGCCTGCCGACGCCGATCGGGGTGATGCTCATCGTCAGCGACGACGATGGCCAGCTGCGTGCGGCGGACTTTCACGACTACGACGAGCGCATGCACCGCCTGCTGCGGCTGAATTACAAGGCGCAGGGCGGCTACGTATTGCGCGAAGCGCGTGCGCCCGCCTCCATTCGCGAGCGCATCGAGGCCTACTACGCAGGCCGCCTCGACGCCATCGACGCTATCGCGGTCGCGACCGGCGGCACGGCGTTCCAGCAAAAGGTCTGGCGGGCGCTGCGCGACATCGGTGCCGGCAGGACCGAGACCTACGGCCACCTCGCCGCGCGCATCGGTGCGGCGAACGCGGTCCGCGCGGTCGGCGCCGCCAACGGCGCCAACCCGGTCGGTGTGATCGTGCCCTGCCATCGCGTGATCGGCGCCAACGGCAGCCTCACCGGCTATGGCGGCGGCATCGAGCGCAAGCGCTGGCTGCTCCAGCACGAGGGCGCGCAGTTACTCTAGCCGCATCAGCGGCTTCAGCGCTTCGCCGCTGCGCATCGCGCGCAGGGGCGCGGTGTCCATATAGACGCGCTCTTCGACGATCTTGCCGTCGCGAAAGCGGAACTTGTCGACCCCGCGATAGGCGATACGCTTGCCGTCGATGAAGCGCGTGTTCTGCCACTCGACGATCACCACGTCGCCGCGCGCGGTCCAGTCGAGCAATTGCCAGACGAGATCGGGCGCGAGCTCGTTCTGCGTCTCTACCAGCCGTCCAAGCTCGGAGCCCTTCAGCGGCCGATCGAGGACCGCGTGGTACAGCACGCCATCAGGGTGCCACAGCGCAAGAAACGCTTTCGCGTCGCGGGTGGCCCAGGCGGCGGCAAATTGGGTGACGAATTCCTGTATCTCGGCATCGGTCATGATGTTCTCCTCTGATGCCGCAGAGCTAGATCGACGGGGACCGTGTGTCTGGCCGATTTCGGACCTCAGGATTTCGCTGTATGATGCCAAAAGAATTGATGCTGGAGGTGCTGCGGTGAAACGAACGTCGATTGCAATCGTGCTGTCGCTCGCCGCATGGGCGACGCCGGTTGCTGCAACCGACCAACCGCAGCGCGTGCCGTTCACGCAAAGCCTGTCGAACACCAGGCCGCTCGTGTTCGGCATGAGCGCGCAGGACGCAGCAACGGCGCTCGGCGTACCGCTCGACTATGTCAGCGGCCCGCCCGGCAACGAGGTGCTTGCCGCGGTACGGCCGAGCAGCGGCTACTTCAATCGCGAGCCGCGGCTGTTCCTGCAGTTCCGCGCCGGCCGCCTTTCCGGATGGAAAGGCGACTGGGGCCGCAACTGGATGTGGGAATAATCTACCTCACCAGGACTTGTACTTCGGCTTGCGCTTTTCCTTCACCGCGGCGATCGCTTCCGCCGCGTCCTCGTTCTCGCGCACTGCGACCAGTGAGCGCTGCGCGCGGCCGGAGTGTTCGGACGGGCCCTGCGGCAGCACGGTCTCGGTGACGAAGCGCTTCAGCGTCTTCAAGACCAGCGGCGAGAATTCGGTCATCTCCCGCGCCATTCCCAGCGCAACCTCGACCTGCTTGCCGACCGGCACCACCTCATTGCAGAGCCCGACATTGTAGCCGCGCTTGGCATCGATGTTGCGGCAGAGCAGGATCATCTCCATCGCCACCTTGTGCGGAATGCGCGCGGCGAGGCCGGCGATCAAGCCGCCCGTAAAACCCATGCGCGCTTCCGGATAGGCGAACTTGGTGTTTTCGGCTGCGACCGTGAGGTCGCACATCATCGACAGCACCAGCGCGCCGCCGACGCACCAGCCGGCCGTTGCCGAGATGATCGGCTTCTCGGTCTGGAAGCCGACGGTCGGAATGCAGCGCCACAGTTCCGGGAAGTTGCCGGTGTCCGCGCCGCCGGAGAACGCGTCGTTGCCGGCACCGGTGAGCACCGCGCATTTCTGGGTGTGCGAGGCCTCGAACGCGACGAACGCCTTCTGCAGCAGCAGCGCCGTTTCGGCGCAGATGGCGTTGCGCTTTTCGGGACGGTTGATGGTGATCAGCGTGGTGCCGTCGGCGTTGTTCTCCACCAGGACTTTCTGCATTGGTTTTTCCTTATGCTTGAATTGCAGATGGCTTTGCTTTCCGGACCGGCTCGCGGGACGAAAGGCCACTTCAAAAAATGTTCTAGTGGCCTATGCTAGGCCTGTACAGGTCGGGAAAGTCGGACCTTCCATTCGCGGGCACGACGCTTTCCGGCCCCCCGCCGCCTAAAGGCCCTCGCGCCTCGCGCAAATCAAAAAGGATGTTCTCATGGGACAGGATGTGACGCTCACGTCGTCGGACGGCTTCAAGCTGGGCGCCTATCGCGCCGAACCGAAGGGAACGCCAAAGGGCGCGATCGTGGTCATTCAGGAAATCTTCGGCGTCAACCACCACATCCGCGCCGTGACCGATCGCCTCGCGGACGAGGGCTATGTCGCTATCGCGCCGGCGGTGTTCGATCGCATGGAGAAGAATTTTCAGACCGGCTACACACCCGACGACATTGCCAAGGGCCGCGAGATGGCCGGCAAGGCCGACCGCCCCGCGATGATGCGCGACACCCAGGCCGCGATCGATTCCGTCAAGAGCGTCGGCAAGGTCGGCATCACTGGCTTCTGCATGGGCGGTACGATCACGTTTCTGGCGGCCGCGCAGTCGTCAGGCCTGAGCGCCGCGGTGGCCTATTACGGCGGTCAGATCGCACAGAATGTCGAACAGCAGCCGAAGGTGCCGACCATGATGCATTTCGGCGAGAAGGACGCCGGCATCCCGATGCCCGACGTCGACAAGATCAAGGCCAAGCATCCGAATGCAGAGATCTTCGTCTATGAGAACGCGCAGCACGGCTTTCACTGCGACGAGCGCGCCAGCTACGATGCAAAGAGCGCCGAGGTGGCCTGGAAGCGCACGCTCGAATTCTTCGCCAAGCATCTGAAGGGCTGAACGCAGGATCTCAGTCGTCCGGAGAATGGACAAGGGCGGCTCACCGGCCGCCCTCGTTCATTGTACGCTGGCCGTCGCTAGAACCAGCGTTCGCCGACGGTAATCGTATCCCCCGGCGAGAGCGGCGCGTTCGGCGACGCGACGATGCGGGTCTGGCCCATCTGGTTGATGCGGGTGATGGTGACGACGTTGCGCTTCGCCCGCGGCGTGAAGCCACCGGCGATCGCGACCGCGGCCTCTGCCGTCATATTGGGCACGTACGGATACTGGCCGGGTGCGGCGACCTCGCCGAGGATGAAGAACGGCCGGTAGGCTTCGATCTCCACCGCCACATAGGGTTCGCGGATGAACCCGCCCTGCAGCCGCGAGGTGATCGCTGCAGCAAGCTCGGCCGGTGTGCAGCCGCGCGCCGGCACCGAGCCGATCAGCGGCAGCGTGACGACGCCCGCAGCGTCCACCGAATAGGAATTGGTCAGGCCTTCCTGGCCGAACACGACGATGCGCAGCCGATCGCCGGCGTCGAGGCGGTAGGCGGGATCGTGCAGGATCACGGGAGCTGCGACCGCAACCGGCGCGACGGCTGCGACAGCAACGCCCTGCTTCTTGCGGAAGAGATTGTTCAGGAGGCCGGGCTTGTAGGCAGCACCCGGGCGCGGCGGCGGCAACACGGCTGGCTGTGCGATGACGACCGGCGGCGGCGCCGCGGCGATCATCGGTTGCGGCGGCGGTGGCGCGACGGCAACAGGAGCGGCGGCGACGGGCGGCGGCGAATAGACTGGACCCTTGCCATAGGCCATCGCGTCGAGATCGGAGCGGACCGATGCAGCCGGCTGCGCGACGACCGGTGCCGGCGCATAGCGCGGCGCGTAGGCCACTGGACCACGCCGCTGCATGCACCCGGACAGTGCCAGGGCGGCGGTCGCAACAAACAACGAAAGCTTGAGAACGCGCGACACCCGCACCGGACTTGATCCCCGAAAAGAGACAAGTCCGATTTGCGCCGATTATGGTTAATAAACGGTTGTGATCGGCCGCAGGATACCGACCCTCAGACAGTTGCGCCGACACCAACCGGGCACGACACGCCGGTGCCGCCGAGGCCGCAATAACCGGCGGGATTCTTGGCGAGGTACTGCTGATGATAGTCCTCGGCGAAATAAAACTCAGGCGCAGGTGCAAGCTCGGTGGTGATCGCACCATAGCCTTTCGCCGCCAGCGCCTTCGCGAACATCGCCTTCGACTCGTCCACCGCTCTGCGCTGCGCGTCACCGAAGGTGTAGATCGCCGAGCGATACTGCGTTCCGATGTCGTTGCCCTGACGCATGCCCTGGGTCGGGTCGTGATTTTCCCAGAACGTCTTCAGCAGCTTCTCGTACGAGATCTTCGCCGGGTCGAACACCACCAGCACCACCTCGGTGTGGCCGGTGCGTCCTGAACAGACTTCTTCATAGGTCGGGTTCGGCGTGTGGCCGCCGGCATAGCCGACCGCGGTCGTGAACACGCCGTCGCCGAGTTCCCAGAACTTGCGCTCGGCGCCCCAGAAGCAGCCCATCGCGAACACCGCCTGCTCGAGCCCCTGCGGATAGGGCGGCAGCAGTTGATGGCCGTTGACGAAGTGATGCTTGGCCGTCGGGATCGGCGCGGCGCGTCCGGGCAGCGCTTCGGCGGCCGTCGGCAATTCGAGGGACTTGCGCGCGAACCACATCGGTCATCTCCTTCGCCTGATGAGACCATACATATAATGGGCGCGCACCGACCACACTAGCGCGCCAAAGACGCTAGTCGCGCGCGTAGCCGATCAGGCGCTTCCTTGGCCGGAACAGCAGCATCAAGAGAATGCCGAGCACGCCGAGCACCGCCCAGGTCGGCTGGTTCAGGATGAACTTGCCGGCGCTATTCCAGAGCCAGGGCGCGCTCGCCTCGAGCATCACCTGCAGGGACTGCTGGCTGGATTGATGGATATCGTTCCAGAATTCGCCCAGCCGGGTCAGGCGCACGGTCTGATCGGCGATGGAGCGCTGGCCGTCATAGATAAGGAAGATGAAGCCGGCGGCGAGCAGCAGCACCCCGATAAAACGGAACAGACCCCGGATCATGTATCCACCCAGATTGGCTTCCCCGCCCCGAAATAGCCGCCACCCCTTGTGATTTCAACCAAAACAGCCGCCCAGGTGGCGCTGGCGCCATCAACGAAACGGCATTCCAGCGCCCTGTCCGGCGTTGACGATGGCGAGGGGGCCCCTTATAAGGCCGGGAAATGGCGGCGGGCTGAAATCCTGCCGCCGATGTTCTTTCAGGAACAGTTTGAAGATTAAGCCGCGCGGTGGTCGATCCAGTCGATCGGCGCGCCCGGCATCCGTCCGAAGGATAACGAGAGAATGGCGAATACGACTTCCGCCCGCAAGGCGACCCGCAAGATTGCCCGCCGCACGGCCATCAACAAGTCGCGGCGCACCGGCATGCGCAACTCGGTGCGCGCGGTGGAGCAGGCTGTCGCCAAGGGCGACCGCGACGCAGCGATCAAGGCGCTGAAGGCCGCCGAGCCGGAGCTGATGCGCGCTGCGCAAAAGAACATCGTTCACAAGAACGCCGCGAGCCGGAAAGTCTCGCGCCTCGCGCATCAGATCGCGAAGCTCGCAAAATAAGTTCTGCGTCGAAACAGAATTTGATTTCAGCCCGGCTCCGCCGGGCTTTTTATTTTTGATGACGGTCGTGCGATCGATTGGCAATTGCCGCAGTGCACGCTGTCGTCGCCGCTCGTCGACAGTTTTGTTTGTCACGTTGCACTGCGTTGCACGAGAGCCGTTCGCTCTCAGCCGCACCTTCACGAAGCTCTCAGCGAAAAGTTGGATGAAGCTTCCGCGCAAGAAAAATTGCGAACCAAGAACTACTTAGGTGGATAGTTGAATGCAGTAGTTGGAAAACGTCATTGAGCGCTCAAGTGGCGATGACATTTTTAAGAAATATATTTTGGCGCTGACATCTCCGGTGACACTCACTGTCATAGAAAGATTACCCGCGCAGATTCAACCTGTTGCTTTGCATTGCCTTGCGCACTGCACGCCATGTGTCATCGCTTAAGCGTACGTTGCGCAAAAACCGTTGCACAAAAGTCATTGCGAGGGCATGGCGCTTATGATTTTTTAAGTTTTGTTCGCGGCACCCGCGAACGTTGGAAAGCAGAAGCGATCCTCGAGTGACGGGTGAACGTGCAAGAGAGTGGCGACGAGCGCGTTAAGCGACGATTCCAGTCGACGATGAGTTTGTAGCTCACGTTTATGAGAACAGTTGAAGTGTGTCCGTCGTGGTCAGGTTGGAGTGGGGTCTTGCGTACCAGGCAGGAAATGCGGGTTGAAGAAGCAGGGGTAGTGTACGCGGCGTAACGATCTTGCAGGAAGAACGTGCCCTGGCGGCACGGGCGGTCACTGCAACATCGGAAATCTGAATCTGGACAAACTGGCGATTTATATCTTGCCGTGGCCATGCCGCGGGAGGCGAGGGGTTCTATTATGCGAAGCAAACTGAGCGAGCGGGCTTTCACCACCACACCGCCGTCGGCCCATCAGTCGTTCGGCACAAGCTCATATGATGCCTGCCGACTGAACCTGGATTCCGTCTCCCCTGCTTCGTGCGCTGTCATTCGTTCCATCAGTTTCAAGCCGCCGAGTCCTTGCTGACCTTTCGCAAGGGCTGCTCGGCTTCCGTTCGGTTCCACGCCGGCAGATCCGCCGGCCGAGAATTCGTCTCTGAAATCAGGCAGCCGCTGCGACGGGTCGTGACGTTCCCAAAGGAGCGGGCGTCGCAATTTTTTTCACATCATCTCTTCAGGACTCAGACAGAAAAGACATGCAAAAAATGGCAAACAATGATGACGAGTGCTGGTCACGGGTTAAGGGACGCCTGCGGACAAACGTCGGCGAGGATGTGTATTCGAGCTGGTTCGCGCGCATGGACCTCGAGAGCGTCAGCGACGGCGCCGTGCACATGTCGGTGCCGACGCGCTTCCTGAAAAGCTGGATCCAGTCGCACTACGCCGACCGCGTCCTCTCCTGCTGGCAGGCCGAGGTGCCGACGATGCAGCGCGTCGACCTCACCGTGCGGACGCCGATGCACAAGGCGGCGCTTTGCAAGGACAACAAGGTTCCGGTCGAGGAGCTGCGCGCCGATCGCAACGGCAGCCGGCCGCTGAGTGGCCCGCGGGTCAACGGCCCGTCGATCACGACCGACACGGCCGATGCGCTCGGCCCCTCGCCGCTCGATCCGCGGCTGACCTTCGACAGCTTTGTCATCGGCCGCTCGAACACGCTGGCGCACGCGGCTGCCAAGCAGGTGGCCGAAGGCCGGCGCGGCGATCCGGTGATGTTCAACCCGCTCTACGTCCACGCAGGTGTCGGCCTCGGCAAGACGCACCTGTTGCAGGCGGTGACATTCGCCGGCAATGCGAGTGGGCAGCGCAAGGTGCTGTATCTCACCGCCGAGAAGTTCATGTACGGCTTCGTACAGGCACTGAAGAGCCAGACCGCACTGGCCTTCAAGGACACGCTGCGCGGCATCGACGTGCTGGTGATCGACGACCTGCAGTTCCTGCAGGGCAAGTCGACCCAGGCCGAGTTCTGCCACACGCTGAATGCGCTGATCGATTCCGGCCGGCAGGTGGTGATCGCTGCCGACCGTCCGCCGTCCGATCTCGAGAGCCTCGACGACCGCGTGCGCTCGCGGCTTGCCGGCGGTCTGGTCGTCGAGATGGGCTCGCTCGGTGAGGAACTGCGGCTGGAGATCCTCAAGTCCCGCGTCGCAACGGTGCGCGTGCATCACCACGGTTTCGAGGTGCCGCAGGCAGTGCTCGAATATCTGGCCAAGACCATCACCCACAATGGCCGCGATCTTGAAGGCGCCATCAACCGCCTGCTCGCGCACAACACCTTGAGCGGGCAGCCGGTGACGCTGGAGATGGCCGAGCGGGAGGTGCGCGACCTGATCCGCCCGCAGGAGCCGAGACGCGTCAAGATCGAGGACATCCAGCGCGTGGTGGCACGGCAATACAATGTCAGCCGCTCCGACCTGCTGTCGTCGCGCCGGACGGCGAATGTGGTGCGGCCGCGCCAGGTGGCGATGTATCTGTCGAAGACGCTGACGCTGCGCTCGCTGCCTGAAATCGGCCGGCGGTTCGGCGGCAGGGACCACACCACCGTCCTGCACGCGGTGCGCAAGATCGAGGGGCTGGTGGGCAAGGACCCGGTGCTGGCGGACGAGGTCGAACTGCTGAAGCGCCAGCTCCAGGAGTAAGGGATCCGGCGCGAGCGCCGGCCAAACGCCCAGAAATCGCTGTGAAAATGCCACGGGCGCAAGAGGCAACTCTTGCGCTCGTTCGCTATCCGCGCCACCCTGCCATCCCCTCGGCGGGCATCCTGAGAACCCGCCAGCATAACGTCGCGGCGCGCCGCTTGAAGCGGCCGCGGCTCACAAATCAACTGGGCGGGTTTGGGTAATGAAGGTCACCGTCGAGCGCGCGCAACTGCTGAAGTCGTTGGGCCACGTTCATCGCGTCGTCGAACGCCGCAATACGATCCCCATTCTCGGCAACGTGCTCCTGCGGGCGGAGAACTCCCGCCTGAGCCTGAAGGCGACCGACCTCGACCTCGAAGTCACCGAGACGCTCGCCGCGGAAGTCGCGACCGGCGGGTCGACCACCGTGCCGGCGCACATGCTCTACGACATCGTCCGCAAGCTGCCCGATGGCGCGCAGATCGTTCTGGAGGCGACCGGCGACCGCGCCGTGCTGGCGATCCGCGCCGGCCGCTCGCGCTTTACGCTGCAGACGTTGCCCGAGAGCGATTTCCCCGACCTCGCCGCAGGCGAGATGACGCACACATTTGCCTTGGCCGCTTCCGACGTGAAGCGGCTGATCGACCGTACGCAGTTCGCGATCTCCACCGAAGAGACGCGCTACTACCTGAACGGCATCTACCTGCACAGCGCAGGCACTGCGAAGGCCGCAACGCTGCGCGCCGTCGCCACCGACGGCCACCGGCTGGCGCAGATCGACCTCGCGCTGCCGAAGGGCGCCGAGGGCATGCCGGGCGTGATCGTGCCGCGCAAGACCGTTGGCGAGGTGCAGCGCCTGATCGAGGACGGCGAGGCCACGGTGACGATCGAGATCAGCCAGGGCAAGATCCGTTTCACCATCGGCGACGTGGTGCTCACCTCGAAGCTGATCGACGGAACCTTCCCGGACTATGGGCGCGTGATCCCCGCCAACAACGACAAGCAGCTGATTGTCGACAAGCGCGACTTCGAACAGGCGGTCGACCGCGTCTCGACCATTTCCAGCGAGCGCGGGCGCGCGGTGAAGCTGGCGCTTGCCAACGGCAAGCTGGTGCTGTCGGTGACCAACCCGGACTCCGGCAGCGCGACCGAGGAACTCGAGGTCGACTATGCCGCCGACGCGCTCGATATCGGCTTCAACTCGCGCTACCTGCTCGACATTGCCGCCCAGATCGAAGGCGAGGTCGCCGTGCTGAGGCTCGCCGATCCCGGATCGCCGACGCTGATCCAGGACAAGGAAGCCAAAGGCGCGCTCTACGTGCTGATGCCGATGCGGGTGTGAGGCACCTTTGTCATTGCCGGGCTTGACCCACGGCTGTCCGGTTCATGTGAAGTATAGTTCAAGCCTTAATTGATTTGTACTTGCAGGGATCGGCTGTAGCGGTTCGAGCAGCCGGTCGATTGGGCGTCTGTGCAT
>JAESGW010000789.1_pt1 | contig 14061 bp, 14 predicted proteins | sample 9269791 | NCBI WGS metagenome assembly JAESGW01 (sample SAMN16773120, study PRJNA677053) | algae metagenome | isolation source: Aphanocapsa lilacina HA4352-LM1 and co-occurring heterotrophs from near cave... | place: USA: Maniniholo cave, near Haena, Kauai, HI | collected 2009-07-28 | reverse complement strand
GCGGGCGCAGCGGACGTCGGCCCCGCGGCGGCGGTTGCCGCGGCCCGCATCGGCTCGGTCACCGGTCCGCCGACCGGCCCGCTGCCCCGGACGTCGGCAGGCACCGGGTGGCGCTCGAGGGCGGTGGTGCGGTCGGGGCTGCCGTCGTCGACGAGGCCGGAGTCGCGCGGGTCCACCTCGGTCAGCAGCGCGAGGGCGCCGGCGTCGAAGGGCTCGGGGGTGGTGCGCTCGCCCGCGTCGTCGTCGGTCCCGGCGTCCGCGGTGTCGGAGGGCGTACGCCGGGGGAGCAGGTCGGCGGCCAGCTCGGGGTCGGAGGCCAGCCCGTCGCGCAGGGCCTGCTCGACCCGGTGGAGGTGGTGCAGCAGCACCGTCGCGTCGGCCGGTCGCTGGCCGCGGTCGCGTGAGGTCGAGCGGGCGACGAGCGCGTCGACGTAGTCGGGGATGCCCGGCTGGAGCAGCGACGGCATGGGCACGTCGTGGTGGACGTGCCGGTAGGCGACCTGGATGGGCGACTCGCCCTCGTGCGGCTTCTTGCCGGTGAGCAGCTCGTAGAGCACCACGCCGGCGGCATAGACGTCCGCCCGGGCGTCGGACCGACCGTCGACAACGAGCTCCGGGGCGAGGTAGGAGACGGTCCCGATGAGCACGCCGCCGGTCGCGGTGTGCTGGGTGTCGGCGCTGACCGCCTTGGCCAGGCCGAAGTCGGCGACCTTCACCCGGCCACCGTGCGCCTCGTCGGCGATGAGCACGTTCTCGGGCTTCACGTCGCGGTGCACCAGGCCTGCCCGGTGGGCGGCGGCGAGCGCGGAGACGACCGGCTCGAGCAGCGCCAGCGCGCGCGCCGGGGGCATCGGCGCCTCCTTGCGGACCACGTCGCGCAGGGTGTGCCCGGGGACGTACTCCATGACGAGGAAGACCGTGTCCGTGCCGTCGGAGGCATCGTCACCCTGGTCGTAGACGCCCACGACGTGCGGGTGGTTGAGCCGGGCCGCGGCCCGCGCCTCGCGGACGAAGCGCTGCGCGAACTCCTGGTCGTCGCCGAGGCCGGGGTGCATCACCTTGACCGCGACGAGGCGGTCGAGACGGGTGTCGGTGGCCTCGTAGACACTGGCCATGCCACCGCGCGCGACGCGGGCACCGATGCGGTAGCGCCCGTCCAGCAGGCGACCGACCATGGGGTCGCCACCGGCGCCGGGCGCCGTCGCGCGGGCGTGCTCGGGTGGCTCCACTGATCGACCTCCAGCGCCGGACACGGGAGAACGGGGAAGGATCCGGCGCAGCCATCGTACGGAAGCGCCGCCTGTCGCCACGCTCAGGCGGCGCTCCGGCGTGGCGCCGGGGCCCGTCAGGAGGGCGACCGGCCCGCCTCCAGCCGCTGCTTGATGGCCTCGACGTTGGCGACGTACGTTCGGGTCTCCTCGTAGAGCCCGTGCCGGCGGACCGCGCCGAGGCCCTGGTAGTAGGCGGCGATCTTGTGCGCGCGTCGGTCGGTGTGGCGCGAGAGGACGCGCAGCAGCAGCACTCCGGCCGTGGCGTTGTCACCGGTCCGGCGCAGGTCGAGGTCGCGTCCGGCGTAGTGCTCCATCCAGCGCCCGGTCGCAGGGAGCACCTGCATGGCGCCGATGGCATCGGCGCTGGACACGACGCCCATCTGCCAGCCGGACTCCTGCCACGCGACGGCGAGCGCGAGCTGCGGGTCGACGCCGTGGTTGCGGGCGGCGCCGGCGATCACCCGGCGCACCTTCTCGCGGTCCCGGTCGGGGTGCTGCCACATGGGCGTGCGGGTCGAGCCCTCACCGTCCCTGTCGCCGGTCTGGTCCCCGTCCCGGCCCACCACGGGCACCTCGATCCGCTGGCCGACGCGCAGCGTGCCGTCGCGCCCGAGGTGGTTGTGGGAGAGGATCTCGGCGGTCCACGCGCCGAGGCGCACCGCGAGGCCCGAGGCCGTGTCGCCCTCCTGCACGACGTACGGCACCAGCGTGCGGTCGGCCGGCAGCCGCTCGTGGTCGGCGTGCGCCGGCGCAGCGACGGCGAGCGCGGTCGTGGCCGTCGCGGCGGCGGCGACCAGCAGACCGCTCGCGCAGCGTACGGCCCGGTGCCACCGGCGGGCTCGAGGTCGGGGAGATGGGCGGGTCACGGGCGTGCTCCTCGTCCCGTCCGCTGCGCCCGGGGGCCGAGGACCACCGAGGGGGAAGCGCGCGAACGAGCGTTCGACGCTACCGACCCGCGTCCGACGACGCGAGGCGACGGCCGGGCCGGGCGTGTCGCGCGACCCGGCCGCCGTCCTCGCCGGCCGCTCTCAGCAGGCGCCGTTGAAGGTGCTGAGCTCGAGCTGGGGGGCCTTGATGGACTTCTCGTTGGGGGCGCGCATCGACCAGTAGCGCATCCAGTCCATCTGCATCCGGGCCGGGTCCATCGTCCTGCCGCCCTTGGCCCGCAGCTCGAACTTCAGCTGCCGGGGGACGGGGTCGAGGGCCTCGGCGCGGCGCTCGGTGTTGATCACGTGGCCGTCGACGAACCACGAGACGTGGTCCTCCGCGACCTCGACGGCGTAGGTGTGCCACCGGTCGTTGCGCAGGTGGCGGCCCAGGAACCCGCGGTAGGAGCTGTTGGGGAGGGTGTGGACGTAGGACTTCACCGTGTTGGTGCCGAGCGTGAAGTTCTCGATGCCGATGTCGCGACCGCCGCAGTGCTGGTCGCGCGTGCCCGCGGGGACCAGCTCGGTGACGACCTTGAAGGGCTTGCCGCCCTTGACCCTGGACATGGTGCGGGCTCGCATCCGGATCTCCCAGCGACCGTAGGTGTGGCCCTTGAGGTCGAGGGTGGCCGAGACGCTGCCGCGCTTGGTGCTCATCAGGGTGAGCATGCCGTTCTGGGTGCGGACGATGCCGCGCCCCTTCTTCTTCCAGAAGCCCGGCTTGGGGCCGATGAACTCCTGGCGGAACACGCCGTGCTGGTACCAGCCGAAGGTGTTGCCGGCGTGGACCGGGCCGGGGGCCCCGTCGTAGTGGTCGGCGGCCGCGGGGGAGACGGACGTCGAGACGGTGGTGGCGAGGGTGACCGCCAGCAGTCCGGCGAGGGCAGCGGCGAGTGCGGATCTCAGGGGGCGCATCCGCGACACGGTACGGAACGCTCCCGCGGGGCGACAACCCGGGACGGCGGCACGACTTAGCGGCGGACGGGGCGCTCTCATAGGCTGCGGGCATGAGTGACACCCCCCTTGCCGACCGTGACCTGGCCGCCCTCGTCCCCGAGTGGCTCGACTGGAGCCAGGTCGCCGGGCTGCTCGGCGTGACACCCGGCAAGGTCCGCACCATGATCAAGGAGCACGAGCTCGCCGCGGCGGTGCCCGTGCCGGGTGCCGGCCCGAAGGTCCCGGCCGACTTCATCCAGGACGGGCTCGTCGTCAAGGGCCTGCCGGGGCTGCTGACGCTGCTGCACGACCACCGCTTCGACGACCGCGAGTGCATCGCGTGGCTCTTCACCGACGACGACCTCCCCGGGCGCCCGATCGACGCGCTGCGCGAGAACCGCGGCAGCGAGGTCAAGCGGCGCGCACAGGTGCTGGAGTACTGATGGCCACCTCGCCCGGCCGCCGGCGCTACCGGGCGTTCCTGCTGCTCGCCGCGGCCGCGGCGCTGGTCGTGTGGTTCTTCACCCCCGCCGAGCAGGACGGCCCACCCTCGAGCAGCGGGGACACGACGTCCTCGTCCACGTCCTCGTCCTCGTCCTCGTCCGGGTCGCCGTCGTCGTCCCCCACGCACCAGTTCACCGAGACCAACACCCCGAGCACCGAGCCGACCACGTTCCCCTCCACGCCACCGGCGGGGGAGGAGACCGACCCCGCCAGCGGACTGCCCGTCGTACGTCTCGCGGACCTGCCGCCCGAGGCGGCGCGCACGGTGGAGCTGATCGATGCCGGCGGTCCGTTCCCGGAGCCCGAGCACGACGGCGGCACCTTCGGCAACCGCGAGGAGCTGCTGCCCGACCAGCCGTACGGCTACTACCGCGAGTACACCGTGCCGACGCCCGGCGCCGAGACCCGTGGTGCGCGGCGGATCGTCGCCGGCAGGGACGGGGAGCTCTACTGGACGGCCGACCACTACAGCTCCTTCTCCGTGATCAGGAGGCAGTCATGAGGGGGCGTGCAGGATGAGCGGCCTCGCCGCCGTCCTCGCCGGCCGGGAGGGGCCCGGCATCCACCTGTGGCACGGCGCGTTCGACGTCGCCGACGTCCGCCACGCGGTCGAGCACGCGGGGTGGGGCTTCGGGCACGTCGACGGCTGGAGGGGCGCGGACGGCAAGGCCTCGTTCCTCGCCGCCGTGGGTGAGGCGCTGGACTTCCCCGACCACTACGGGCAGAACTTCGACGCGCTCGCCGACTGCCTGCACGACATCGGCGCCGGACGCGACGGTGTCGTCCTGCTCTGGGACGGCTGGGCCACCCTCGCGCGCGCCGACGAGAAGGCGTTCGACATCGCCCTGACGGTCCTCGGCTCCCGCGTCCGCGCCGACCGGGGCGTGCCGTTCTCGGTGCTGCTGCGCGGTGACGGCCCGCCGGTGCCCGGGATCACCAGCCTCGACTGAGCAGCCTCAGACGGTCCGCTGCGTCGCCGCGGCCGCCAGCTCGGTCAGCACGTCGCGCGCGCGGTCGTCGACGTCGGCCGCCCGCAGGGCCTCCACGGCGTGCTCGGCGAGCTGGGCGATGACGGCCTCGACCTGCGCGCGGGCGCCGGAGTCGTCGATGATCGCGCGCAGGTCGTCGACGTCGGTCGCGGTCAGCGGAGTGCCCAGGGCGGCGTCGAGCCGCCGGGCGGCCGCCTGCGGAGCGGCGTCGAGCGCGAGTGCGACGAGGACCGTGCGCTTGCCCTCGACGAGGTCGTCACCGGCGGGCTTGCCGGTCTCGGCCGGGTCACCGAAGACGCCGAGCAGGTCGTCGCGCAGCTGGAAGGCCTCGCCGAGGGGCAGCCCGAACCGGGTGAGCTGCTCGATCTGCCGCGCGGTGGCGCCGGCCAGCCCGGCACCGATGTGCAGCGGCCGCTCGATGGAGTACTTGGCCGACTTGTAGCGCAGCACCGTCATGGCGGTGTCGACGTCGGCGCGCCCGCGCGCCTGCACGGACACGTCGAGGAACTGCCCGGCGATCACCTCGTTGCGGCACTGCTCGAACAGGGCCAGCCCGGGAGCCACCTCCTCGGCGGGGAAGCCGCTGCGCCGCAGCATGTCCTCGGCCCAGCCGAGCAGGAGGTCGCCGAGCAGGATCGCCGCGGCGGCGCCGTACTGGGCCGGGTCGCCGCGCCACCCGGCGGCACGGTGCTCGGCCTCGAACGCGCGGTGCGTCGCGGGGCGGCCACGCCGGGTGTCGGAGGCGTCCATGTAGTCGTCGTGGACCAGGGCGCTCGCGTGGAGCACCTCCAGCGCCGCGCACGCCCGGGCGAGAGCGAGCTCGTCGACGACGTCGGGCCGGATCGCGCGGTGCCCCCAGTGGCAGAACGCCGCGCGGAACCGCTTGCCCCCGCGCACGGCCGTACGGGCCTCCGCGATCAGCCGGCCGGCGTCGGGGCCGAGCGGGGCCAGCTCCGCCTCGCGGTCGTCGAGGAACGCGTCGAGCACCCCCTGGACCTGGTCACGGAAGGCGGATGGGTCCCAGGTCGTCACCAATCCAGCCTAAACAGTGGGACGGACGGCCCGTCGGCCGCGGTCGTCCGTAGGCTGTTGCGCATGACGCACGGATGGGACTCCGGCCCGGGACTGAGCATGCGCGAGCGCCTCGACAGCGGCGAGCGCTCCTTCTCGTTCGAGTTCTTCCCGCCCAAGGACGCCGCGGGCGAGGAGCAGCTGTGGCAGGCGATCACCGAGCTCGAGCCCTACGGCCCGACCTTCGTGTCCGTGACCTACGGCGCCGGCGGCACCACCCGCGACCGCACCGTCGCGATCACCGAGCGGATCGCGCGCGAGACCAGCATGCTGCCGGTCGCGCACCTCACCTGCGTGGGCCACACGACCGAGGAGCTCACCGCCATCCTCCGCGACCTCGGCGCGGCCGGCGTGCGCCACGTGATGGCGCTGCGCGGGGACCCGCCCGGCGGCCCCGGGTCGCCCTGGACGCCCACCGACGGCGGCCTCACCTACGCCACCGAGCTGGTCGCGCTGATCCGCGAGCGGACCGACCTGCGCATCGGCGTGGCCGCGTTCCCCGAGGGGCACGTCGAGGCCGCCGACCTCGACCAGGACGCCCGCGTCCTGCGCGCGAAGTACGACGCCGGCGCCGAGTTCGCCGTGACCGACATGGTCCTGCGGGCCGCCGACTACATCGGGCTCGTCGAGCGGGCCGAGGCCGTCGGCGCCGACCTGCCCATCATCCCCGGCATCATGCCGATCCTGAACCTGCGCTCGATGGAGCGGATGGCCGAGCTCTCCCGCCGCGAGCTGCCCGCCGAGGTCGTCGCCCGGCTCACGCCGTACGCCGACGACCCGCAGCGACTGCGGGCCGAGGGCATCGCCATCGCGACCGAGCTCTGCGAGGCGCTGCTCGACGCGGGAGCGCCCGGCCTCCACTTCTACACGCTCAACCGGTCCAAGGCGACGCGGGAGATCTTCGGCAACCTGCGCATCACCGTCTGAGCCTGTCCCGGGGCGCGGCGCCGCCACTACCGTGGGCGGCATGTTCACCGTGACCGTCACCGGGACCGGCACCAGCAGGGTCGCGCCCGACAGCGCCGTCGTCCGCCTCGCCGCCGTCGCGCGGGGGAGCGGCGTCGCCGAGGCGTACGCGGCGATGGGCGCGGCCGCCGCATCGGTCACTGACGTCGCCCGTCGCCACACCGACGAGCGCCGCATCGCCTCGACGGGCATCACCGTGTGGCCCTGGCACGACGGCACCGGGGCACGGCAGGGCTTCGAGGCCCGGCACGCCTTCGCGATCGGGTGTGCCGACCTCGCCGGCGCCGGCAGCATGCTCGCCGCGCTCGCGGCCGAGGTCGGCGACGGCCTCGCGATCGACAGCGTCGGGCTGGAGGTCACCGAGGACCACGGCGCCGGTGACAAGGCGCGGGAGGCGGCCTTCCACGACGCCCGCGAGCGGGCCGCCCAGCTCGCGCGGATGGCGGGCGCAGGGCTCGGAGCCGTGCAGAGCATCGTCGAGGGTGATGCCGGCAGCGGGCCGTCGCCGGTGCCGCGGGCGGCGATGGTGCGCGAGGCCGTCGGCGGGATCGAGGCGGGTGAGGCGTCGGTCTCGACCTCGGTGACGGTCGTGTGGGAGCTGGTCCACTAGCCTCGCGGGGTCGCCCGCCTCAGGCGCGCCCGACGACCTCGGCCACCAGCGCGGCGCTGAGCCCGGCGAACGGCAGCCCGGAGCCCGTGGTCGCGTGGGCTCCCGCGGCGAGCACGCCCGCGACCGGCGTGCGCGGCCCGAGCCGGGTCCGGGCGGTGCGGGGGCCCTGCCACTGCACGCCGTGCGGCGAGCCGCCCCACGCCTCGACGAGGTCCCGGGGCGTCCGGTCGACCCGGGTGACGATCCGGCGGCGCACGTCGATCCCGTGGCGCGCCAGTGCCGTCATGACGTCCTCCGTGACGCGACCGCGTGCCAGCACCGTCCAGGCCGCGCCGCCGGCGGGCGCCCGTCCGCCCGTACGGACCACGAGCAGCGGGTCGCCGTGCAGCGCGACCTCGTGCGGCAGGTCGGGCAGGGGCTCGCCGCCGCCGTCGAGCCCGACGTGGCACACGACGGGAGGGAAGGCGGGAGCGGAGCGCCGGACGTACGTCGCGAGCGCGGGCAGGCGACGCGGGTCGATCGCGACCACCACGAGGTCGGCGTCGATCTCGCCCCCCGTGACCTCGCCTCCCGAGACCCGCACCGCTGCCACTCGCCCGCCCCGGACGACCAGGTCGGTGGCGCTCGTGCCCGTCAGCACGGTCACCTTGCGCAGGGCGAGCCGGTCGGCCATCGCCGTGCCCAGGGCGGCGAGGCCGCCCGGGACGGTCCAGGCGCCGAAGCGCTGCTCGAGGTAGGTGTCGACCCCCGCGAGGACCGGCGCGTCGCGCGGGTCGTGGCCGTCCATGACGAGCCGGTGCCCGGCGACGAGGCGCAGCCGCTCGTCGCGGAACGTCCGACGCAGGCGCTTGTGGAGGGACTCGCGCCGGTCGAGCAGCGCGGTCAGCTCCCGCGGCGCGACGTCCGGGTCGTACGGGCGCTCGTACCACTCCTTGCGCAGCAGCTCCCACAGGTCGCCGTACGACGCGACGTGGTCGACCCACTGCCGGCCCAGGCCGGGGGCCAGACGGTCGAAGGCGTCGAGCTGCGCGGCTCGTGAGCCGCCCGGCAGCCGCAGCGACGTGCCGTCGGCGAAGCGGTGTTCGCGGACGAAGGGGAGGGCCTGCAGGTCGACCTCGCGCTCCAGCGGGCGGCCGGACTTGCGGAACAGGTCGCGGACGACCGCGGGCAGGAGCGTGCTGGTCGGCCCGGCGTCCCAGCCGAAGCCGCCCCGCTCGACCGTGGCGAGGGCGCCGCCGAGGTGGTCGGAGCGCTCCACCAGGGTCACCGCGTGGCCGAGCTTGGCCAGGCGCGCGGCCGCGGCCATGCCGCCGAAGCCACCGCCGACCACCACCACTCGAGCCACGGGGGAACCCTAGAGCCCGGGCGCGGACCTCGCGCGGCGTGGTGGAGTGGCTCCTCCTGCCGCCACCGGCGCCATCCCCGGCGGACCAGGCGCGCGAGGAGGTAGACGGTGACCAGGCCGAGCAGCAGCAGCACGCCGGCGACGGCGGCCGCTGCGCGCGGGTGCTCGATCGCGAACCAGACCACGACGAGCACCGTGGCGTCCTCGGCGAGGCTGGCCGCGATGTTGGTGACCGGTTCGGGCGACGTGTTGATCGCCAGCCGGCTCCCGGCCTTGACCAGGTGGCTGAGCAGGGCGGTGCCGCCGCCCACGACGCCGAGCACCGCCTGGTCGAGGGAGGTGGCGTCGCCGGCGAGCAGGACCCCGATCACCGCGCCGGCCGTGGGGCGGATCGCCGTGGAGATCGCGTCCCAGGTCGAGTCGACGTAGGGGATCTTGTCGGCGACGAACTCCATGGCGTACAGGAATCCCGCGGCTGCCAGCACCTCCCACCGGCCCAGCACGTCGGGGATCTCGGCGAACGACCCGACGCGGTCCGAGATGCCGAGCGCCAGCACGACCAGGTAGGCGTTGATGCCGCTCGCCCACCCGCTCGAGAAGGTCAGCGCGAGCGCGTCCACGACGGCGTCCGCTCAGCCGACCTCGACCTCGACGGCGCCGGTCATCGCGACCAGCTCGTCGTAGGTCGTCGAGAACACCGCGGCCGGGTGCCCGGCCGCGGCCCACACCACCTCGTGCTGCCGCAGCCACGGGTCGATCCACGTCGGGACGGGCGCCGGGTGGTCGATGGGGGAGACACCACCGATCACCTGCCCGGTGTGACGGCGCACGAAGTCGGGGTCGGCGCGCTTCAGGCGGCCCACCCCGATGCGCTCGGCGACGGCGGCGGTGTCGACGCGGTGGGCCCCCGAGGTGAGGATGAGGACCGGCTCGCCGTCGGCGTCGAAGAGCAGGCTGTTGGCGATCGCGCCGACCTCGCACCCCAGTGCCGCCGCGGCGAGTGCCGCAGTGTGGGCGCTGTCGGGCAGGATGACCACGTCGCCGGTGCCGCCGCGCCGGGCGAGGTCGCCTCGGAACGAGGTGATGGATGCGTGCTCGGTCGCCATGGTCCGAGCCTAGCGACGAACGACGATGAGCCTCAGGGGAGTTTCAGATGGCGCGCGACCTGCCCGGATCCGTGGTCAACAGCATGCGAGTGCTGGGACTGATCGTGGCCACCGCCGGCGTGATCACCCTGCTGATCTGGTGGATGCGCGACGAGGTGATCCTCGGCTGGGCCGAGGGCAACCCGTCGGCACAGGAGATCCTGGCCCAGGGCGGCATCGCGCAGCTGCGCGAGAGCCCCATCGTGCCGGGCTTCGTGGCGCTCGCGGTCGTGGCCTTCGTCGGCTTCGCGGCGCTCGCGCTGGTCCTCGGGTCGTTCTTCGTGGGCGGCCACGCCTGGACCCGTCCGGTGCTCGCCGCCACCGCCGGCGTCGGCGTGCTCGTGGGCGTGGTCTGCCTCGACTCGCACCTCCCGGTGATCTTCGTGGTGCTGTCGGCGCTGGTGATCCTGGAGGGCCTCGTCCTCTCGTTCTTCCTGTGGCGCCGCGAGACCACCGACTACCTGCGCCGCGTCTGAGGACTCGCCGCGACGCCGGTCCGTCCCCGGTCCGTCCCCGGTCCGTCCCTGGTCCGTCCCCGGTCCTCCGGCCGTCCTCCTCCTCCTGCCGCTCGGCTCTTGACGGGGTGTCGGTGGGGGGTAGTACCGTTCGTGGTGTTCGAACAGATGTTCGATGCGACCCGGGTGGTGGTGACCTCGACCCCCACCGCCGCCCGGGTCGGCCGCGGGGTCGACGGATGTGCGAGGAGGCGCGATGAGGCAGTACGACGACCCCGTCGAGGTGCGACGGGGAGAGGCCGAGGACCCCGACCAGTTCCTGTGGCGGGGCAGGCTGTGGAAGGTGCGCACCGTGGTCGCGCACTGGGTGGAGACCGGTCCCTGGTGGCAGGGCACGCACGACGACGCGCAGCCCGCCGCGAGCGACCTGGTCGCCGAGCGTGAGCTGTGGCGCGTCGAGGCGGGCCGCGGGTCGGGCGCCCGGCGGAGCGTCCGCACCGCCGCCGGCGACGAGGACACCTACGGCGTCTTCGACCTGTCCTTCGACTGGACCGACGGGCGCTGGCAGCTCGTCGGCTGCCTGGACTGAGGGGGAGAGAGACCGATGGGTCCCCACACGCTGCCCGCCACCGCCCACTCCTACCTCGAGCGCTCCGCGACGTCCCTGCGCGACGCGATCACCGCTCGCGACGTGCCCACCCGCTACGCCTGCGCCCACGTGGCGGCCCTCTGCGCCGCGGCGGCGCTGCTGGCGGCACGCGCCCGGCCGGCTCCGCGCGGGCGGCGACAGAAGAACGCCTGGGTCCTGCTCGCCGAGGTGGCACCCGAGCTCTCGGAGTGGGCGACCTTCTTCGCCGCCGGCGCCGCCAAGCGCGCGGCGGCCGAGGCCGGGTCGACCCGGGCCGTGACGGAGCGCGAGGCCGACGACCTCGTCCGTGACGCCGACCGGTTCCTGGCCGTCATCGAGCAGGCGCTGGGCCTGGTCCCGCACGCCAGCGTCGCCTGAGGGAGCGAGGTGTCGCGCGACCCCTTCGTCCACCTGCACGTCGCCTCCGGCTTCTCCCTCCAGTACGGCGCCTCGCACCCGCACGTGCTGGTGGAGCGCGCGGCCGAGCACGGCATGGACACCCTCGCCCTGACCGACCGCGACGGCACCTACGGAGCGATCAGGTTCGTCCGCGCCGCCCGCAGCGCCGGCCTCAGGCCGGTGCTGGGGGTCGACCTCGCGGTCGCCCCGACGTCGGCGGTGCCGGCTGCCCGCCCGGCTCGGGTCGCCGGGGCGGTCCGACGTACGCCCACGCGCGGTGGCGCCTTCCGCGAGGGGCCGCCCGCGCAGGCCGACGGGGCCGGCGGCCAGCGGGTGACGTTCCTGGCCACCGGTCGGGCGGGGTGGGCAGCGATGTGCCGGATGGTCTCGGCGGTCCACCTCGCGGGGGAGCGCGGTCGCCCGGTCGCCACGCTCGACGTGCTGGCCCCGCACCTGGCGGGCGGTCACGTGCTGGCCCTGCTCGGGCCGTCCTCCGAGCTCGGCCTCGCCGCGACCCGTCGGCGTGACGACCTGGGCCTGGCCGCGGTCGCCCCGTGGCTCGACCTGCTGCCCCGCGAGAACCTCGTCGTCGAGCTGGTCTCGCACCGTCTCGGCGGCCGTCGGGGGGACTGGGGGCCGGGCACGTCCCCGCACGCCGCCCGGATGCTCGGCGTCGCCCGGACGGCCGGCCTGGCGACGGTGCTGACCAACGCCGTGCGCTACGCCGACCGCCTCGACGCGCCGACGATCGACGTGCTCGACGCCGCCCGGCGACTGGTCCCGCTCGGATCCGCCGGCCTGCGCGACATCGGCCCGTCGGCCGCCCGCGGCAACGCCGAGGGCTTCCTCAAGTCCGGCAAGCAGATGGCCGAGGTCGCCGAGGAGGTCTGCCGGCTCGCCGGTCTCGGCGACGGACGGGACGAAGGCCGCCGGCTGCTCGCCCGCACCCGCCTCGTCGCCGACCGGTGCGCGCTCGACCCGCGTCGCGACCTCGGGATCGGTGAGGTGCACTTCCCGGAGCTCGAGCTGTCGAGAGGCGCCTCGGACGGCCGGACCGCGGACGCCCTGCTCCGGCACCGGTGCGAGGCCGCGATCGGCGACCGCTACGGCAGCGCCCCGCGGCTGCGCATCTGGACGCGGCTCGACCAGGAGCTCGTGACGATCGCCACCCTCGGCTACGCCTCCTACTTCCTCGCCGTCGCCGACGTGACCGACCTCGTCGCCCGGATGGGGATCCGTCGGGCCGCCCGCGGGTCGGGCGCCGGCAGCATCGTCACCTACCTGCTCGGCATCTCCGGTGTCGACCCGTTGCGCCACGGGCTGCTGATGGAGCGGTTCCTCTCCCCGCTGCGCGCCTCCCTCCCCGACATCGACATCGACGTCGAGTCCGCCCGTCGCGAGGAGGTCTACCGCGCGATCCTCGACCGCTACGGCGGGGAGCGCTGCGCGACCGTGTCGATGATGGACACCTACCGGGTCCGCCACGCGGTGCGCGACGTCGGCGCCGCGCTCGGCATGCCGCCCGGCGAGGTCGACGTGATCGCCAAGGCGTTCCCCCACGTCCGTGCCCGCGACGCCCGCCGTGCCCTGCGCGACCTGCCCGAGCTGCGCGCGAGCGGGCTCGGCGACGGGGCGCTGGACCGGTTCTTCGGGCTCGTCGAGCGGCTCGACGGCCTGCCGCGCCACATCGCCATGCACCCGTGCGCCGTGCTGCTCTCCGACGCCACGCTGCTCGACCGCACCCCGGTCGAGGCGTCCTGGGCCGGGTTCCCGATGAGCCAGTTCGACAAGGACGACGTGGAGGAGCTCGGCCTGCTCAAGCTCGACGTGCTCGGGATCCGGATGCAGTCCGCGATGGCCCACGCGGTCGCCGAGGTGCAGCGGGTCGACGGCGTGCGCGTCGACCTCGACGACGAGCGGCAGGTGCCGTTCGACGACCCGGCGACCTTCGAGCTGATCAGCAGCGCGCGGACCCTCGGGGTCTTCCAGATCGAGTCGCCGGGGCAGCGCGAGCTCGTCGGCAAGTCCGGCATCGAGACGTTCGACGACATCGTCATCGACATCTCGCTGTTCCGCCCGGGGCCGGTGAAGAGCGACATGATCACCCCCTACCTCGACGTCAAGCAGGGCTGGTCGAGAGCCCGCTACCTCCACGACGACCTGCGACCGATCCTCGAGCAGACCCGGGGCGTGGTCGTGTTCCACGAGCAGGTGATCGAGATCATCGCCCGCTTCGCAGGCGTCACCCTCGCCGAGGCCGACGAGAGGCGGCGATCGATGGGGTCCCCGGACTCGATGGCAGCGACGAGGACCTGGTTCTTCCCCCGCGCCCTCGCCGGTGGCTACGACCTCGCGCTCGTCGAGCGGCTCTGGGCGGTGCTGGAGGCGTTCGCCTCGTTCGGCTTCTGCAAGGCCCACGCCGCCGCCTTCGCGCTCCCGACCTACCAGTCGGCCTGGCTCAAGACCCACTGGCCCGCACACTTCCTGGCCGGTGTGCTGACGCACGACCCCGGCATGTACCCCAAGCGCCTCATCCTCGACGACGCGCGCCAGCTCGGGGTCGGCGTGCTCGGCCTCGACGTCAACTCCAGTGCGTCGTCCTACCTCGTCGAGGCCGGACCGGCCGGCGACGGGCACGCCATCCGGCTCTCGCTCGCCGACGTCAGGGGCATCGGGGAGGCCGAGGTGGCGCGCATCGTCGAGGCACGGGCCGGCGGCCCCTACGCCTCGCTGTCCGACTTCTTCCACCGGGCACGGGTCGCCCGGCCGGTGCTGGAGCGGTTGGTTCTCGCCGGCGGCTTCGCCGCCGTCTACGG
>JAESGW010000788.1_pt1 | contig 14091 bp, 13 predicted proteins | sample 9269791 | NCBI WGS metagenome assembly JAESGW01 (sample SAMN16773120, study PRJNA677053) | algae metagenome | isolation source: Aphanocapsa lilacina HA4352-LM1 and co-occurring heterotrophs from near cave... | place: USA: Maniniholo cave, near Haena, Kauai, HI | collected 2009-07-28 | reverse complement strand
GAGCGACTGGCTCGACCACGCGATCCGCGCGGGCCTGGTGGCGTACGGCGTGGTGCACCTGCTGGTCGCCTGGCTGGCCGTCCAGCTGGCCCTCGGCGAGAAGGAGGACTCCGCGTCCAACAGCGGTGCGCTGCACTACCTGTCCGAGCAGCCGCTCGGCGGCGTGCTGGTGTGGCTGGTGGCCGTCGGGATGTTCCTCCTGGTCGCGTGGCGCGTGCTGGAGTTTGCCTTCGGCTACCGCGAGGAGTCCGACGACGCCAAGCGCTGGCGCAAGCGCGCCACGTCGCTCGGCAAGGCCGTCATCTACGGGGCGATCGGCTGGAGCGCGGTGCAGACCGCGACCGGCTCCGGCGGCGGCAAGGGCGGCACCGACTCCACGACGGCCAAGCTCATGCAGCTTCCCGGCGGCCAGCTGATCGTGGGCGCCGTGGGGCTCGCGATCATCGGCTACGGCGGCTCCCTGGTCTACCGCGGGTGGTCCGAGAAGTTCCGCGAGCACCTCGACGCGCAGGGGCAGTCCGGCAAGGACGGTTCGGCCTACGTCACGCTCGGCAAGGCCGGCTACATCGCCAAGGGTGTCTCGATCGCCCTCGTCGGCTCGCTGTTCGCCTACGCCGCGATCACCCACGACCCGAAGAAGTCCGGTGGCCTCGACCAGGCGCTGCAGACGGTGCTGGAGCAGCCGTTCGGGCAGGTGCTGCTGATCGCGATCGGTCTCGGCATCGCCGCCTACGGGATCTTCTGCTTCGCCCGCGCCAAGCACCTCTCGCGCTAGCGCCCCCGAGCCACCGTCGCCGGAGCACCCGCGGCGTGGGCCAGGGCGGTGGCGACCATGTGGTCGCGCACCTGCGTGGCCGTGATCCGGCCGATCCGAGACACGCCCGGCTCCTCCTCGGCCACGAGCATCGCGACCCGGCCGAGCTGGAGGGTGCCGAGACCGCTGGCGTAGAGCATGTTGGCGAGCAGCTCGGGGTCCTCGACGTGGAAGTCGCCGCTGCCGGCACCCGCGGTGATGGTGCGGGTGAGCACGGACAGGCAGCCGCTGATCGCCTGCCCGAGGCGGTACATCGCGGACTCGCTGACCTCCTCGAGGAGGTCGCCACCGGGGCGGCGCATGATCGACTGGGCGCAGTCGACGAACGCCGGGTGGGCCAGGCCGTAGTCGACGAACGCCTCGACCAGGCCCACGAGCTGCTCGCGCGGGTCGTCGGTGGTCGCGGTCGCACCCTCCAGCGCCACCCTCAGCTCGTCGAGGTACTGCACCAGCGTGAGGCTGAACAGCTCCTCCTTGCCGGTGAAGTGGCGGTAGATGATGGCCCGGTTGATGCCGACGGCCCTCGCGATGTCCTCGATCTGCGCGTCGCGGACGCCGCGCTCGTCGAAGAGGTGCCGGGTGGCCGAGATGATCTCCGCCTCGCGTGCCCGGCGACGGGCGGCCGCTGTCCCGCCGCGGCCGGGAGTCGCCGCGGGCGTGGGGTCGGTGGTCATGCGCGTCAGTCTAGGGAGCGGCGTGCGCCAACCGGGTCCGCGGTGGTGCGGCGTGTGGTTCGATGCCGCCATGCCGCTCCTCCGGGCCTGTCGGGCCGCGTCGCTCATCGCCCTCGCCCTGGCGACCGTCCCCCTGGTGGTCGTCGGCGCGTTCTTGCCCGTCCCGGGCGCTGCGGCCGCGGACGCGGCGGGTGACTTCGCCGGGACGGCACGCCTGCCCGGCTGCTCGGGCGCCGTGGTGCGCTGGCCCGCCGCCCTCGACACCGACCGGGCCGTGGTGATCACGAACGGTCACTGCGTGCGCTTCCCGTTCCTCGGCGCCCGGGAGGTCCTGGTCGACGAGAAGAAGTGGATGCGCATCGAGCTGCTCGACGGTCGCGGCGGCGTGGCCCTGACTGCGCGCGGCGTGCGACTGGAGTACGCGTCGATGTTCCGCACCGACCTCGCGGTGCTGTCGCTGCGCGAGACGTACGCCGACCTCGCCGACGCTGACCTCGAGCCGCTCGTCCTGGCCGGGGCGGGTCCGACGCGGGGGGAGCTGATCCGGATCCCGTCGGGCTACTGGAGAGAGCAGCGCACGTGCGCGACCCGTGGCACGGCGTACCGGCTGCACGAGCGGGCCTGGGACTGGTGGCGCTCGATCCGGCTCCCGGCGAGGGAGGGGTGCGCGATCCGCGGCGGCTACTCCGGCTCGCCGATCGTCTCGCGCGAGACCGGGCTCGTCGTGGGTGTCGCCAACACCGGCTACGTCGGAGGTCGCCGCTGCATCGACTCCGCGTGCGAGGAGGACCGGCGCGGCCGGGTGCGGATGGTCCGGCACATGAACTACGGGCAGCAGACCTCGTGGCTGCTGGGGTGCCTCGACGGTGGCCGGACCTTCGACCTCGGCACCCCGGGGTGCCGGCTCGCCGTGCCGCGGAGCTGACCGGCCCGCCCCCTCAGCCGACGTGGGAGCGCACCACCTCGATCGTGTCGGCCTCGTGGGCGGCCTTGTCCTCGCGGTAGCGCAGCACCCGTGCGAACCGCAGCGCGAGCCCGCCGGGGTAGCGGGTGGAGCGCTGGAGGCCGTCGAAGGCGATCTCGACCACCTGCTCGGGTCGGAGGTGGACGACGTGGCCCTCGCGGTGGGTCTCGAGGCCGAGGAAGCGCTCGGTCTGCCAGGCGAGCATCTCGTCGGTCATGCCCTTGAAGGTCTTGCCGGCAACCAATTACTGATGGCTGGGCTGCCTGCACGGGTCCCGCTCATTCCGGAGGTTGCCTCGGGGACCGACTCAACAGCGGCACGCGGTATGCCTGCATGGCCTCGGCCACGTCACGGAGCCCGTCCGTGGTGCCGGTCTTGTTGATCACGAACCGGAGGAAGACCAGGTAGGCAACAAAGCACAGTGCCGCGATGACCGCCACGGCGATCGTCGCCACCCCGATGTACATCGCGACACCCATGCTTCTGTCCCTCGGCTCAGTCGGTGTGGTGCGTGTCGGTCTGATACGCCGCGGGCGGAGTCGGAGTCGTGATCTCGAAGGCGGGGCCAGTCAACTTCGCCTTCATCTTCTCCGCCACTTCAGCCATCTCAGCAACGAGGGCGTAGATGCTCGGAGGCAACGCCTCGGAGGTACGAATGACGAACTCGATCTCGCCGCCGTCGATCGGCCACTGCTGTCGCAACGCGACTGGAACGGTGGCCTCCGTCTCGACGACTGCCGGTCGGGTCGCAGCAGCAACCGCGGTGGCAGCGGGGGGCGCCTCCCCACCCTGTGGGTCGACCTCATCCGTGGAGTCGTCGATGCTTCCGGTGATCGCGTCACGCTGGAACAAGGTCACTGCCGAGCCGTCGCTGTGTGCGAGTCCGGCGAAGACCGCGCTCTGGACGAACGAGTTGACGAACTTGTCTGCCTGGTCCTTGCCAACCCCGTAGCGCATCAGAACCTGTGTGCGGAGCCGTGAGAGGTCCATGGCCATGTTCTTGGCGCTGTCGTTGTAGAGCATCCCGAAAACGCGGCAGGATTCGAACGCAGTGAGCAACTGGTCCTTCGTGTAGTCCGGCGCCGCAAGTACCAACTCCTGCGCCAAGCCAGATAGGACCACACGGTCCCTGTCCCCTCGAGCAAGGAGACCCCAGTCCCTCATGCTCGCCAGTTTGTTGCGAAACGCGCCACTGTTCGCCGTCTTGTGGCCCAAGTAGGTGGCAAAGGCGTCCTGGCTGTGATCTGGTCCGTTCCGCCCCGCAATTACTATCGCCTCCACGGCATCCTGCAGGTTGAGGGACGGAAACCCCGTGCCGCGCCGCTTTGGTTCGCTGGCATCGTTGTGTCGCTGCTCGGTCATGGTCTGTTGCACCCTTTCGGTCGGTACAACAGGAGTGTACACGCATTGGCAGTCATTGCCAGTACAAACAGCCCAATGTCCTGCTCAGCGTCCTTTTAAACTGTTCAAAGCCTCTACGAGGGTGCACAACCAGATGCTAAGGCCGCGGAAGATAGCCCCGGACGGTCGAGATCGTGTCAGCCTCAACGGGCGACTTGTCGTGTCGATACCGGACAACTCTTGCGAAACGCAGGGCGACGCCACCGGGGTAACGGGACGACCTCTGCACGCCGTCGAACGCGATCTCGACTACCTGTTCCGGCCGGACGGTCACTGCCCAACCGTTGTCGTCGATCCTGAGCTCGGTAAATCGTTCCGTCTGCCATTGAAGGGTCTTGTCGTCAAGGCCCTTGAAGGTCTTGCCGAGCATCACGAAGCCCGTCGGTGAGGTCTCGTCGCGGGCGCCGAGGTGGATGTTGGAGAGCCACCCCTGACGTCGTCCCGACCCCCACTCGACGGCCAGCACGACGAGGTCGAGCGTGTGCACCGGCTTGACCTTGACCCAGGCCGAGCCGCGACGGCCGGCGGCGTAGGGGGCGGACAGGTCCTTGAGCACCACGCCCTCGTGGCCGGCGGCGACCGTCTCGGCCGCGAACGCGTCGGCGGCGCCCGGGTCGGCGGTGACGAGGCGGCGTACGCGGTGCTGCTCGGGCACCAGCGCGTCGAGGGCGGCGAGCCGCTCGTGACCGGGGGAGTCGAGGAGGTCGCGCCCGTCGAGGTGGAGCAGGTCGAAGAAGTGGGGCGTCACCTCGACCCCCGACTCCTGGGCGGTGCGGCTCGCGGTGTCCTGGAAGGCCAGGGGGCGGCCGTCGTCGGCGAGCGCGAGCGCCTCGCCGTCGAGGACGAACCGCTCGGCGGGGAGCGACCGCGCCACCCCGACGACCTCGGGGAGCCTGCCGGTGATGTCGTCGAGCGAGCGGGTCACGACGAGGACGTCGTCGCCGTCGCGGTGGACCTGGATCCGGATGCCGTCGAGCTTGGCGTCGATCGCGACCTCGGTGGAGCCGTCGGGGGAGAGGCCGGCGAGCGCGGTCGCCACGTCGGGTGCGCTGGAGGCGAGCATCGGCATGACCGGGCGGCCGACCTCGAGGCCGATCGCGGCGAGGGCCTCCTCGCCCGCGAACGCGGCCCCGGCCGCCGCGACGGTGGACCCGGCGAGCATCGCGGCGCGGCGCACGGCGGCGAGCGGCACCTCGGCCACCACCGCGACCGCCTCCTGCGTCACCGCGTCGAGCGCGCCCTGGCGCAGGTTGCCGGTGACGACAGCCTGGAGCCACGCCTGCTCGGCGGACGTGGCCCGGCCGAACAGGTCGGCCACGGCCTCGCGTCGGGCCTGCTGCGACCCGGGGCCCGCGAGCTGCGACATGGCCTCGAACGCCTCGTGCACCTCGTGCACCTCGAGCACAGGCTCGTCGGCTGGCTCCGGAAGGTCGCTGACACCGCGCCAGCCCAGACCCGTACGCCGCTGGCGCAGCGTGCCGCCGAGGTAGGACACCACGACCTCGAGCTCGGCCGCCTCCACCCGGCCGAGCAGCTCGGCGAGGAGGACGACCTTGGCCTTGCGGGATCGGGTGGCGGACACCTCGGCGGAGGTCGCGACGAGCTCGGCGAGCAGCATGGGTCCATCCTGCCGCCCGCCACCGACAGCCGCCGCGCCCGAACGGGCAGGATGGGTGCATGGCCGACCCGCAGCTCTATGTCCCGCGCTCCAACCGGATGGACCCCGCGGCCGTACGTCCCTTCGTCGCCGCGATCGGCACCGCGCAGCTCGTGACGGTGGGCGAGGACGGCGCGCCGGACGCAACGCTCCTGCCGGTGCTCTGGGAGGGCGACCGGCTCGTCGGGCACCTCGCCCGGGCCAACGCCCACTGGCGTCGCATCGTCGACGGGTCGCCCGCCCTCGCGGTCGTGACCGGGGCCGACACCTACGTGTCGCCGTCCTGGTACGCCTCGAAGGCCGAGCACGGGCGGGTGGTGCCGACGTGGAACTACACCGTCGTCCACCTCCGCGGTCCCGTGACCGTCCACGACGACCCCGCGTGGGTGCGCGGGTTCGTCACCCGGCTGACCGACCGTCACGAGCAGGGTCGCGCCGAGCCGTGGGCCGTCACGGACGCCCCGGCCGACTACGTCGAGAAGAACCTCCGCCCGATCGTCGGCGTCGAGCTCGCCGTCGCGTCGGTCGAGGCCAAGGCCAAGCTCAGCCAGAACCGGTCGGAGGCGGACCGCGCCGGCGTCGCCGCGGGGCTGGCCGCGGACGGCCGCGACGCCGACGGGCTCGTGGCGCCGTGAAGGGTGGCGCCGTGACCCGCGTCCGCGAACGGTTCACCGGCCGCATCGCCGGGGTCGGCAGCACCAGCGGGGTGCGGGTCGTCGTCGGCCGGTGGGACGACTCGCCGTGGGGCGCCTTCGCCGACGTGATGGTCGAGGACGCCGGTGGCCACCGGGTGCTGCTCGCGCCCGACGAGCGGGTCCGCGACTTCGTCGCCGCCACCTACTCCTTCGACGAGCACGTCCTCGAGGCTGTCGTCGTCGAGGACACGGTCGACGGCTGGCAGGTCACCACTCCGTCGCTGCGGCTGGGCATCGAGATCGGTGGCCGTACGCCGCTGGGCGCCGCGCTCGGCCTGGTGCCGGCCCGCGTCGCCACCGCGCCCGCGTGGTGCGGCCTCGTCGACCCGGTCGCCCGCGTCGTGATGCGGGGCGTACGGACCCGCGGGACGGCCGGTGGGGGCCGGCGGGAGTGGTACGGCGCGAGCTCGGTGCGTACGGTCACTGCCGCCTCCGGGCAGTGGCGCGGCACCGACCTCGGGCAGCTCGCCTCCGTCGACCCGCCGTGCCGGTTCGGGTTCTCGAGCACGCCGAGGCGGCCGTCGGTGACCACCGTGGTGACCACCGTCGAGCGCACAGGTCTGGCATGATCGTGTGATGGGACCGGGGCGTGAGGTGGACCGCGTCGCGGGGCGACGTGGGCCCGGGTCGTGGGCGCTGTTCGGCGGCATCTCGGCCCTGGCGCCGGCCGCGTGGGCCGCAGCGGTGCTGCAGGCAGGACCGGTCGAGGACGTCGGCCTCGTCGTGCTGGTGGGCGTCCTGCTGGGCGTCATCTCGGCAGCGATCGTGGCCTCGACCGAGTGGTGGTCGTCGGCGTCCGACCCCTACAACCGCCGCCCCGGCAACGGACTGGGCGGACGCGGCGCCGACCCCGGCGGTGGTGGCGACGTCGGCAGCGGCTGAGCAGGCTTCGGGTCGTCACACCGGCTGGTCCCGGCGTCGGGCCTGGGCGAGAGCCCACTGCACCAGGTCGCGGGCCGGGCCGGCGGGCGGGTTCGCTCCCGTGGTCCAGACGGCATGGAGCCGTCGGGACAGGTCGAGCCCCGTCACGTTGATCGGGGTGAGGTGTCCGCTGGCGACGTCGTCGCGCACGGCGTGCTCGCTCAGCGCGGCCGGTCCGGCGCCGGCTGCCACCGCGGAGCGGACGGCGGCGGTGCTCGCCAGCTCCAGCGCGGGCGGTGCGACAGGCAGGCCGACCAGCGCGCGCTCGAGGACGGTGCGGGTGCCGGAGCCGGCCTCCCGGACGACCATCGGCGTCGACGCGAGCGTCGCCGCGGTGACCCGGCGGCTCGACCGCTGTGCCCAGGGATGGGTCGGTCCGACCACGACGACGAGCTCGTCGACGCCGATCAGCAGGTGGCGCAGCGACGACGGCGGCTCCGGACCCTCGACGAAGCCGAGGTCCGCCGTCCCCGCCGCCACGAGCTCGACGACGCGCTCGCTGTTGGTGGCGGTCATGGTGAACTCGGTCCGGGTCACGCCGAGGGCGGCCTGGTGCGCACGGAAGGCGACCAGCCAGCCCGGCAGGAGGTACTCGGCGATCGTGAGGCTGGCCGCGATCGTGAGCTGGGCGCGGCGGTCCTGGCGCAGCGCGGCGATACCCGCGTCGAGCTGCTCGGCGGCGTCGACGACCCGCGTCGCCCAGTGGACCACCAGGTCGCCGGTCCGGGTCAGCGCCGAGCCCCGCCGCGTGCGGGTCAGCAACGGTGCGCCGACCAGCGTCTCGGCCGTACGGATCCGCGACGACGCCGCCTGCTGGGTGATGCCCAGCTCGGCGGCCGCGGCGGACAGGCTCCCGGTGCGCGCGACGACCACCAGGAGCTCGAGGGCGCGGAGGTCGGGAACGTGCGGACCCAGCATGGGTCACAAGTCTACCTTGTGACAGCACAACCACGTCCTCGTTCCGTACGGCGGCCCGGTCTCACAGACTCGTCGTCATGACCCTTCGTACAGCCGTCGTGGGCGGCGGACCGGCCGGCATCTATGCCGCCGACCACCTGGTCAAGTCCGACCAGGACCTGACCGTCGACATCCTCGAGCGGCTCCCGGCCCCCTTCGGGCTCGTGCGCTACGGCGTCGCGCCGGACCACCCGCGCATCAAGGAGATCGTCAAGGCGCTCCAGCGCGTCCTGGCCGACCCCCGGGTGCGGTTGCTCGGCAACGTCGACCTCGGCACCGACATCAAGCTCGAGGAGCTGCGCACCTACTACGACGCCGTCGTCGTCGCCACGGGTGCGATGGCCGACCGGCCGCTCGGCATCCCGGGCGAGGACCTGCCCGGCTCCTTCGGCGCCGCCGACTTCGTGTCCTGGTACGACGCGCACCCGGACGTCCCGCGCTCGTGGCCGCTCACCGCGAGGAGCGTCGCCGTCCTCGGTGCCGGCAACGTCGCGCTCGACGTCGCCCGCGTGCTCGCCAAGACCGCGGAGGAGATGCTCACCACCGACATCCCCGAGCACGTCCACTCCGGCCTGCTGGCCAACCGCGCCACCGACGTGCACGTGTTCGCGCGGCGCGGCCCGGCGTACGTGAAGTTCTCCCCGCTCGAGCTCCGCGAGCTCGCACACTCGCCCAACGTCGACGTGGTGGTGCACCCGGAGGGGTTCGAGGTCGACCGCGCGAGCATGGACCACATCGGGCGCAACAAGCAGGCCAAGATGGTCCTCGACACCCTGGCCAACTGGGTCGGTCGCGAGCCCACTGGCAAGGCCCACCGCATCCACCTCCACTTCCTCGAGCAGCCCGTCGCGATCGAGGGCGAGGACCGGGTGGAGGGCCTACGGACCGAGCGCACCCGGCTGGTCGGCGACGGAAGCGTCGCCGGCACGGGCGAGCAGACCCTCTGGGACGTCCAGGCGGTCTACCGCGCCATCGGCTACCGCAGCACCCCGCTCCCGGGGCTCCCGTTCGACGACGCCGCTGCGGTCGTCCCGAACGACGGCGGCCGGGTCCTCGACCTCGCCGGCGAGCCGGTCCCCGGCACGTACGTCACCGGCTGGATCAAGCGCGGGCCCATCGGGCTCATCGGTCACACGAAGAGTGACGCGGCCGAGACCGTCGCGCACCTCCTCGCCGAGACCCGCCCGACGGCGCCCCAGCGTGATCCCGCGGCGATCGAGGCCCACCTCGCCGAGCGCGGCGTGGAGCACACCACCTTCGAGCACTGGGGGCGCCTCGACGCCCACGAGGTGTCCCTCGGGAACGACATCCGCGCGCGGGTCAAGGTCGCCGGCCGTGAGGAGATGCTCCGCGCCGGGCGCTGACGGCGTCGGCGGCGGTGTGCGCGGCCAACACGAACGGCACGCCAGCACTCACGCGGCGAGTGCGAGCACCCGATCCACGTGGAGCTCGGCGGGGGACCGGTGGACTGGGCGAGCGACCGGAAGGGGCGGTGCGGTCGACCTGAGGATGCGAAGGTGCTCGGTCACGGTGTGGACCTCGTGGGGGCCGGTGTCGGGTGATGCCACCCAGGACGTCCAGCCCGGCCCCTCCTTGGCGTAGTTGCAGCGTTCGCACAGTCCCTGGCCGTTGCGGGCGCTGGTCGCGCCGCCACTGCTGGCTCGGACGACGTGGTCGTGGTGGCGGATCGCGGCGTCGCACCCGGGCGTACGGCAACGTCCACCGTCGCGCAGGTCGAGGAGCTCGGCCAGCGCGGCGGGGAAGGTGCGGCTGCGCGACTCCATCGCCACGAGCGAGCCGTCGGCGGGCCGCACGAAGAGGCGGCGGAGGCTGGCCCTCGCTGCCGCTGACGCGTCGCGGACCAGCTCGGTGCACAGCCGTGCGGGCAGCCAGCCGATCCCCGGCAGGTGCGCGGGCTCCTCACCCGCGGCGAGCAGCGACTCGGCGGCCACGACGAGGTTGACGCGGACCGTGACCGGCTCGGCCGGGTCGTGGCCGATGATGCGGTGCACGAGGGTGTCGGCGCGCACCTGCCCTCCGGTGCGCTCGTCACCGGCCGCACGCGCGGAGGCGGCAGCCCGGTCGAGGACCTGGCGGATGGCAGCGAGGTGCTCCACCGCGACGACCGCGGTGACCCGCCCGGTGCCGTCGCCGAGCAGGCGGATGGTCACGTGCCGGTCGTCGCGGGCGCGCTGGTAGCGGCGGGTCTCGGCCGCGGCCGCGATGGTGAGGCAGGAGCGGCGGACGGCCTGGCGCAGCTTGTCGTCGCCGATGCCGGTCAGGCCGCCCGGGGACGACGTCAGGTCGGCGTCGACGGCCCGCCGCTGCGCGGGCTCGAGGTGCGCGACCTCGCGGGCGACGGCGAGAGCCTGGTCCTCGCGGACCTCGCCGCGGGCCAGGGCGGCGAGCACCCCGGGCAGGTCGTCGCGGAGGCGACGCGAGAGCAGGACCCGCTGCTCGCCGCGGAAGGGGCTGGTGCGGGTCGCCACCGCGACCTCGGCGCCGATCGACGAGAGGCGCCGTGCACCTCGACGGCCGTCCGCCGGCGAGTCGTCCGGGGCCTCCGCCGCGTCGGCGAACGCAGCCGTCGTCAGCACCTGCGCCGCGGCCGCCGCGGACTTGATCCGCTCGAGCGCCTCGAGCTGGTCGAGCATCGCCACCGGCTCGTCGGTCGTGCCGATCGCGACGAGCACGTCGGCCAGGGCATGCAGCTCCTCCGCAGCCCAGGGAGCGCTGGCGTCAGGAGCACCCGGGGTCGGGTCCCCGACCCCGGCCCCTGCTGCTGCGCCCGACGCTTCGATCATGCGTTCGACACTACGCGAGCCCACCGACAACGAGGGTCACACGCTCACAGCAGCCCCAGCCCCCGCGCGTGCCGGCGTACGGCGTCGGAGTCGGCGGCCAGCACGAACGGCACGTCGGAGCCCCACGCGTCGGACACCTCCTCCACGCGCCCGTCCCCGGGGTCGAGGCGCACCTCCCGGATGTAGACGGCGAGCACCCGACCGGGGTGCTCGCGCACGATGTCGGCGTAGATCTGCGGATCGTGCTCGCCGGAGTCACCGAGCAGGACGAAGCGCAGGTCGGGGTGGAGGTCGAGGACCTCGCGGATGCGGTCGTGCTTCTGCTCGCGGCCGGCCCAGGTGCCAAGGAGGTCGCGGAGCAGCACGGGGCCGAGCGGGAAGCCTCGGTGGCGGAGGAACCCGACGAGGAACGCGTGCAGGTTCCACGGGCTCGACGAGACGTAGAACACCGGGTTCGCGTCCGCGGCAAGGTCGCGGTAGAGCTCGACCGCCCCGGGGAACGGCGTGCGGGTCAGCGACGAGCCGGTCAGCGTCTGCAGGACCATCCGGCCGACCCGCTGCACGCCGGTCTGGAGGATGGTGTCGTCGACGTCGGAGATGATCCCGAAGCGAGCGTCGGCCGACGGCACCCGTACGTCCACCGAGGCTCGGTGCGGCGCGCTCAGGCCCCGGTAGGTGCCGCGGAGGGCGACCGTCCCGCGCGTCCACGGGCTCTCGAGGCCCTCGGGTGCGGCCGGCACCCGGACCAGGAAGTAGCCCTCCGCGTCGGTCACGGCCTCCACGGTGGACTCGCCCACCGTGACGCTCAGGGGCACCCCGGGCAGGTCGTTGGTCAGGAAGTGGCGCACGGTGCGGCGCACGGCGGCGCCGACGTCCTCGCCGTCCACGGCCTCCGTCGCCACGGGGTTGTCGAGGACGCGCCCGCGCACCACCGCGCCGCCGGGGCCGGCGTGTCCGATGTAGGGCTCGATCCGGAAGTGCTCGGGCGTCCTCGACCGCGCGCGGCGCAGCCGGGCCCCGTCCCACGCGCGCTCCGCTGCGACGACCAGCCGACGAACGTCCATGCCCACACCGTAGGCAGGACGCCCGACAGCGACGGACCCGATTCGACATGTGTCCGCGAATCGTGTTCTGGTGGAGGAGCCGCAGGACAGACCTCGCCGAGAGCGGGGCGCCTCCCATCGTGAGGTCGTGCCGCGGCCCGTCGCCCCCAACCCCCGTGAGGTTCGAAGCACGTGTCCACCATGCCCGGCATGCCCAGCATGCCCGCCCGTTCCCTGTCCGCCGGCCTCGCCGCCGCCGCGCTCACCCTGGGCCTCGTCCCCGGCAGCGCCGCTGCCGAGGAGGCCCGCGACGCCGTCGCCGTCCGCGTCGAGGTGGCCGAGCAGCCACCCGTCGAGGTCGCCACCGTGCCGCGCGTGTGGCCCGGCCAGCTGCTCGAGGCGTACGGCGTGCCCGTCGACGGCAACGACATCGTCGAGGTCGTGCGTGACGGCGACGAGGTCTCCGGCAAGCGCAAGCGCGTGCGCGAAGGCGACGTCGTCCGCCTCACCGACGTCGTCAGGGAGCGCGCGACCAAGCGCAAGAAGGTCCGCCGCGGCATCGTCGAGGTCCCGACCACGAAGCTCGACCCCGGCACGCGCAAGGTCGTGCGCAAGGGACGGCCCGGCGTCCGCAAGGTCGTCGCGGTCAAGACCCTCCACAACGGCGAGCCGGTGGGGTACCGCGTCGTCAAGCGCAAGCTCGTCAGGGAGCCGCGCCCGCGCCGCGTGCTCGTGGGACGCAAGCCGTACGCCGTGGCCGGCGCCGACGGCCTCAACTGGGCGGCGCTGGCCGACTGCGAGTCGGGCGGCAACCCCCGGGCCGTGAACCCGGCCGGCTACTACGGGCTCTACCAGTTCGACCTCGGCACGTGGCGCAGCGTCGGCGGCTCCGGCCTCCCGACCGCCGCCTCCGCCGGTGAGCAGACCTACCGCGCGAAGCTGCTCTACAAGCAGCGCGGCCGTTCCCCGTGGCCGACCTGCGGCCGCCTCCTCTGACGTCCGGCTGGACAGGGGGACGGTCCCGACCCGTCAGGCGCCGCCACGCCCGATCCGGGCGCGCACCATCCGCAGGACCTCCTCCGATCGCTCGGTGAGGGCGCCCACGACGACCGGAGCGGCGTGCGCGGCGGCGGTCGCGCGCGCCCGCCCGACCCAGGCCTCGTCGATCGCGTACACGGGGAACAGGGCGGTGGTCAGGGCCAGGCCCGGGATCATCCCGCCCTCGTGCAGGGTGGGCAGCGCCTCGACGTAGCGCTCGGCGTACGGAGCGAGGACGTCGTCCTGACCGGGCCGCCACAGGGCCGCCGCCACGTCGTACGCGGCCTGGACGGGCACGCTCCGGTCGACGATCCCGGCCCACGCCTCCTCCTTGGCCTCCGGCGTGGGAGCGCTCGCCCGCACGCGGAGGGCCCGGACCCAGGCGTCGGGGTCGGGGTCACGCTCCTGCAGCGACCGCACCGCCTCGGTGTCGACCTCGCCGAGCTCGGCGCGGCGCTGCAGGACGTACCACTGCAGGTCGACGTCGTCCCCGACCAGCTCCCGCAGGGAGTCGAGGTCCTGGGCGCGGGCCGTCCGGGCCAGCGTGCGGAGCGCGGACTGGCGTGCGATCCCGGCGTCGAGGAGCTGTCGGGCCGCGATCCCCACCGCGGCCTCGAGCCCGACCCGCTCGGACTCGGGCGCCCACTGCTGCGCGGCCGCGAGCGCGTGCCCGAGGCACGGCTCGGCGACCGTCTCGACCCGTTCCACGCCCAGGACGTCGGTGAGCGCGCCCACCGCCTCGGCGGCGCTCGCCTCCCCGCTGGACAGCATGTCCCACACGGTGGCCATCGCGACGGCGCGGGTCAGGGTCGTCGGCAGGGCCGAGGGACGCCCGACCAGCACGTCCCGGCCGACGGCGTCGGGCCGGGTGGTGGCGAAGGTGGTGTCGTCGTGGTTGACCAGGTAGAGGTCCGCGTCGGGCAGCCCCTCCACCGGAGTGCGCGCGCCGGTGACCTCCACCCGGACCGAGCCCGCCTCCTCGAGCCGGTCGCCGTCCCAGCGGTACGCGCCGACGCCCACGACCTGCGGGTGCGGCGCGCCGTGGGCACCGATGGCGGTGAGGACCAGCCCGTCGGCCGAGCGCTCGACGCCGAGCCGGTCGACGCCCGCGGTCTCGAGCCAG
>JAESGW010000787.1_pt1 | contig 14116 bp, 8 predicted proteins | sample 9269791 | NCBI WGS metagenome assembly JAESGW01 (sample SAMN16773120, study PRJNA677053) | algae metagenome | isolation source: Aphanocapsa lilacina HA4352-LM1 and co-occurring heterotrophs from near cave... | place: USA: Maniniholo cave, near Haena, Kauai, HI | collected 2009-07-28 | reverse complement strand
CCTCCGACGTGCGCGGCGTCTGCGCGCCCTCGTCGGGTGTCGCCTCGGGAGTGTCGCGCCCGGCCAGGACGTACGCCGCCACCACCGCTGCGACCGCGAGCACCGCCGCCGCGGCGACGAGGCCCCACCGCCGGGCGCGGGGGTGCCCGGGGCGAGCGGCCGCGGGCACGGGCACGGGTGCGGCCCCCTTCACGGTCGGCAGCGCGCCGGTGTCCTGTCGGGCGGCGCCGGGGACGGCGACCGACGGGACGGTCGAGCGCTGCCCGTGGGCGATACGGCCCAGCTCGTCACGTACGCGCGGCATCGACCAGCGCGCCTCGATGTCGCGGTTCATCATGACCGTGAGCAGGCCGGCCATCGGGTGGTCACCGGGCAGCCGGGGCGGGTCCTCGTGCACGATCTTGTAGAGCGCGCCGATGAGGTTCTCGCCGACGTCGTACGGCGGCCGACCGGTGACCGCGTGGTACAGCGTGGCGCCCAGCGACCAGACGTCGCTCGCAGGGGTCGCCGAGGAGCCCGAGGCGACCTCGGGGGCGAGGTAGGCCGGCGAACCGGTGACCAGCCCGGTCTGGGTGAGGGACGGGTCCTCCGCCGAGCGGGCGATGCCGAAGTCGTTGAGCTTGGCGTCGCCGCCGGCGATGAGGATGTTGCTCGGCTTGACGTCGCGGTGGACGATGCCGAGGCCGTGCGCCTCGACGAGGGCGTCCGCCGTCTGGCCCAGCAGCCTCGCGGCCTCGGTCGCCTCGAGCGGACCCGACGAGCGCACCCGCTCGCTGAGCGTCTCGCCGTCGACGAACTCCATCACCAACCAGCGAACGTCGTCGGCGTCCACCAGGTCGAAGACCGACACGACGTGCGGGTGGTTCAGCGCCGCGGCCAGGCGCGCCTCCCGCTCGGCGCGCTCGCGCTCGGCGTTGTCCGAGCCCGGGACGAGCCCGATGCGCTTGATCGCGACCTGCCGGCCCAGCACCTCGTCCAACGCCAGGTGCACCGTCCCGGAGCCGCCCCGACCGATCTCCCGCTCGAGCGTGTACCTGCCTGCGATCACGTGGCTGACCTCCTGACTCCTCGCCCTAGGCTAGTGCCCGACCACCAACCCCCAGACCACCCGAAGGAATCCACGTGACGACCCCGAATGTCCTCGACGAGCTGGAGTGGCGCGGCCTCGTCGCCCACTCCACCGACCGCGACGCGCTCCGCGCGGCGCTGGGCGAGGGGAGCGTCAGGTTCTATGTGGGCTTCGACCCGACGGCGCCGAGCCTGCACATGGGCAACCTGGTCCAGCTCGTCACCGCGCGCCGCCTGCAGGACGCCGGCCACACGCCCTACATCCTCGTCGGCGGCGCCACGGGCATGATCGGCGACCCGCGCGACTCGGGTGAGCGCACGCTCAACTCCCTCGACACGGTCAAGGAGTGGACCGAGCGCGTACGCCAGCAGGTGTCGCGCTTCGTGTCCTTCGACGGCTCAAACGCCGCCACCACTGTCAACAACTACGACTGGACCGCGTCGCTGTCGACCATCGACTTCCTCCGCGACATCGGCAAGCACTTCCCGGTGAACCGGATGCTCGCCCGCGACACCGTCAAGCGGCGCCTGGAGTCGGGCATCAGCTACACCGAGTTCTCCTACGTCCTGCTCCAGTCGATGGACTACCTCAACCTGTTCCGCGAGCACGGCGTGCAGCTGCAGTTCGGCGGCTCCGACCAGTGGGGCAACATCACCGGCGGCGCCGAGCTCGTCCGGCGGGTGACGGGGGAGAGCGCCCACGGCTTCGCCACGCCCCTCATCACCAAGGCCGACGGCACGAAGTACGGCAAGACCGAGGGCGGCGCGCTCTGGCTCGACGCGGAGATGCTCTCGCCGTACGCCTTCCACCAGTTCTGGCTCAACGTCGAGGACGAGAAGGTCGGCGAGCTGCTGCGGATCTTCACGTTCCTCACCCGCGAGGAGATCGCCGACCTCGAGCAGCAGACCGCGGAGAAGCCGTTCCTGCGCGCCGGGCAGAAGCGTCTGGCCGACGAGGTGACCGCGCTCGTGCACGGTGCCGAGGAGGTCGAGCACGCGAAGGCGGCCGCCGCCGCGCTGTTCGGCGGGGGAGACCTGGGCTCGATCAAGCCCGAGACGCTCGCCTCGGCGCTCCGCGAGGCAGGCGGTACGACCCTGCCGGCCGGCGAGCTGCCCGGGATCCTGGACCTGCTCGTGGCCTCCGGCCTCGCCACGAGCAAGGGCGAGGCGCGTCGCACCGTGACCGAGGGAGGCGCCTACCTCAACAACGTGCGCGTCGAGGACGTCGAGCTGAAGCCGACCGCCGCCGACCTCGTGGCCGGCTCGTGGCTGGTGCTGCGTCGCGGGAAGAAGAACTTCGCCGGCGTCGAGGTGGGCTGATCCGCCGTACGCCGACTGGTCGCGGGCCCGTGGCGCGACGTCCTGAGGGACGCGCGTCATGGGCCCTCGCCGTCACCGGGGGCTCTGCAGGCCCCTGACCTGCGGAAACGTCTATGTGCTCGCGGTCACACCGTTTCGATTTGCACGATCTGCGCCCTCGGCATAATGTTCTGTCTGTCGCCAGGGAGCGGCGGGGAACAAGGCCGGTCAGGCCGGGTTCCCGGCCCCGGGCAGGACAACCCGAAGCGGTCATCGGTCACGGTGACACCACCGGGTCAGGGTGGAACAGGCGAGGATTTGCTTCGTCAGAAAGCCACTCGCTAAGTTACACCAGTTGCCTCACGCAACCGAGATCCTCACCGGATCGCGATGTGGGTGCGTCTGATTCTTGAGAACTCAACAGTGTGTTTGATTAGTCGACGAATTAGTTTGTTATGCCCCGTTGACACTGATTTTGGTTGGTGTCGCGGTTTCTTTGACAATGATTCTGGCTGATGCCCTGGGCTTTTTTGGTTTGGGGTGTCTTTCGCTAGTTTTGTTCAGTCAGGGGATGTGGCTCTTATTGATTGTCGCTGCCTGGCTTTTTGGGTTGGGTGGTTGATGTTTTTCGATGGAGAGTTTGATCCTGGCTCAGGACGAACGCTGGCGGCGTGCTTAACACATGCAAGTCGAGCGGAAAGGCCACTTCGGTGGTACTCGAGCGGCGAACGGGTGAGTAACACGTGAGTAATCTGCCCCTGGCTTTGGGATAGCCACCGGAAACGGTGATTAATACCGGATATGCACTGCTTCTCGCATGGGTTGTGGTGGAAAGTTTTTCGGCCAGGGATGTGCTCGCGGCCTATCAGCTTGATGGTGAGGTAATGGCTCACCATGGCTTCGACGGGTAGCCGGCCTGAGAGGGTGACCGGTCACACTGGGACTGAGACACGGCCCAGACTCCTACGGGAGGCAGCAGTGGGGAATATTGGACAATGGGCGGAAGCCTGATCCAGCAACGCCGCGTGAGGGATGACGGCCTTCGGGTTGTAAACCTCTTTCAGCAGGGACGAAGCGCAAGTGACGGTACCTGCAGAAGAAGCACCGGCCAACTACGTGCCAGCAGCCGCGGTAATACGTAGGGTGCGAGCGTTGTCCGGAATTATTGGGCGTAAAGGGCTCGTAGGCGGTTTGTCGCGTCGGGAGTGAAAACGCCGTGCTTAACACGGCGCTTGCTTTCGATACGGGCAGACTAGAGGTATTCAGGGGAGAACGGAATTCCTGGTGTAGCGGTGAAATGCGCAGATATCAGGAGGAACACCGGTGGCGAAGGCGGTTCTCTGGGAATGACCTGACGCTGAGGAGCGAAAGTGTGGGGAGCGAACAGGATTAGATACCCTGGTAGTCCACACCGTAAACGTTGGGCGCTAGGTGTGGGGTCCATTCCACGGATTCCGTGCCGCAGCTAACGCATTAAGCGCCCCGCCTGGGGAGTACGGCCGCAAGGCTAAAACTCAAAGGAATTGACGGGGGCCCGCACAAGCGGCGGAGCATGCGGATTAATTCGATGCAACGCGAAGAACCTTACCTGGGTTTGACATACACCCTGCCGCTCCAGAGATGGGGCTTCTTTTGGGGGTGTACAGGTGGTGCATGGCTGTCGTCAGCTCGTGTCGTGAGATGTTGGGTTAAGTCCCGCAACGAGCGCAACCCTCGTTCTATGTTGCCAGCACGTAATGGTGGGGACTCATAGGAGACTGCCGGGGTCAACTCGGAGGAAGGTGGGGATGACGTCAAGTCATCATGCCCCTTATGTCCAGGGCTTCACGCATGCTACAATGGCCGGTACAAAGGGCTGCGATCCCGTAAGGGGGAGCGAATCCCAAAAAGCCGGTCTCAGTTCGGATTGGGGTCTGCAACTCGACCCCATGAAGTCGGAGTCGCTAGTAATCGCAGATCAGCAACGCTGCGGTGAATACGTTCCCGGGCCTTGTACACACCGCCCGTCACGTCACGAAAGTCGGCAACACCCGAAGCCGGTGGCCCAACCCTTGTGGAGGGAGCCGTCGAAGGTGGGGCTGGCGATTGGGACGAAGTCGTAACAAGGTAGCCGTACCGGAAGGTGCGGCTGGATCACCTCCTTTCTAAGGAGCACACGCCCCGACGCCGGGCGAATGTCCTGGCGCGCATGGTGGTGTTCACTAGTGGAATCGTCGATGGCCGGCTGGCTAGCTTCTTGCTGGTTTGGTTGGTTACTCATGGCCCTGCGTTGGTGGGGGATGGGGTCAGGCACACTGTTGGGTCCTGAAGGATCAGCCGCTTGTGGTGGTTGGTTGTTCTGGTTCTCCCTTTGCTCGAGGCTGCCGGTGTGGTGGTCGAGGGTGTTGGTGGGGTTGTTGTTTGAGATCTGCATAGTGGACGCGAGCATCTTCGCAGCCGGCTGGCCCCTGTTGGGGTCGTGTGCTGGTTGCGAGTAGTTCAATGAATTCATTGCAACGAGTTGATATTGCAACGAGTTGATATTGCAATGAGTTGATGTTGTGTGAGTTCTGGTGCGTGGCCTGGTTTCCTTCTGGGTTGCGCACGGCTGGTCTGCCTCTTTGATTGGGGGGTGGGCTGGTGTTGTCTTTTTGTGTGTTGTCTTGACGTTGTTGAGACAAGCTATGAAGGGCACATGGTGGATGCCTTGGCATCAAGAGCCGATGAAGGACGTTGGAGCCTGCGATAAGCCCTGGGGAGTTGGCAACCAAGCTGTGATCCGGGGGTGTCCGAATGGGGAAACCCAGCACGAGTCATGTCGTGTTACCTGCACCTGAACACATAGGGTGTGTGGAGGGAACGTCGGGAAGTGAAACATCTCAGTACCGACAGGAAGAGAAAACAACAGTGATTCCGAGAGTAGTGGCGAGCGAAATCGGATGAGGCTAAACCGTGTCTGTGTGATACCCGGCAGGGGTTGCAGGCGCGGGGTCGTGGGACCGCTCATGGTGTGCTGCCGTGCACCGAGGAAGTAAGAAACCAGTGTGGAAGTCGAAGTCGGTTGGAAAGCCGTACCGTAGAGGGTGATAGGCCCGTAGACGTCAAGCGCTGGCTTCCGAGCGTGTTCCCAAGTAACACGGAACCCCTGAAATTCCGTGTGAATCTGGCGGGACCACCCGTTAAGCCTAAATACTCCTTGATGACCGATAGCGGACAAGTACCGTGAGGGAAAGGTGAAAAGTACCCCTGGCGGGGAGTGAAATAGTACCTGAAACCGTGTGCCTACAATCCGTCGGAGCCTTGTGCCAGCTTGCTGGTGGGGGTGACGGCGTGCCTTTTGAAGAATGAGCCTGCGAGTTTGCGGTGTGTTGCGAGGTTAACCCGTGTGGGGAAGCCGTAGCGAAAGCGAGTCCGAACAGGGCGATTCAGTAGCGCGCTCAAGACCCGAAGCGAAGTGATCTATCCATGGGCAGGTTGAAGCGTCGGTAAGACGACGTGGAGGACCGAACCCACTTAGGTTGAAAACTGAGGGGATGACCTGTGGATAGGGGTGAAAGGCCAATCAAACTTCGTGATAGCTGGTTCTCCCCGAAATGCATTTAGGTGCAGCGTTGCGTGTTTCTTGCCGGAGGTAGAGCACTGGATAGCCGATGGGCCCTACAAGGTTACTGACGTTAGCCAAACTCCGAATGCCGGTAAGTGAGAGCGTAGCAGTGAGACTGCGGGGGATAAGCTCCGTAGTCGAGAGGGAAACAGCCCAGACCATCAGCTAAGGCCCCTAAGCGGTGACTAAGTGGAAAAGGATGTGGAGTCGCATTGACAACCAGGAGGTTGGCTTGGAAGCAGCCACCCTTGAAAGAGTGCGTAATAGCTCACTGGTCAAGTGATTCCGCGCCGACAATGTAGCGGGGCTCAAGTCATCCGCCGAAGCTATGGCATTCAGCGAATACATCAGCATCCACTTGATGGGTGTTCAGTGCGCTGGATGGGTAGGGGAGCGTCGTGTGGGCAGTGAAGCGCCGGAGTGATCCAGGCGTGGAGGCCACACGAGTGAGAATGCAGGCATGAGTAGCGAATCACGGGTGAGAAACCCGTGCGCCGAATGATCAAGGGTTCCAGGGTCAAGCTAATCTGCCCTGGGTAAGTCGGGACCTAAGGCGAGGCCGACAGGCGTAGTCGATGGACAACGGGTTGATATTCCCGTACCGGCGAAGTTGCGCCCATGACGAACCTGGTGATGCTAACCACTCGAAGCTCATCGGACCGGACCCTTCGGGGCGAGGCTGGTGGGTGGAGCGTGGGACCCGAGCCGGTAGTAGTCAAGCGATGGGGTGACGCAGGAAGGTAGCCCAACCACAGCGATGGTTGTCTGTGGGCAAGCGTGTAGGGCGTGGTGTAGGCAAATCCGCACCATCCACTTCAGTGTGGAGCCTGAGACGTGACGCGGAGCCATGTATGGCGAAGTGGGTGATCCTATGCTGTCGAGAAAAACCTCTAGCGAGCAACGAGCCGCCCGTACCCCAAACCGACTCAGGTGATCAAGTAGAGAATACTAAGGCGATCGAGACAACCATGGTTAAGGAACTCGGCAAAATGCCCCCGTAACTTCGGGAGAAGGGGGGCCCGGATCGTGTACCCACTTGCTGGGGAAGCGTGAAGGGCCGCAGAGACCAGGGGAAAGCGACTGTTTACTAAAAACACAGGTCCGTGCGAAGTTGTAAGACGATGTATACGGACTGACTCCTGCCCGGTGCTGGAAGGTTAAGAGGACCGGTTAGGCACTTGTGCCGAAGCTGAGAATTTAAGCCCCAGTAAACGGCGGTGGTAACTATAACCATCCTAAGGTAGCGAAATTCCTTGTCGGGTAAGTTCCGACCTGCACGAATGGAGTAACGACTTTCCCACTGTCTCAACCATGGACTCGGCGAAATTGCACTACGAGTAAAGATGCTCGTTACGCGCGGCAGGACGGAAAGACCCCGGGACCTTTACTATAGTTTGGTATTGGTGTTTGGTACGGCTTGTGTAGGATAGGTGGGAGACTGTGAAACCTCGACGCCAGTTGGGGTGGAGTCAACGTTGAAATACCACTCTGGTCGTACTAGATGTCTAACCTAGGTCCGTTATCCGGATCAGGGACAGTGCCTGATGGGTAGTTTAACTGGGGCGGTTGCCTCCTAAAATGTAACGGAGGCGCTCAAAGGTTCCCTCAGCCTGGTTGGCAATCAGGTGGCGAGTGTAAGTGCACAAGGGAGCTTGACTGTGAGACAGACATGTCGAGCAGGGACGAAAGTCGGAACTAGTGATCTGGCCACGGCATGTGGAAGCGTGGTCACTCAACGGATAAAAGGTACCCCGGGGATAACAGGCTGATCTTCCCCAAGAGTCCATATCGACGGGATGGTTTGGCACCTCGATGTCGGCTCGTCGCATCCTGGGGCTGGAGTAGGTCCCAAGGGTTGGGCTGTTCGCCCATTAAAGCGGCACGCGAGCTGGGTTTAGAACGTCGTGAGACAGTTCGGTCCCTATCCGCCGCGCGCGCAGGAAACTTGAGAAAGGCTGTCCCTAGTACGAGAGGACCGGGATGGACGAACCTCTGGTGTGCCAGTTGTTCTGCCAAGAGCACGGCTGGTTGGCTACGTTCGGAAGTGATAACCGCTGAATGCATCTAAGCGGGAAGCACGTTTCAAGATGAGGTTTCCCACCCAACAATGGGGTAAGGCCCCCCACAGAACATGGGGTTGATAGGCCGGAGGTGTACAGCAGTAATGCCCAGCCGACCGGTACTAATAGGCCGAGGGCTTGTCCCAACCACGTACAAGACCACACACGCGCATACAACGAACACACACCACATCACACGATGATGAGCTCATGTTCGCGTCCACTAGGCAGTTCCCAACCAACACACCCACACCACCACCAACACCACGAGGCGTTGGACGGTGGACAGGGAGAGTTGAGTTGAAAGAGTTACGGCGGCCATAGCGAAACGGGAAACACCCGGTCCCATACCGAACCCGGAAGTTAAGCCTTTCAGCGCCGATGGTACTGCAACCGAGAGGTTGTGGGAGAGTAGGACGCCGCCGGACAAACATTGTGAGAGTGGGGCCACCTTCGGGTGGCCCCACTTTTGCATTTCCTTGCGCCATCTCACGTGCGGGGCCCGGCGTGGCTTTGCTGGCCGGACATGCCGGTGACGATGCCGGCCCGGAATCGTCCACAGGCGCGCGGTCGGAGGGGTTGTGCACAGGACGTGCGCCGGCGCGAGGTTCGCCGTCGGTGCGGTCGAGCATGCTTCGACGCAGGAGGTGCACGATGACGACAGCACGGACTGCAAGGACGCGGTCGACCAGGAACGAACCCCGGACGGATCGCTCCGCCCGGCTCGCAGACACGGACGAGGTCGCTGCCAACGACGTCAGGCTCGTAGGCCGCCTCAGCGCCGCCCCGGCAACGGTGGAGCTCCCGAGCGGAGACATCCTCATGACGTTCCGGATCTCGGTGCCACGGACGGCGTCCGCGGCACAGGGGGAGAGGGACAGGCCGGGTCAGCGCGTCGACTCCGTGCCATGCACCGTCTGGGCGCCACGGCTCCGTCGCAGCATCGCGACGTGGCGATCCGGTGACCTCGTCGAGGTGGGGGCGCGGTGCGGTGCCGCTTCTACCAAGCGGGAGGAGCGACACGCTCGCGCGTGGAGGTCGAGGCGACCACTGCGCGGATCATGCGTCGCTCATCGGCCGCATGAGCACGCCGAGGCTGGGCTTGGGCTGGAACGAGGTGGCTTTCTCGGGGAGGAGCCCGCCCGACTCCACGATGGCGCGGACCTGCTCGAAGTCAGGGCTCGGCAGCAGGACCGCCGGGGTCGTGCCGGACGTCGCAGCAAGCGCGTCGTCGACGCTGTGGTGGTAGTCGATCCTCGGCAGCGGCCCGAGGAGTCGCGTGAGCACATGCTCGTGGAGCCACGACACCGGTGCCTGGTGATCGAGGTCGCCCGGGGCGACGGCGTACCACGTCGTGGCGTCGGTGAGCACGAGGTGGGTGCTGTCCAGGGCGCCGAGTGCACGCGCGCGACCGTGCTGGGCGACGCCTGCGCCGGCGTCTCGAGCGGCCGCCGCGAGCTCGGCGAGTGAGACGCCAGGCAGTGTGCGGTGGATCGCTCCGAGGAACAGCGGCGTGTCGTGCTGGTCGACGAGCATCGCCAGACCGGCGTCCCACGCCGTGCCCGGGTGTTGCTCCTGGAGCCGGAGGTACGCGGCGTACCGGTGGTGGCCGTCGGCGATGAGGCAACGGGACGTGGCGAGCAGTGCATCGATGGTGGCCAGGACGTCCGGGTCTCGTATCGCCCAGATGCGTTGACGCTGCCCGGTCCGGTCGAGGTACCTCCAGTCCGGCGTGGTCCGAGTGACGCTGTCGAGGACCTCGCGCAAGGTGTCCGGGCCGTGGTGGACGAGCAGGATCGGCGCCGGGTTGAGGGCCATCTGCGACATCCGGTCCGCGAGCTCGCCGGCTTGCTCCGGATGGATCGCCTCGTGGGGCCACACCGCGCGATCCGCGGGCGACGCGGCACGTTCGGACACGCGGAGCGCTCCGACGAGCCCACGGACCGTGAGGCCGCCAGACGTGTACTCGTGCACGTAGAGGGCCGTTGAGGCGTCGGTGTTCGCGCGACCGCTGTCGATCCACTGGGTCAGCCGTGCGGCGACGTCGCGGTAGGGTCGCGCCAGCGCTCGCGCCGAGGCCGGGTCACCGACGCGTTCGGGTGCCAGCATGACGGCCCGGAAGGGCAGCAGCTCGAGGGGCTTCGCCACGTAGGGAGGCACGATGGTGGCGGAGTCCATCGAAGCATCGTAGGGGTGCGGTCGTCACGAACCGGAGAGGGGTTCAGCATGCTCGGAGAGTCCATGACGCCGGTCGTCGAGGCGCACGACCTGGTCATGTTCGACCTCGACGGCGTCGTCTACGTCGGCGGGGAGGCGATCGAGGGCGTACCTGCCCACATCGATCGCGTTCGCGAGACCGGGCGCCACGTCGCGTTCGTGACGAACAACGCGTCGCGCACACCGGCGGAGGTGGCCGAGAAGCTGGTCGGGGTCGGTGTCGCCGCTGAGGCGGCGGACGTCGTCACGTCGGCCCAGGCGGCGGCACGCGTGCTGGCCGAGGCGTACGGCGAGGGCGCCAGGATCCTGCTGCTCGGTGGCGAAGGGCTGCGGGTGGCGCTCCTCGAGGCTGGTCTCGAGCCGACCGACGACCCGGACGGTGTCGCGGCGGTGGCGAGCGGCTACGGCCCCGACGTCCGGTGGCGCGACATCATGCGGGTCTCGACGCTCGTGCGGGACGGGCTGCCCTACGTCGCGAGCAACGCGGACCTGACGATCCCGACCGCGTACGGCCTGGCCCCGGGCCACGGTGTCCTGGTGCGGACGATCACCGGCTTCGCCGGCGCGGAGGCCACGGTCGCCGGCAAGCCCGAGAAGCCCCTGATGGAGGAGACCGTCCTGCGTGTCGGCGGCGACCGGCCGATCATGGTGGGCGACCGCCTCGACACCGACATCGAGGGGGCGCACGCCATCGCGGTACCGTCCCTGCTGGTCCTGACCGGCGTGACGTGGCTGGACGAGCTGGCCGCCGCCACCGAGGAGCTCCGGCCGACCTACATCTCGCCGACGCTGGAGGGGCTGTTCGAGCCGCACCCGGTGCCGGCGCAGCACGGCGGTCGCTTCGAGCTCGGCGGATGGACGGCAGAGGTCGACCAGGGCCGTCTCCGGGTGGCAGGGGAGGGCACCGACGCAGACTGGTGGCGGGTCGCCGCCTCCGCCTGCTGGCGCCACCTCGACGAGTCGGGAGTGGTCGCGGACGTCTCCGACACGACACCGCCCGGGCCGGTTCGACGGCTCGGCGCCGAGTAGGCTCGCGATCATGACCGACCTGCCCACCGACCACGAGTCCACCGGTGTCGAGGCAGTGGACCGCGTGCTCGCGGAGGTCGCGGCGCTCGCGGACGCCCCGGTCGACCAGCACGTCCCGGTCTTCGAGCGCGCCCACGAGCAGCTCCGCCGTGCCCTCGACGCCCAGCCCGAGCCGTCCGTCGACGGCCGGGACGCCTGAGCGACCGTGCCCCCCAGACGTCTTCGCCTGGACCAGGAGCTCGTCCGGCGCGGCCTGGCCAGGTCGCGCGAGCACGCCAGCGAGCTCGTCGCGGCCGGCCGGGTGACCGTGTCCGGCGCACCGGCGACGAAGCCTGCGACGGGCGTGACCACCGACGTGGCGATCGTCGTCAAGGACGACCCGTCGAGCGTGGACTACGTGTCCCGCGGCGGCCACAAGCTCGCCGGGGCACTGGCGGCTTTCGCCGACCACGGCCTCGACGTCTCGGGCAAGCGTTGCCTGGACGCCGGTGCCTCCACCGGCGGGTTCACCGACGTGCTGCTCCGCGCGGGAGCACGGGAGGTCGTCGCCGTCGACGTCGGCTACGGCCAGCTGGCGTGGTCGCTGCAGAGCGACGACCGCGTGCAGGTCCACGACCGGACCAACATCCGCGAGCTCAGCCTCGACCTCATCGGCGAGCCGGTCGACCTCGTGGTCGGTGACCTGTCCTTCATCTCCCTGGCCCTGGTGCTCGACCCCCTCCTCGCGGTGACGCGCGAGGACGGCGCGCTCGCGCTGATGGTGAAGCCGCAGTTCGAGGTGGGCAAGGACCGCGTCGGCAAGGGTGGGGTGGTGCGCGACCTCGGCCTGCGGGCCGAGGCGGTCACCACTGTCGCGGACCTGGCCGCGGAGCGCGGCTGGGGCGCGGTAGCGGTGACGGTGAGCCCGCTGCCGGGGCCCTCGGGCAACGTCGAGTTCTTCCTGCTCCTGCGCCGCGGGCCGGCTGCGATCGGGGCGGACGAGATCCGCGCCGAGGTGGAGCGCGCCCGGTCGCTGGGGGTGGCGGGTGAGAGGGTGGATCCGTGAGCAACCAGAGCACCGTGCGCCGAGTCCTGGTGCTGGCACACACCGGTCGCGCGGAGGTGCGGGAGGTCGCGCGCGCCTGCGTCCAGAGCCTGACCGCGCACGGCATCGGCGTACGCCTCCTCCCCGACGAGGCCTCCGACCTCGGTCTGGCCGACGCGGACGGGCTGGTCGAGACGACCCGGCCTGACCACCTCCCCGGAGAGGGCTGTGAGCTGGTGCTCGTCATCGGCGGCGACGGGTCCATCCTGCGCGCCGCCGAGCTCACCCACGAGACCAGCACACCGCTGCTCGGGGTCAACCTCGGCCACGTCGGCTTCCTCGCCGAGGCCGAGCAGGAGGACGTGGAGTCCACCATCGCGGCGATCGTCGGGCGCGACTACACCGCCGAGGACAGGCTGACACTCGACGTGCGGGTCAAGGTCGGGCAGGACACCGTGTTCTCGACCTTCGCGCTCAACGAGGCGAGCGTGGAGAAGGCGGCCCGCGAGCGGATGCTGGAGGTCGTCGTCGAGGTCGACGGGCGCCCCCTCTCCCGGTGGGGCTGCGACGGCGTCGTGTGTGCCACGCCGACGGGCTCGACCGCCTACAACTTCAGCGCCGGGGGACCGGTGGTGTGGCCCGAGGTGGAGGCCCTGCTGATGGTGCCGCTGAGCGCGCACGCCCTCTTCGCGCGACCGATGGTGGTGGCGCCGACCTCGGTGCTCGCCGTCGAGGTGCTCTCCAACACCGAGGGATCCGGCGTCCTGTGGTGCGACGGCCGGCGGACCGTCGACCTGCCGCCCGGCGCCCGCATCGAGGTGCGTCGCGGGGCCCGCCCCGTACGCCTCGTCCGACTGCACCAGGCGCCCTTCACCGACCGACTCGTCGCGAAGTTCGACCTCCCTGTCGAGGGGTGGCGCGGCGCCGCCGAGCGTCGGCGCCGCGACGGGGCGGACCACGACGGGGGCGAGCGCGATGCTTGAGGAGCTGCGCATCAGCCAGCTCGGGGTCATCGAGTCGTCCACCCTCGACCTCGGCCCCGGGCTGACCGTGATCACCGGTGAGACCGGCGCCGGCAAGACGATGGTCGTCACCGCGCTCGGCCTGCTGCTCGGCGGCAGGGCCGACTCGGGAGCCGTACGGTCCGGTGCCAGGCAGGCGCGGGTCGAGGGCGTCGTCTCGGCCGGATCGCTGGCCGACTTCCGCGCCGCCGTCGAGGAGTCCGGGGGAGAGGTCGAGGACGACCAGGTCGTGCTGGCGCGCAACGTCGCCGCCCAGGGCCGTTCCCGCGCGTGGGTCGGCGGGGCCTCGGTCCCGGTGACCACCCTGGCGGAGGTCGCCGAGCCGCTCGTGGCCGTGCACGGCCAGTCCGACCAGCACCGGCTGCTCCGGGCCGGTGCCCAGAGGGCCGCGCTCGACAGGTTCGGGGGCGAGCCGCTGGCGGCGACCTCGGCTGCCTTCGCCGAGTCGTGGGCCAAGCTCGCCGCCACCGAGCGCACCCTCGCCGACGTGGTCGGATCCGCCCGTGAGCGGGCGCGCGAGGCCGACCAGCTGCGGTTCGGCCTCGGCGAGGTCGAGGCCGTCGACCCGCGGCCGGGGGAGGACGCCGAGCTCGCCGCGGAGGAGACCCGGCTCGGCTTCGCCGACACGCTGCGCACTGCGGCCGAGACGGCGCGCGAGGCGCTGTCCAGCGACGAGGGAGCCACCGACGCCCTGGCGACCACGAGCGCCGCGCGCCAGGCCCTCGAGGGCGTACGCATGCACGACGCGACGGCCGGCGAGCTGGCCGACCGCCTGGCCGAGCTCGGTCACCTGCTGGTGGACGTGGCCGGTGAC
>JAESGW010000786.1_pt1 | contig 14162 bp, 15 predicted proteins | sample 9269791 | NCBI WGS metagenome assembly JAESGW01 (sample SAMN16773120, study PRJNA677053) | algae metagenome | isolation source: Aphanocapsa lilacina HA4352-LM1 and co-occurring heterotrophs from near cave... | place: USA: Maniniholo cave, near Haena, Kauai, HI | collected 2009-07-28 | reverse complement strand
TTTCCGACCCCGAAATCCGTCCCGTCATCGAACGACTGATGCGCGAAGAGGCCGCGCTGACGATCGATGCCGCGCCGGGGCAGGACCTTGCTGCCTATGCCGATGCCTTGCTCAACCGTTTCGCCAATCCGGCGCTGAACCACCGGCTGATCCAGATCGCGATGGACGGCAGCCAGAAGATTCCGCAGCGCTGGCTCGAAACGCTCGCCTGGCATCAAGCGCACGGAGCCGGCTGTCCGTCGCTCGAAACAGCGATTGCCGCATGGATCGCCTTCCTGCGCAGCGATCATCCCATCGACGACCCGCTTGCGGACAAATTGCGCGAAGCGGCGGCCAGTCCAGATGTCATGGAACGCCTGTTCGGCGACGGCGGCCTGATCGCCTCTGGCTGGCGTCCGGCTTAGGCCGGAACCAGCAACCCCCGGCTCTCGCGGACCTCGGCATCGAGCCAGTCGATGAACGCCCGGATCCGCGGCTGCGGCGCGACATCGCGGTGGAGCGCGAGCCAGAAGGCGCGCGCGACCGTCTGCCCGGGCCGTACGCGGACGAGTGCCGGATCGCCGCTCGCGAGGAAGCAGGGCAGCACGCCGATCCCGGCGCCCCCCGCGATCATCCGCCGCTGCGCAAGAATGCTCGACGAGCGTACCGTCGCGCGCAGCCCCGGCTCGATCTCGCCCAGATAGTCGAGTTCGGGGGCATAAAGGATGTCGGGCATATAGCCGATCACCGGGATGCCCGTGCGCGACAGCGGCGCGGAAGCGACGGCCTCCTGCCAGTCGGGGCGGTCGGCGGGCGCATAGATGCCGAGGCTGTAGTCCGACAGTTTGCGCGTGATCAGCGGACCCTTGCGCGGCCGCGCGAGCAGCACCGCCATATCGGCCTCGCGCCGCGACGGGTTGAGGAAGCCCGACGAGGCGACAAGGTCGATCTCCAGCTCGGGATGCGCCGCGACAAACCCCGCGAGGCGCGGCGCGATGAAGCTGTTGCCGAACCCTTCCGACACGCTGACTCGCAATTGCCCCGACAACGCCGCCGCATCCTCGCGCGCCGAATGGATACGCGCCGCCGCCGCCGCCATCGCTTCGGCGTGCGGAACGAGCGCCCGGCCCGCTGCGGTCAGAACGAAACCCGACGGTGCGCGCTCGAACAAGGTTTGGCCGAGCGCGGCTTCCAATGCGCTCACCCGGCGGCTCACCGTTGTCGCATCGACGTGCAGCGCCGCGCTGGCGCGCGCGAGGGTGCCGTGGCGCGCGACGAACAGGAAATATTGCAGCCTATCCCAATCCATGACCTGCAAATATGCAGTATCGTCCTGCAAGTCTATCCCTTGCAAAAGGGCCGCATATGGTCTGTGGCAGCGGCAAGATTTTACGGGAGACTCGGGATATGCGACAGATCGACCATCACATCGTCGGCGGTGCCGGCGGCAGCGCCCGCCAGGGCGACGTCTTCGACCCCAACAGCGGCGGCGTGCAGGCGCAGGTCGCGCTCGGCGACGCGGCGCTTCTCGACCGCGCGGTTGCCGCGGCGAAGAAGGCGCAGCCGGCATGGGCCGCGACGAACCCGCAGCGCCGCGCGCGCGTGATGTTCGAATTCAAGCGCCTCGTCGAAGCGAATATGGATGCGCTCGCGCACATGCTGTCGAGCGAGCATGGCAAGGTGATCGCCGATTCGAAGGGCGATATCCAGCGCGGGCTTGAAGTCATCGAATTCTGCTGCGGCATCCCGCATGTGCTGAAGGGCGAATATACGCAGGGCGCGGGTCCGGGCATCGACGTCTATTCGATGCGCCAGCCGATCGGCATCGGCGCGGGCATCACGCCGTTCAACTTCCCCGCGATGATCCCGCTCTGGATGTCGGGCGTCGCGATCGCGACGGGCAACGCCTTCATCATCAAGCCGAGCGAGCGCGATCCGTCGGTCCCCGTCCGCCTCGCCGAACTCTTCCTCGAAGCGGGCCTGCCCGAGGGCATCTGCCAGGTCGTCCATGGCGACAAGGAAATGGTCGACGCGATCCTCGACCATCCCGACATCGGCGCGGTCAGCTTCGTCGGCTCGTCGGACATCGCGCATTATGTCTATAATCGCGGCGTCGCGAACGGAAAGCGCGTGCAGGCGATGGGCGGCGCGAAGAACCACGGCATCGTCATGCCCGACGCCGACCTCGACCAGGTCGTCAATGATCTCACCGGCGCCGCCTTCGGCTCGGCGGGCGAGCGCTGCATGGCGCTCCCGGTCGTCGTCCCCGTCGGCGAGGACACCGCCAATCGCCTCCGCGAAAAGCTGATCCCCGCGATCGCCGCGCTGCGCGTCGGCGTGTCGACCGATGCCGAGGCGCATTACGGCCCGGTGGTGACGCAGGCGCACAAGGAAAAGGTCGAAGGCTGGATCCAGAAATGCGCCGACGAAGGCGCCGAGCTCGTCGTCGACGGCCGCGGCTTCTCGCTGCAGGGGCATGAAAAGGGCTTCTTCATCGGCCCGACCTTGTTCGACCATGTCACCACCGACATGGAAAGCTACAAGGAAGAAATCTTCGGCCCGGTGCTGCAGATCGTCCGCGCTCCCGATTTCGAAACCGCGCTCGAACTGCCCTCGAGGCATCAATATGGCAACGGCGTCGCGATCTTCACGCGCAACGGCCACGCCGCGCGCGAATTCGCCGCGCGCGTCAATGTCGGCATGGTCGGCATCAACGTGCCGATCCCGGTGCCGGTGGCGTACCACAGCTTCGGCGGCTGGAAGCGGTCGGCGTTCGGCGACACCAACCAGCACGGCATGGAAGGCGTGAAATTCTGGACCAAGGTCAAGACGATCACCCAGCGCTGGCCCGACGGATCGCCCGACGGCGGCAACGCCTTCGTCATCCCGACGATGGGGTGAAGCCGCCTTGCTGCGGCGGCTGCTCCTGCCCCTGATGCTCCTGCTGCTGCTGCCGGTCCCGGCGGCAGCGCAGAAGATGATCGCGCTCAGCTTCGACGATGCCCCGCGCCATGCCGGCGCCTTCTTCACCCCCGACGAGCGCACGCAGCGCATCGTTGCGGAGCTTAAGAAAGCGAAGGCGCCGCAGGCGGTCTTCTTCGTCAATCCGGGTGCGATCGGGCAGGGCGACGGCGTGGGCGGGGCGGAACGCATCGCCGCCTATGTCGCTGCGGGCCATGTCATCGCGAACCATGGCAACAGCCACAAGCGGCTGAGCACCACCGACACGGCCGCCTATCTCGCCGACCTCGACGCCGCCGAGGTGTGGCTCAAGGACCGCCCCGGCTATCGTCCCTGGTTCCGCTTTCCCTTTCTTGACGAGGGCGGGAAGGACAAGGCGAAGCGCGACGCCTTGCGCGCGGGCCTCGCCGAACGCAGCCTGCGCAACGGCTATGTCACCGCCGAATCGTCCGACTGGCACCTCGAGAACCTGACGCGCGAGGCGGTGCAGGCGGGAAAGACAATCGACCGCAAGGCGCTCGGCGAGCTCTATGTCAGCTGGCATGTCGAGGCGGCCGATTTCGCCGATGCGATGATGCGGCGTGTCACCGGCCGCCAGCCGGTACAGATGCTGCTGCTTCACGAAACCGACCTCGCCGCGCTCCATATCGGCGACCTGGTCCGCGCGCTCCGCAAGGCCGGCTGGACCGTCGTCAGCGCCGACACCGCCTATGCCGACCCGATTGGCAGGGAAATGCCCGATACGCCGGCCGCGAACGGCACACTGACCGAGGCGCTGGCATGGGCTGCGGGCGTCCCCGCGCCGCGCTGGTATCGCTATAACCAGACCGATCTCGCAACCGCGGTGTTCCGTGAAAAGGTGCTCGGCGAATGATGCGCGGCGATGAAACCCGCACGCCGCGCCGGGCATTCTCCTTTCGAAGGAGATTGCCGATGACCCGCTTCATGCTTCCCGCCGCTTTGCTGCTGCTCGCCGCGTGCAGCGGCGGCGAAGACAAATCCCAGCCCGAAGACAGCGCGGCGATCTCGCCGCTGCAAAAGGCCGAGCGCCCGGCGCCCGCCCAACCGGCGGAGCCGGCGGTCGATGCGGACCTGCCCGAAGCGGCCGAAGAAACGCCCGCAAAGCCCGAACCAAAAACCGCCGGTGAGGGCAAGACGATCCCGCCCACAATCCGCGGCCGCTGGGCGCTCAAGGTCGCCGATTGCAAGGCGAAGAAGGGCACCGACCTCACCGCGCTGACGATCGATGCGACGAACCTGCGCTTCTACGAATCGCATGGCGAACTGTCGCGTGTTCGAGAGAGTGACGCGAACCGCATCGTCGCCGATTATAAATTCAGCGGCGAGGGCGTCGAATGGGATCGCCGGATGCAACTCGACCTCGCCGATGGCGGCAAGACGCTCGTCCGCCGCGACTCCGGCGAGGGTGCCGCCGCGGGCGCGATGCGCTATACGCGCTGCGCCGAATGAAGATTTTTTGAAAGGGAGATACATGATGGACATTCGCATGCTCGCAATTGCCGCCATTCTGCCGCTCGCCGCCTGCTCGAGCAGCGAGACGCCTGTCGAATCGACCCCGACCCCGCCCGAAGCCGAGATGACCTGCAAGGCCGACGCCGTGCAGTCCTATATCGGCCAGAGCGTCACCCCCGATCTCGGCGCGGCGATCCTCAAGGCGTCGGGCGCGCGCACGCTGCGCTGGGGCCCGCCGCGCTCGGCAATGACGATGGATTACCGCGTCGACCGCGTGAACGTCATCTACGATGACGCCTCGAAGATCACGCAGGTCACCTGTGGCTGACACGCCTTCGAAGACCGGGGGGCGCCGTAACCACAGCTCGGCGTCCCCGTTCGAACCCGTCTACGGCTATAGCCGGGCGGTTCGGGTGGGCGACCGGATCAGCGTCGGCGGCACTGCGCCGATCGAGCCCGACGGGTCGTCGACCGTCGGCGATGCCGGGGTACAGGCGGCGCGCTGCCTGACGATCATCGGCGAAGCGCTCGCCGCGCTCGGCGGCAGCATGGCCGATGTCGTGCGCACCCGCATGTTCATCACCGACGCCGCCGACGCCGACCTCGTTGGTCGCGCGCACGGATCGGCATTCAAAAACATCCAACCGGCATCGACAATGGTCGTTGTCTCCGCGCTGATCCGCCCCGAGTGGAAAGTCGAAATCGAAGCCGAAGCCATTATCGAGAAATGACCATGACCGACCAGTTCCAGCTTACCGACGACCAGCTCGCCATCCAGGACATGGCGCGCAAATTCACCGCCGATCGCATCACGCCTTTTGCGGCCGAATGGGATGAAAAACATCATTATCCCGTCGACGTGTGGAAGGCGGCGGGTGAGCTGGGCTTCGGCGCGATTTACGTGGCCGAGGAATCGGGCGGTATCGGGCTCGGCCGGCTGGAGGCGGCGCTGATCATGGAGGCGATGGCCTATGGCTGCCCCGCGACGAGCGCCTATGTCTCGATCCACAATATGGCGACGTGGATGATCGACCGTTTCGGCGGCGCGGAGGTCAAGGCGCGCTTCCTGCCCGACCTCGTCAGCATGGAGAAGATCGCGAGCTATTGCCTGACCGAACCGGGTTCGGGTTCCGACGCCGCGGCGCTCAAGGCGACGGCCAAACGCGACGGCGACCATTATGTGCTCAACGGCACGAAACAGTTCATTTCGGGCGCCGGTTATAACGACATCTATGTCTGCATGGTGCGCACCAGCGAGGAAAAGTCGAAGGGGATCAGCTGCCTCGTCGTCGAAAAGGACACGCCCGGGCTCAGCTTCGGTGCGCCCGAAAAGAAGCTCGGCTGGAACGCATCGCCCACCGCGCAAGTCATCTTCGAGGATTGCCGCGTGCCGGTCGAAAATCTCGTCGGCGCCGAAGGCGACGGCTTCCGCTTCGCGATGGCGGGGCTCGACGGCGGGCGCCTGAACATCGGCGCCTGCTCGCTCGGCGGCGCGCAGCGCTGCCTCGACGAAGCGATCGCCTACACCAAGGATCGCCAGCAGTTCGGGTCCCCGATCGCCGATTTCCAGAACACCCAGTTCATGCTCGCCGACATGGCGACCGACCTCGAAGCCGCGCGCGCCTTGCTCTATATGGCGGCGGCAAAGGTCACCGCGAACGCCCCCGACAAGTCGCGCTTCTCGGCGATGGCGAAGCGGCTCGCGACCGACAATGGCAGCAAGATCGTCAACGACGCGCTGCAGCTGTTCGGCGGTTACGGCTATCTCCGCGACTATCCGATCGAACGCTTCTGGCGCGACCTGCGCGTCCATTCGATCCTCGAAGGCACCAACCAGGTGATGCGGATGATCGTCGGAAGGGACCTGCTGCGCCAATGACCGAAGATGTCTTGATCTCGACCGACGTCCGCGTCGGCCGCCTGTCGCTCAATCGTCCGAAGGCGATCCACGCGCTCAACCTCGCCATGTGCGAAGCGATGATCGACGCGCTGGTGGCGTGGCGCGATGACGACGCCGTCGAGGCGGTGATCATCGATCATAGCGAGGGCCGCGGCTTCTGCGCCGGCGGCGACATCCGCATGCTCGCGACAAGTGGCGCGAAGGACGGCACCGAAGCGCGGCTTTTCTTCCACACCGAATATCGCCTCAACCATCTCCTCTTCACTTATCCCAAGCCCGTTGTCGCCTTCATGGACGGCATCACGATGGGCGGCGGGGTCGGCATTTCGCAGCCGGCGAAATATCGCGTCGCGACCGAGCATACGCGCTTCGCGATGCCCGAAACCGGAATCGGCCTCTTCCCCGACGTCGGCGGCGGCTGGTATCTGCCGCGGCTCGAAGGGCGCGTCGGCGCCTATCTCGCGCTCACCGGCGCACGGCTCGACGGCGCGGAGTGCTTGGCGCTCGGCCTCGCGACGCATTACCTGCCCTCCGAAAAGCTCGCCGAGGCAAAGGCGCGCATCGCGGTCGACCCCGACCGCATCGGCGGCATATTGGGCGAGCTGTCGGTCACCGCGCCGCCCGCCGGAATCACCCAGCATCTCGAACGGATCAACCGCCTGTTCGCGAGCGACACTTATGAGGATATCCTCGCCGCGCTCGAAGCCGATGGCGGCGAATGGGCGGCCAAAGAACTCGCGACGCTCCACGGCAAGTCGCCGCAGACGTGCAAGGTCGCGCTGCGTCAGCTCAAGGAAGGCGGCGAGATGCACGACTTCGCCGCGCAGATGCGCCAAGAATATGCGATCGGCAGCCGCGTCGTTCAAATGCACGACTTCATCGAGGGTGTCCGCGCGCTGATCATCGACAAGGACAACAGCCCGAAATGGGACCCGCCGACGCCTGAAGCGGTCACCGACGAGTGGATCGACGCGATTTTCGCGCCGCTGCCCGAGAGTGAGAAATGGACGCCGCTATGAGCTTTGCCGATCCGATCGCCCTTTATCATGCGGTGCGGCAGAGCTGGTCGGCCGAGACGATTCCGGGTCCGTTCGACCCCGCGAACCCCTGTTTCAACCAGTGCGCGGTGACCGCGCTCGCCGTCCATCATCATTTCGGCGGCGATATCGTGAAGACCGCGACCAAGGGCGGCACGCATTTCTACAACCGGATCGACGGGCGCTATTGGGATCTGGCGACCGACCAATTCGACGAGCCCATTCCCTACGACAACCAGCCGACCTCGACTGACGAGGCGCATGAACATGCCACCCCGGCGCAGCTTGAAGTGCTGCTGCGCAATATCGACGCCAATCGCTGATACAGGACAAGACCATGAGCTATGAAACCCTCCTCGTCGAAACGCGCGGGGCCGTCACGCTGGTGACGCTCAACCGCCCGCAGGCGCTCAACGCGCTCAATTCGGGCGTGCTCGACGACCTGATCGCAGCCTTCGCGGCGTTCGAAGCCGATCCCGGCCAGCGCTGCGCCGTCCTCACCGGCTCGGGCGACAAGGCCTTCGCCGCGGGCGCCGACATCAAGGAAATGGCGGACAAGCCGGCGTCCGATTTCTACCTCGAAGATTTCTTCTCGAAATGGACGAGCGACTTTGTGAAGAAGGTCCGCAAGCCCTGGATCGCCGCGGTCAACGGCTTCGCACTCGGCGGCGGCTGCGAACTCGCGATGATGGCGGACTTCATCGTCGCCAGCGACAAGGCAAAGTTCGGCCAGCCCGAAATCAAGCTCGGCGTCGCGCCGGGCATGGGGGGGTCGCAGCGGCTGACGCGCGCGATCGGCAAGGCGAAGGCGATGGAAATGTGCCTCACCGGCCGGATGATGGACGCCGCCGAAGCCGAACGCTCGGGCCTCGTCGCGCGTGTCGTCGCGCATGAAAACCTCGTCGAGGAAGCGGTGAAAACCGCGACGGCGATCGCCGCGATGCCGCCGATGGCCGCGATGGTGAACAAGGACATGGTCAACGCCGCGTTCGAAACGACGCTCGACCAGGGGCTGATCTACGAACGCCGCCTGTTCCAGATCCTCGCCGCGACCGAGGACAAGGCCGAAGGCATGGCCGCCTTTATCGAGAAGCGCGAAGGCGTGTGGAAGGGGCGCTAAGCCCAGTCCCCCTCCCGCTTGCGGGAGGGGTTAGGGGAGGGCGTGTCGTCCTCACCCAAGATCAATATTCGGGACAGGCCCTCCCCCGGCCCCTCCCGCAAGCGGGAGGGGAGAGAATATGAAAATCGCCTTTATCGGACTCGGAAACATGGGCGGCGGGATGGCCGCGAATCTGGCGAAGGCTGGACACGACGTCCGCGCTTTCGACCTCAGCGAGGAGGCGCTGGCACGCGCCGTTGATGCGGGCTGCGCTCGCGCGGCGTCGGCGGGCGAAGCGGTGACGGGCGCCGAAGCCGTCGTCACGATGCTCCCCGCGGGCAAGCATGTCGCCTCGGTCTACGAAAGCGACGTCTTCCCGAACGCCGCGGCGGGCACCTTGCTGCTCGATTGCTCGACGATCGACGTCGCGACTGCGCGCGCGAATATCGAGGCTGCGACCGCCAAGGGTCTCGTCGCGGTTGACGCGCCCGTGTCGGGCGGCATCGCGGCTGCGAACGCCGGGACGCTGACCTTCATGGTCGGCGGCACCGATGAGGGCTTTGCGCGCGCCGAACCGATCCTTGCGAAAATGGGCAAGGCGGTGATCCACGCGGGCGATGCAGGCGCGGGGCAGGCGGCGAAGATCTGCAACAACATGCTGCTCGGCGCCTCGATGGTCGCGACGTGTGAGACGCTCGCGCTCGCGCAGAAGCTCGGGCTCGATCCGCAGAAATTCTTCGACATCGCGAGTGTGTCGTCGGGGCAGTGCTGGTCGCTCACGAGCTATGCGCCGCTCCCCGGCGTCGGTCCGACGACCCCCGCCGACAATGACTACAAGGGCGGGTTCGCCGCGGCGCTGATGCTCAAGGATCTTCGCCTCGCGATGGGGGCGGCGGCAAGCGTCGACGCCGACGTCCCGATGGGGTCGAAGGCGCGCGAATTGTATGAAGCCTTCGTCGAAGCCGACAAGGACGGCCACGACTTCTCGGCGATCATCAAGACGCTGCAGGGCTAACGCGCCGCAATTTTCGTCATCCCGGACTTGATCCGGGATCCACTGGCGGCGTCGAAGTCATAGACCCCGGATCAAGTCCGGGGTGACGATGATATGGAGATGATCCCGCGGCCGAAATTGGATCGCGGCGGGATCGTTTAATAAAAATCCGCCGTCTCGCCGCCATCGCGGCGTTCGGTGCGGTGCACCTGCGTCGGGGCCTTGCGTTCGCCGGTGCGAACTTCGACCCGGTCACCGACGCGCCGCATCTCGGCGGGCGCCAATATCCGCGCCCGCGCGATGCCGATCGCGGTGACCTGCGGCGTCGCCACCGGAGCGGCCACCGGCACGCTGCCGGTCAGCAGGAGGACGGCAAGGGCGGACATGGCGTTCATGCTCTGCCCTAACGGCAGGTCCTGCCAGCGCTTTAACCCTGAATCGCAAGTTTCCGGTCGCACCTGCGGCGCCCGCGGGGCAAAAGAAAGGCCGTCTGCCCCGCGCTGGGACAGACGGCCTGATCTTCGTAAGCGGGGACGGGCTTAGAAGCCCGCCTTCGCCTCGGCCTTTTCCTTCAGCAAAGGCGCGACCGCGAAACCATGTTTCTCGAGCGCCGCGACGATCTTGTCGGTGCCTTCCAGCCCCGCCCAGAACATCGGGCCGCCGCGATAGACCGGCCAGCCATAGCCATAGATCCACACGACATCGATGTCCGACGCGCGCTGCGCCTTGCCTTCGGACAGGATCAGCGCGCCTTCGTTGACCATCGGATAGAGCGTACGCTCGATGATTTCCTGATCACTGATCTCGCGCTTCGCCTTGTTCGACCGCTGGCGGAAATCCTCGATGATCTCGGCGACCTCGGCGCTGGGCGACGGATTGCGCTTTTCGTCATAGTCGTAGAAGCCCTTGCCGGTCTTCTGCCCCCAGCGGCCGACCGCGGCGAGCGCGTCGCGGATGCTCTCGATACGCGTCGGGTCGCGGTGCCAGCCGATGTCGACGCCCGCGAGATCGCTCATCTGGAACGGCCCCATCGGCATGCCGAATTCGACATGCACCTTGTCGATCTGGTGCGGCGTCGCGCCTTCCATCAACAGGTTCATCGCCTCGACCTGGCGGGGTTTCAGCATGCGGTTACCGATGAAGCCGTCGCACACGCCCGCGACCACCGCGACCTTGCCGATCTTCTTGCCGATCGCCATCGCCGTCGCCAGCGCGTCGGGCGCGGTCTTTTCGCCGCGCACGACTTCGAGCAGCTTCATGACATTGGCGGGCGAGAAGAAATGCATGCCCAGCACGTCGCCAGGGCGGCTCGTCGCGGTCGCGATCTCGTCGACGTCGAGGTAGCTGGTGTTCGACGCGAGGATCGCGCCGGGCTTGGCGATCTTGTCGAGCTTGCCGAAAATGTCCTTCTTGACGTCCATATTCTCATAGACCGCCTCGATGATCAGGTCGCAGTCGGCGAGGTCGTCGAGATTGAGCGTCGGGGTCAATATGCCCATCATCTGCTCGACCTGCTCGGGCTTGAAGCGGCCCTTGGCGGCCGACGCTTCATAATTCTTGCGGATCACGCCGGTCCCGCGGTCGAGCGCGTCCTGCTGCATCTCGACGATCGTGACGGGGATGCCCTTCTGGAGGAAGTTCATGCTGATCCCGCCGCCCATCGTGCCGGCGCCGATCACGCCGACCTTCTTCACGTCGCGCAGCTGGGTGTCCTTGGGCAGGCCGTCGATCTTCGCCGCCTGACGCTCGGCGAAGAAGATGTGGCGCTGGGCGGCCGACTGGCTGCCGAACATCAGCTTCATGAACTGCTCGCGCTCGAAGGCGAGGCCTTCGTCGAAGGGCAGGCGCGTCGCGGCTTCGACGCAGGCGAGGTTGGCGTAGGGCGCCTCGAACCCGCGCCAGCGCTTGGCGTTGGCGGTCTTGAGCTGTTCGATCACCGCGACGTCGCCGAACACGGGGCGTTCGCGCGTCGGGCGCGGGCCGTCGGCGATCTTCGCGCGCGCAAAGGCGATGGCATCTTGGGCAAGGCTGTCCTCGCCCGCGAGTTCGTCGACGAGGCCGAGCTCCTTCGCCTTGGCTGCGGGCAGCGGATCGCCGGTCGAGGTCATCGTCGCCGCGGCTTCGACACCGACAACGCGCGGCAGGCGCTGCGTGCCGCCCGCGCCGGGCAGCAGGCCGAGTTTCACTTCGGGGACGCCGAGCTTCGCCGACGGCACCGCGATGCGGTAATGGCAGACGAGCGCGGTTTCGAGACCGCCGCCGAGCGCCGTCCCGTGGATCGCGGCGACGACCGGCTTCGACGCCGCTTCGATGCTGTTGAGCACCGCGTTGAAATCGGGGCCGCGCGGCGGCTTGCCGAATTCGCTGATGTCGGCGCCCGCGATAAAGGTCGCGCCGGCGCAGCGCAGCACGATCGCCTTGACGCTGTCGTCGCCGAGCGCGGCGGCGAAATGATCTTCCAGCCCCTGCCGGACGTGCCAGCTCAGCGCGTTGACGGGTGGGTTATTGACGATGATGACGGCGACTTCGCCATCCTTTTCCAGCGTGACGCTGACGGGGGTTTCTTCGGACATGGGAGACTCCTTCAATCTGGAACCCGTTCGCGCGCGGCGAACGGAAAGGGGTGTTGCATCTTCAATCGTCGATGGCGGCGTGGACAAAGGTCTTGACCTCGCGCCGCACGGGATAGGTGGAGGAGGGCATGAGCTGGGTCATAAAGACCATGCAGATCTCTTCGACCGGATCGACGAAGAAGCCGGTCGAAAACATGCCGCCCCAGTAAAAATCGCCGACCGAGCCGGGAATGCCCGCGCGCGCCGGGTCGAGCGTGACCGCGAAGCCGAGGCCGAAGCCGATCCCGGCATTCTCGTCCTCGCTGAAAATGCCGACGCTGTGCTGCGTCAGGTCGCCGCCGCCGGGCAAATGGTTCGACGTCATCAGCGCCAATGTCTTGCGGCTGATGATCCGCGTATCCCCCAGCTTGCCGCCGCCGAGCAGCATCAGGCAGAAACGGTGATAATCGTGCAGCGTCGAGGCGAGCCCGCCACCGCCCGAATGAAAGCTGCGGTCCTTCGCCCAGCGGCTGCGCGCGCCGCTGTCGAAATCCTGCTTCTTGTCCTTGGGATGGAAGGCATAGGCGTCGGCCAGCCGGTGCTGCTGGTCGGCGGGCACCTTGAAGCCGGTATCGACCATGCTGAGCGGGCCAAAGATGCGCTCCTGCAACACTTGCGCAAAGGGTTTGCCCTCGATGCGCTCGATCACCGCGCCGAGCACGTCGGTCGCCATCGAATAATTCCAGTGCGCGCCGGGGTCGAACTGCAGCGGAATTTTCGCGAGGTCGGCGATGAAGCTGTCCATCGTATAATCGGCGTCGAAATCGTCGATCTTTGCCTTGCGATACGCGCCGTCGACCGGCGTGCGCTCCTGAAAGCCATAGGTCAGCCCCGCGGTATGGCGCAGCAGGTCGACCATGCGGATCGGCGATGCGGCCGGCCGCGTCAGGAAGGGGACATTGCCGCCGCCCGCGACGAACACGCCGGTGTCCTTGAACTCGGGGCAATATTTGACGAGCGGGTCCGACAGCGCGACCTTGCCCTCCTCGACCAGCATCATGAAGGCGATGCTGGTGATCGGCTTGGTCATGCTGGCGATGCGGAAGATCGCATCCTCCTTCAGCGCTTCGCCCGGCCGTGCCTCGCCGATGCACGACAGATGCGCGATCTCGCCGCGCCGCGAGACGAGCGTCGCCGCGTGCGGCAACCGGCCGGTGTCGACATATTTGGCGGCGAGAAAGGCGGGAATGCGGTCCAGCCGCGCGGTGTCGAATCCATGTGTCATGCTGATCGATCTATCAGTGCGAGGTCTGGCCGAGCAACTGGCGTGTCACCGGATGCGAACTGGTGAGGCCGCCGTCGACCGCGATCGCCTGTCCGTTGACATAGCTCGCCTGATCGCTCGCGAGGAAAAGCGCGACATTGGCGAGCTCCTCGGGCTGCGCCGCGCGGCGCAAGGGGTTGAGTTGCCCCAGCTTGTGGGTGACTTCCTTGGCCTTGGCATAATCGAAGGTCGGCTTGGTCATCCCCGTTTCGGTGAGGCCGGGGCACACAGCGTTGACGCGCACGCCGCTCGTCGAGAGCTGCTGCGCCGCGACCTTGGCGAGGTTGATCACCCCCGCTTTCGATGCCGAATAGGCGCCCGGGCCCGCGCCCGAATTCAAACCCGCGACGCTCGCGGTCAGAACGATCGCGCCGCCGCGGCCCTGATCGACCATCGCCTTGCCGGCGTGCTTCACCATCAGCGCGGGGCCGATCAGGTTGACGCGCAAAGTCTCGGCCCAGGCGTCGGGATCGAAGTCGAAAATGCCGCCCATGTCGCCGATGATCCCGGCGTTGGCGAACGCCACGTCGAGCGCGCCGTACGTGTCTTTTGCGGTCGCGACGAGCGAGGCGACATCGGCCTCGACGCCCGCGTCGATTTCGAGCGCGACGGCCTCGCCGCCGGCATCTTTCACCAGCTGCGCGGTCTCATGCACCGCAGCGCTCTTGTCGCCGATGACGAGCTTCGCGCCCTCGGCGGCGAAGCGCAGCGCGCTTGCGCGGCCGATGCCCGAACCGGCCCCCGTGATGATCGCAACCTTGCCGTCCAACGCGCCCATCATGCGCCTCCCGAAATCGTGGCTCCGCCATCGCACACGATGGTCTGGCCGGTGGTGAATGCCCC
>JAESGW010000783.1_pt1 | contig 14343 bp, 14 predicted proteins | sample 9269791 | NCBI WGS metagenome assembly JAESGW01 (sample SAMN16773120, study PRJNA677053) | algae metagenome | isolation source: Aphanocapsa lilacina HA4352-LM1 and co-occurring heterotrophs from near cave... | place: USA: Maniniholo cave, near Haena, Kauai, HI | collected 2009-07-28 | reverse complement strand
GTGCACCATGCCCGCGACCGCGTCGGTGCCGGGCAGACCCTCGATCCAGACGCGGACGACGACGTCGGGCTCGGCGCCGTCGAGGAGCGTGCGCAGCACCTGCACCCGCCTCCCCAGCCGGTCGTCGCGGCGGGTCAGGATGCCCACGCGGTGCAGGCCGAGGCGGGCCACGGTCTCGTCGCGCGCGAACGCCGTGCGCGCGAGCTCGCCGGCGCGGGCCAGGCGCATGGCACGGGTGAAGTGGTCCCCCGGCTCCTCGGCCGGGTCGCCGGGCGGCATCGCGAACACCACCAGCGCGTAGTCGTCGACTCCCCCCGGCACACCGGCACCGCCGAGCCGGTAGATCTCGCTGAGCCGGCTGCGCAGGTGGGCCTGGCTGGACAGCCCGGTGAGCGGGTCCTCGCAGGAGAGCTGGTGGAGGTAGCCGAGGGTGGTCTCGCTCCACGCGGTGAGCATGGCGGCGACCACGTCGTACGTCGGGTCGGCGCCGGTGGCGGCGTGCCAGGTGGCGCGCAGGCCGGCGAGGGCCTCCTCGACGGACGCTCCGTCGCGGGCGAGCACCTCGCCCGCGACGGAGCACGCCCCGATGACGTCCGATCCTGAGATGAGCGCCTCCCCGACAGCCTGGAACCGGTGCGGCAACCCCAACCGCTCGACGGTGTGCTGCGGCTCGCCCATCCCAGGATCGGCAACCGTGAGTCGTCGCCCACGCGTGGCGAAGATCTTCACGGCAGCCCCCTCCGGGTCTCAGTTGCGTTCCACATGTGTGACGGGCCGCACCCCGGTGCATGACGCGGACCAGACCAGGAAATCCGGATTCTTTGCTTACGGGTCCGTTGCCCCGCGCTGCGGGCTAGAGTCAAGACGCCTGGCAACCCGCCAGGAGGGGTTCCTGGGGAGCGTCGGACCATGAGCGTGGCCACCAGCGTCGAGGCGCCGAGCGACGCCGAGCTGATCTCGGCAGTGCGCGGCGGCGACATCGACGCCTACGGCGTGCTCTTCGAGCGCCACGTCGAGGCAGCCCGCCGGCTCGCCCGGCAGCTCGTCCCCGCGGGGGACGCAGAGGACCTCGTCTCCGAGGCCTTCGTCAAGGTGCTCGGCGTGCTGCAGCGCGGTGGCGGCCCGGACCTCGCCTTCCGCGCCTATCTGCTCACCTCCGTACGCCGCCTGCAGGTCGACCGCTTCCGCGCCGGCTCCCGGCTGCACACCACGGACGACATGGAGGCCTTCGACCCCGGCGTCCCGTTCCGCGACACCGCCGTCGAGGGCTTCGAGAGCGCCGCGGCCGCGCGGGCCTTCGCCAGCCTGCCCGAGCGGTGGCAGCTGGTCCTGTGGCACATGGAGGTCGAGGGCGACAAGCCCGCCGACATCGCGCCGATGCTCGGGATGAGCGCCAACTCCGTCTCGGCGCTGGCCTACCGCGCCCGCGAGGGCCTGCGCCAGGCGTTCCTGACCCAGCACGTCGCCGAGCTCGAGGAGGACGACTGCCGCTGGACGCACGGCCAGCTCGGCGCCTACGTCCGCGAGGCCGTCTCGCGACGCGACGCCGCCAAGGTCGAGCACCACCTCGGCGAGTGCCGCGCGTGCATGGCGATCTACCTCGAGCTCACCGAGGTCAACTCCAACCTCGGCGCCCTGCTCGCCCCCCTGCTCCTCGGCGGCGTCGCGACCGCCTACCTCGGCACCGCGGCCGTGTCCGGCGGGGTCCCCATGGGCATCGGCCTCGTCGTGGGACGCGTACGCGACCTCGTCGCCGGCAACGCGGCCACCGTCGCGGTGGCGGGCGTCGCGGCCAGCACCGTCGTCGTCGCCGGCGGCATCGCGCTGGGGATGCGCGGTCCCGACACGACGGCCTCGGTGAGCGACCGGTCGCCCCTCACCGTGGCGGCGAGCCCGTCGTCCGGTGACGCCTCGACGTCCGATGGGTCGGGCTCGGCGGCCTCCGGCCGTGGTCGCGCCACCCCGCCGGCCGTGGTGCTGCCGCCCGGCGACACCGACGCGACCCCGGGGTCCACCCCGACCGGCGACCAGACCCAGGCCGACCCGACCGTCGACCCCACGGGGGATCCGACCGACGAGCCCACCGGGAACCAGACGGACGACCCCACGGACGACCCCACGGACGACCCCACGGACGACCCGACCGTCGACCCCACCCAGACACCCACCCAGACACCCACCCAGACACCCACCCAGACCCCGACGCAGAACCCGACCCAGAACCCGACCCAGAACCCGACCCAGAACCCGACCCAGAACCCGACCCAGAACCCGACCCAGAACCCGACACCCACCCCGACACCCACCCCGACCCCCACCCCGACACCCACCCAGCCGCCGGTGCCAGCAGACGCCTCGGTCACGGGCAGCGTCGGCGGCGCACGGCCGACGTACGACGTGGTGGTCCGCGTGGCCGGCCTCACCGGCGGCGCGAGCGCCGGGGTGCGCATCGAGGCCGACGGCGAGAGCGTCGTCCTCCGCAGCGGGGACGGCCGGTGCACCGTGGTCCGGACGGTCGCGACCTGCCAGGTCAGCGGCGACACCACGATCTCCGTCGAGGTGGTCGCTCCCCGTGGTGGGGGCATCGCGGCCACGCTCTCCCCCTCGGGCAGCGACGCCCAGGCGGGCAACAACACCTGGCGCGCGGTGCTGGGCTGACGCACCCGGGCTGACGCACCCGGACGACGACCGGACGCACCCCTGCGGACGGAGCGCGCTCCCCGCGCATCGTGTAGACAAGGACGCATGACGATCACCCGGTTGCTCGCCCGTCCCCTGCTGGCCACGATCTTCGTCGCGGGCGGCGTCAACGCCCTGCGCAACACCGAGGGGCACGCCGCCAAGGCCAAGAAGGTGACCGACCGGGTCGTCCCCGCCGCCCAGCAGGCCGTGCCCCAGGCCCCCATCCCCAGCGACCCCGCCACGCTCGTGCGGATCAACGCCGGCGCGCAGATCCTGGCCGCCGCGGCCCTCGCCACCGGCCGTGCCCCGCGACTCAGCGCGACCGTGCTGGCGGCGTCGCTGGTGCCCACGACCGTGGCCGGCCACGCGTTCTGGGACGAGACCGACGCCGAGGCCAAGGCCGCGCAGAAGCTCCAGTTCTTCAAGAACACATCGATCATGGGCGGCCTCCTCCTCGCCGCCGTCGACACCGAGGGCCGTCCCGGTCTCGCCTGGCGCGCCCGGCGCGCCGCCGCCGACGTACGGCGCGAGGCCCGCCAGGTCGCCAAGGACGCCCGCCGCGAGGCGAAGTTGGCGAAGGCCCAGCTGACCTGACCTCGATAGGGTGCGCGGGTGAGTGAGCTCTGGCCTGCCCCGCGCCCGCACGGCCCCGTCGATCGTCGGGTGTCGCTGCCCGGGAGCAAGTCGCTGACCAACCGCGCGCTCGTCCTCGCCTCGATCGCCGACGGTCCCAGCGTCGTACGCCGTCCGCTGCGCTCGCGCGACACGCTGCTCATGGCCGCCGCGCTCACGTCGCTGGGCACCCGGGTCGCGGACACCGATGGCGGCGACTGGGACGTCACGCCCGGCGCCTGGGACCGCGACGCCGACGTGGACTGCGGCCTCGCCGGCACCGTGATGCGCTTCGTGCCGCCCGTGGTCGGCCTCGCCCGCGGGACGGTGCGGTTCGACGGGGACCCCCACATGCGGCTGCGGCCGGTCGGACAGATGCTGGCCGCCCTCGGCGCCCTCGGCGTCCGCGTCGACGACGGCGGACGCGGCGCCCTGCCGTTCGCGGTGCACGGCTCCGGGTCCGTCCCCGGCGGCACCGTCACCATCGACGCCAGCGCCTCGTCGCAGTTCGTCTCGGCGCTGCTGCTGGCGGGAGCGCGCTACGACCAGGGGGTCGACGTGCGCCACGTCGGCAAGCCCGTGCCGTCGCTCCCCCACATCGAGATGACCGTGCAGATGCTGCGCCAGCACGGCGTGGAGGTCGACGACGCCGACGCCAACCGGTGGGCGGTCGCGCCCGGCGCGCTCAAGGCCGTCGACCACGACATCGAGCCCGACCTCTCCAACGCCGCGCCCTTCCTCGCGCTCGGCGCCGCGACCGGCGGCCGGGCCACGGTCACCGACTGGCCCTCCTCGACCACCCAGCCCGGCGACCAGCTCCGCGAGATCCTCACGCTGATGGGCTGCGAGGTGAGCCTCACCGACGGCGACCTCACCGTGGTCGGCCCCGACCGCCTCCAGGGGGTCGACCTCGACCTGCACGACGTCGGCGAGCTCACCCCGGCCGTCGCCGCGCTCTGCGCGCTGGCCGACTCGCCCTCCCACCTGCGCGGCGTCGCGCACATCCGCGGCCACGAGACCGACCGGATCACCGCGCTCGCCACCGAGCTCGGCCGGCTCGGTGCGGACGTCACGGAGCGCGAGGACGGGCTCGACATCCGCCCGGCGCCGCTGCACGGCGGCACCTTCCACACCTACGCCGACCACCGGATGGCCCACGCCGGCGTCATCCTCGGACTCGCCGTGGACGACGTGCTCGTCGAGGACGTCGCCACCACCTCCAAGACCTTCCCCGACTTCGCCACCGCCTGGACCAACGCCGTGCACGGGGGCACCTCCTCGTGACGGGTCGCTACTCCGAGCACGACCACGAGCACTACGAGCGCCCACGGCGCCGCACGCGCCCGCGCACGAAGGACCGGCCGACCTACGACGACGCGGTCGACGCGCGCGTCGTGACCGTCGACCGCGGCCGCTTCACGCTCCTGCTCGACGGTCGCCGGGTGATGGCGATGAAGTCGCGCCCCCTCGGGCGCAAGGGCGTGGTGGTCGGCGACCACGTCCGGGTGGTCGGCGACACGAGCGGTGCCGACGGCTCACTGGCCCGGATCGTCGAGGTCGTCCCGCGCAGCACCACCCTGCGCCGCACCGCCGACGACGACGACCCCGTCGAGCGCGTGATCGTCTCCAACGCCGACCAGCTGGTCGTGGTCACCGCGCTCGCCGACCCCGAGCCCCGCCCACGGCTGATCGACCGCGCGCTCGTGGCGGCGTACGACGCGGGCATGTCGCCGCTGCTGTGCCTCACCAAGGCCGACCTCGCCGACCCCGAGGTCCTGCTCTCCACCTACCGCTCGCTGGGCGTGCCGTGGGTGGTCACGCAGCTCAAGGGCGAGGGCGCCGGCGACCTGACCGAGCTCGAGGAGCGGCTGCGGGGGCGTACGAGCGTGCTGGTGGGCCACAGCGGGGTCGGCAAGTCCACCCTCGTCAACGCCCTGGTCCCCGACGCGCACCGCGAGGTCGGCATCGTCAACGCCGTCACCGGGCGTGGGCGCCACACCTCGACCAGCGCCTACCTGCTCGAGCTCCCGGGTCGCGACGGCTGGATCATCGACACCCCGGGCATCCGCTCGTTCGGGCTCGCGCACGTGCAGCCGGAGAACCTCATCGAGGCGTTCCCCGACCTCGACGAGATGACCGAGACGTGCCCGCGCGGGTGCACCCACGGCGCCGACGAGCCGGAGTGCGGCCTCGACGACGCGGTCGAGGCCGGCGAGGCCGACGCCGACCGGGTGGAGTCGTTCCGCCGGCTGCTCGCGGCCCGCGAGGCCTCGAGCGACTGGTAGCCCGCCGCGGGATCAGCCCCAGACGGCCCGGGCCCCGGAGTCGCCCGCGAGGAAGAGGGTGACCAGCAGCGCAACGGCGCCGGCGGCGAGCAGGAGCGCCACCGGGATCCCGAACCGGGTCTCCCGCGCACCCCGCCCGGAGGCCAGCGCAGAGGTCCCGCCGAGCGCCCACGCGGCGATCCCGGCGAGCACGGCGTAGCCGAGCGCCACGTTGCGCAGCATCTCGCCCGCCTCCTCGTGGTCCTCCACGATCGGCGCCAGCTCGGGCCGCGACGCCAGCAGGTCCTCGCCCGCAGCGACGGCGCCGAGCGCGGTGACCGCCGTGACCACGGCGAGGACCACGAGCGGCCACCGCAGCAGCCAGCGCCACCTCGGCACGGCGGCGTACACGAGACCCGTCAGGGCCGCCAGCGGCCCGAGCACCACGACCGCGTGCACGATGAGCGGGTGGAGCGGCACACCGTTGAGTTCCATGCGTGCACAGTAGGGCGCGATGCTGGGAATAGCCTGTGAACATGCCCATCACCGGCTCCCACGACCACACCGACGACCTGCGGCTCGCGCACGTCCTCGCCGACGACGCGGACTCGCTCACGCAGGCGCGGTTCAAGTCCCTCGACCTGCACGTCATGAGCAAGCCCGACCTGACCCCGGTCACCGACGCCGACAAGGCCGTCGAGGAGGGCATCCGGCGCACGCTGTCGCGGGTCCGCTCGCGCGACGCCGTGGTCGGCGAGGAGCAGGGCACCACCGGGCACAGCCAGCGCCGCTGGATCGTCGACCCGATCGACGGCACCAAGAACTACGTGCGCGGCGTGCCGGTGTGGGCCACGCTGATCGCCCTCGCCGTCGACGACGAGGTCGTCCTCGGCGTCGTGTCGGCCCCGCAGCTGCAGCGGCGCTGGTGGGCGTCGGTCGGCAACGGCGCGTGGACCGGCCGCTCCCTGCTCAAGGCCACGAGGTGCGAGGTCTCCGACGTACGCCGCCTCGAGGACGCGTCGCTGAGCTACTCGTCGCTGTCGGGCTGGGACGAGCGCGGCCGCCTCGACGACTTCGTGTCGCTGTCGCGACGCTGCTGGCGCACCCGCGCCTACGGCGACTTCTGGTCCTACATGCTGCTCGCGGAGGGGGCCGTCGACCTCGCGGCCGAGCCCGAGCTCGAGCTCTACGACATGGCCGCCCTCGACGTCATCGTGCGCGAGGCGGGCGGGAGGTTCACCTCCCTCGACGGCACCGACGGGCCCTGGGGCGGCAACGCGCTCGCGTCCAACGGGCACCTCCACGACGCCGCGCTGTCCTTCCTCGGCGCTCTCGACGACGACACCGACCCCGACGTGCCGCGGCGCGGTCCCGGCTCGGTCAGCAACCTGCGCGAGCGCCAGGCCCCGCCGGTGCTCGACTGAGCTTCGCCCCTGTCCCTCGCGGGCGCGCTTGGCTACGGTGACCCATCAGTAGTTCCGTGCGGGACGAGAGGCGGAGACCATGAGGATCAAGGACGTCATCCAGGCCAAGGCCAGCCACGAGGTCGTGACGATCGGCCCCGACGCCACGGTGCGCGAGCTGGTGGCCCTGCTCGCCGAGCACAACGTCGGCGCGCTGGTGGTGAGCGAGGACGGCGAGCAGGTCACCGGGATCGTGAGCGAGCGCGACGTCGTACGCCGGCTGCACGCCGACACGGGCGTCCTCGAGAGCCCCGTGCGCTCGATCATGACCGCCGAGGTGCGCACCTGCGCGGGCGAGGACGCGCTCACCGACCTCATGCAGCTGATGACCGAGCACCGCATCCGGCACGTCCCGGTGGTGGCCGACGGACGGCTGACCGGCATCATCTCCATCGGTGACGTGGTCAAGAACCGGATCGGCGAGCTCGAGTTCGAGCGCGACCAGCTCGACCACTACGTCCACCAGACCTGACACCCAACTGATTGGAAGAATCGTGAGCGAGAAGCCCGACGTCGACCCGCACATGGGCGAGGCGCCCGCCGACCTGGAGGTCACCGACCTCGTCGAGGGCGAGGGCACCGAGGCCACGTCGGGCGCGACGGTCTCGGTCCACTACGTGGGCGTCGCCCACTCCACGGGCGAGGAGTTCGACGCGTCCTACAACCGCGGCACCCCGCTGCAGTTCCGCCTCGGCATCGGCCAGGTCATCTCGGGCTGGGACACCGGCGTGCAGGGCATGAAGGTCGGCGGCCGCCGCCGCCTCGTCATCCCGCCGCACCTCGGCTACGGCGACCGCGGGGCCGGCGGCGTGATCAAGCCGGGCGAGACGCTGATCTTCGTGGTCGACCTGCTCGAGGTCCGCTGAGCCCCGACCGCACGGACGCCTAGCCCTGGGCGTCGTGGACCAGGATCGCGACCTGCACCCGGTTCTCGACGCCCAGCTTGGCGAACAGGCGCCCGACGTGCGTCTTGACCGTCGGCACGCCCATGTAGAGCTCGGCGGCGATGTCGGCGTTGCTCAGCCCGCGGGCGACCGCGTCCGCGACGTCACGCTCCCGCTCGGTGAGCGCGGCGAGAGCGGCCCGCGCGGTGGCCACCCTGCCCTCGTCGCCCGGATGCCCGGCACCCCCGGCCACCTGGTCGGAGCGGGTGACGGCCGCGATCAGCTGCGCCGTGACGCTGGGCGAGAGCATCGGCTCCCCCGCCGCCACCGCCCGGATCGCCTGGACGAGGCGCGCCGGCGGGGTGTCCTTGAGGAGGAAGCCCGCGGCTCCGGTCCGCAGCGCGCGCAGCACCATGTCGTCGGTGTCGAAGGTCGTGAGCACGATGACCTTGAGGTCGGGATCGGCCGTCAGCAGCGCCTCGGTCGCGCTGAGCCCGTCGCGCACCGGCATCCGGATGTCCATCAGCACCACGTCGACACCCGCGGCGGGCACCACGCGCAGCGCCTCCTCGCCGTCGCCGGCCTCTGCGACGACCGCGATGCCGGAGTCGCCGCCGAGCATCATGCCGAGCGCCGCGCGCACCATCGGGTCGTCGTCGACGACCGCGAGGCGTACGGGCACGTCGCTGCTCCCTGGTGTCACGAGTCCCACGGTATCCACGCCCGGACGTCGTAGCCGCCGGCGGGATCGCTGCCGTGGCTGATCCGGCCGCCGGCGAGGGCGGCCCGCTCGGCGAGGCCGAGGAGGCCGAGTCCCGAGGCCGGCAAGGCCGGTGTGGGTCGCGGCCCGACCGGGGCGGCGTTGCGCACCCCGATCGCGAGCCCGTCGGCGGGCGCGCCGGAGAGGTCCACGGTGACGGCCGTGCCAGGGGCGTGCTTGCGCACGTTGGTCAACGCCTCCTGCACGATCCGGTAGGCCGTGCGCCCCGTGGCCGCGGGCACGTCGCCCTCGACCCGGTTCGCCAGGCGTACGCGCATCCCGCCGGCCGCCTCCTCGGCGACCAGGCCCGCGACGTCGTCGATGCCGGGCTGGGGTCGCTCGGGCGCGGCGTCGACGGGCTGGAGCGGGTCGCGCAGCACGCCGAGCACCGCGCGGAGGTCGGACAGTGCGCGGTGCGCGTTCTCCTCGATCGACTTGGCCGCGCTCGCCTGCTCCTGCGCGGTCAGGTCGGTGCGGTAGCCGAGCGCGCCGGCGTGCATCGCGACCAGGGAGATCCGGTGCGCGAGCACGTCGTGCATCTCCCGCGCGATGCGGGTGCGCTCCGCGGCCTGCGCCTGCGCGACGCGGGCCCGCTGCTCGCGCTCGGCGGTCAGGGCGCGCTCACGGTAGGAGTCGACGAGCTGGCGCTGGGAGCCCATCGCGTAGCCGGTGGCGACCAGGATCCCCGTCACCAGCGCACCGAAGGCCAGGGACACCCACAGCGGCAGGGTGTCCTCGGAGATCCCCACCCGCTCCTGCACGATGCCGGACAGGATGGACAGGGGCACCACCCCGGCGAGCAGCCGCCAGCGGCGGTGGGATGCGAGGGAGCCGATGATCCACGACGCCGGACCGGCACTGCACGCGGAGAAGCAGCCGAAGACGTTGAGGGTGATCGCCACGAGGGCCGGGTACCGGTGGCGCCAGCGCACGAGCACGAACGCCAGCAGGCCGAGCAGCGGGTCGCCGTAGAGGAACCACATGAGCGCGGCGTCGGGCGTGCGCTCGCCCGCGCTGACGAGGGGGGCTCCCCACACGAACGCGCTGATGGCCGCCGCCAGCGAGTAGCGCCAGGCCACGGCGAGGCGGCCCGTCCTCACGCGCGTCTCGGCCATGGACCAGAGACTAGGGGCCGGGAGGCGTACGTCGCGTCCGACCAAGGTGTCGCCCTCGATCCGATGGCCGATACCGCGGTCGGACCCCGGCGAGCCCTGCGCCCGATGCCGGCAGGTGACCGGGGCGACGAGGGTGGAGCCATGATCACAGTCGAGAACCTCACCAAGCGCTACGGCGGGTTCACCGCCGTGGACGACATCTCGTTCCAGGTGCGTCCGGGGAGCGTGGTCGGCTTCCTCGGACCCAACGGCGCCGGCAAGTCCACCGCGATGCGGATGATGACCGGGCTCACGCCTCCCACCTCCGGCCGCGCCACGATCCTCGGCCAGACCTACCGCGAGCTCCACAACCCCGGTCGCCAGGTCGGCGTCATGCTCGACGCCTCGGCCCAGCACCCGGGTCGCACGGGTCGCGAGGTCCTGCGCGTCGCGGCCGTGTCCGTCGGCGTCGGCAAGGCCCGCGTCGAGGAGGTACTCGCGCTCGTCGGCCTGACCGACGAGGAGGCCGGTCGCCGCGTCCGCAACTACTCCCTCGGCATGCGCCAGCGCCTCGGCATCGCCGCTGCGCTCCTCGGCGAGCCGCGGGTGCTCATCCTCGACGAGCCGGCCAACGGCCTCGACCCGCAGGGCATCCACTGGATGCGCGGGCTGCTGCGGCGCTTCGCCGACGGCGGCGGCACCGTGCTGCTCTCCAGCCACCTGCTCCACGAGGTGCAGATCGTCGCCGACGACCTCGTCATGATCGGCCGCGGCCGGATCGTCGCGATGGGCACCAAGGACGAGCTGCTCGCCCGCGGCGGCACGACCGTCCAGTCCACCGACGACGCCCGCCTGGCCGGGCTGCTCGACGCTGCCGGCGTACCGGTCTCCCGCACCGGCTCCGGGCTCGTCGTCGACGCCGAGGCGCGGGTGGTCGGCGAGATCGCCGCCCGCGAGTCCGTCGTCCTCCTCGAGCTGCGCTCCGGTGGCTCGGAGGGCCTCGAGGAGATGTTCCTGGGCCTCACGGCCGCCACGTCGCGCGAAGGAGACGCAGCATGACCACCACCAGCCACTCACCCGCCCCCACCGTCGGCGGATCCGCCGACGCACCCACCGCACCCACGCCGCTCGACGGCCGCCCGGGTGTGCCGTTCGCCCGGACCTTCCGGGCCGAGCTGCGCAAGATGGTCGACACCCGCGCCGGACGCTGGATGGTGATCGTGATGGCAGCGGTCGCCGTCCTCATCCTGGCCGGCTTCGTCATCTGGGGACCGGCCGAGGACGCGTCGTTCCGCGGCCTGCTGCAGCTCGCCACGCTGCCGCTGGCGATGCTGCTGCCGATCATCGGCATCATGGCCGCCACAGCCGAGTGGTCGCAGCGCACCGGGCTGGTCACGTTCGTCCTCGAGCCCCGCCGCGGGCGGGTCGTGCTGGCCAAGGCCCTCGCGGCGCTGGTCCTCGCGGTCGTCGTCCTCGCCGCGGCGGTCGCCGCGGCCGCGGTGGCCAACCTCGTCGGCGGCAACGGCGAGTGGGACCTCACCGCCGCGATCGGCGGCGGCGTGCTGCTCGCCCTGCTCGTCTACGTGCTGCAGGGCGTGGCCTTCGGCCTGCTGTTCCTCAACACGCCGGTCGCGATCGTCTCGGTCCTGGTCCTGCCGACGGTGTGGTCGATCGCCACGATGGCCGTCTCCTCGCTGGAGGAGGCCGGCCGGTGGCTCAACCTCGACCTGGTGACCCAGCCGCTCTTCGAGGGCGAGATGGCCGGCCAGGACTGGGCCCGGCTCGCCACCGCGTGCGCGGTGTGGGTGCTGCTGCCGCTGGCCGTCGGGACCTACCGGGTCCTCCGTCGTGAGGTGAAGTAGCCGGGGGGCGCTCCACCTCACCCCGTCGCCACCGGGTCAGCCGTGGCTCACCACGGGACGTCGATCTCGACGTCCCCGGTGGCGACACGGGCCGCCAGCCCGCCCAGCGAGACCACGTCGCCGGGGACGAGCTGGCGGCCCCGTCGCGTCTCCACCTCGTCGTTGACCCGTACGGCGCCGTCGGCGATCACCGGCTTGGCCTCGGCGCCGGTCTCGACGAGGTTGGCCAGCTTGAGGAACTGGCCCAGCCGGATCGACTCGTCGCGGATCGGCACGTCGATGGGTTCACTGGTCTGCGGCACTTCTCTAGGGTAGGCGCGGTGCGCCTTCCTCGCTGGTCCCGGTCCGTCGCGACGCTCTGCCTGCTGGCGCCGTTGCTCGCCCTCGGCACCCCTGCGGACGCAGGACCTGCGTCGCCGAAGCCGCCCGGCCGGTCCGGGTGCTGGCCCGAGGCCGGGACCGAGGTCTGCTTCACCTCGCCCCCGACCCGTCGCGAGGACCCGACCGTCCTGGACCGACCCGCTCGGCTCTTCGACAGCGCGGGCCCCGGCGACACGATCCGGATCGCGATGTTCCGGTGGGACATCAAGCCGCCGACCGACGCCATCCTCGCCGCCCAGCGCCGCGGCGCCACCGTCCTGCTCGTCGGCGACGACGACCTGCGGCTCAACCGGCACGGCCGTCGGCTGATCCGGACGCTCGAGGAGCAGGACACCGCCCGCACCAACGTCACGATCTGCAAGGGCGCCTGCCTGCCGTGGCGCGCACCCGGGCCGTACCCGGACAGCCAGGACGTGCAGCACCTCAAGTTCTACGTCACCGACATCGGTGGCGTGCAGTCGTTCATCACGTCCTCGGCCAACCTCGAGGACCGCCAGTACCGCCAGTACAACTCGCTGCTCAAGATCGACGACCCCGGCCTCCACCAGTTCGGCGTCGACTACTTCAACCGCCTCCAGGCGCAGAGCGTGAAGGTCGACGGCCAGCGGTGGGACGACCGCCGCAAGACCTGGAGCCGCGGCAACGTCACGGCGACGGTCTACCCCAACCGCCGTGACCTGCTCCTGTCGACGCTCGAGGACATCTCGTGCACGCGCGGCGCCCGCGACGTCTCCGCGATGTTCGCGGTGATCCAGCGCGCCGACGTGCGCGACCAGCTCGCCCGGCTGTCGCGCAAGGGCTGCCGCGTGCGGATCGTGACCTCGCGCGACACCGTCGAGAACTGGCTCCAGCAGAAGCTGCCGGCCGGCGACATCCCCGACCGGGCGGTCCGCACCGTGCTGACCCACGACAAGATGCTCGTCGTCCACGCGCGGTTCCGCGGCCGGGCCACGCACCTCGTCGTCACGGGGACCTCCAACACGACGTGCGGCGGGCTGCTCTACAACGACGAGGTGATGCTGCGCATCGTCGACGACCGCTGGCTGCACGACCAGTACCTCGCGCACTTCGACGACGCGTACGCCCGCGCATGGCAGAGCCGGTCCCGGATCATGCCGGTGATGAAGCCCTGCCGTAAGTAGGGGACGAGCTCCCTCCGCGTGCCCGGTCAGCCGACCAGGAGGCTGACCGAGTGGATCGCCACGCCCACCAGCCCGCCGACGATGGTGCCGTTGATCCGGATGAACTGGAGGTCGCGGCCGACGTGGAGCTCGATGCGCCGGGCCGCCTCCTTGCCGTCCCAGCGCTCGATGGTGTGGGTGATGACGGTCGTGAGCTCCGCGCCGTAGCGCTCCACGGTGAAGACGGTGAGGTCGGCGGCCACGCGGTCGAGGCGCTCACGCAGCGCCGCGTCCTCGCGCAGCCGGTCGGCGAAGCTGCTCAGCTCGTCGAGCAACCGCTGGCGTACGGCGCCGTGCGGGTCGCGGATCGAGCCGAGGAGGGCCGAGCGCATGGCCTTCCAGAGCGAGATCGCGGTCGTCACCACCTGCGGGTGGTCGAGCAGGCGCTCCTTGAGGCCCTCGGTGCGCCGCTGGGTCTCCTCGTCGTTGAGCAGGTCGTGGGCGAGCTGGCCCAGCATCGAGTCGAGCGCCTCCCGGGCCCGGTGGTGCGGGTCGTCGCGGATGTCCTCGAGCCACGCCAGCGCCTGGACGTGCAGCCGGGAGGTGACCGCGTCGTTGAGCTTGGGCGGCGCCCACCAGGGCGCCCGCTCCTCCAGCACCCGCGAGAAGGTCTCCGGGTTCTCCAGCACCCAGCTGTGCAGCTCGTCGACGGCGAGGTCGACCAGCCCGTGGTGCAGGTCGTCGCGCAGCACCTCCATCAGCGTGGTGCCCAGCAGGGGCGAGATCGGCTCCTCGCGGAAGCGCGGCACGAGCGCCTGGGTCACCAGGTCGGCGACGTGGTCGTCGCGGACCTTGCCCAGCGCGATCACGGCCACCTCGGCGACCTCGTCGACCACGCGGCGGGCGTGGGCCGGCTCGGCCAGCCACTCCCCGACCCGCGCCGAGATCGTCGCGGCCGCCACCCGCTCGCGGATGATGTCCTCCTGGAGGAAGTTCTCCCCGACGAACTCCTGGAGGCCCTTGCCGAGCTCGTCCTTGCGCCTGGGCACCAGCGCGGTGTGCGGGATCGGCAGCCCCAGTGGGTGCTTGAAGAGCGCCGTCACGGCGAACCAGTCCGCGATCGCGCCGACCATCGACGCCTCGGCGCCGGCGTTGACGAAGCCCCAGAAGCCGTCGCGGCCCAGCGTCGCGACGTACACGCAGGCCGCGAGCAGCAGCAG
>JAESGW010000782.1_pt1 | contig 14354 bp, 17 predicted proteins | sample 9269791 | NCBI WGS metagenome assembly JAESGW01 (sample SAMN16773120, study PRJNA677053) | algae metagenome | isolation source: Aphanocapsa lilacina HA4352-LM1 and co-occurring heterotrophs from near cave... | place: USA: Maniniholo cave, near Haena, Kauai, HI | collected 2009-07-28 | reverse complement strand
CTTGCAATGTTGCATGTGTCAGGAAGTCAGTTATGTGCATTGGCTGGGAAAATTGCTGGGCAGCTGGAGGCGCAGGGTCTGGCCCCTCGAACTGTGTGCAAGCGTTCACTGATTCAACACTTCTGCCGCAGAATATAGATCCGATGACGCTCTAGTAGGGTAAGCTGGCTGTAGCTCATAGGGGTTCCTGTTTGTTGTGGTAAACGTCAGGATACCTCTATGAGTCCCTCAGCGGAAGGCTCTCAAGCGTTGCACTTCATTTTTGAATCGGCGAATGTTTTAAAGCATATTGCAGGTCTCAATGGCGAAAAGTAGCATCTCAATAATCTCAACTCGGTGACCGTCAACGGCATCGCGGCCTACGCCGTCGCCGTCAGTGCCACGCAGATCCAGGTGTCTTTGCCGGAGAACGCAACAACTGGTCCATTGGTGGTCAAGGTGGCCGGGGTGAATCTGACCGCCTCGTCAAGTTTCAAGGTGAACGCCTCGGCCGCCCCTCCTTCGGCGCACCTGGACCTAGAGCACCGGTCCAGTTATATCGGAAGGTTTTAAAGAACTCTTCGCGAGCCAAGTCGTATGGGTCAGCACCCACCCGTCTTCGTCATCGCTAAGTGCACTGCCTTCAACTCGGAACCCCAGCCAGCCCAAGCGGCTGGCCACATCCAACGCTGCCCTTCCCGTACGGCGGCTGCTGTAGCTGCTGACTATCAATCGCCCTCCCCCTGCGACAGCGTGTCTCAGTAGTCTGTCCAGGTACTCTCCCTGCAGTGTCTCGGGCACGTATTCCAACAGCGTGTGTACATAATCGAAAGCCCTTTGTGGTCGCCAGTCGTGGGCGTTGGCGACCACGAGATTACCCGCAAAAGCAGGCAGCTTGGTGCGCGCCAACTCCACCAACGCCTCCGAAAAATCGATGCCGTGGGGCTCCAACCGCACTCCTTCCTCGTTTGCCCACTGCACCAAGTACTCCAACAGCAACCCGTTCGCACAGCCGACGTCGAGGAATGTCCCCGAGTGGGGCACGGCCTTCAAAATGATTCGCCTCGCTCGGGTCCAACGCTCGGGGGTACTTGCCCAGCCCGACTGCGCGTACGGGTCATTACCGACCAGGTAAGACCGCTCGATTGCTTCTTTATGCCGGTCGAACCAGCCGGGCAGGCCCGCATCACCGCCCTGCATTCATGCCTCCATGAGCGTTTTGTTTGAATGGGAGCAAGCCCGCTGACCGACCGGAGCAAAACCGTGCGACCACAAACCTGGCACCCTCTCATCGAACTGTCACAGGCAGAGGAGCGCATCGTCAAGCGCATCCGCCGCGCCAAGCTGTTCGTCTTCTTACGCCGTATCCGACATCGACTGTTCGACTCCGCTTTCCAGGCCGAACTGGCCAGTCTGTACAAAGACAGCCCCTGCGGCCAGCCGCCTATTCCACCAGCTCAACTGGCCCTGGCTACTATCTTGCAAGCCTACACAGGCATCTCCGATGACGAAACCATCGAAGTGCTGAGCATGGATCGTCGTTGGCAGATGGTGCTCGACTGCCTCGATTGCGAGGAGGCCCCCTTCGGCAAAGCAACCCTGATACGTTTCCGGACCGCTCTCATTGCTCACGGACTGGACCGACGCCTGATTGAGCGGACCATCGAGTTGGCCGCCACCGATGGCGGATTCGGTTCGCGAGCCTTGCGCACCGCCCTCGATTCGAGTCCCTTGTGGGGAGCTGGGAGGGTGGAAGACTCTTTTAACTTATTGGGCCATGCGATGCGCAAAGCATTGAGCATCATGGCGTGCCAGATGGGGGTGGGGCTGGCACCTCTGGCTGCGGAATGTGTCAATAGTTTAGAGACGACTTCCTGAATCTGGCACAGAGCTTTTCTCCTGAATCTCCCCAGAAGAAGCTGTACCACCTGGTTGCGGCGGGTTGATCCACACCGCTTCTGGCAGGGCCGGCGGCTGGGGGGCTTTGTTGACGAAGCGCTCCGGGTGTTCGGCATAGGCCGCTGCCAACACCTGCCGACGGCGTTCTTGGCGTTGGTGCGCCTCGCCCGTGTGCAGGCTCGCAGGTGGCATCAACCCGATTCCTGAAGGGCAATGCTCGTGGTTGTACCACGCGAAGAATCGCTGTAAGAAGGCTCTTGCATCTTCTAAACTGCCAAACCGTTCCGGAAACTGCGGCTGGTATTTGAGCGTCTTGAATTGCGCTTCACTGAAGGGATTGTCGTTGCTGAGATGGGGGCGAGAGTGGCTTTTGGTGATGCCCAGGTCCGACAACAATATCGCTACACTGTGACTGGTCATCGCTGCGCCACGGTCAGAATGAATCGTCAGTTGACTGCGCTCAATCTCTTCTCTGGTGAAGCTTTCGGCTATCAGTTGCTCTGCGAGTTCGGCTGATTCGTGCTCTGCTACAAGCCATCCCACCGCGCAGCGGCTGAACACGTCCAGCAACACATAGAGATGATAATGTTGGCCCTTTTGTGGTCCTTTGATTTTGGTGATGTCCCAACTCCACAGTTGATTCGGCGCTTCGGCCAGCCACTCTGGTTTCTGGTAGAGCGGTTGCCTGCGTTGATGGCGCCGCTCGCGCACTTCCCCGGCTTGAGATAGCAGGCGGTACATCGTGCGCCAGGAGCACAGATAGGTGCCCTCATCGAGCAAGGTGGCGTAGATCTGGCGCGGCGTCTGGTCCACAAAACGCTCAGAACGCACCAGTTCCACAATTCGCTGTTGTTCTTGGGGCGTTAACGACCGGGGCGGAGCCGGGTGGGGCTTTTTGGGGGCGGGCACACTCGGCGGTTGGGCGAAGCGGTAGACCGAAGCGCGGTTGAGTTGCAGAGCACAGGCAATGTCCTGGGGGTGATATTCCGCCACAAGCTGCTTGGCGACGGCGTTCAGGGAGTCTCGTTTGCGGCGCTGCCGGGGGCCTGATTGAGGTCTATCTCCAGCAGCGCGGCAGCTTTTTTTTGGATTTCGATCAGCAATTCGGCCCGCTTCAATCGGGTTTCAAGCTGCTGGATTTGCTTTTGGAGTCGGGCGTTTTCGGCTTTGATAGCCGTGTGCGGTGATGGTTTACGTCCGGCTGGCTGATCGCTGAGTGCTTTGAGGGCAGCCTGTTTGCGCTGTTTGCGCCACTCGGCGAGCAACGAGGAATACAGTCTTTCACGGCGGAGGATGGAGCCAATCTGTCCGGGTTCTGTGGCCTTGTCGGTTTCTTCGAGAATCTTGAGCTTGTATGCAGCAGAGAACTGGCGGCGTTCAGGCCTGGGCCGGACTTCGGTGTCGGTGCGACCCAAGCCGTTGCTGGCTGCAGAATTTGAGGATGGCATAGGCATCAGTAGGACTCCTGTAGTCGGTGATTGTTTCTCAGGAGTCATCTCTCTCTATATTGACACCCAGGGCTCCGATCCAGCCGCCCACGCTACCGAGCGCCGCACCACTCAAAGTACCTTCAACTGTGGGGTACATGGCTTGCTCCATTTCCTGACGCTCCTGACGGTCACGCTTTTGCTGGGGAGTTTCCGGGTACTTTTTTGCCAGCTTATGTTCATTTGATTGTCAAGGCGCCGCGAGAATAGCCCACTTTAGCCGCCTAAAGCGATGGCATTACGCTTTACCGTTGCTCTGATGGCGCATCTTCGAAAATGACGCCTCTGTAGCACCTGGCAATCGCCAGTTCGCAACCCACGCTTTCCAGACGCATCGTGTCCTCAGCGGTGTAGAGCACCAGTTTCCAGGTGCGCTCCGACTCGCGGCGGTAATGTTCCACGGCAATCTTGCGTGAATCGAAAAGCACGTACTCTTGCAGCGCGTCGATGCGCCGGTAGTCTGCAAACTTGCTGCCGCGATCGAAAGCCTCGGTGCACGGAGAGAGCACTTCGATGATCAAACCAGGATGGCGAAGGGTGTAGACGACGTTTCGGTCTCGCTCGTCGCAGGTGACCATCACATCCGGGTAGTAAAAAGGTCCGTCCTCGGTCATTTGTGCTTTCACATCCGAGACGAACACCCGGCAAGGACTTTCCAAAGCTTCCAGATGATTGCCGATTGCCCTGTAAACGTTGCCTGCCACTGCGTTGTGGGCGATACTGCCGCCCGTCATGGCGAAAATTTCGCCGTTGGTGTACTCGTGTCGGATTTGCTGTTGGGACTCCCACTCGATGTACTCAGCAGGAGACATTCGCTTGGGGACACTGACCATGACTTCGCTCCGGTAAAAGTGAAGTGGAATCGTTTTCGCAGCGATCTAGCCTCTATCGTAGAGCAGTAAATCCCTTCGCGATGAAATACCCGATGCGAATGTCAATCACAATATCGCAAACCTCGAAAGCCTTGCAGTCGCAAAGGCAATGTTCTGTTACAGCCGCAGGCTTGATTCCCGGCTGCATGATACAGTGGCTGAGTCGCTTAGAAGTTGATGCGCAGTTGGTCGCAATGCCCTCTGTGCAGCTTCTGGCGAACGGCCTCCGTAGACAGGTCGTGGCGCTCAATGAACTGTTGAGCGATGAAGCCTCCAGTGGTGTTGCTGGTGGTTGTTTACTCCCAAAATGCAGCGTAGTTCCTGTCCCACAGCAGTGGCGAAAAGCTTCTGTGGGACTTTTTTAGGTGTCAGGTGTCAGATATCGTGTTGAGCGTCAAGCGCCTCAACGCACCTTCAGTTGTGCTTTGCGCGTCGTGCTCTACCCAGACATCGCTCACCTTTGCTTTTGCCGCGCTCCAGCAACCGCTCGCGCGACCGCTACACAAAGCAATTGTGTTGAGTTGCCGCCATCACAGGTAAAAACAGGGCTTTGCGCAGACGGGCATTGCCGATGCGCGACAAACACGGACGTCCACGCACGGAGGTGCCGGAAAGTTTTTCCTGTGGGGTCAAGCCACAATAGGCGGCTACCTGTCGGGCACTGGCAAAGCTTGCAATCGCACCGATTTCCGCCTCTAGTTATGAGGCTACCCATTTCAATCCGACGATACCCGCGACGATAAGGCCGATGCAGGCAAGGCGCAGGGCACTCGCCGATTCGCCGAACAACCATATCCCCAAGAGGGCTGTACCGACGGTGCCGACACCGGTCCAGATGGCATAAGCAGTCCCGATGGGCAGGCTCTTGAGCGCGTAACCCAGCAGGCCAAGGCTCAAGACCATCGCAATGCCCGTCAGCACCGACGGCAGTAGACGAGTAAAGCCTAGCGAATACTTCAGACCAATGGCCCAACCGATTTCGAGCAATCCGGCGGCAACCAGGGCGACCCAGGCCACGGCGCACCTCCAGCACATGCGGGGTCGTCCCCGCAAAACTTTGCGAAGGGTAAGGTCGTCCCCACCATATTCAAATTAGCAAATCCGGCCCTGTCGTGGCTCTGCCCAGGGTAGGGCCGTTAGTAGACTGCACCACCTGCCGCCCTGCCGGCTTCAAGGATGAATGCTGCCATCGGGCATCGTGGCCCCTGCCAGCGGCACCGCCGTCAGATTCGCCCCTTCCAGATTTGCCCCCTTGCAGTTCGCACTGTCCAGGTTTGCTTCGCGCAGGTCCGCTCCAAAGCCTCACCGGAGTCATCGGCGGCAAAAATCGGTGAAAACGGCTCCCATGCCGCTAAGGGATCGCTATCGGTTTCGGTGTTGTCCCAGCCGGGCAACGCATCGGGCAGCGCGCCGCTTGGGAAGGTATCGAGAGCTGGAGCATATCCAGACTCGGGGACTGGCCGGTTCCCGCGCCGCTCGCCGCCGGAGCTGACCTGGATCGCCGATAACCCTTTCTCTGCAGCAGGAATCATTGTTCGACGCTCTATTGACTACTAGTTGCAACAGTTGTACACTAGCCACGGTGTAATAACGTCGCTCGGTCTACCGTTTCCCAGTCTTGGGACCTCAGAACATTAAACCTCTTGCGCGAATGCCAAGATAAACAGCTCAAACCATTGGAAACTCGTTCCGCGCTACAGTTCATGCAAGAGGTCTATTGTTAAACGTTGTAGGAGCGTGGTTGGCGTGGGCAACAAGGCGCACTCCAGGGGTGTCGGACGGTTTGTCCTGGCCGCATCGTCAGGCATTATTGCTCTAGCTTCGCAAGTGGCTGCAATGCCTATTGCCATTCAAAGCGAGCGGACCATTCCACGTCTGGCAGATCTAGAAACGATACAAACCGGGGCGAAGGGGTTGTTCGAAAGCCCCATCGCTCAGGCGGAACCGGGCACCCAAAAGCCCCGGGCCGACCCGGAAGATCTCGACGAAGTGACGGTGACCGGCACGCGCAGCTACCGGCGCTCGCGCTCTTCGACGGCCACCAAGACCGATACGGCCATCCTGGATGTTCCCCAATCGATCCAGGTGATCCCCCGGCAGGTGCTCGAAGACCAGCGCATCGTCCGCGCCGGCGACGCGCTGCAAAATGTCAGCGGCATCGTCAATCTAGGCAGCTACTCCGGCTATTCCGACTACTTGCTCATTCGCGGCTTCGAGGCGGCCGACTTCGCCTTTCGCGACGGTGTGCCTTACTTTCAGTTCGATTACATCGAGACCGCCGACCTGGAGCGCATCGAGGTGCTCAAAGGGCCGGCCTCGGTGCTGTTCGGCCAGGGCCAGCCGGGCGGGATCGTCAATCTGGTGAGCAAACAGCCGCAGGCCAAACCCTACTATGCCGCTGCGCTCACCGCCGGCTCCTACAACGACTACCGGGGGCAGCTCGACCTGTCCGGACCGCTCAACGCCGAGGGCACACTGCAGTATCGGCTCAACGCTTTTTACCAGAACGCCCGCAGCTTCCGCGACTTTGTGCGCAACGACCGCAGCGTCCTCACCCCGGCCCTCACCTGGCAAATCAGCCCCCAGACGGCCCTGCGCTTCGACAGCTACTTCATCAACGAAGCGCGCACGATGGACGACGGCATCCCGGTGGTTGGCCGCTCGGTGGCGAATGTGCCCATCGGTCGGTTTTTGCACGAACCATTCAGCAACTACCGCAAGGACGAGTACAGTCTGGGCTACAGCCTGGATCACCGCTTCAGCGAGAACTGGTCGCTCAGGCACACGGCGCGCTATCAGAACGTCAGCCCGGAGCGGTACTACCCGTTTTCGCTGGAATTGAACGAGGCAACAGGGGAGTTGTCGCGGCTTGCCTACTGGGCGGCGGGCAACTACAACCGCACCTTTGCCAATGTCGATCTCGTGGGCCGCTTCAACACCGGTGCGATGACCCACAGGCTGCTTTTTGGCGTCGAGTACCGCCGCGGCCGGGAGTCTCCAATCTTCAAGACCTCGCAGCTGTATCCCTCTATCAACATCTTCAACCCGGTCTACATCGACCAGGCTTACGCCAAAACCCCGGATTTTTTTCGCGACGACGACGCAACGACCCTGGCTGCCTACATCCAGGACCAGGTAGATCTGTTGCCCAGCTTGAAGCTGCTCGCCGGGGTCCGCTTTGACACCTACCGGCAATCGCGCTCCGAAAACGAGCTCAATCAGCCGCGCAGCGTCTTCGTGCAGACCGACGGAGCCTGGAGCCCGCGCGTCGGTCTGGTCTGGCAGCCGGCGCCGACAGTGTCGCTTTACGGGTCGTACACGCGCTCCTTCGTGCCGCAATTCGGCACCTTCCGCAACTTCAACGGTGCTGCCTTCCGTCCGGAGACCGGCACCCAGTGGGAGGTGGGCGTCAAAACCGAACTTCTCGACCAAAAACTGAGCCTGACTCTGGCTGCCTACGATCTGCGCAAGCAAAATGTCGTGACCGCCGATCCCACCAACCCCCTGGTCTCCATCCAGACCGGGGAGCAAACGAGCCGGGGCATCGAGCTCGACGCGAGCGGCGAAATCCTGCCGGGCTGGAACGTGATTGCCTCCTACTCGCTCATCGACGCGGTGGTCAGCGCCGACAACAGTTTGCCCGTGGGCAATACCCTGGCCAACGTGCCCGCCAACACCGCCAGTTTCTGGAGCCGCTACAACCTGCAAGGCGGCGATCTCAAGGGTCTGGGCTTTGGTCTGGGGCTATTTTATGTAGACAGCCGGCCGGGGGACCTGCTGGGCAGCTTCACGCTCGACAGCTACGTGCGCACCGACGCTGCTTTGTACTACCGTCCCGGCAACTGGCAGGCAGCGCTCAACTTCCGCAATCTGTTCGACGTGCGCTACTATACCGGCGGTTTTCGCACCGGCGTGCAGCCGGGAGCGCCATTCACGGTGCTCGGCACGCTGTCGATGGAACTATGACGGCGAGCGAGGTGGACTGCTCAAGCTTGCTGGAGAATTTCGCGCAACCTTTGCACGGCGCGCGGGTGGGTCGTGCGCGTTCCCAGGAGCACCAGCTCGGTGAGATATTGCACGGGAAAACCGGGCAGCACCCGACTCGCTTGCGCCGGTTGGTACTGCCCGTCCACCAGGTGAAACACGGCGAGCCGCTCGCCGGCCCAGCACCAAAGTTCGGGAACGCCCAGGGTCTGGTAGATCCGCCGACGGGTGAGGGAAGTGCTGGTGATATCGACTTCGATGGCCAGTTCCGGTGGGGGATCTTGCGTAAAATCCAGGCGGTCCCGGCCGGCAACGGCACCCAGATTGGCAATATAGAAGCAACTATCCGGTTCGATGCCCTTGCCCAGATCTTCGCGGTTCATCGTCATCGACCCAAGATCCTGGACTTCCACGCCCGTCCAATCGCCCCAAGCTTCTACCAGACGGCCCAAAAGCCGGTTGACGCTTTCGTGCACGGGCGGGGGGCTCATGATTTCCAGGGTTCCCTTGCTGTAGGCAAGCCGCACGCCCCGATGCTCCCCCAGAGCCTCCAGCAATTGCTCGTACAGGCTCCAGGGAATGTTGTGCAGCACCACCCGCTGTTCACCGACTTGCATGAGTCTGATGACGGTATACGCCGCCGCGCACCGAAGAATGGTTGATTTAAGATGGCGGCAAGCAGTGGACGCACCGGCCATGGTCCTTTCCCCCGAGACAATCATCTATCCGGACTCCGACGGCAAACCGATGGCAGACAACACCGAGCAGTTTCGCTGGATTGTCTACATCAAAGAAGGTTTGGAGTGGTTGTTTGCAAGCGATCCCAATGTGTTTGTGGCGGGGGATTTGCTGTGGTACCCGGCAGAAGGCAACCCCAGGCTATGCCAGGCTCCCGACGTCCTGGTCGCCTTCGGCCGGCCCAAGGGCAAACGCGGCAGCTACCGGCAGTGGATCGAAGCGGGCGTTGCGCCGCAGGTGGTCTTCGAGGTGCTCTCTCCAGGCAACGGCGTCTCCGAGATGACGCGCAAGTTTCAGTTCTACCAGCACCACGGCGTCGAGGAGTACTACCTCTACGATCCCGAGGGCGGCACCTTGGACGGCTTTGTGCGCGAAGGAGCAGCGCTGCTGGGAATTGATCCCATGCAAAGTTGGGTGAGCCCCAGATTGGGTGCGCGCTTCGAACTGGGCGAGCGGGGTGACTTGTGCCTCTGGCGGCCGGACGGAACCCCGTTTGAAAGCTACGTAGAAATGGCGGCGCGCGCCGAGCAGGAGCGGCAGCGCGCCGAGCAGGAGCGGCAACGCGCCGAGCAAGCCGAACAGCAAGCGCTACGCCTGGCACAGCGCTTGCGCGAACTGGGCATCGACCCACAGGCTTGAACGGCTAATCTGTAAACTGTTGACATTTATTATCAACAGACTTACCCTGGCCATCAGGTTGCGACTCGCCAAGCTGACCGGGATCTCCCGCCGCGGGGTTGCCGTTGTTACTGGTTTCTTTGGGGATGCTGAGGATGCGGAGCGTCCGCATGCCGCGATCCACTGCCGTTGCCGCGTCGGGAGTTGTTGCTTTGATTTGGCAAGTGCTCCAGGCGTTGATGCAATCCGACCATTTCGACTGGAACGCCCAATTCATCGTGAACCGAGCACCTTATGAACCTGCGCAAGTTCGTCTTTAGCCTGCACCAAATTGCTGGCCTTGTCTTCGGCCTAATTTTGCTGATCATTGGCCTGACCGGCAGCGCCATTGTCTTCTGGAAGCCCATCGACCGGGCGCTCAACCCCGAGATGTACCGACCGGGATCAGCACCGGCCGCTTCTCTTGAAAGGTTGATGGCGGCGGCCCGGAAGGCCCACCCCAACTTGAAGCCCGAGGGTGTCTCGGTCCAGGAGAACCACGTCTACTCCGTCAGTTTCACCACCCCCGAAAAGCAGTACCTGGAGGTGGCGGTCGATCCGGTGAGCTACGAGGTGCGCGCCTCACGCGTCTGGGAGCACAGCCTGGTGGGTGTGCTCTACCGGCTGCACTACACGCTTTTGGCCGGTGAAGTTGGAGGCTGGATCACCGGGATTGCCGCCGTCGCGCTTCTGGCTTTGGGAATCACCGGGGTAGTGCTCTGGCCGGGCTGGAAAAAGTGGCAAGCAGGAACCAAGCTCCGCTGGAGCGCCAACAGCCGCATTCTGTCCTACGACCTGCACAAGCTCACCGGCATCACCACTTCGGTGTTCATGGTCATCCTCGGACTCAGCGGCGCCTACTTCATGTTTAATGCGCCGTTCAAAGCGGCCGTCTACGCCCTCACCGGCACCCCGCAAACCAAAGAGCCGATGTCCACGATCGCAGCCGGAGCGCCGCTTTCGCCGGATACTGTGCTGGCAAAAGCGCGGCCGATGCTGGCGGGAGCCGAGTTTGAGAGACTGCGTCTGGCGGTCAAACCCACCGACACCGTCGATGTCTTCGGGCGGTTCAAGGGAGAAGGACCGGTCCGCGAACGGCTGCACATCCACCTCGACCAGTACAGTGGCCGGGTGCTGCAGGTGGAGGATGGCCGCAAGCCCAACACGGCCGACTTTCTGCTCGGCTGGCTGGCCACCTTGCACTTTGGCCACTACGGCGGGCTGTTCACCCAAATAATGTACGTCTTTGTAGGCCTTGCCCCCGGGGGCCTCTTTTTAACCGGCTTTTGGCTGTGGCTGAAGAAACTGCGCCAACCTGCCGCCCACAAGGCTCGCTCGCCGCAGGCTACCCCCACCCGTTAGAGAAGCAAGGGTGTTGTCTGTTCTGCTTGCGCTGCCGGCCCTGAAGCAATCGACTTTGATTATCCAGGCTTTCGCTGCAGATTATTGACATTGAGTAGCGATAAGCCTAGTCTGTTGTCATCGTCTTGAAAAGGTTGTTTGTGGGCAAGGGAAGTGGTTACTGCTGCTCCTTGCCCGCATTTCTTGTGAACTTTGCAGGCGGCAGCGGGGAATACGCTCGTCAAAGCCGGTCCGGTCTGCTCTAATGCCCAAGCCTTGTTGAGAACGATTGCAAGTATCTAGTCCAACAGTCGAGAAGCTAGAGGGAGAAGCAGCGATGCCAACGACAAAAGTGCAACTCGGAGCAGTCCAGGAGACCTTGCTCATTCCCCTTTGGGCGCGGGCGGCGGAGAACCACCAGCCCGACCCGATCCTCCGCGATCCCAAATCCGCCGACATTCTCGGACAAATCGACTACGACTTCGGCAAGTTGACCAGGGCCAAGGCCACCCAGATGGGCTGCTGCGTGCGGGGGTGGCTCTTTGATCGGTGGGTGAATGCTTTTCTGGCGACCCACCCGGACGGGATCGTCGTCGAGGTCGGTTGCGGGCTCAACACCCGCTTCGAGCGGGTCGACAACGGCCGGGTGCGCTGGTTCGACCTCGATTTGCCCGATGCGATGGCGCTGCGCGAGCGATTTTTTGAACCAACCGACCGCCGCCAATTCATCGCCGCCTCCGCCCTGGATCCCGGCTGGGTGGAGATCGTCAAAAGCGCGGGGCCAAGGCCCGTGCTCTTCGTGGCCGAGGCGGTCTTGATTTATCTGAGCGAGGCGCAGGTGCGTCAATTTTTGGCCCTGGTGGCCGATCACTTTGCTGGAGCCTTGCTCGCCTTCGACTCGATGGCCCCCTCGGGGGTCCAAAACCAGCACCGCCACGAGGTGATGCGCTTTTACGACGCCCGGTTTCAGTGGGGTATCCGCGACATCCGCGCGATCGAGTCATGGGATAGCCGCTACCGGGTGCTCGAAAGCTGTACCTTCTGGGACGCTCCCAAGCGCTACCACCGGCGCGTGTCCTTGTGGATGCGGTTGCTGTACTCGCTGCCGCCGTTGAAAAATTCCTACCGCCTCAGTCTGGTTCGCTTGTGCAGGGAGTAGTTGCAAAAAAGCTCCGGGAGGCATGCTAGAGTTGCCGTGGACAAATGAGCATAAGCCGATCCGTCCCGGCAAAGGCCATGCCATGAATATCTTTCAAGGCACGGAGTTCGGCCAGTTGCACCGGACTTTCGACGAATACGCCGATCAGGTGCGTGGCCACGCCGAGGAGTTGGGCGAGCGCGTCGACGGATTGGGTGGGGTGCCGGTGAGCACGCCGGTGCGTCTGCAGGAGCTGTCCTGCTTCCAGCCGGAAGGCGAGGACGTGTTCGACTGCCGCACCATGCTTATCCATGACCTGGGCGCCGAGCAGACCATTGTCGCGCTGTTGCGCCGGCAGATCGCAGCAGCTGCCAGCCTCGGGGATTACGCAAGTGAGTACTATCTCAAAAAAGTGCTGCTGGAAACGGAGGAGCGGGCCTTTCACCTGGCGCACTACCTGGCCGACGACAGTCTGGTGCTGGATCTGGATCTGCAGGCTGCGAATGCCGGGTAAATCATCGCTGGCCGAATGTCCTCAACTCCGATCGCTCGCCTTCGCCTGGGCATGGCTCGCTTGTCCGCCTCTGAGATTCCTGGTGACTGCCATTCGAGATGCAGCATCAAACCGCAACAATTGACAATGGCTTTCAACAAAGCTAAGCTTTTGCCGCGTCTATAAAAGGCCATGAGCAGGCGATGGGCCAAATCCCTTTGCCCATCGCTTTTCTTATAGGTGTGGACAAGCGGAGGTCTTCGGCGATGGAGAGTGTCGACGGCGGTGTCTTGAGTAGGGCGCTTGCGGCCTTGGGCGGTTTGGGCCTGATCGGACTGACCTCACTGGGTTTGGCCAATGCCATCGATCTTCCTCATCAGCCCGTGGCGCTCGCATCCAGCATCGACCTCAACCGGCCGGTTGTTCGCGCTCTGCTGCCACCGCCCGGTAATGATCTGCCCTCTCTACTATTTGCGACGTCCCGACCCGCTGCCGGGGTATTGGATGCGCCGACGGCAGCGGCGGTCCGTGCGTACTTGCACACTAGCGATCCCGTTCGGGCAGATGGCCCCGGGCTTACAGGGCAGGCGCTCGGGCCGCTTGCGAACGAGCGGCGGCGCCACAATTATTGACATAATTTATCAAGTACTCTAATCTGCAATCGTGGGCTTGGGGCCGCCGCCTTCGGGCGATTGGCAGAACGGGCGGATACCTGGAGGGGGTTCCGCGCCGGTCATTTCGATATCGATTCAGTCTGGAGAGAAATATGGGGAGTCTAATGGACCGTTTGGACCAGTCCGGTCGTGCGCGCATCTACACCGAGGAGCAAGGTCCGGGCCTGGGGTATGTGGCGGAGTTCACCCCCCGCGGTCAGTATCTGCGCTCGCTGGAGCGCAGCGAGCGCCTCAACGCCCCCTGGGGACTGGCCATCGCTTCGGAGGATTTCGGCAGCCTCAGCGGCGCGCTGCTGGTGGGCAACTTCGGCGACGGCACGACTGTGGCCTTCGACCGCCAAAGCGGCCGGCAAGTGGGTTATCTGCGCGGGCAGAACCGTCAACCGCTTAAAGTTGACGGTCTGTGGGGGTTGACCTTCGGCAACGGTGAATCGCTCGGCCGGGCGAACTACCTGTATTTTGGCGCCGGACCCAACGACGAACAGGACGGTCTATTTGGCAGCCTCAGCGCGGTGTCCTGCAATGCGGGCGGTGCCTGAGCACTTTGACAATCGTTCAACCCCGCCGTGGCCAGGAGCATGCTCCTGGCCACTTTTCTTGTGACCACACAGTCCTGATCTCGGGTGAGTTTCTACCGGGTTGGAACGTGTTTGCTTGCTGTACGTAACGCGCTCAGCCCGGCACCTGGCTGTCGAGCCAGCGCTGCAAATCGGCGGCGGAGCCGAAGTCCAGCAGAGCCTTCCGATACGCTCGATCACCCCGGTTTCCAGAACACCGACGCGCCTGTCGAGCTGACGAAGCACCAGGGACAACCGAGGTGATCGCCCGGCCTCCGCCTTGAGTTCCTGCACGTCAGGCGTCTGCTCCAATTCATCGACGGCCATCTCGTCGAGGTACACCCGCTCGAAGCGAGCGTCCGCCGCTCAGGCGCTCAAGGTCGCGGGTACATCAACATCCAGATGGCGGCAGGGTAAGCGCATCTAAAAGGCGTTGAGAAATGTGCTGGGGTACCCTGGTACTGCATCGTGCCATCTCAACCCCTTTGTCCATGTCCGAAAAAGCCTTGCTGCCTCAGCCCGCTCGCTGCAAGTC
>JAESGW010000781.1_pt1 | contig 14396 bp, 10 predicted proteins | sample 9269791 | NCBI WGS metagenome assembly JAESGW01 (sample SAMN16773120, study PRJNA677053) | algae metagenome | isolation source: Aphanocapsa lilacina HA4352-LM1 and co-occurring heterotrophs from near cave... | place: USA: Maniniholo cave, near Haena, Kauai, HI | collected 2009-07-28 | reverse complement strand
TGCGCCCGATGATCGGCGTGGGCATCGTCGAGGGCGTGCTCGACTTCACGAAGCGCGGCAAGTTGCCGCTGGGCGCGATGCCGGCCGGCGCGGCCTTCGAGTCGGAGCTCACGGGCCTCGGCAACGAAGGCGGAAGCAGCCGCGCGGGTGGACGCGCCGCCTTCTTCTTCAAGGGCGCGATCAAGGGCGAGTACCTGCTGACCGCGGCCTACGACTCCGACAAGCAGCGCAAGGACCGCCTGTTCCGCGACATCCGGCCCGACGAGTTCTATCCCATTTACGGCGACTCCTCGGTCAAGGGCTTCGATGCGCAGAGCACGCAGAAGCTCTATGTGCGCATCGACAGGAACCGCTCCTACCTGCTGTACGGCGACTTCACCACCACCAGCAGCACCGAGGTGCGCAACCTGAGCCAGAGCAACCGGTCGCTCACGGGCCTGAAGCACGTCTACGACGACGAGCGCGTGCGCGCCACCAGCTACGCCTCGCGCACCGCGCAGACGCAGCAGGTCGAGGAGTTCCGCGCCGTCGGCACCTCGGGGCCGTACTACCTGAGCGGCAGCAACGGCGAGTTCGTCGAGAACAGCGAGCAGGTCGAGATCGTGGTGCGCGACCGCAACCAGCCGAACATCGTGCTGCAGCGCACGGGGGTCACGCGCTTCGTCGACTACACGGTCGAGCCGCTGACGCGCCGCATCCTGTTCACGCGCGCGATTTCCTCGGTCGACCAGAACCTCAATCCGCAGTCGATCCGCGTCACCTACGAGGTCGACTCGGGCGGGCCGAAGTTCGTCGTGGCGGGCGTCGACGTGCAGCTCAAGGTCGCCGAGACCGTGCAGGTCGGCGTGGTGGTCAGCACCGACCGCAACCCCGAGAACAGGCGCAAGCTGCAGGCGGTCACGGGCATCGCGCGCATCGGCGAGAACACCACCGTGGCGGGCGAAGTCGTCAAGACGCAGTCCGACGAGAAGGGCAGCGGCCATGGGGCGCGCGTCGAGGCGCGCTACCAGGACGAGAAGCTCGCCGTGGTGGCGCTCGCGACCAGGACCAGCGAGGGCTTCGACAACCCCGGCGCGAGCTCCTCGGCGGGGCGCACCGAGGCTTCGGCGCGTGCCGAATACCGCATCGACCCCACGCTGGCCGTGCGCGCCGAGGCGCTCTACAGCAAGGACGCCGCGCAGACGGACGAACGCAAGGGCCTGACCCTGAGCGCGCAGAAGAAGCTCGGCGAGCAGACCGCGATGGAAGTGGGGCTGCGCCATGGCCAGAGCAACGAAGCGATGGGCTCGAACTCGGGCTTCGACTACGGCCAGATCTCCACCTACAACGCGCAGACGAGCAGCAGCATCGGTGCCAACAGCGTGACCGTGCTGGGCGCGGCCGTGGCCGCCAACGGCGTCGACGCGCAGACCCTGACCACCCTGCGCGCGCGGCTGTCGACCCAGCTGCCGTGGGTGCCGAACGCACAGCTCTTCATCGAGGGCGAGCAGGACCTGAAGCACAGCGACAAGCGGGTGCTGGCCATCGGCGGCAACTACGCCGTGACCGACAAGACCCGCGTCTACGGGCGCTACGAACTGATCTCCTCGCTCTACGGCCCCTATGCGCTCGACAGCGCGCGGAACAACAACACCGGCATCGTCGGCATCGAGAGCAACTACATGGAGGGCGGGCGCGTGTACAACGAGTACCGCCTCGCCGACGGTGCCGACGGCCGCGGCGTGCAGGCCGCGATCGGCGTGCGCAACACCGTCAAGCTCACCGAGCGCATCAGCGTGACCGGCGGCATCGAGCACACGCGCAACCTGGGCGGCTACGCCAACAGCGGCAACAACGGCACCGGCTATGCGGGCGGGCTCGGGCAATCGACTGCCGTCACCAGCGGCATCGAGTACATGACCGACCGGCTCAAGACCAGCGGCGTGTTCGAAGTGCGCCGTGGCGACGACGCCAACACGCGGCTGTTCAGCGCGGGCTTCGCCTACAAGCTCGATCCTTCGTGGAGCCTGCTGGCGCGCAGCATCATGAGCAGCAGCGAAGGGCAGGGAACCAACGCCGGCAACGAGCGCCACCTGCAGCGCCACCAGATCGGCGTGGCTTATCGCCCGGTGGACGACGACACCTGGAACGCCCTCGCGCGCTACGAGCGCCGCTCGGAGAACGTGGTGGGCGCGGGCAACGCGGCCGGTGCGCTGCAGGGCAGCAGCGTGTTCGGTGCCGACAACGGCGCCAGCCTGCCGGGCAGGACCAGCGCCGACATCGTCTCGGCCCACCTCAACTACAACCCCGCGCCCGGGCGCGTCGTGATGGCGCGCTACGCGGGCAAGCTCAGCCGCATGAGCGACAGCCTGCTCGCGAGCACGTACTGGGCGCACCTGGTGCAGGCGCGCTACACGCAGGACATCAACCGGGACTGGGACTGGGGCGTGCAGGCCGGCCTGCTCTACGGCAAGGGCGGCGGACTGCAGAAGACCTTCGGCTTCGAGCTCGGCTACCAGGTCTACAAGAACCTGTGGCTGTCGGCGGGCTACAACTTCGTGGGCCTGAACGACCGCGACCTCACGGCCAACGAATACACGAGCAAGGGGGCCTACGTGCGGCTGCGCTTCAAGTTCGACGAGACCACGCTGGGCTTCCCGTCGACGGGCGGGGCCGCTTCCGCACCCGCTGCGAGCCGGGACGCCGGGCGTTCGAACGAGGCGCAGTGAGCCCATGGCCGCTTCTCGGAAGACGTTGTCAACATGGATCAAAGCGCCGGATCGGCTGCGCGTCGATCACGGATCGTTGTTTGGAAACATATGAATTGGCGTTCTGCACGATACCGCGCAAGCACCTCTGAACATGACGCGATCGCCTCTCGGGGCGTGGCGTCGACGTTGCTGCGCGTGGGGCGCCGCGGGATGGCCCTGGCCGTGTCTTGCGCGGCCCTTGTCAAATCCGCGCCGCGCGCCTTGCTGCTGATGGCGTTCATGATGTCCGCCACGGTGCAGGCGCATGAGCAGATGGGCATCACGGATGCGTCGGGCCTTCGGGCGACCATGCCGTCCGGTGTCACGGTCACGTTGACGCGGTCCGATCCAGGTTCGCTCTGGACGCTGCCAGGCTACCGATTCCGCGCCAATGCCGCTCCGGCTTCAAGCTTTTCCCCGAGCGGCGTGCCCACGGTCGCCACGGATGGATACGGCACGTTCTATCTGCTTTCCTATAACCCTTCTGACCCTTCTTCTCCTTACGGGCCTCGTCAATCATCAGCCCCGAACGCCAGTTTTCCAATGGGGACGGTGACGGTCACCTTCAGCCGCCCTGTGAAGAATCCTCGGCTGCACTTTGCCTATATGGGCACTTTTTACCCTTGGGTACGCCGTGACGCTACCGTCGGATTCTCGTTTGCCTCTCTGCAATTCGAGCTGATGAACGGAGCGACGGGCGGCAGCGGCGATCTGACCGTGTTCGGCTCCAGCTTGAAGGTCCAGGACGTGAATGGCGCGGCTTCGCAAGGTCTGCGCATACGGCCGGCGAGCGATCGGGCTACCGAGGGCTGCAGTCCCTATGCAGACAGTGCTGGTTGCGGGACCGTCCTTTTCAACGGCACCTATACGCAGCTGACCTTCAAGGTCGACCTCAACAGGACCGCTTGTGATGATGGCTGCATCATTGCGCCAGGATCAGGGGGAGCGGAAGGTGATCCGCAGCCCTTGCCTGTGGGATGGGCGCCAAGGGTCTACGACGAGACCATGTTCGCGGTCAGTTTCGACGAGGACCTCGGCGACGCGCCCGCCAGCTATGGCGGTGCGGGCCATGCCTTGGGCTCGGGGCTCACGCTCGGGCCGGATGTGACGCTGGATCAGCCCGCCAAAGTCTATAACGACCTCGTCGCCGCCACCGACCTCTCCGGCCCCGCCGCGGATCGCGACACGGATGACGCATTGCCTGGCGGTCTCGCCAATGTCATCGGCAGCGAAGCCGCCCATGAGATCAAGAACATTCCCGTCAGCGGCAACACGGCCGCCGCCAACCTGTGCGGCTGGATCGATTTCAACCGCGACGGCGTTTTCAACGATGCGACCGAGCGCGCCTGCACCGTGGTGCCCCCAGGCGCCGCGAGCGGCAACCTCCGATTCACCGTGCCTCCCGGTGCGGGCTATGTGGCGGGCAAGTCCTATGCGCGGCTGCGGCTGAGCTATTCCCCCCTGCCCAGCGCCAGGGGCGGTGCCGACAGCGGCGAGGTCGAGGACTACCGCATCACGCTGATGCCGCGCGTGAGGCTGGCCAAGAGCCTGGCGCCGGACTCGGATGCCGGCAGGTTCGATCTCGCCATCGACCCCACGATCCGGCCCGATGGCACGACCGGTACAGCGACCGTGGCCGGTGCCGGCCATGGCGGCGCCGTGCCCAGTGCCACCGGCTTCGCGACCGTCGACCTCGGCGCCCAGATCACCGTCAGCGAAACGGCGGCCGCCGGTACGGTGGGGCGCTACCAGTCGTCGCTGCGCTGCGTCAACCGCGCCGACAGGGATGTCCTGAACCTGCCGGACGCCATGAGCGGCAAGTTCACCGCCATGGTCAGCGCGAGCATCGGTGGCAACGACACGCCCGCGACGCAAGGCAACATCGACGACACCGACATCGTCTGCACCTTTTCCAACACCCGCGTGGCGACCTTCCACTTCGAAAAGGCGATCGGCAGCGCGGCCGAATCGAGCTCCCCCAGCTTCGGTTTTTCTTTCTCGGGCGTGAGTGGGGCCGTTGACGAAACGATCGTGGTCCCGGTGGCGCCGAGCCGCTACGGCGATGGCTTCAAGAACTGGTCACAGGGGACGCTGCCCATCACCCCGGGCGCCGATGTGGTGGTCACGGAAAAGACCGTTCATGCGGGCTGGCCGCTCTATGCATCCACGAATCCGGATGGTGGGTGCAAGGACCTGACTGCGGGGGTCGACGGCAACACCAATCCCTTCGACGTTGCCATTCCGTGGAGGGTCGAAGGAAACAAGTTCACGCTGGACAAGAAGCACGTTTTCCCGAACTCGGTCTTCCAGTGCACCATCTACAACTACCGGCCTGCCTTCGGATTGGTCAACAGCATCGTCGGCACGCCGTTCGACGCGGGCAAGTTCGACCTGAACTTTTCCGGCGTCAATCTCCAGACGTTCAGCGAGACGGGGACTCCCTCGGTGAAGGACGTTGGTGACAGCGGGCAAACGGGCCGGTTGGGCATCGATGTCAACACGACGATGAGCTTCAAGGCGGCGGCTGGAACCGGAACCTCCCTGGACAACTATGTCCAGACCTTCTCGTGCGAGGGCTACGAAAAGCTGCCGTCGAGCAACCTGGCCAATCCGTCCAGGGGCGTCTACACCATGACCTCGCCCGCGGCCACCGTCACGGACATCGATGTCCGCGAGAAGATGTGCACGGTGACCCACACCGTCAGGCCGCGCGTGCGCATCGTCAAGAACTCGGTGGGCGGCACCGGCACCTACGACTTCCGACTCACGGGCACGGTGGTCGCGAACGCCACCGACAGCGTGACCACGAGCGAGTCGAACGTGCCCATGCCGTCGAAGACCGCGCACCACCTGGGTACGCCGGGCACGGCCGTCAGCATCACCGAAACCGCGGTGCCCGATGTCACGACGCAGTCGGTCTGCGTGAACGGCGCGAGCCGCACCGTCGTCGGTACCGGTACGGTGGCGCTTTCCGCCGCCGACATGTCGGCCGGCGCGCTCTGGACCTGCACCTTCACCAACACCCATGCCCGCGTCAGCACCATCGTGAGCGGCCGCGTGTTTCTCGACAACGGCACGGGCGGCGGCACGGCCAACGACGGCGTGGCCAACGGCGGCGAAGTTCCGCAGCGCGGCGTGAGCGTGCGCCTGACCGACTGCGCCGCCGCCGTGCACGCGAGCGCGGTCACCGACGCGGCGGGCAACTACACCCTGCCCGTGCCCGACGGCATGGCGAAGGGCGCGGCGATGTGCGTGGAGGAGTTCAACAACCCCGCCGCGCGCGTGTCGACGGGCGCCTCGGTGGGCCGCGTGGCCCTGCCGTCGGGGGCCGCGGTGGCCGCCGGCACGGACACCTACACCTACACGCGCACCGGCACGCCCGATCGCATCGCCTTCGCGTGGAACGGCGTCGGCCATGCCGAGCTGAACTTCGGCGACGTCGACAACGGCAGCTTCGCCGCCGACGGGGCCAAGACCGGCATGCCCGGCAACAGCGTGACCTATGGCCACGGCTTTGCCGCGGGCACGGCCGGGAAGGTGCGCTTCGGCATCGCGAGCGAGACCGCCACCCCCGATGTCGGCGGCTGGAGCGTGCAGGTCTTCGCCGACGCGGGCTGCACCGGCAGCCTGCAGCCCGGGGCGGCGCAGCTCTATCCGCCGGCGGGCGCGGGCCAGGCGGTGGCCTTCGAGGGCCGGGTGTGCGTGATCGTGAAGCAGTTCATTCCCGCGGCCGCGCCGCTGGGTGCCCACAACAAGGTCGTGGTGCAGGCCGAGTTCGACTACGCCAACGCCTCCCCGGCGCTCAACGGCCGCTACACCCTGCAGGACATCACGACCGTGTCCGATGTCGCGCTGGAGCTGCGCAAGGAGGTGCGCAACGTGACCCAAGGGGTCTTGACCTTCGGCCTGAACAACCGGGCCAAGCCGGGCGAAACGCTGGAGTACCGGATCACCTACACCAACAACGGCGACGCCCCGATCCGCAACCTCGCGGTGAACGACACCACGCCGGCCTACACCAGCTTCGTCGGCGCGACCGCGGGGGAGACGCCCGCGACGCTGACGGGATGCATGAAGAACACGCCGGCCAATGCCGCGCCGGCGCCGGCCGTGGCTTGCACCGAGCCACAGCCCGCCGGCAAGGCCGGGCCGGTCGACTGGCGCTTCAACGGCTTCGTGGCGCCGGGCGGATCCGGATCGGTGCTGTTCCAGATCAAGGTGGATTGAGGCGGGCGCCGGCGGTCCGGCGCTCGCAAAGGGCGGTCCTCAGCCGATGACTTCCGGCCACTCCGTGTGGAAGAACTGCCCCTCGGGCTTGTCCACGCGCTCGTAGGTGTGGGCGCCGAAGAAGTCGCGCTGCGCCTGCAGCAGGTTGGCGCTGAGGCGCTCGGTGCGGTAGCTGTCGTAGTAGGCCAGCGAGGCGCTGAAGGCCGGCACCGGGATGCCGTTGCTCACGGCCAGCGCCACCACCTCGCGCCAGTTCTGCTGGGTGCGGTTCAGCAGGTCCTTGAAGAAGGGATCGAGCATCAGGTTGGCCAGCGCCGGATCGGTGCGGAAGGCGTCGGTGATGCGGTTGAGGAAGCGCGCGCGGATGATGCAGCCGCCGCGCCAGATCGCCGCGATGCGGCCGAGGTCGAGGCCCCAGCCCTTCTTGTCGCCCATGGTCTTGATGAGGTCGAAGCCCTGGGTGTAGCTGATGACCTTGGAGGCATAGAGCGCGTCGTGCACCTTGGCCACCAGCGCCTTCTTCTCGAGCGAGAGCTCGACCTTCGGGCCCTGCAGCAGCTTGCTCGCGCCCACGCGCGCCTTCTTCTGCGACGACAGCACGCGCGCCTCGACGGCGGCGTTGATGGTGCTGATGACCACCGCGTTCTCGGCCGCGTTGATCAGCGTCCACTGGCCCGTGCCCTTCTGGCCGGCCTTGTCGAGGATCACGTCGACGATCGGCTTGCCCGTTTCCGGGTCCTTCTGCTCGAGCGCCTTGGCGGTGATCTGGATCAGGTAGCTCTGCAGCTCGCCGTCGTTCCATTCGTTGAAGATCGCGGCCATCTCGTCGGTCGTGAAGCCGGCGGCCTTGAACAGGCTGTAGGCCTCGCAGATCAGCTGCATGTCGCCGTACTCGATGCCGTTGTGCACCATCTTCACGTAGTGGCCGGCGCCGCCCGGGCCGATGTGGATCACGCAGGGCTCGCCGTCGACCTTGGCCGCGATGCTCTCGAAGATCGGCTTCATCACCTCCCAGGTCGAGGCCGGGCCGCCCGGCATGATCGACGGCCCCTTGCGCGCGCCTTCCTCGCCGCCCGAGACGCCCGCGCCGATGAAGCGCAGGCCCTTGCTCGAGAGGTAGGCGTCGCGGCGCTCGGTGTCGGTGTAGAGGCTGTTGCCGCCGTCGATGACGATGTCGTCCTTGTCGAGCAGCGGGATGAGCTGCTCGATCACCTGGTCGACCGGCGCGCCGGCCTTGACCATGATCTGGATCTTGCGCGGCTTGGCGAGGCTCTGCACGAATTCCTCGAGCGTCTTCGCGCCCACCAGCTTCTTGCCGGGGTTGGCGGCGATGAAGGCCTCGGTGGTGGCTTCGGTGCGGTTGTAGACGCTGACCCGGAAGCCGCGGCTTTCCACGTTCAGCACGAGGTTCTGGCCCATCACGGCCAGGCCGATCAGTCCGAAGTCGCTTTGTTGGGTGGTGGTCATGGCCTGGTTGTTTCCTTCCTGGTGCGCACGCCGGCGGCGGCCGGTGCGCGGGGTTGATGCAGCAGGCCATTGTGCCGACCGCCCGCCGGCCGCGCCGTCAGCCGCCGCCTATAACCGGACCGCCTTCCCGGGCGAGCCCGCTTGGCAAGCCCCGCCGGCTTCGGTATGTTGCTGCCGACCCATCCACGGGGAGAACCCTCCATGCCCACCCAGCCCCTCGCCGAAGCCCACCGTTCGCCGGCCGCGATCGAGCGCTGGTCCACCGACGCGGTGCCGCCCGCGCAGCGCCTGGACTACTGGGTCGGCGCGGTCTGCGAGGGTTTCCTCGAGATGGAGGTGACCAGCCCGCAGGCGCGGCATTTCGACGCCACGCTCGAATCGGCCCCGCTGGGCACGCCGGAGCTCGGCATCGGCGTCAACCGCGTGCGCGGCAGCGCGCAGGACGTCTACCGCACGCGCCGCGCGATCGAGCGCAGCCGCAGCAACTTCTACTACCTGCTGTGCAAGACCGACACCGCCTGGAGCGTCGAGCAGGAAGGGCGCAGCGCGCGCATGCTGCCGGGCGACGCGGTGCTGGTCGATTCGCGGCGCAGCTATGCCTTCCATTTCGTGCAGTCGGCCGACACCATCTCGCTCGAGCTGCCCACGGCCTGGGTCGAGTCCTGGCTGCCCGACGCGCCGGGCCAGCTCGCCTGCCGCATCGACGGCAGCGCGGGCTGGGGCAGCGTGCTGAGCCGCTTCGTGCAGCAGCTCACGCCCGAGGCCGCGAGCGCGCCGCCGCTGCCGCCGCGCCTCTTGGCCGACCAGCTCGGCGGGCTGCTCGCGCTGGCCACCGGGCCGGGCGTGGCCGCGGCGGTGGAACCGGGCGCGCGCGCCGCGCTGCGCCGGCGCGTGCTCGAGGCCACGCGCGAGCGCCATGCCGAGCCCGGCCTCACGGCCGAGGCGGTGGCGCGCGAGCTCGGCATCTCGCAGCGCAGCCTGCACCGCTGCCTGGCCGACGGTGGCGCTACCTTCGCCGCCACGCTGCTCGACTGCCGCATGCAGGCCGCGCGGCGCATGCTCGGCGACGCGCGCTTCGACCGTCTTGCGGTGGCCGAGATCGGCTTTCGCTGCGGCCTGGCCGATGCCTCGCACTTCGTGCGCCTGTGCCGCCAGCAGCTGGGCGCCACCCCGGGTGCCCTGCGGCTGGCGCGAATCGGCCATCGTGCTGGCGGCTAGCGGCCATCGGCGCGGCGCCGGGCTTCCTACAGTCGCTGCGTTCACCGCACGCAACCCCGCACCCATCGAGGAGACCCCCATGTCCGACACCTATGTCCTGATCCACGGCGCCTGGCACACCGGTGCCGAAATGGAGGCCGTCGCGAACGGCCTGCGCGAGGCCGGCCACACCGTGCACTGCCCCACGCTCGCGGGCAACCGGCCCGGCGACGACCGCGCGAAGATCGGCCTGGCCGACGCGATCGATTCGGCGCTGCAGTACATCGAGGAGAAGAATCTCTCGCAGCTGCGGCTCGTGGGCCACAGCTATGGCGGCATGGTGATCACGGGCGTGGCCGACCGCCTCGCGCAGCAGCCCGGCAGGATCGCGCGGCTGGTCTACGTGAACGCCTTCGTGCCGCAGCCCGGCGAGTCGCTCAACGACATGGTGCCGCCGCACTACGTGGCGCTGTTCGACGCGGTGGCGGCCGCCAACGACCAGGCCGTGACCTTGCCGTTCGAGATCTGGCGCGATGCCTTCATCAACGACGCCGACATGGCGCTCGCGCGCTCGGCCTACGAGCAGCTCAACCCGCACCCGTACCGCACCTTCACCGACAAGATCGTGCTGAGCCAGCCGATGGCCGCGCTGCAGGTGGGCAAGTCCTACGTCAACTGCCAGCAGGACATCGCGCTGCCGCACAGCCTGCCGTGGCATCCGCGGCTGTCGGAGCGGCTGGGCCTCTTCAGGCTGGTCGAATGCCCGGGCAGCCACGAGATGTTCTTCTCGAACCCCAAGCGGCTCGCGCAGGCGATCCTCGAGGCGGGGCGCGACTGATCAGTCGCGCGGCAGCAGCGCGTCGAACACGCGGATCGACGCATAGGCGTCGTTGGCCGCATAGCGCAGCTGCGCCTCGCTGAGCCGGTGGCTGGCCCAGTTCGAGGTCGTGGCCTTGCGCGACTTGGTGAAGCGCTGGCCGAACACCAGCGCCACGGCGGTCTTCACGCCGACCGAGCGGCGGTAGCCGCGGCGGCGGAACTCGTCGTCGATGTCGTAGACCGCGCGCGGCTCCACCTTGAGCTTCTGGCGGATCAGCGAGAGGTCGCTCGAGAGGCCGAAGCCCACCTTGCGCAGCGCCTCGGAGCCGATCAGCGCGCCCAGCACCTCGTTGCATTCGCTGCGATGCAGCTGGAACAGCCACGCGGTCTCGCGCGTGGCGAACTGCACCAGGTGCGGGCCGGTCGAGACCTCGTTCTTGGCGAAGGTGGGCTTGGACTCGGTGTCGAAGCCGACCACGCCCGCGGCCAGCAGCGCGGCGGCCGCGCGCTCGGCATCGTCGCGCGTGGCGACCAGCACGATGTCGTTCAGGCCCAGGCCCTCGAAGGGCTCGAGCAGCGCGATCTCCTCGCGTTCGGGCAGCGGGGGCAGGGGTGTGCGGGTCGTGTTCAACGGGGAGCCGCCTTCCAGACCTTCTTTGCCGGGACGGTCTTCTTCGCGGCGGTTTTCTTCGCCGCCACCTTCCTGGCGGGCGCCTTCTTCGCCGCCGCCTTCTTCGCGGCGGCCGCCTTGCGCGCCGCCTTCGGCACCGTGCCCGAGCGCAGCGCGGCCTCGAAGGCGCGCCGGCCCCACAGGGCGGCTTCCTCGCGGTCCTCGAACAGCTCGGGCGGCGCCTCGCGGTAGGACATCGGCATCTGCTTGCCCTGGCGCTCGTAGATGAAGGGCGGCAGGTTCAGCCGGTCGAAATGAATGGCGCTTTCGGCATCGGACTTCAGGTAGAGCGTGTCGCGTATCACCAGCGCGAACATGCGGCCCTCGTGGTAGATGCCGAAGCCGCTGAACATGCGGCGGATGTCGATGCGGCCGAAGCGCTCGAAGGTCTCGTGCAGGCTGTCGGCGAAGGCGTTCTTCATGGTGTTCAGGCCGTGATCTCGATGCGGTTGCCGTCGGGGTCGAGCACCACGCTCTCGTAGTAGCCGTCGCCGGTGCGGCGCGGGCCGTCGAGCAGCGGGTAGCCGTCGGCCTGCAGCCGGCGGCTCAGCGCGTCGACCGCTTCCTCCGAGCCCACGCTGATCGCGAGATGGGTCCAGCCCATGCGCTGGGCGCCGGGCTCGGCCGTCACCGGAGAGAGCGTGCTGGTGGTCATGGCCTCGATGCGGGCGCCGTCGCCCAGGCTCAGGAAGCAGGAGGCGAAACCCTTCGCGGGATTGACGTAGCCCTCGCCCGCGGCGGCGCCGAAATAGTCGACGTAGAAGCGCTTGCAGCGTTCGAGGTCGGTGGTCCAGAGGGCGATGTGGTCGATGCGCATGGTGGGGGAGATGGCAGGTGGTTTCAGGCCTTGCGCCAGGGCGCGCGCGCCGGGTACCAGTGGTAGCTGATGCGTTCGCGCCCGCTGGTCGGATGGCGGTCGACCGTGCCGCGCGCGAGGCCGTAGCGTTCGTAGAAGCGCTGGGCCGCGGTGTTGGTGAGCGCCACATGCAGCCGCCAGCCGGTGGGCATGCGCACGCAGGCCTCGTCGAGCAGCGCCTGGCCCAGGCCCTGGTTGCGCAGGTGCGGATCGACGAACAGCTGCGCCACGTACTCGCGCCGGTCGTGCAGCACCATGAAGGCCAGTGCCTGCGCGTCGCGCTCGGCGATCACCACCTCGGCCGGCGCCACGAACTCGGTGCGCACGCGCTGCAGCCAGTGGGCGATCGGTTCGATCACGGGCGTGCCCGGATGCGAGGCCGCCCAGGCCCGGCGCCAGATGCCGGCGAGCGCCATGTTCTCCTCCGCCGCGCCATCGCGCAGTCGCAGGTGGAAGGCGGGCGTCTGGGCGTCGGACATGGCCGTTCGTTCAGCCGCGCAGCACCTGCGCATGGTGCGCCAGGTGGTCGGCCATGAAGCTCTGGATGAAGTAGTAGCCGTGGTCGTAGCCCGCGTGGCGCCGCAGCGTGAGCGGCTGGCCGGCGGCGAAGCAGGCGGCCTCGAAGGCCTCGGGATGCAGCTGCTCGGCGAGGAATTTGTCGGCCCGGCCCTGGTCGACCAGGATGCCGTGCGGATAGGGCGCCGCGACCTGCGACTGCATCAGCGCGCTGGCATCGTGCGCGAGCCAGGCCGCGCGGTCGTCGCCGGGTTCGCCGAGGTAGCCGCGCAGCGCCTTGTCGCCCCAGGGGCACTGGGTGGGCGCGCAGATCGGCGCGAAGGCCGACAGCGAGAGGAAGCGCCCCGGATGGCGCAGCGCCAGCGTGAGCGCGCCGTGGCCGCCCATCGAGTGGCCGAAGATGCCCAGGCGCGCGGTGTCGATCGCGAACTGGCGGCCCACCAGCGGCAGCAGCTCCTGCACGATCCAGCTCTCCATGCGCCAGTGGGCGGCCCAGGGCGCCTCGGTGGCGTCGAGGTAGAAGCCGGCGCCGATGCCGAAGTCCCAGCTCGCGGTGGCGCCCGGCAGCGCTTCCACGGCCGCGCCGCGCGGGCTGGTGTCGGGCGCGATCAGCGCGAGGCCGAGGCTGGCGGCCATGCGCTGCGCGCCGGCCTTGATCGCGAAGGTCTCCTCGTTGCAGGTCAGGCCCGCGAGGTACAGCAGCGCCGGCACGCGCTCGTTCGCGGCCTGCGGCGGCAGGTAGACCGAGAAGCGCATCGGCAGGCCGATCTCATGCGAGGCCTGTTCGTAGAAGCCCTGCACGCCGCCGAAGCAGTGGTGCTCGGACAGGGTCTTGAGCAGATCGGTCATGCGGCGCCCCGCACCAGTTCGAGCACCGCGTCGGCGAAGGCGCGCGGCGCCTCCTGCGGCAGGTTGTGGCCCGCGCCCGGCACCAGCCGGTGCGAGCGCGGTCCGCTGAAGCGCGGCGCATGCGCCGATGCGTCGGCCGGCGGTCGCACGCCGTCGTCGATGCCGTCGAAGGTGATCGCGGGCACGCGGATGACCGGCTGCGCGGCCAGCTGTCGATCGATGTCGGCATAGGCCGGATCGCCCGCCACCAGGCCGAAGCGGTGGCGGTACGAATGGATCACCACCTCCACGAAGTCGGGATGGTCGAAGGCCGCGGCGCTGCGCTCGAAGGTGGCGTCGTCGAAGCGCCAGGTCGGCGACCACAGCTTCCACAGCAGCTTCGCGATGGCCTTGCGGTCCTTCCGCAGGCCGGCGCGGCCGCGTTCGCTGTGGAAGTAGTACTGGTACCAGAGGCTGTGCTCGTTCTCGGGCGTGTCGGGCTCCATCGCGCGGGCGATGTTCTGGATGTTGTAGCTGTTGAGCGATACCAGTCCCGCGCAGCGCTCGGGCCACAGCGCCGCCACCACGCAGGCGGCGCGGCCGCCCCAGTCGTAGCCGGCGAGCACGGCGCGGTCGATCTTCAGCGCGTCGAGCAGCGCCAGCAGGTCGGCGCCGAAGGCCGCCTGTTCGCCCGAGCGCGGCGTGTCCTTGCTCAGGAAGCGCGTGCCGCCGTAGCCGCGCATGTACGGCACGATGGTGCGGCAGCCCTCGGCCGCGAGCAGCGGCGCGACCTCGGCATAGGTGTGGATGTCGTAGGGGAAGCCGTGCATCAGCAGCACGGGCGGTCCGTCGGCCGGGCCGCTCTCGTGATAGGCGATCTCGAGCACGCCGGCTTCGATGCGGCGCAGGGGCTCCATGCGTTCCATGGTCGGCACCCGCGGCGTCAGTAGAGCACCACGCCGCGGATCGACTCGCCGCGCTTCATGAGGTCGAAGCCGTCGTTGATCTTCTCGAGCGGCATGGTGTGGGTGATCAGGTCGTCGATGTTGATCTTGCCTTCCATGTACCAGTCGACAATCTTAGGCAC
>JAESGW010000780.1_pt1 | contig 14418 bp, 13 predicted proteins | sample 9269791 | NCBI WGS metagenome assembly JAESGW01 (sample SAMN16773120, study PRJNA677053) | algae metagenome | isolation source: Aphanocapsa lilacina HA4352-LM1 and co-occurring heterotrophs from near cave... | place: USA: Maniniholo cave, near Haena, Kauai, HI | collected 2009-07-28 | reverse complement strand
CGGCATATTTGGTCAGCGAATAGACGACGATGTCCGCACCGTGCTTCAGCGGCTGCAGCCACAACGGGCCCAGGAACGTGTTGTCGATCGCAATCGGCGGCTTTTCGGGATTGTCCGCGCCGAAGATCGCATCGCGGCTGGCGGCGACCGCCTGGATATCGACCAGTACATTGGTCGGGTTGGCCGGGCTTTCGAGGTAGATCAGGGGCACGCGGCCGGTATTGGCCTTCATCATCACCGCATCGATTTCCTCGCGCGTCGCACCGGCGGGAAAATCGAGCCAATGGACGCCAAAGCGCCCCAGCACGCGCGCGATCAGCGTCTCGGTCGCGGCATAAAGCGGCCCCGAATGGACGATCGTGTCACCGGGGCGGACCATCGCGAGGAACAGCGTGGCGATGGCCGACATGCCGCTGGAGAAGGCAAGCGCCTCCTCGGCATCCTCCCACACACCCAGCCGATCCTCGAGAATCTCCTGATTGGGTCCGTTGAAGCGCGAATAGACGAGGCCCTCCGAACCGCCGGGCCGCTTGCCGGTGACACCCTCGAAATGCCGCTTGCCAGCCGCCGCATTGGGGAAGACGAAGGTCGATGTCATGAAGATCGGCGGCTTCAGCGATCCTTCGGACAGCACCGGATCATAGCCATGCCCCATCATCAGCGTGGAAGGCTTGAGCTTGCGCCCGCCTACCTCATCGACATCCGGCTTGGGATTGCGCCGCGGGGTGGTGCCGGACAATTCGGCTTCGGTGGGGTTGATCGTTTCCTTGGCCACGAAGGGCTCTCCTGATAGCGTGATGGAGATGCCTCTAGCCGATTATGCGAGGCCGATCAGCGAAATCTGCCGCCCGTAACTCGCCTCGCCGCGATGCGTCGCGCGGCGATAGCTGAAGAAGCCGGCTTCATCGGCATAGGTGTCCAGCCCCAGCGCCTCGACCCGTGCGATGCCCGCGGCGGCGAGACGGTGCGCGACATAGGCCTCCAGATCGAACTGCTGATGCCCTACGCGCCCGGCGGCGAAGAAGCGTTCGTCCTCCGGTGTGAACCGCATGGCGAAGGCATCGTCCACCTCGTAACTCACCCGTCCGATGCACGGGCCGATCGCGGCGGCGATACGATCGCGCCGCGCACCGAGTGTCTCCATCAACGCGATGGTCGCATCGGTCACGCCGCCGAGCGCGCCCTTCCACCCGGCATGCGCCGCGCCGACTACGCCCGCTTCGACATCGGCGAACAACACCGGCGCGCAATCGGCGGTGACGATGCCGATCAGCAACCCCGGCCGGTCGGTGACAAGCGCATCGGCATGCGGACGCTGGTCGATCGGCCAGGGCTCCGCGATCACCGCCTCGGCCGAATGAGTTTGATAGACGCTGGTCAGCACCGCGCCCGGCAGCACGGCCCCCGCCGCCGCCGCGCGATTGTCCGACGCTGCCGGATCGCCCGAACCGAGCCCGCAATCGCCAAGCGCGGCGGTGCCGAAGCCGTGCGGCATGCCGAGCGATGCGGCGCGGACCAGGTCACTCATCCAGCGTCAGCCGCATGATGTCGTCCTCGTCGCGGTGATTGCCGACCATGAAGGAATAGGTGCCGACGCGTTCGAAGCCGTAGCGTTCGTAGAAGCGCCGCGCGCGGTGGTTGTCGATGAATACCGAGAGGTGGATGTCGCGGGCGTGGCGGGCGCGTGCGGTTTCGATCACCCAGTCCATCATCCGCGCGGCGAGGCCGCTGCCCTGCCAGTCGCTCAGGATATAGAATTGGCGGAGTTCGATCGCCGGTTCGCGCACCGCAATCGGCAGCTTGGGCGGGGCAAGCTTGGCATAGCCCGCCGGTTGCCCCTCCACCTCGGCGATCACCACCGCATAGCCCGGATCGGCCAGCTCGGCCTCCCAGCCCGCGCGGGTGTGGCTCTCCAGGAACGCCGCCAGATCCTCGGGCGTGTAGAGATCCCCGAATGTCTCGGCGAAGCTCCGCCGTCCGATATCGGCGAGGGTATCGGCGTCGGCGAGCGTGGCGGGGCGCAGCAGCGGCGTCATGCGGGCCAGCCGGGCGCCGCCACCGCCAGGACCTTGAACAGCCCGCCCATCCGTTCGGGCGCGGCCAGCCGGTCGCGTGCTTCCATGATCTCCTCCCTGCGATCGGGGTTGGCCCGTATCAACGCCCCGGCACGGGCATCGATGCCCATTGCAGCGAGCCACTGACCCTGCGTCACCACCTCTGACGCGACCGCGCCCTCGGCGATCGCCGCCGCCGCCAGCGTGGCGAAATCGACATGCGCTGTCAGGTCGCGCTCGCCCGGTGCCTCGAACGGATTGGCATAGCCGTGCGCACGGACCGCCTGCAGCGTGTCGCCCAGCGCCGGGCCTTCATAGCCGTAATCGATGATGAGCGCCGCACCGCCGTCCGTCACCAGTTTCTTCGCCAGCGCACGCATCACGCCGACGCTGTCGGGCGATGTTTCGAGGATCGATCCGACGGGCGCATCGCGCAGATGCGGCGGCACCGCGCGATCATGCACCTCGCGCCCCGGAATCGGCAGGAACAGCGTATCCTGGCAAGCGACCCGCCGTTCGCGCCAGCCGGTCTGCGTCCTGACCAGCTGGACGATCGGCAAAGCGTCGAAGAATTCGTTGGCGACGACGATCAGCGGGCCAGCGGGCGGGCTGTCGACATCGTCATGCCACACCGCGCCCGGCACCCGCTCCGCCTGCATCCGCCGCAACACTGGACTGGTTTCGACCAGATGCGCGTCCGCCGTCCACCCGGCCCTTGCCATCACGCGCAGCGCATCGGCCGCAAGCGTCCCGCGGCCCGGCCCCAGCTCAACATAGCGGATATCGGGCCGGCCCGCGCGGTCCCACAAATCCGCCGCCCAAGCGCCGACCAGCTCGCCGAACATCTGGCTGATCTCGGGCGCGGTGGTGAAATCGCCCGCCGCGCCCAGCGGATCGCGCGTCGCGTAATAATGCGCATTGGCCGCGCCCATATAGTCCGCGATCGAGATAGGCCCCGCGACGGTGATCGCGCGGGCAATGCGTTCGGGCAGCGGACCTTCGGTATCAGGCGACGCTGGCATTGCCCGCGATCGGCTCCACGCGCTTGCGCCGGCCCTTGCTCGTCGCGATCAGATAGGCGCCGCCGACGATCATCGGCACGCACAGCCACTGGCCCATATGCAACCCCGTGTTGATCGCGAATTGGGTCAATTGCTCGTCTGGTTCGCGGAAGAATTCGATGAGGAAACGCGACCCGCCATAGCCCAGCAGGAACCAGCCGACGAGCTTGCCGGGCTGATAGCGCGCCTGCGTCCGCCAGAACAGGAAAGCGAGCACCAGGAACAGCACGATCCCCTCCAGCCCCGCTTCGTACAGCTGGCTGGGATGGCGCGCGAGCTCGCCGGCGCGCGGGAAGATGATGCCCCAGCTCTGATCGGTCGGCTTGCCCCACAATTCGCCGTTCACGAAATTGGCGAGACGGCCGAAGAAATTGCCGAACGGCACGCAGCAGGCGACATAATCGAACACCCGCAGCCATTCGAGCTTGTGCTTGCGCACGAACAGCGCGAGCGCGAACGTCACGCCCAATATGCCGCCATGATAGGACATCCCGCCCTCCCACAGCATCAGCAGCTTGAGCGGCGTCAGGAACATCTCGGGCGCGTAGAAGATGACATATCCGAGCCGCCCGCCGAGGATGATGCCCAAAGTCGCGTAGAACACCAGATCGTCGGCATGCCGCCGTGCCATCGGCGCGCCGGGCTGCGCCAGCAGCTTCAGCAGATACCACCAGCCGACGACGATCCCGGCGATGTACGCCAGCGAATACCATTTGAGCGTGAAGAAGCCGAGATCGAGCGCGACCGGGCCAAGCCCGAGCGTCTCGAAACGGAAGGCGGAGGATGCAGCGGCGGCGCTGGCGGCGATTGTCAGGATCAATGGGCTTTCCCAGGCAAGGTCGCGCCCTCATAAGGGGCCAAAGCGACAAGCGGAAGAGGAGAGACACAGACGATGCCGAGCGCACTCGATCAGGCACTGGAGGTAGGGCTGGCCCGCGTCACCGGCGAAGGTGGCCCGCTGCCGCTCAAGATGGTCGAAAGCCGCGGGCAGCAGATGCCGATGATCGCCGCAGCACCACCCGCGCTCAGCTATTATTTCGCGCATTTCTGCGCCCAGCACGGCGACGCCACCTTCCTGGTCGCGGGCGAGGAGCGGCTGAGCTTCGCGCAGGTCTTCACCGCGGCGCGGGCGGTTGCGGGCGGGCTGGTGGAGGGCCACGGGGTCCAACGCGGCGACCGCATCGGCATCGCCGCGCGCAATGCGCCGGCGTGGATCGTCAGTTACATGGGCGTGCTGATGGCGGGCGGGGTCGCCACGCTGCTCAACGGATGGTGGGAGCCCGATGAGCTGGCGCAGGCGATCGACGATGTCGGTTGCTCGCTGGTGATCGCCGATCTCACCCGCGCGAAGCGGCTGGAGCAGGCCGCGCACAAGGCGCAAGTGATCGCGCTCGACGTGTCGCTGCCGATCGATCTCGCCATCGAGCCATTGCTGGCCAAGGGCGGCGGCGCGGAGAGCGGACTGCCGATGCTCTCTGGCGACGACCTGGCCACCATCCTCTTCACCAGCGGATCGACCGGCCAGTCGAAGGGGGCGCTCAGCGACCATCGCGCGGTGGTGCAGGGGACGTTCAACTATCTGGTCCAGACGCTGATCATGCTCGGCATCGCGACCGAGCGCGGCGAGGCGCCGACCAGCCAGCCGACGACCTTGCTCAACGTGCCGCTGTTCCATGTCACCGCCGAGGTGCCGGTGTTCCTCCAGAGCTTCGCCATGGGCCGCAAGCTGGTGATCATGCCCAAATGGGACGCCGAGGACGCGATGCGGCTGATCGAGGCGGAGAAGGTCACCTATTTCGTCGGCGTGCCGCTGATGAGCTACGAAATCCTGACGCATCCGCGCCGCCACGAATATGACCTGTCCTCCTGCGCCGATTACGCCGCGGGCGGGGCGCCGCGCCCGGTGGAGCACGCCAAGCGGCTCAACGAGGAGATGGGCGGGGCCAAGCCGCTGATCGGCTATGGTCTGACCGAGACCAACGGCATCGGCTGCGGCAATCTGCGCGAGAATTACCTGGCCAAGCCCAATTCGACGGGCATGGGATCGAAGCCGCTGGTCGATCTCGCCATCCTCGACGATGCCGGGCAGCCGGTGCCGCAGGGCGAGCGCGGCGAGGTGTGCATCCGGTCGATCTGCAACTTCCGCGAATATTGGGGCAATCCGCAGGCGACGGCGGCCGCCTTCACCGCCGACGGCTATTTCCGCACCGGCGACATCGGATATCTCGACGAGGACGGTTACCTGTTCATCGTCGACCGCAAGAAGGACATCATCATCCGCGGCGGCGAGAATATCAGCTGCCAGGAGGTCGAGGCGGCGCTCTACGAAGACGCACGCGTGGCCGAAGCCGCGGTGTTCGGCCTGGCCGACGAGCGCTTCGGCGAAGTTCCCGGCGCGGTGGTGCATGCGGCGGACGGCGCGGCGCTGGATCAGGCGGCGCTGCAGGAATTTCTCTCCGGGCGGATCGCCGCGTTCAAGATCCCCGCACGCATCTGGATCGCCGAGGACCCGCTGCCCCGCCTCGGCACCGAGAAGATCGACAAGGTGACTTTGCGCAATCGCTACAGGTCGCTGGCCTGAATCCGAGCGCACGGTTACAGCGCCCGACATGGCCCGCGAACGCGACGAATGGACCGAGACCAGGGGGCTCAGCCGCCGCGGCCTGCTGATCGGCGGCGGTGCGGGGATCGGGCTGATCGTCGCATGGGCGCTGTGGCCGCGCGACTATCCGGACAATTTGCGCGCTGGGCCGCGCGAGCATGTCTTCGGGCCCTGGGTCAAGATCGGCGAGGACGGACATGTCGCGGTGATCGTGCCGCAGGCGGAGATGGGTCAGGGCGTCACCACCACGCTGCCGCAGATCCTGGCCGACGAACTTGGCGCCGACTGGCGGACCGTCGCGGTCGAGCCCGCGCCGTATAATCCGCTCTACGCCAACACGCGCGTACCGATGACGCTGTTCGAGGGCTCGCTTGGCCTGCCCGCCGACTGGGCGGACGATTTCGCCACGCGCGCCGGATTGATGATCACCGACGGCGTCGATGCCGCAGCGGCTTATGAAGCACCATTACGGCAAGCAGGGGCAGCAGCGCGCGCGATGCTGTGCATGGCCGCGGCGAAGCGCTGGGACATCGACTGGCAGGCGTGCGACACGCGCGACGGCCTGGTCCGCTGGGGCGAGGAGGCGCTGCGCTTCGGCGCGCTTGCCGCCGAAGCCGCCGCCGAAATACCGCCGGCTCCGCCGCCGTTGCGTGGATTTCGCCCCGAGGGACTGATCGGCCAGAGCGTGGCGCGCATCGACCTTCCCGCCAAGGTCGATGGATCGGCCAATTTCGCAGGCGATATCCGCCTTCCCAACATGGTCTATGCCGCGATCCGGCAGGGGCCGCTGGGCGACAGCCGGCTGACGCGGATCAATCGCGCGGCGGCGGACAGGATCATCGGTGTGCTGCACGTCGTCGAAAACCCGCGCTGGGTCGCGGCGATCGGCACCAACTGGTGGGCGGCGAACGAGGCGCTGGATGCGATGGCGCCGCGCTTCGAAACCGACGGCGGCCTGATCGACGACGCGCATATCGAAAGCTCGCTGCAACAGGTGCTGGCCGGCGACGGCGCGCGGATGTTCGAGCGCGGCGATCTGGCGACCGCGTTCACCGGCGCGCGCATCTTCACCTCCGATTATTATGCGGCGCCATCGCTTCACGCGGCGGCCGAGCCGATGACCGCGACCGCGCAATGGGTGGCCGGCCGCCTCGAACTCTGGCTGCCGACACAGGCTCCCGCGGCGGCGCGCCATGCCGTAGCGCAAGCGATCGGGGTCGGAGAGGCGCAGGTGACGGTCCATCCGATGCTGATCGGCGGGCAGGACGGATCGAAGCTCGATCTGGAGATCGCCCGCCAGGCTGCGGTGCTTGCGCGCCAGCTCGAGCGGCCGGTGCAGGTGGGCTGGAGCCGGGTCGAGGATCTGCTCCGCGTGCCGCCGCGCGCGCCCGCCGCCGCGCGGCTGTCCGCCCGGCTCGCCGCCAACGGGATGATCCAGGGCTGGCTGGCCAAGATCGCCGCGCCCGCCACCGGTCGCGCGCTGGCCGACAGACTTGTTCCCGGCCATCCCGAACTCGCCGCGCTGACCGGCTGGCGCAAGGGCGATCCCTATGCGGTCGCGGGCGCGACGCCGCCCTATGCCATCCCCAACATGGCGGTGGACCATCACCGCGCCGAACTGCGCCTGCCCGCCGGGCATATGCGCGGGGGCAGCCACTGCGCGAACGCCTTCTTCACCGAATGCTTCATCGACGAGCTGTCGCGCGAGGCGGGTGTCGAGCCGCTGTCGTTCCGCATCGCGATGCTGTCCGGCCAGGCCCGGCTCGCCCGCTGCCTCTCGACCGCCGCCGCGCTGGGCGGATGGGACGGGGGCTCTGCGGGCAGCGGGCAAGGCATCGCCTGCCACGCGATGCATGGCAGCCATATCGCGGTGATGGCGGAGGCGGCGATCGACCGCAGCCAGCGCGTGCGCGTCAGCCGCCTTGTCGCGGTGGTCGATTGCGGACGGCAGAACCACCCCGAGATCGCCCGCCAGCAGATCGAGGGCGGGCTGCTGTTCGGCGTTGCCCAGGCTACGGCCGCGGGCGCGCACTATACCGACAATATCGGTGAGACACGGGCGCTGCGCGATGTCGGCATCCCGGCGCTGGCCGATGCGCCGGAGATCGTCGTCCAGATCGTCCGATCCAACGCCGCCCCCGGCGCGATCGGCGATATTGGCGTGCCCGCGGTCGCCCCCGCCATCGCCAACGCACTGCGCGCGGCGAGCGGCACGCGCTATCGCAGCCTGCCGCTCAATTCCGCGTCGTGATGCCGCCCGGTCATCCCGCGATCCCGCCGCGCAAGGTGGGCGTGCTGATCATCAATCTCGGCACCCCCGATGCGCCCGATGCCAAGGCGGTGAAGCGCTATCTCGCCGAATTCCTCTCGGACAGGCGCGTGGTGGAAATCCCCGCACTGGCCTGGCAGCCGATCCTGCGCGGCATCATCCTCAACACCCGCCCGAAGAAATCGGCGCATGCCTATCAACAGGTCTGGCGGGAGGACGGATCACCGCTCGCCGCTATCACCCGCGCGCAAACGGCCGCGCTCAAGGACGTGTTTGGGCCGCCAAATGACCCTGGCGTGATCGTCGACTGGGCGATGCGCTATGGCAACCCATCCATCCCCGACCGGCTAGCGGCGCTCAAGGCGGCGGGCTGCGAACGTATCCTGCTCGCCCCGCTCTATCCGCAATATTGCGCCGCGACGACCGCCACCGCCAACGACAAGGCGTTCGAGACGCTGGCGAAAATGCGCTGGCAACCCGCCATCCGCACGCTGCCGCCCTATCATGACGACCCCGCCTATATCGCCGCACTGGCGGACAGCGTGCGAGCATCGCTGGCGGGTCTCGATTTCGAACCCCAGGCGATCGTCGCCAGCTTCCACGGCATGCCGCAGCGCACGCTCGAACTGGGCGATCCCTATCATTGCCATTGCCGGAAGACCGCGCGGTTGCTGGCCGAGGCGCTTAACCGCGATCTCGTCATCGCCTTCCAGTCGCGCTTCGGCCGCGCCAAATGGCTCGAACCCGCGACCGATGCGGTGCTGAAGGCGCTGCCGGGCAAGGGCATAACCAAAATCGCCATCGTCGCGCCCGGCTTTTCGGCCGATTGCCTGGAGACGCTGGAGGAGCTCGCCATTCGCGGCGCGGCGGATTTCCGCGCCGCCGGGGGAACCGATTTCGCTTATCTGCCTTGTCTCAACGAAAGCGCGGGCGGAATTCATATGCTCGCAACATTGCTCCGCAGGGAGCTTGCGGGGTGGTTGGCGAACGCATAGCCTTCCCGGCAAACCAAAAGAGAGGATGAAGGCTATGGCTCGTGTTGCGATCGTTACCGGCGGCACCCGTGGGATCGGCGAGGCGATCAGCCTTGCGCTGAAGGAGGCGGGGATGACCGTCGCCGCCAACTATGCCGGCAACGACGAACGCGCCAAGGCCTTCACCGATCGGACGGGCATCAAGGCCTACAAGTGGGACGTGGCCGATTATGACGCCTGCCAGGCCGGGTGCACGCAGGTGGCCGAGGAGCTGGGGCCGGTCGATGTGCTGGTCAACAATGCCGGCATCACCCGCGACGGCACGATCCTCAAGATGACCTACGCGATGTGGAAAGAGGTGATGGACACCAATCTGGGCGGCTGTTTCAACATGGCCAAGGCGGTGTTCCCCGGCATGCGCGAGAAGAAATGGGGCCGCATCGTCAATATCGGATCGATCAACGGCCAGGCCGGGCAGTATGGCCAGGTCAACTATGCCGCCGCCAAATCGGGCATCCACGGCTTCACCAAGGCGCTGGCGCAGGAAGGCGCGCGCGCCGGGGTGACGGTGAACGCGATCGCGCCGGGCTATATCGATACCGACATGGTCGCGGCGGTGCCGGCCGACGTGCTGGAGAAGATCGTCGCCAAGGTGCCCGTCGGACGGCTGGGCCAGGCGAGCGAGATCGCGCGGGGGGTGGCGTTCCTGTGTTCGGATGAGGCGGGTTTCGTCACCGGATCGACGCTGAGCATCAATGGCGGGCAGCATATGTACTGACGGGCGCAGGCGCGGCCACGCCCGCGCCGATGCGCAAGGCGCAGCGCCCGACACGGCCGGCGGGTCGGCCACGCCGAACCCGTCCGACGGCGGCTTTGCCGCCGGCGCCGCCCATGACTGGACCCCAACCGGAAAATAGCGCATAGGCCCGCCCAACCTGCGAGCGCGCCTTATCGCGCGCCGCCGAATTTTCCGGATACACACATGCCCTTCCAGACCCTTCCCCCGCCTGTGCAGCAGGCGCTCGCCACGCGCGGTTATGCCGAGCCCACCCCCGTCCAGGCGGCGGTGCTTCAGCCAGAGGCACGCGCCCGCGATCTGCTGGTTTCGGCGCAGACCGGATCGGGCAAGACCGTCGCCTTCGGCCTTGCCATGGCGGATACGCTGCTCGCCCCCGATGGCGGGCTGATCCCGGTCACTGCCCCCGTTTCCCTCATCATCGCCCCGACGCGCGAACTCGCCTTGCAGGTCAGCCGCGAGCTGATGTGGCTGTTCGGCGGCACCGGCGTGCGCGTCGCCACCTGCGTCGGCGGGATGGATGCATCGAAGGAGCGCCGCAATCTCAGCCACGGCGCGCATATCGTCGTCGGCACGCCCGGTCGCTTGCGCGATCACCTCGAACGCGGTGCGCTCGACCTCTCCGGCCTCAAGGTCGCGGTGCTCGACGAGGCCGACGAGATGCTCGACATGGGCTTCCGCGAAGACCTCGAACAGATCCTGGACGGCACGCCCGATACGCGGCGCACCTTCATGTTCTCCGCGACGATCCCCAAGCCGATCGCGATGCTCGCCAAGCGCTACCAGAAGGATGCGCTGCGCATCTCGACCGTGGGCGACGAGCGCGGCCACGGCGATATCAGCTACATCGCGGTGACCGTCGCGCCGGCCGATATCGAAAACGCGGTGGTCAACCTGCTGCGGCTGCATGATGCAGAGACGGCGATGCTGTTCTGCGCGACGCGCGAGAATGTCCGTCATCTCCACGCCAGCCTGACCGACCGCGGCTTCGCGGCGGTCGCGCTGTCGGGCGAGCATAGCCAGAACGAGCGTAATTCGGCGCTGCAAGCCCTGCGCGATCGCCGCGCACGGGTGTGCGTCGCGACCGACGTGGCGGCGCGCGGTATCGATCTGCCGACGCTGTCGCTCGTCGTGCATGTCGAGCTGCCGCGCGATGCCGAGACGCTGCAGCACCGTTCGGGCCGCACCGGCCGCGCGGGCAAGAAGGGCACCGCGGTGCTGATCGTCCCCTATCCGCGCCGCCGCCGTGTCGAATCGATGCTCAAGGGCGCGCGGATCAACGCCCAGTGGACCACCGCGCCGACCATCGACGACATCCGCGCCAAGGATCGCGAACGGCTGCTCGAAACCCTTCTCCAGCCGGTCGAGATCGAGGATGAGGACCGCGAACTGGCGGCCAAGCTGCTCGAACAGCGCACGCCCGAGGATATCGCCGCCGCGCTGGTCCGCGCCCACCGCGCCCAGCTGCCCCAGGCCGAGGAGCTGATCGACGCCTCCGCCCAGCCCGGCCGCCCCGAGCGGATCGACGGCCACCGCGCCGGGTTCGAGGATACCGTGTGGTTCCGTATGAACATCGGCCGCCGCCACAATGCCGATCCGCGCTGGGTGCTGCCGCTGCTGTGCCGCCGCGGGCATGTGACGCGCGGCGAGATCGGCGCGATCCGCATCGGCGGGAACGAGACCTATTTCCAGATTCCCCGCGCGATGGCCGGGCGTTTCCTGGCGGCGGTCAAGCGCACCGCCAATGTCGATGGCGACGATGAGAGCGGGATCGCCATCGAGCAATCGGCGACCGGTCCGCAGGAAGGCCCGGCGCGCGGACCCAACCCGCGCGCCAACCGGCCGACGCTGGCGCCCAAGCGTCACACTCCCCGCCCGACCCATGCGCCGCGCGGGCGGCGGTAGGGTCCTGGGCCACGGATGACCGTCCATATCCTTGTCGACGCAGACGCCTGCCCGGTGAAGGACGAGATCTACAAGGTCGCGTGGCGGCATGAGGTGCCGGTAACGCTGGTCAGCAACGCGGCTTTCCGGATACCGGATCATCCGCTGATCAACCGCGTTGTCGTCAGCGACGGATTCGACGCGGCGGACGACTGGATCGCCGAACGGGCCGCGCCGGGCGCGATCGTGGTCACCGCCGACATCCTGCTCGCCGACCGGGCGTTGAAGGCGGGCGCGGCGGTGCTCTCGCCCACCGGCAAGCCCTTCACCACCGGCTCGATCGGCGGCGCCATCGCCACGCGCGCGATCATGGCCGATCTGCGCGCCGGGGGCGAGCAGATCGGCGGGCCCGCGCCGTTTTCCAAGACCGATCGCTCACAATTCCTTCAGGCGTTGGACACGGCGCTGACAAAGGCCAAGCGCGGCTAAGCCCATGTCGCATTCGTCCTAGACACCACGGCGCGGCTCTGTCCGATTGCGATCGGCAGCAGGGGATTCGCCATGGCTACATCGATCGTCGACGGCACCGTCGCCGAAGCCACCGTCAAACGTGTGCGCGGTGGTTTCTCCGTTTTCAGCACGCTCCGCTTCGATCTGGACGACGGGACCGCGCGCACGGTCAAGAACGCGGTGGCCACACAGGCAGTCGCCGAGACATTGACGCCGGGAAATCGCGGGCGATTCTATCTGTTCACCGCGATGGATATCAAAGGGGTCCACGGTGCGCGGCTCGCCGACGGACGGTCGGTCTATGGCTTTCCGGCCAACAACGAGAAGCTGTTTCTGGTTATCGGCGTGATCAGCATCGTCCTGATCGCCGCGATGCTGATCATTGCAGGCAACCTGTCCCTTCTTCCGGTGCTGGCGCTAATCCTGGCGGTTATCGGCTACATCTTCATGTCGAAAGGCAAGCGCGAGGCGAAGGCCCAGTTCGACGGCGATGTCGGCGATGCCCAGCCGCCCCCGCCATTCGTCGGTGCCTGAACGGCGTGGCGACCGTCCATTATTACCGCGATCTCGGCACGCTCGCCGTCTGGGTGAAGGCGCTGCTCGCGGTCCAGCTGGTGCTGGCGCTGCTCGCGGCGCTCGCAGCGTGGAGCCATGGCCCGGGCTATAGCAAGGAGACCGGCAGCGACTTCTACGCGCTGATCGCGCTGCTGCAGGCGATCACCTATGTGGTCGGCGGCATCCTCGCGCTGCGCTGGATCTACCTTGCCTGCGCCAACAGCCACGCCTTTTGCGCGCAGGGGCTGGGAGTGAAGCCGGTGATGGCAGTGGTCTGGTATTTCGTGCCAATCGCCAGCCTGGTGATGCCGTTCAAGACGATGAGCGAGACCTGGAAGGTCGCCCGCTCGCATGGCGGCGACTGGGAGGCGGAGCGGACACCGCTGCTGCTGATCGGCTGGTGGGCGGCGTGGCTGATCGGAAATATCGTCGGCTTGGTGGCGCTTCGCCTGTCGTTTCAAGGCCTGGAAGGCGAGGCCGCCGGCGAGACGATCACCCCGATCTCCGATCTGATCTCCGCGCTGGCGATCGCCTTGTTCCTCGTCATCGTCGCGCGGATCACCGCGATGCAGCGCGAGACGGCGAAGGCAGGCGCGCTCGCACCGCTGATGCGTTAGCCGGCGGACTTTCCCCGGCGGGCCATGGCTGCCCGAAACATGCCCATTTCACTTTCGTTTCACGGCCGCAGACCCTATATGCTGGGCATGGCAATCGACGACACCACTCCCCCCGAAAACACGCCCAACCAGAACAGCTACGGCGCCGATTCCATCAAGGTGCTGAAGGGCCTCGACGCGGTGCGCAAGCGCCCCGGCATGTATATCGGCGACACCGACGATGGATCGGGCCTGCACCACATGGTGTTCGAGGTTTCGGACAACGCGATCGACGAGGCCCTGGCCGGGCATTGCGACCGGATTCTCATTACCCTCAACGCCGACGGATCGGTTTCGGTCGAGGATAATGGGCGTGGGATTCCGACCGGGATCCACAGCGAGGAAGGCGTGTCGGCGGCAGAGGTCATCATGACCCAGCTGCACGCCGGCGGGAAGTTCGAGAACACCAGCGACGACAACGCCTACAAGGTCTCGGGCGGCCTCCACGGCGTCGGCGTGTCGGTGGTCAATGCGCTCAGCCAGTGGCTCGATCTGACGATCTGGCGCGACGACGCGGAACATTACATGCGCTTCGCCTTCGGCGACGCGGTCGCGCCCCTGAAGGTCGTCGGCCCCGCGAACGGCAAGAAGGGCACGCGCGTCACCTTCCTCGCCAGCCCCGCGACCTTCAAGATCACCGACTATGATTTCGACAAGCTCGAGCACCGCTACCGCGAGCTCGCCTTCCTCAATTCGGGCGTGCGCCTGTTCCTGCGCGACGCGCGGCACGAGGAGGTGAAGGAAATCGAGCTGTTCTACGAAGGCGGGATCGCCGCGTTCGTCAAATATCTCGATCGCGCCAAGCAGCCGCTGATGCCCGATCCGGTGGCGATCTCTGGCACGCGCGACGATGTGACGATCGACGTCGCGCTGGAATGGAATGATTCCTACTATGAAAACGTCCTGTGCTTCACCAACAACATCCCCCAGCGCGACGGCGGCACGCACCTTGCCGCGTTCCGCGCCGCGCTGACACGCACCTTGAACAATTACGCCGAGAAATCGGGCGTGATGAAGAAGGAGAAGGTCACCCTGACCGGTGACGACATGCGCGAAG
>JAESGW010000779.1_pt1 | contig 14422 bp, 12 predicted proteins | sample 9269791 | NCBI WGS metagenome assembly JAESGW01 (sample SAMN16773120, study PRJNA677053) | algae metagenome | isolation source: Aphanocapsa lilacina HA4352-LM1 and co-occurring heterotrophs from near cave... | place: USA: Maniniholo cave, near Haena, Kauai, HI | collected 2009-07-28 | reverse complement strand
TCGCCGCGCTCAAGGACATTTACGATCCCGAAATCCCGGTGAACATCTACGACCTCGGCCTGATCTACAATGTCGAGGTGACCGACGGCGGCCATGCGGTGGTGACGATGACGCTGACCACGCCGCACTGCCCGGTCGCGGAATCGATGCCCGCCGAGGTCGAGCTGCGCGTCGGCGCGGTGCCCGGCGTCGGCGATGCCGAGGTCAATCTCGTCTGGGATCCGCCATGGGATCCGCAGAAGATGTCCGACGAGGCGCGCCTCGAACTGGGGATGCTGTGATGGCCGCCACCACGCTCCGTACCCGCCCCGCCGCGATCATCCTGACGCCGGCCGCAGAGGCGCGCGTCGCCGATCTGATGGCGAAGGCGCCGGCCGACGCGATCGGCGTCAAGCTCTCCACGCCGCGCCGGGGATGCTCGGGTCTCGCCTATTCGGTCGATTACGTCACCGCGGCGAACCCGATGGACGAGCGGATCGAGACGCCCGGCGGCAGCTTCTTCGTCGATGGCGCGTCGGTGCTCTACCTGATCGGATCGACGATGGACTGGGTCGAGGACGAATTCGCCGCGGGCTTCGTGTTCAACAATCCCAACGCCAAGGGCGCGTGCGGGTGCGGGGAGAGCTTCACCGTCTGACAGCTCAGTCGGACGGTCCGATCACCCGGCCATCGGCCGCGCTGACGCGGGTGAGTTCAACGCCGCCGCGATAAACGATCTGCAGGCCATGCTCGCTTTCCCAGTCGCAGCGGCAGATGAGCGCGACGTAGATGGCCGGATCGCCATCCTCATCGTCGCGGGAAATCTGGATGCTGCGCGGCTGGACATAGGCCCAGATGTCGGCCGGGTTGGTGATTGCCAGCATCGCCTCATCCTCGTCATAGATTTCGACCAAGTCGAGGAAGGCGTGACAGTTGGCCAGCACGCGTGGCGATGCGGCGTCGAGGTCGGCCTGGCCAAGGGCAAGGACATTCGCCGCCGCCGCGTCGATCGCCGCGGCGTGTTCCGGCCCAACATCGAAAAGTTCCACCGGAACCATCTCGCCGCCGAAATAGGCGAGCTTGACCGGGTCGGCCTCATACCATCCGCCGCCCGAATCGGCCTGGATCGCGCCCAGCGAGGTTGTCGTGAAGGGGACAAGATCGACCATCGGTCATTCCTTTGTGCGAAGGCGCATCGGATTCTGCCTGGCCCAATCCACCCCTCAGTCGTCAAGCCGCCATCGGCAGACAGCACCATGCCCGAGACATACCGCGACGCAAGAAGGAGGCTGGAGCGGCCTATTCCCCCTCCGTCCGCTCGATCCGCACCAACAGCGCGCCTTCGCTGACCTGCCCGCCGGCTTCGGCGTTCAGTTCGGCGACGATGCCGTCGAACGGCGCGGTCAGCGAGTGCTCCATCTTCATCGCCTCCAGCGTGACGAGCTTCTGCCCCTTGGCGACCGATGCGCCCGCCGCGACGTCGACCGCGATGATCCGGCCGGGCATGGGGGAGAGGATCGCGCCGTCCGCGGCTGCGCCGGCTGCAGAACCGGTGTCTGCGCGGAGGTTGAAGACATGGGTGACGCCCCTTTCGGTCACCAATATCTTGCCGTCATGGGTCATCGTGGTCGCAAGGCTGGATGTATTGTGGTGGTCCGCGGTCGATCCTTTCACGTTCCCGCCGATGCTGTGGAGGTTGATTGCATCCGCCTCCGATGCGTTGAGGCGGAAGCCGAATAGCCCTCCGAGCAGCTGTCCTTCATGGCTGAAAGGTCCCGGCCTCGAGTCGAGCCAGTCGAAGCGATAGCGGCGGGCGGCGGCATCGGCGGCTTCTTGCGACGGCACAGGCGACGGCAGAAGCGCGTCACCTTCGCGTGAGATCAAGCCGGTGTCGACATCGCCCGAACGAAATTGCGGGTGCGAAAGGCATTCGAACAGAAAGCCGGCATTCGTGCGCAACGGGGCGACATAGCTCCAATCGAGCGCATCCAGCATCGCATCGCATGCGTCGTCACGGTCCGCACCGTGCACGACAAGCTTCGCGATCATCGGATCGTAGAAGGCGGTGACGGCATCGCCTTCCTCGACCCCGGTCTCCACGCGAACGCGGCTCTCCAAATTCAGATGATCGATTCGGCCAGGACTCGGCAGGAAGCCCTTCGCAGGATCCTCCGCATAGAGCCGGGCCTCGATCGCCCAGCCGCCGATGAACAGCTCATCCTGCCGCCTGGGCAGTGGCTCTCCGCTCGCCACCCTCAGCTGCCATTCGACCAGATCGACGCCGGTAATCTCCTCAGTCACCGGGTGCTCGACCTGCAGCCGCGTGTTCATTTCCATGAACCAGATACGGTCCGCCCTCAGCCCTTCGCTGGCATCGGCGATGAACTCGATCGTGCCCGCGCCGACATAGTCGACCGCCTTCGCCGCCCGGACGGCGGCGGCGCAGATCGCCTCGCGGGTGGCTTCGTCCATGCCGGGGGCGGGGGCTTCCTCGATCACCTTCTGGTGGCGGCGCTGAAGGCTGCAATCGCGCTCGAACAGATGGACGACGTTGCCATGGGTGTCGCCGAACACCTGCACCTCGATATGGCGCGGGGAGAGGATGTATTTCTCGATCAGCACCTGGGTGTTGCCGAAGCTCGACGCGGCCTCGCGCTGGCAGCTCACAAGCGCGTCGGCGAAATCGGCGGCCGCCTCGACGCGGCGCATACCCTTGCCGCCACCGCCCGCGACCGCCTTGATCAGCACCGGATAGCCGATCGCGTCGGCCTCCGCCTGCAGCCGTTCGGGCGACTGGTCCTCGCCGAGATAGCCGGGCGTGACCGGCACGCCCGCGGCGATCATGCGCTGCTTGGCGGCGTCCTTCAGCCCCATCGCGCGGATGCTGTCTGGCGCGGGGCCGACCCAGATCAGCCCGGCGTCGATCACTGCTTGGGCGAAATCGGCGTTCTCGGAAAGGAAGCCGTAGCCCGGATGGATCGCCTCCGCGCCCGTCGCCTTGGCGGCGGCGATGATCTTCTCGCCGACCAGATAGCTTTCGCGCGCCGGAGACGGCCCGATATGCACCGCCTCGTCGGCCTGGCGTACATGCAGCGCCCTGGCGTCGGCATCCGAATAGACCGCGACCGTGCGCACGCCCATCGCCCGCGCGGTGCGGATGATGCGGCAGGCGATCTCGCCGCGATTGGCGATGAGCAGCGAGCCGATCATTCGGGCAGATCCTCTTCCTTCCACTGGTACCAGTCGGGCTCGGTCTGGCCATTGTCCAGATAGGTTGCGAGGACCGCTTCCGTCTCCTCGAGCGTGAACGGCGCAGTGTTCGCCGGATCGCTGCGGACGGCGATATAGAAAGGCCCCGGCGGACCGGTGCGGAGGTGAAGCGAATAACCCTTGCCGGCTCGCTCCGCCACGATCGAGCAGCGATCACAGGTCTCGATCATGATGCCCTCGCATCCCGGCGCGCGTGCGCACGGCCGCAAGGCACGCGTCAGCGCGACGCGGTCGCGCACGACCACCGTTGGCGATTCACCGACCGTCAGTTTCGGCGAAAGGTCTTGGGCTACGAGGGCCGGAGCGTCCCAGGCGACCATCGACACCGTCAGCATGCGCATCACGAAGATCACCGGCCGGGGCACCCCGTCTTGCGCTGGGTCCAGGTCACGTTGAGCACTTTCCACACGCCTGCCTTGCGGACCAGGTCGAAATGGTTGGTGCCGCAGTGCGAGAATTTGCCGTCGAGGGTGAATTCATAGGGCGTCCACACCATCGCGATGTCGCCATCGACATGGACGTGCGGATCGATGTTGCGCTCGACGGGCACGCCCTGGATGGCGGCGAGGCGCTTGGCGAAACCCGCCCAATCGATGTGCGAGATGCGGTGCTCGCCCTCGGGCGTCACGCTGGTGCCGGTCGCCTTCCCCTCCGGATCGGTGATCGCGATGATGCCCGCCTCGTCCTTCGCGGTGAGCGCGGCGAACATCGTGTCGATGGTCTTGAGCACCGCGGCACTATCGGCCGCAGAGGCATGTTCCTGCGCGGAGGCGGGGGCGGCGATCAGCAACAGCGGGGCAAGCATCAGGCGTTTCATGCACTCTTCTCCTATGCAGCCGGTCAGCCCTCGCAACCGGTGGTGCGGACCGACCATGTTATGTTCTGGACCTTCCACCGGCCGCCATCGCGCACCAGGTCGAGATGCTGGTAGCCGCAATGCCGGACCGTGCCGTCGATCGCGAAGGTGTAGCGCCCCCAGACCAGCGCCATGCCGCCGTCGATCTCGACCGCGGGATTGATCATCCGCTCCTCGTATCGCTCGGGGCCTGGAGTGGCGTCGGCATAGGACGTCAGCTTGACGCTGCGGACCGTGCGCGTGCCGTCGGGCTTCTCCATCAGGACGGTAGCGGTGCCATCGGGGCGCAATTGCGCGAGACCGGCCGCCTGATCGCGCGCGGAGACTGCCGCGTGCAGGGCGCTGACCGTCGCCAGCACCTCCGCCTCTTCGGCGCCGGGCGGCGGCAGCGCATTGGCCGGCGGAAGTTTCTCGACCTGTGTGGCGGCGAGGAGGAGGGCGATGATCATTCAGCTGTCCTTACATCCGGAACACACCGAACGCCGGACGTTCCGGGATCGGCGCGTTGAGCGTGGCGGCGAAGGCCAGGCCCAGCACGTCGCGGGTCTGGGCGGGGTCGATGATACCGTCGTCCCATAACCGCGCGGTCGCGTGCCAGGGGTTGCCCTGCGCTTCGTAATCGTCGCGGATCGGTTGCTTGAAGGCTTCGGCTTGTTCGGGGGTCCAGCTGTCGGCGTCGCGGTGGACCGTCGCCAGCACCGATGCAGCCTGTTCGCCGCCCATCACGCTGATCCGGCTGTTGGGCCAGCTGAACAGGAAGCGCGGGGAATAGGCGCGGCCGCACATGCCGTAATTGCCCGCGCCGAAACTGCCGCCGATGAGGATAGTCACCTTGGGTACAGTTGCCGTCGCGACCGCGGTGACGAGCTTTGCGCCATGCTTTGCAATGCCTTCGGCCTCATACTTGCCGCCGACCATGAAGCCCGAGATATTCTGGAGAAACAGCAGCGGGATACGACGCTGGCAGGCGAGCTCGATGAAGTGCGCGCCCTTCTGTGCGCTTTCGGAGAACAGGATGCCGTTATTGGCGATGATGCCGACGGGCATGCCCCAGATATGCGCAAAGCCGCAAACGAGGCTCGATCCGTAGAGCGCCTTGAACTCGTGGAACTCGCTGCCATCGACCAGACGGGCGATCACCTCATGCACATCATAGGGCGCGCGGACGTCCTGCGGGATGATGCCGTAGAGGTCCTCGGCATCGAACTTCGGCGGGCGCGGGTCCTTGAGCGCGACATCGGGCACGCTGTTGGCGGGGAGGTGGCTGACGATGTCGCGGACGATGGTGAGGGCATGCTCGTCATTCTCGGCGAGGTGATCGACCACGCCCGACTTCCTTGCGTGGAGATCGCCGCCGCCGAGATCCTCGGCCGAAATCTCCTCGCCCGTGGCGGCCTTCACCAGCGGTGGGCCGGCGAGGAAGATCGTCCCCTGATTGCGCACGATCACGCTCTCGTCCGACATCGCCGGCACATAGGCGCCGCCCGCGGTGCAGCTGCCCATCACGCAGGCGATCTGCGGGATGCCCAGCGCCGACATATTGGCCTGGTTGAAGAAGATGCGGCCGAAGTGATCGCGGTCGGGAAATACCTCGGCCTGGTGCGGCAGGTTCGCGCCGCCTGAATCGACCAGATAGATGCACGGCAGTCGGTTGGCCTCGGCGATCTCCTGCGCGCGGAGATGCTTCTTGACCGTCATCGGATAATAGGTGCCGCCCTTCACCGTGGCGTCGTTGCAGACGATCATCACCTGGCGGCCCGAGACGCGGCCGATGCCGGCGATCATCCCCGCGCCGGGCACCTCGCCCTTGTAGAGATCGTTGGCGGCGAGCTGGCCGATCTCCAGGAACGGGCTGCCGGGATCGAGCAGCCGCTCCACCCGTTCGCGCGGCAGCAGCTTGCCGCGGCTGGTGTGGCGCTCGCGCGATTTCTCGTTGCCGCCCAGTGCCGCCGTAGCCACATCGGCACGCAATTGCTCGGCGAGCGCGCGGTTGTGCGCGGCATTGGCGCGGAAGGTGTCGCTGTCGGCGGACAATCTGGTGTCGAGTACGGGAGCGCTCATGGCGGCTTGGGTAGCGGCAGCCGAGGGCAAAGGGAAGGCGGGGTGGCGGTGGCGCCAACGCAGGTGTAACAGGCCCGTCATACACCCATTTTCGGAGTCTGTGCCCGATGACGCGTTTCGCCCCCATCCTCCTCGTCCTGCTCGCCACCACCGCCGCCTGCACCTCCGGCGCGGACAACAACCAGCAGGCCGCAGCACCCGCCGCCGGCACCGCGCTCGGCATCGACAAGGCGGCGATGGACACCGCCGCCCGCCCGGGCGACGATTTCTACGCCTATGCCAATGGCGGCTGGCAGAAGGCGACCGAGATCCCGGCGGATCGATCCAACATCGGTTCGTTCTTCGAGGCGTTCGAGACCACCGAGAAGCGCAAGACCGAGCTGATCGACGCGATCGTCAAGTCGAACCCCGCGGCGGGCAGCGATCAGGCGCGCATCGCCAGCTTCTACAACGCCTATATGAACACGCAGGCGATCGACGCAGCGGGGATGCGGCCGGTCGAGGCCGATCTCGCCCGCTTCGCCGCGATCACCAATACCGCGCAGCTGTCGCAGGTGCTGGGCAGCCAGATCCAGGCCGATGTCGATCCGCTCAACGCGACCAATTTCCAGACCGAGAATCTGTTCGGCATCTTCGTCAGCCAAGGCCTGGCGACGCCGGGCGAGGTGCTGCCCTATATCCTGCAGGGCGGCCTCGGCCTGCCCGAGCGCGAATATTATCTATCGAACGACGCCAAGATGGCGACGATCCGCGGCCAGTACCGGACCTATATCGCCAGGCTGCTGACCGAGGCGGGCATCGCCGATGCAGAGGCGAAGGCGCAGCGCGTGTTCGATCTGGAGATGAAGATTGCGCGCGCGCACGCGACCCGCGAGCAGAGCGAGGATTTCACCAAATCCGCCGCCGTCTGGACCCGCGACGAGCTGATGAAGAAGGCACCGGGGATCGACTGGAGCGCATTCCTACAGGCGGCGCAGCTGGGCAATCAGCAGCGGTTCGGCGCCTATCATGCGAACGCGATCACCGGTCTCTCCGCGCTGGTCGCGTCGCAGCCGATCGAGGCGTGGAAGGACTGGCTGACCTTCCACCAGATCAATTCCCATGCCGATGTGCTGCCGTCGAAGATCGACCAGGCGCGGTTCGCCTTCTACGGCACGACGCTGGCGGGCACGCCGCAGCAACAGCCGCGGCAGAAGCGCGCGCTGGCGGCGGTCGATACCTATCTGGGCGATGCGGTCGGCCGCGCCTATGTCGAGAAATATTTCCCGGCATCGGCCAAGGCCGAGGTCCAGTCGATGGTCGGCAACATCAAGGCCGCCTTCGCCAAGCGCGTGCAGGCGCTCGACTGGATGGCGCCCGCGACCAAGCAGGAAGCGATCAGGAAGGTGGAAACCATCGCGGTCGGCGTCGGCTATCCCGAAAGCTGGCGCGACTATGGCCGCTACACCGTCGCCGGCGACAACGCCTATGCCGATGTGGTGGCGGGCGAGCGGGCCGAGTACGCGTACCAGCTCGCCAAGATCGGCAAGCCGCAGGACAAGAACGAATGGTGGATGATCCCGCAGACGATCAACGCGGTCAACCTGCCGGTGCAGAACGCGCTCAACTTCCCCGCCGCGATCCTGCAGCCGCCCTTCTTCGATCCCGCCGCCGATCCGGCCTATAATTACGGCGCGATCGGAGCGGTGATCGGCCATGAGATCAGCCACAGCTTCGACAATAACGGCGCGGCGTTCGATTCGACCGGGGCGCTCAGGAACTGGTGGACGCCGAACGACCTCGCCCGCTTCAACGCGCAGGGGAAGGCGCTGGCCGACCAGTATGATACCTACAAGCCATTCTCCGATCTGGCCGTGAACGGGAAACTGACGCTCGGCGAGAACATCGCCGATGTCGCCGGGCTGCAGGCGGCGTACGACGCCTATCGCGCCTCGCTGGGCGGCAAGGAGGCGCCGGTGATCGACGGATTCACCGGCGACCAGCGCTTCTTCATCGCCTTTGCGCAGACCTGGGCGACCAAGATGCGCGACGAAACGCTGCGCGCGCGGATCGCCACCGACGGCCACGCGCCCGGCAACTACCGCGCGCTCACCGTGCGCAACATCGATGCGTGGTACGCCGCGTTCGACGTGAAGCCCGGCGACAAGCTGTACCTCGCGCCGGAGCAGCGGGTGAAGGTGTGGTAGTCTAGTTCCACCCTACGCAAAGCGTGGGGAGGGGGACCATGCGCAGCATGGTGGAGGGGCCGACGCAGTCGGCGCTGCGCGCCGCCCCTCCACCGCACTACGTGCGGTCCCCCTCCCCATCTTTGATGGGGAGGATTTAGGACACCGCGCCGATCAGTTCGCGGCCGATCAGCATGCGGCGGACTTCGTTGGTGCCCGCGCCGATATCGAGCAGCTTGGCATCGCGCATATAGCGTTCGACCGGCCAGTCCTTGGTGTAACCGGCGCCGCCCAGCGCCTGAATCGCTTCCAGGCTGACCTTCACCGCGTTCTCGGATGCCAGCAGGATCGCGCCCGCTGCGTCGAAGCGCGTGGTCTTGCCCGCGTCGCACGCCTTCGCCACCGCATAGACGTACGCCCGCGCCGAATTGAGCGCGACATACATGTCGGCGACCTTGGCCTGGATCAGCTGGAAGCTGCCGATCGCCTTGCCGAACTGCTTGCGCTCACGGACATAGGGCACGACCGTGTCGAGGCAGGCCTGCATGATGCCCAGCTGGATGCCCGACAGCACGACGCGCTCGTAATCGAGCCCCGACATCAGCACGCCGACGCCGCCGTTGGCCGGCCCCATGACGTTCTCTTCGGGAACCTCGCAATCGTCGAACACCAGTTCGGCGGTGGGCGAACCACGCATGCCCATCTTGTCGATCTTCTGGCCGATCGAGAAGCCGGGCATGTCCTTTTCGATCAGGAAGGCGGTGATGCCGCGGCTGCCCTCGCCGGTCTTGGCATAGACCACCAAAGTGTCCGCATAGGCGGCGTTGGTGATCCAGAACTTGGTGCCGTTGAGGACATAGCCGCCCTGCACGGCATCGGCCTTCAGCTTCATGCCGACGACATCCGATCCCGCACCGGCCTCAGACATGGCGAGGCTCCCGACATGCTCGCCGGAGATCAGCTTGGGCAGGTATTTGGCCTTCTGATCGGCGTTGCCCCAGCGGCGGACCTGGTTGACGCACAGGTTCGAATGCGCGCCGTAGCTCAAGCCGACTGACGCCGACGCGCGGCTGACCTCCTCGACCGCGATGACATGTTCGAGATAGCCGAGGCCCAGCCCGCCATCCTCCTCCGGCACGGTGATGCCGTGCAGTCCGAGCGCGCCCATCTCCGGCCACAGGTCCTGCGGAAACCAGTCCTCCGCATCCACCTTCGCCGCCAGCGGCGCGATCCGGTCCGCGGCGAAGCGCGCCGTCGTCTCGCGGATCATGTCGGCATTCTCGCCCAGCGCGAAATCGAGGCCTAGCGCCTCCATAGATTCTCTCCGTGCAATATCGTTGTCACCGCCCTAGCCGAAGCGGTGGCACAGGGCCAAGCGGGAGAAATGGCGATGGCGGGCTGGCATATCGGGATTATCGGCGGATCGGGGCTGTACGACATCCCCGGCATCACCGAGCCCGAAACCTATCTGGTCGATGGGCCGTTCGGCGCGCCGTCCGATACGATCTTCAGCGGGCGGATTGGCGACGTGCGCGTCAGCTTCCTCGCGCGCCACGGGCGCGGCCACCGGATACCGCCAGGCGAGATCAACTTCCGCGCCAATGTCGACGCACTGAAGCGGCTGGGCTGCACCGATCTGCTGTCGGTATCCTCGGTCGGATCGCTGGCGGAGGAGCGCCCGCCGGGCAGCTTCACCATCGTCGACCAGTTCGTCGATCGCACGCGCGCGCGGGTGGAGAGCTTCTTCGGCAGCGGGCTGGTGGCGCATGTCTCGATGGCCGATCCGGTCTGCCCGCGGCTGTCGGCGATGGCGATGGCCGCGGCGGCGCAAGCGGGCGCCGCGGTGCATCCGCACGGCACCTATCTGGCGATGGAGGGTCCGCAATTCTCCTCGCGCGCCGAAAGCCGCCTCTATCGCAGCTGGGGCTGCGACGTGATCGGCATGACCGCGATGCCCGAGGCCCGTTTGGCGCGCGAGGCCGAGCTGCCCTATGCGCTGGTCGGCATGGTGACGGACTATGACTGCTGGCGTGAGGGCGAGGCGGTGGATGTCGCCGAGGTGATCGCGCAGCTGGGCAAGAATGCCGCCAAGGCGCGGGCGATGGTCGGGCATCTGATCGCCGGGCTGCCGCAGGAGCGCGAACCCTCGCCGATCGACACCAATCTCGATCACGCGATCATCACCGCACCCGCCGTGCGTGATGAGGCGCTGATGGCGAAGCTCGACGCGGTGGCCGGGCGGGTGTTGGGGTTGCAGTAAGCGGCCGCTCGCTCCTAAACCGCTCCCACAAAAGGGGAGCCACCGCATGTCCAGCCTGTTCCGCCGCAAGGCGATCGTCACCGAACCGCGCGAGGGCGAGCATGTGCTGGCGCGCACGTTGAGCTGGCCGCATCTGGTGGCGCTGGGCGTCGGCGCGATCGTCGGCACCGGCATCCTGACGCTGATCGGCGTGGGGGCGGACAAGGCCGGGCCGGCGGTGGTGCTGTCCTTTGCCATCGCCGGGCTGATCTGCGCCTGCGCGGCGCTCGCCTATGCCGAGATGGCGACGATGATCCCCGCCTCGGGCAGCGCCTACACCTACAGCTATGTCGTGATCGGCGAGCTGATCGCGTGGATCGTCGGGTGGAGCCTGATCCTGGAATACACGCTGGTGGTGTCAGCGGTCGCGGTCGGCTGGTCGGGCTATGCCGCGCCGCTGCTGGAGGCGTGGCTGGGCGTGCCGATGGCGCTGATGCAGGGGCCGGAACTGGGCGGCATCGTCAACTTGCCCGCCATCGCCATCATCGCGGTGGTTGCGGGCATGCTGATGGTCGGCACGCGCGAGAGTGCTACGGTCAACGCGGTGCTGGTGCTGGTCAAGATCGTCGCGCTGGTGGTGTTCGTCGCGGTGGCACTGCCCTATTTCAACGCGGCCAATTTCGAGCCGTTCAGCCCGTTCGGCTTCGCCAAGCATATGGGCGCGGACGGCGTCGAGCGCGGGGTGATGGCGGCGGCGGCGATTATCTTCTTCGCCTTCTACGGCTTCGATGCGATCGCGACCGCGGCGGAGGAAGCCAAGAACCCCGATCGCGATTTGAAGATCGGCATCGTCGGATCGATGGTCGCCTGCGTCGTGATCTACATGGCGGTGGCGGCCGCGGCGGTCGGCGCGGTGGCATACACCCAATTCGCCAACTCGCCCGAGCCGCTGGCGCTGATCCTCCGCCAGCTCGGCCAGCCGGGGGCGGCGACCTATCTCGCCGCATCGGCGGTGATCGCGCTGCCGACGGTGATCCTCGCCTTCTTCTACGGCCAAAGCCGCATCTTCTTCACCATGGCGCGCGACGGGATGCTGCCCGCTGGCTTGGCCAAGGTTTCGTCACGCGGCACGCCGGTCAGGATCACGCTGTTCACCGCGGCACTCGTCGCGGTGCTGGCGGGGATCGTGCCGCTGGGCGAGCTCGCCGCGCTGGCCAATGCCGGGACGCTCGCCGCGTTCACCGCGGTATCGGCCTGCATGCTGATCATGCGCCGCCGCGCGCCCGATGCGCCGCGCACCTTCCGCACGCCGCTGCCCTCGGTGGTCGGCGGCATCGCGATCGTCGGCTGCGCCTATCTGTTCCTCAGCCTGCCGGTGAAGACGCAGGCCTGGTTCCTGATCTGGAATGCGGCCGGGCTCGCGGTCTATTTCCTCTACGCACGGCGGCGTGCGCTGGCGGCTAGCTAAGCGGCCAGGAGCGGCCGTCGACCCGGCGAACCTCGAGCCCGTCGAGCGCTTCGGGTTCGATCAGGTTGGCGTTGATGCCCATGCGGTCGCCCGGCGCATCGCCGATCAGCCGCCAATGCGTCGGGCAGCCGCATTTGGCGCATCGGAAGTTCGCCAGCGCGGGCTCGTCCATGTCCTCACGGACATAGCGGGCGAGCCCGTCCGCCGGCGCTTCGACGACGACCTGGGCGGGTGCGGCATAGACCCAGCGCGTGCCGAGCTTGGTGCACAGCGTGCAATTGCAGATGGTCAGATGGTCCGGTGCCGACGCGACGGATATCCGGATCGATCCGCAATGGCACGTTGCGTCCACTAGATGCCTCCTACGCCGCCAGCTTCCTCAGCACATATTGCAGGATGCCGCCGTTGAGGAAATATTCCAGCTCGTTGACGGTGTCGATGCGGCATTTGGTCTGGAAGGTCTCGACCGTGCCGTCGGCGCGGGTGAGGGTGACCTCGACATCCTGGCGCGGGCGGATTTCGGCAACCTTCATGATGGTGAAGGTCTCGCTGCCGTCCAGCTTCAGCGTCTCGCGAGTCACGCCGTCGGCGAACTGCAACGGCAGCACGCCCATGCCGACCAGGTTCGATCGGTGGATGCGCTCAAAGCTTTCGGTAATCACCGCGCGCACACCGAGCAGATTGGTGCCCTTCGCCGCCCAGTCGCGCGACGATCCCGTGCCATATTCCTTGCCGGCGATGACGATCAGCGGGGTGCCGTCGGCCTTGTGGCGCATCGCGGCGTCGTAGATCGGCATCGTCTCGCCCTTGTAGCTGGTCATGCCGCCCTCGACGCCGGGAACCATCTCGTTCTTGATGCGGATATTGGCGAAGGTGCCGCGCATCATCACGTCATGGTTGCCGCGCCGCGCGCCGTAGCTGTTGAAATCGGCGCGGCTGACCTGATGCTCCTGCAGGAACACGCCGGCCGGGCTGTCCGCCTTGATGCTGCCGGCGGGGCTGATGTGGTCGGTCGTGATGCTGTCGCCCAGGATGGCGAGCGGCTTCGCCTCGATGATGTCGCGCACCGGCGCGGGGGTCATCGTCATCCCGTCGAAATAGGGCGGGTTGGCGACGTAAGTGGACCCGGCGCGCCAGCTGTAGGTGTCCGATCCGGCGACATCGATCGCGCGCCACTTGTCGTCGCCGTTATAGACGTCGGCGTAGCGCGCGCGGAACATCGTGCTGTCGATATTGGCGTCCATCAGCGCGCGGACCTCGTCGTTCGAGGGCCAGATGTCCTTGAGATAGACATCCGCGCCTTCGGTCGATAGGCCGATCGGCGTCTCGATCATGTCCTCGGTCACGGTGCCCTTCAGCGCATAGGCGACGACCAGCGGCGGCGAGGCGAGGAAGTTGGCGCGTACGTCGGCCGACACGCGGCCCTCGAAATTGCGGTTGCCCGACAGTACCGAGGCGGCGACGATGTCGTTGCCGTTGATCGCGTTGGAGATCGGCTCGGCCAGCGGCCCCGAATTGCCGATGCAGGTGGTACAGCCATAGCCGACCAGATTGAAGCCGATCGCGTTCAAATCCGCGGTCAGCCCGGCCTTGTCGAGATAGTCGGTGACTACCTGCGATCCGGGGGCGAGGCTGGTCTTGACCCAGGGCTTGGGCTTCAACCCGAACGCCACCGCCTTGCGCGCGACGAGGCCGGCGGCGATCAGCACGCTGGGGTTGCTGGTGTTGGTGCAACTGGTGATCGCGGCGATCACCACGTCGCCATCGCCGATATCGTGATCGCGGCCGGCGACGGCCACGCGCGCCGGGCCTTCCTTCTTGTAGAGCTTGGTCAGGTCGCCGTTGAACACCTCGTCGACCTTGCTGAGCGAGACTTTGTCCTGCGGCCGCTTGGGCCCTGCGAGGCTCGGCTGGACCGAATCCATGTCGAGCTCCAGCGTGTCGGTGAACACCGGCTCCACGCTCGGATCGGCCCACAGGCCCTGCGCCTTGCAATAGGCCTCGACCAGCGCGACGGTCGCGTCATCGCGGCCGGTCAGGCGCATATAGTCGAGCGTCTTGTCGTCGACCGGGAAGAAGCCACAGGTCGCGCCATATTCGGGGGCCATGTTGGCGATGGTCGCGCGGTCGGCCAGCGAAAGCGCCGCCATGCCGGGGCCGTAGAACTCGACGAACCGCCCGACGACGCCCTTGGCGCGGAGCATCTGCGTCACGGTCAGCACCAGATCGGTCGCGGTGATGCCTTCGGCAAGGTTGCCGGTCAGCTTGAAACCGACGACCTCGGGGATCAGCATGCTGACAGGCTGGCCGAGCATCGCCGCCTCCGCCTCGATCCCGCCGACGCCCCAGCCGAGCACGCCGAGGCCGTTGATCATCGTCGTGTG
>JAESGW010000778.1_pt1 | contig 14439 bp, 14 predicted proteins | sample 9269791 | NCBI WGS metagenome assembly JAESGW01 (sample SAMN16773120, study PRJNA677053) | algae metagenome | isolation source: Aphanocapsa lilacina HA4352-LM1 and co-occurring heterotrophs from near cave... | place: USA: Maniniholo cave, near Haena, Kauai, HI | collected 2009-07-28 | reverse complement strand
AGGCTCGCACTATCGACGCCATCCACGAACGCATTGCGGAGCTTGTCGCCGGCATCTCGCAAAACGAATGCAATGCCTACCTCAGAAACGCAGGCTACGCTTCCAGCTAAACCTGAAAGGCTCTAGTCCATTCGGTGGACCAAGCCGTAGAATAGAGCTGCGCCGCTACCGGTAACGGAGACGGCGCAGTTTCGCGTTGAGTATGCGTCGCAGCATTTTAGCAATTTCTTGCGGCGAGTTCTTTCCCATAAATGGCGGTCGGTCTCAGACAGATCGGCTGCAAACTGGTTCGTGGCGAACCGGCCGGCTCAGTGCGCCGGGCCAAAGGGCGGCTTTCGGTTGTAGAGCGTTTATCCCTTTTCGATGGCCCCACTTCCGTTGATGGCTGGTGAGCGACTTTCGCTGTCTCTGCGGTCCGTAGCACGGCGTGCACCGAATGCTGCAGCTGCTCAGGACGGCTTCGGGTCTTGGGTGCGTGTAAACGCGACTGGGGGTCCGTCTCGCGCGAAGATCGAAGCAGAGTAGCCGAGATCGGATGTTTCGAGCCGATTTTGTGTCGGATGGCGTCTGCGGGCGCTTTCGGGGCGACGGGACCGATCTGGCGAGCGCGCGCAGCTGCACCCGACGCTCGCTCGCTGCTCACCCCCCAGAAACTAAGGAACGGCACCGGCAGATCGCGCGAAGCTGACTGTTACTTGGAGTGCCTGTCCAGGTGCGGAATGGACCTCCAACTTCGCTCCTACGTTCGGCCTGAGCGATTTCACGATGAGTGAGCTCAGTTTGTTCGGCTGCGGCCACTCCGAACCGGCCGGTAGACCGACACCATCGTCGGCAATGGTCACTGTGCTGCCGTTGCCATCATAAAGGCATGCAGCGTATGGTCCGCCATCGCGACTATTGAAACCATGCTTCAGAGCATTCGTGAGAAGCTCGTTCACGACCAAGCCGGTGGGCATGGCCACGTTGATCGAGACCGGCCACCTATCTACTTTCCGGTCCAACCTGATCCCAGGTGCTTCGAGGCGTGGTTAGGGTTCTACAGAGTGACATATTATCTCGGCGATGCGTTCTTCACCGCTGCTTCGTCGGTTAGCGATTGCTGCACGCGGTCTGCCAAACACGCTGCTTGCGGTCAGACACCGTCGAGGCCGGCAAGAAACGCCTCGGCGCTGCCGAGACTGTTGTTTCGGCGCTCGTCCGTGAGCTTATCCCATGTGCGATACATTTGGGCCATCCGCGGATTGTCGGCGAGCTTATCTCGATGGCGCGCTAGGAAGCTCCAATAGAGCGGATTGAACGGGCACGCGTCGGGCCCATGCGGCTTACCGACGTCGTATCGGCAGCCCTTGCAATGGTTCGACATGCGGTTGATGTAGGCGCCTGACGCGACATACGGCTTAGATGCCAACAGACCGCCGTCGCCGAACTGGCTCATGCCGAGCGTGTTGGGCAGTTCGACCCACTCGAATGCGTCGGCATAGACAGTCAGATACCACTCGTGCAGCGCCTGCGGCGAGACACCGGCCAGCAGTGCGAAGTTGCCTGTCACCATCAGCCGCTGAATGTGATGGGCATAGGCTTCGCGCCAGGTCTGGCCGATGGCCGAGCGCAGGCAGGCCATGTCGGTCTCGCCCGTCCAATAGAAATCCGGGACCGTGCGGCCGTGCTCGAAGAAATTCTGATCCACGTATCCCGGCATCTTCAGCCAGTAGATGCCCCGCACGTACTCCCGCCAGCCGATGATCTGGCGGATGTAGCCTTCCGCCGCATTTAGCGGAACGCGGCCAGCGCGATACGCCGCCTCGACCTGTCGGCATACCTCGAGCGGATCGAGCAGGCCGATGTTCATGTAGATCGAAAGCACTGAGTGATAGAGGAACGGCGCGTCCTCGAGCATGGCGTCCTGAAAGTCGCCAAACTGCGCGAGCGCGGTTGTGACGAAATGATCAAGCGCATTCTCTGCATCCGCGCGCGTCACGCCGAACCAAAAGGGTTCGAGATCGCCAAAATGATTGTGGAAGCGCGACTGAACCAGCTGCAGAACATCGCGTGTGATCGTGTCCGGGGCAAACTGCTTCGGACGCGGCATCAGCAGATCCGGCTTGGCAGCTCTGCGATTGTCGTGGTCGAAGTTCCACTGGCCGCTCACTGGTTGTGCGCCGTCCATCAGCAGCCCGGTCTTGCGGCGCATCTCGCGATAGAAGTACTCCATGCGCAATTGCTTGCGACCGTGCGTCCAGGCGCCAAACTCGGCTGTCGAGCAAATGAACCTGTCGTCGTCGAGGATGTCGACGGGTACGGCGAAGCACGCTTGCCAGCCGCGCACGTCTGCGAGCACCCGCCATTCTCCAGGCGACGTCACCACGATGCGGGTTGGATCGCGCCGCGCGACGGCGAGCCCCACCTCGCTCGAAAAGCTGCCGTTCGGGCCAGTGTCGGTCAGGGTTCGGTATTCGACCGACCAGCCAGCGCTGCAAAGTTCATCGGCGAAATGGCGCATAGCGGAGAATATCAGCGCGATCTTCTTCTTGTGGTGGCGTACGTAGGTCGCCTCGTCCCACACCTCGCACATGAGAACGGTGTCGCGCGCTTTGTCGGCGGACCGCAACGAGGAGATGGACTGCGAAAGCTGGTCGCCGAAGATAAGGATCAGCTGGCGCGTCATACTGCGCCTCCGTCGTAGGCGTGCCTGCCGCGCCGGCAGCGCTCCGAGCAATAGCGTATTCTCTCCCAGTCGCGTTCCCATTTCTTGCGCCAGGTGAACGGCCGCGCGCACGTGACGCAAATCTTCTGCGGAAGTTCACCCTTGGCGCAGTCACGCGAGGGCTTGCCATCGGAGCGGCCCGTCATAAGTCGAACTTGAGCTGGGTCTTCTGAGCCCCGCCGCTTGGCTTGCCGCTGCGCTTCTGACCCGTCATCGGCAGGCCGCTCTTGCGGCTGCCATGCTTGTTTTGGATCGCTTCGGCGGCGCTACGAAAGCCCTCGGCACCACGCGCTCCATAGATGCGATCCTTGGCGGCCGTGGTCGTCGCTGCGAGATCGACGATGCGCGCAGGATAGTGCTCGCTGATCACTGTCACGGCGTCAGGCCACATCCACGGCTCTTGCAAATGCTCATCCGGCACCGAGCCGAGCTCCGGCACCCAGCGGCGGACGAAGGTGCCATCCGGATCCTGGTCGTAGCCCTGCTTGACAGGGTTATAGAGGCGGATCGTATTGATCCCCGTCGTCCCAGACTGCATCTGCATCTGTGGCCAGTGAATGCCCGGCTCGTAGTCCGTGAACAGTCGCGCGAGTACGAGCCCAGTCTCCTGCCAGGGCAGCCACAGGTTATAGCTCGCGAATGACACGAGCATCGCGCGCATGCGGAAGTTAATCCAGCCCGTTGCGTGCAGCGAGCGCATGCAGGCGTCGACGAAGGGAAAGCCAGTCTCGCCCTTCGCCCACGCGGTCAGCGAAGCAGAATCGCCGGGCCGCGGCCTCAAGTCGCGAGCAGCCGGGTGCAACTCGGTTGCCTCGATCGATGGTTCGGTTTTGAGCTTCTGCATGAAGTGGCAGTGCCAATGAAGGCGGCCAGCAAATGAAACCAGCGAACCGCGCCATGCGCGGGCGTCTGCGCTAGTATCGCCACGCAGTGCGCGTTGACGCGCCCAGGTAGCTTGCGCCACCTCGCGCATCGAGACGGCGCCCCAGGCGAGATACGGCGAAAGCCGTGAGCAGCCTGTTGCGCCGGTAAGCGGGCTCGACATGGCGCGGCGGTAGGGTTGGCCGCGCACGTGTAGGAAGCTGTCGAGCGTTGCCACCGCAGCGGTTCGCCCGCCTTGCTGCATTTCACGACAATCATCGTATTGCAGGCCAAGGCGCTCGGGTGCCGGAAATGATTCGCCCTCTAGGCCAGCCACGGCATCCAGACACATCGGCTCCGGGACGATCGGCTTTGCCATCAGCCTATCCCACCGCTTTGCCCAGCCATTTCGGCTTAGGAGACGCCGCACGACACCAGTTTGCGGCAGCTCGTGCCACGTGACTCCGTTCGCGCGACACCACCGGGCGACGTCCAAATCTCGTTGATAGGACCACGCGTTGCCGGTTTCCTCGTGCGACCACAGCTCGCAAAAACCGTGTCGCTCTTTCAGGTTGGTTAGGACATCGGTGACCCGCCCCCTGCGCACAAATAGCCGCGCGCCGACCCGTTGCAGCTGCGCGTCCAGTTCGAGCGCGCATTCGCGCATAAAAGCGTAGTGTCGATACGAGGCATCGGGCTCCGCCCAGAGTTGTGGTTCGATGACGAGCAGCGGAATGATGCGTCCGCGCGCGGCGGCTTCGGCAAGCGGGCCGTGGTCCACCGTTCGCAAATCACGCTTGAACCAAACGATACTTGGCGATGCGGCCGGTGCCATTATGCTCTCCCGAGGGCGGCGGCGGCCAATAGGCAGAGCACGACAGCCGCTATCAGGCTTGAGGCTGAAAATGGTACGACACCAAGCCTGCCGAGCAGCAGGGCGGGCTTTGGCATTGCTACATCTTGAGGCATATCGGTGGAGATCCAAGTAGTCTGTTTGATCGTTTAACGATCGAACCTACTCGTGAGATCACTCCGGCAATAGGTCGAGCCTTTCGTCCCTAGGCAGTTCAAGGAGGCAAGGTGACCAAGAACGGCTCGTACCCTGTTTTCATCGCGGTACTGGAGTCGAAGAAGTTGCGCTTGGTCACTTCGATAGTAGACGCCTACCGATGTTCCTGACGCTCTAATTCGTGGCGGTATACTGACGCCCTACTAGACCGACGGATTGAGCGCCACGATGCCCGCGTTGAGAGTCGTCGCGTAAGTCACCCAAGCCAAGTAAGGGACGAGCAGCAAGCCCGCTGTGCGCTGCGCTTTGAGTGCGAATGCGATTGTCGCTGCGATGGCCACTGCGAGAAGTGCGATGATGAAAAGCGCCTCCACGGGGCGGTGCAGCCAGAAGAACACCGGAGACCACGCGAAGTTGAGGGCGAGCTGGACGAAAAACAGCGCTATGGCCTTCCGCGCGGCGATTGGATCATCGAAGCGGTCCCACAGCAGCCACAGGCTCACACCCATAATCGCGTAGAGGATGTTCCACACGACCGGAAAGGCCCAATTCGGAGGCGTCCAAGAAGGCTTCACGAGGGACGCATACCACGTAGGGATCTCGGGCGTCGTCACTATGCCTGCAGTGAAGCCGATACCGAGGCAGAGAGCGAGGCAGAGAGCCAATCGAATGAGTGAGCGAGCGGTCATGAGAGAGGCCCTTCGTGCAGTGTGCTGTCTAGGCTAGGAACTTCTGACGTCCACCATGGTTCATTGGCTATAGCGGTGCTAGAGCAACAGCCTTCGGCTGTTCTTCACAGACACGAGAGAAGGGATCTTCGATGTTCCCCTGATGCCCAAGGCCTTCTTCCTCACACGAGGCATCGGTATCCACAAGGAGCAGCTGACGGCGTTCGAGCTGGCGTTGCGTGATGCGGATATCGAGCAGCAGAACCTCGTGACGGTCTCGTCGATCCTGCCTCCGGGGTGTGTCGAGCGGGAGAAGGACGCAGGTGTCGCCACGTTGCATCCCGGCGAGATCACGTTCGCTGTGATGGCCCGCACTGAAACGAATGAGCCCGGTCATCGGATCAACGCGAGCATCGGGGTGGCACGTCCCTCCGACGCCTCAATGTACGGCTACATCTCGGAGCGTCACGGGTACGGAAAGGATGAGTTAGTCTCCATGGGTCAAGAGCCTCCAGTCTGGCTCAGCGGCACTTCCTCGTTGAAATGGCGGCAGCCCGAAGCCCTTCCCGTGGCAAGGTCGACCTCAGTGCACAGGATAGGAGGGAGCAGAGGCGTCAGCCTTCGGCCTCGGGGTCTCCTGCGGAAGGCAAAGTGAGCCGCCGCTCTCTGAAGCGGAGATCGCATTGCTTGCGGCGAGGCCGACGTCGCTACCGGTAGATCGTCTTGCCCAGCACATTGTTCATTCGCTGGAGAAATTTTCCCCCTCCCAATTTCCTTGAGAACCCTGACGTTTTTCTAGACGGGCAGGTTATGTTTACGAGCGACTTTGCTAAGGCCATAGAGATTATCGAGCCGGGACAAAACGCCCGCACTTTGGCGAGCCGTGCGATACCCCCGGTCAGCATCCTTACCATCGATGACGGATTTATCATCGCCGCCCACGAAGGCCTGTGCTCGGGATCTCGTCCGGTTGCGCCGGCGCAGCTTCGCGATGGAGTAAAGAATATTTTGATCGCGCTGTCGATCGGCGGCAGGCTCGGGGCTCTTGGGGTCGACAGGCCTTTCGTGCCCGTCGACTGACCCAACCCCATTCGCCATCAGGAGCATCCGATGCAGTACATGCTTATATTCAACGAAACCCCAGCCAAGCTTGCCGAGCGCGATGAGCCCGCAAAGGCCGGTCCCTATTGGAGCGCTTGGAGCACGTATATCGGCGCACTCCGGGAGGCCGGCATAATGACCAGTGGGAACGGGCTCCAACCGCCTCATACCGGCACTACGGTGCGCGTGCGAGGTGGCGTTCGCCAGGTCCAGGATGGTCCTCATCCTGACACTAAGGAGCAACTCGGCGGCTACGTGATCATCGAAGTGCCGGACCTCGATGCAGCGCTCGAATGGGCAGCTCGCAGTCCCTCTTCCGCGGACGCCTCTACCGAAGTGCGTCCTGTCCTGCCGCCGATGTCATGACGCCTGCAAACACCAGATCCGGAGCACGCCGCGCCGCCGAAGAAGCGGCGCGGATCTCGTATGGTCGGCTGATTGCCATACTGGCGGCGCGCACTCGCGATGTTGCCGCTGCAGAAGACGCTTTGGCTGACGCGTTCCGTATTGCTCTCGAAACCTGGCCTTCGCGCGGCGTGCCCGATCGCCCAGATGCATGGTTGCTGAAAACAGCAACGCACCGCCTGCAACACGGCTGGCGGCATGAACAGGTCAAATCGGCCGCTGCATCGACATTGGAGGCTATCACCAGGGAGGCCGCCGATATGACGGATATGTCGACTTTTCCAGACGAGCGGCTGAAACTGCTTTTCGTATGCGCACATCCGGCGATTGATCCCACGATCCAGGCCCCTCTCATGCTGCAGACCGTGCTGGGGATCGAAGCCCCGCACATCGCAGCCGCGTTCCTCGTCTCCCCGGGCGCTATGAGCCAGCGCCTAGTTCGCGCCAAGACCAAGATCCGCGATGCAGGCATCGCTTTTGAGGTGCCCGAAGGCCAGGCCTTGCCGGGTCGCCTCGATGCAGTGCTCACAGCTGTTTATGCGGCCTATGGTACGGGCTGGGAGGACGTTCTTGGAGCAGACCCCAAGCGCAAAGGCCTCACCGCAGAGGCGATCTGGCTTACCCGGGCGCTCGTTGCCCTGTGTCCAGAAAATCAAGAGCCGAAGGGCTTGCTCGCGCTGATGCTTTATTGCGAGGCGCGGCGCCCGGCACGGAGATCCGAGAATGGGACTTACATTCCGCTCGACAGTCAGGACCTCAGCCTTTGGTCGCGGCCGATGATTGGCGAGGCTGAACGCATGCTTACCGAGGCTGCCAAGCATCGAACACTTGGGCGCTTTCAGCTGGAGGCAGCGATCCAGTCGCTGCATGTCGAGCGATTGTTCACGGGCCAAGCAAATTGGAGCTCTCTGTTGCAACTCTACGAACTGCTCGTCTCGATTTCGCCGACGGCCGGAATACATGTCGCGCATGCCGCCGCTATAGCCGAGGCAGGTGATGCAGATCGCGCGCTCGCTATGCTCGACGACGCGTTGGACACGATGCGTGATTATCAGCCTTACTGGGCAACCCGTGGCCGAGTCCTGCAACGGCTCGAGCGGAAAGACGAGGCGCGGCGCGCCTACCCGACTGCCGCCGGCCTCACCGAGGATGAAGCCGTGCGAGGGTTCTTGCTATCGGCGGCGTTGCGCAATTGATTGGCCGCACGACAGAGCCCAGTCCGCAAGCGCCCGCTGGGCCGGCCTGGTCGGTCTCCTTGCTAGAGAGACAGACGATCATTTTTATCTGAGCCCGGCGACATTCCGACAGCACGAGAGAAGGGTCCTGGTATGCGGCCGACAACTGCACTCTCGCAGCTGGCGTTCAAGAGCGGACGCGGTGTCCCGACGGATCGTACATTGGACTGAGGCTGGCGCGAGCCGGAACTCGGCGCCCGGCGATCTCGATCTCGAACCGACGCGCTAGTAGACTGTCCGAAGTCTCACCCTTGTGGCATGGCACGTAACCCAGCCCGATTGCTGCGCCGAGCGAATGGCCGAACCCTCCCGACGTCAGATAGCCAACCGTCGCTCCGTCCGCAATGACCGGCTCCGAGTGGTAGAGTAGCGGCTCGGGGTCATCCAGTTTGAACTGGACGAGCCGGCGTGACATGCCTTCCCGCTTTTTCACGAGCACCGCCTCGCGACCGATGAAGTCGCCAAACTTGGACCGTGGCTTGTCCGGTTTCACGGCGAAGCCGAGCCCAGCCTCGAGCACATGATCCTCGTCGGCAATGTCGTGGCCGAAATGGCGGTATGCCTTTTCGAGCCTGAGCGTGTCCATCGCATTGACACCGACGAGCTTGAGACCATGCGGCGCTCCAGCGGTCGCAATGACATCGAACACGTAGCGCGCGAACTCCGTCGGCATGTAGAGTTCCCACCCCAACTCACCGACATAGGTCACGCGATGCGCGCGCACCAGCGCCATCCCGAGCTCCATGGTTCGCGCCGTGCCGAACGGGAACGATGCATTCTTCAGATCACAGGACACCAGCGGCTGCAGTACGTCCCGGGCACGTGGCCCCATGAGAGCAAGACATGCCTCGCCGCTGCTGACGTCGAGCGCAATGCACCGGGCGCCACGCGGTATCTGGCGCTGCACCCAAGCGAAGTCTCGGACGACGCAGGCCGCTGACGTGATCACCAGGAACGAGGACTCGCTGAGCCTCGTGATCGTCAAGTCTGCTTCGATGCCGCCCTTGGCGTTGAGCCACTGGGTGTAAATGATGCGTCCGATTTCGACCGCGACATCATTGGCGGAGATCCTTTGTAGGACGGCTTCGGCGTCCGGCCCTTCGACGCGGAACTTGCCGAACGCGCTCATGTCGAGCAGGCCGACGCCGTTACGGACCGCGTGGTGCTCGGCCGCGACGTGGGCGAACCAGTCCTGCCGCCCCCAACCGTACTGCCATGCCGGTCGCTGGCCGTCTGCGGCGGCGTCAGCCGGCAGGAACCAGTGCGCGCGCTCCCAGCCCGCCGTCTCGCCGAAGCAAGCGCCCGCCGTCTTCAACTGATCGTAGAATGGCGTATGGCGAACATTGCGAGATGTCTCGTATTGTCGGAACGGGAAATGGTCGGCGTAAAGCAGACCCAGCGTTTCCGTGACTCGGGTCTGGATGAATGACCGTGTCGCCTGATAGGGCACGACGCGGCGCACGTCGACATCCCAAAGGTCGAACGGTGGAGCACCATCGACGATCCACTGCGCGAGCGCCATGCCGGCGCCCCCAGCCGATTGGATGCCGATCGAGTTGAACCCGCACGCGACATAGAATCCCGCCAGCTGCGGAGCCTCGCCGAGCAGATAACGATCGTCGTGCGTGAAGCTCTCGGGACCATTGAAGAAGGTGTGAATTCCGATGCGGCCCACAATTGGCAGGCGCGCGGTTGCCCTCTCGAGGATCGGCGCGAAGTGATCGAGATCCTCCGGAAGCTGGTCAAAGCAGAAGTCCTCGGGGATACCGTTTGTCGCCCACGGCTTGGCGACGGGCTCGAAGGCGCCGAGCAGGATCCTTCCGGCGTCCTCCTTGTAGTAGGCGCACTCGTCGGGGACGCGCAGGACCGGCAGATTGCGCGGGATGTCGGCCGACGCCTCCGTCACGATGTAGAAATGCTCACATGCTTGGAGCGGCAGCGGCACGCCGGCCCATTGGCCGATCTCGCGGGCCCACATGCCCGCGCAGTTCACGACAATCTCGGCTTCGATCGCACCGCGATCCGTGAGGACGCCGGTCGCTCGACCGTTGGCATGACTGATGCCGGTGACTTTGACGCTCTCGACGATCCGAACGCCGCGATTGCGTGCACCCTTCGCCATTGCCAGTGCGATATTGCCGGGATCGCCCTGGCCATCCTTGGGTAGATACACTGCGCCTACTGCTCCGGACGCATCGAGCAGTGGATGGCGGGTGGCGGCTTCGCCTGCTGATATGACTTCGATATCGACTCCGTACGCGCGGGCCATCGAGGCGCCGCGTTTGAGCTCTTCCAGTCGCTCGGAGGTCAGCGCCAGCGTGAGCGAGCCGTTACGCTTGAACCCCGTCGCGACACCGGTCTCCTCTTCGAGCGTGCCGTACAGTTCCTGGCTGTATTTTGCGAGCCGCGTCATGTTTGCCGTTGCTCGAAGCTGAGCAATCAGGCCGGCGGCGTGCCATGTCGTGCCGCTGGTGAGCCGCTTGCGCTCCAGGAGAATGATGTCGCTCCACCCCAATTTGGAGAGGTGATAGGCGACCGAACAGCCGGCAACTCCGCCCCCGATGATTACCGCGCGCGCCTTTCGAGGCAGGGCTCCGATCGCTTCGCCGTTCATACGTATCAATCATCCCCCACATCTCGGGACTGTCGCATTGAAAAATGTTCCCGGCTGGGCATGAGCGAGTTCGTCGTGCCGCAATGCAGCGGCCCGATGCGCGCCTTGGAGAACTAGCGCCGGATAGATCCGTTGTGGCTTTGGGAGCCGACATTCGACTTCAGTCGAGATGGTCAGAAGCGAAAGTCCTCCCATTGGGTCATCGCGTCGTCTCGAGTTCCTTGGCGCACGTCATCCTCCCCAACACGCCGCCAGCACCTTAGGCAGCCGATCGAGAAATCGTTCCTAATATTGTCTATAGTGCTTGAATAATTCTGGCCTGTCACGCCGGAGGCGGCGAGTTCAAGTCCGGTCACTTGTGCCATTGCCTTCAATGACTTGATCACCGCCGAGTTTCCGCGTCGGGATTCGGGCCAAGCGGTGGAAGTGATGCCGCTTCTGCCTGTTCCTGGAGCATAGTGTGGGCCTTGCCTGATCGAGGGCTACATGCCGGAGCTCCTGCCCTGCGTGACATTCTGGGCTGCGGCTTTCACGTGTCGTGCCGCATCATGGACAACATAGCCAGCCATGGCGGCACGTGAAATGCGCTCATCAGCGCGTACATGATCGTCATGCCACTCAGAGGAAACGCTCTGCCGCCGCTGACGCACATCGCGTCTGCGGATGCGTCGCCGAGGCTGGACCACAGCGCCATGATCCCAAAAGTGGGCGCCGCAGCGAGGGAGAGAAAGCGTGCAGCGGGACACCCCGCTGCTTCGCCACGTCTGGTGCAGCCGTCTCCGGCAACACCAAGTGCGGACTTGCGCATGGGAGCCTTCATTGTTGCCCGCTGCAGCAGGATACTGTTTGGCTTGGAGTATCTTGCTCATAGCGATCATGGTGGCGTACCCACTGCATGGTGTGGGAAAGGCCTTCCTCCGCACGGCCCTTGGAAGTCAAGTCGAGCATGCGATAGGCGCCCATCATCACCTCGACGCCTCGCCCGTAAGTGGAATAGGTGTGAAACACCTCACCGGCTTCATCCTTCACGAATGCGCTGACGCCAGGCAGTTCGTCATTGCGGTGCGGAGATCCGCCGAAGTTGTAGTCGATTTTGCCCGTGGCGATCTCCTCCGGCGTGAAGCTCACCCGGAAATCGTGATTGAAGCTGTTCGCGTTCGAGGACACCCAATTGAAGCGCCAGCCCATGCGTCGATGGAAGCGCTCGATCTCGACGTAAGGGGCGCGCGAGACGGCGACGAAGGTGACGCCGCGCTGCGCGAGATGGGGTGTCATGCCATCGGCGTGGTCGGCCATGTAGGAGCAGCTTTTGCATCCTTCCGTCCAACCCGGCCCCAGCATGAAGTGCTGCACCAGGAGCTGGCTGCGGCCGGCGAACAGATCGGCCAGCGTGATCCCGCCGTTCGGGCCTTCGAACACGTATGGCTTCTCGACGTGCACCCATGGCAGCTTTCGCCGTAACTCGGCGACCCGGTCGCCGCGGCGCGTCAGGTCCTTCTCTGCCGCAAGGAGATCACGTCGCGCTTCCAGCCACGTCACCCGTGATACGATTGCATTCGTGGTCATAATGGTTCTCCGCTTGCGTTCCAGAGCGGCACCGCCACATTGGCCATGATCACTCTGGCATTGATCATGATCGAGCTATAGTGCCCCCCAAGCTCTCGCTGGGAGTGACAAGTGCGTCGGGATTCTCATGGACTCGCTTATTGCAGCTGGCGCTCGGGCGCTCGCATCTGGTGATGCCCTCGGCGCCTTGAACTACATCGCCCTGCGGGATGATCCGCCGGCACTGGCCCTGCGCGGCATTGCCATGGCGCAGCTTGGCGATCTCGCCCGGGCAAGGGTGCTGTTGCGACAGGCGGCCCGTGCATTTGCTCCCAGAGAGGCGGTTGCTCGCGCGCGATGCGTCACTGCGGAAGCGGAAATCGCCCTAGTCAGCCGCGATCTCCGCTGGCCCATGAAGCCACTCGATGCTGCCTATCAGGCGCTCAGCCGCAATGGGGATTACGTCAATGCGGCGCACGCACGCTATCTGAAGGCCCGCTATTTGCTATTGCTCGGACGTTTGGATGAATCCGAGCGGCTACTCGCAACATTGGATACCGCGCATCTGTCTCATGCTTCGTTGGCATCCTTCGACGTCGTCAACGCCGGCATCGCGATGCGGCGGCTGCGTATCAAAGAGGCCCGCCGTGCGCTCGAGCGTGCAGCCACCTTCGCGCAAGAGGCCCGCATCCCCTCGTTGATTGCTGAAGTCGAAGGAGTCGCCGAGAACCTCGATCTTCCTGTCTTGCGCGCAATTGCGCGTGGCGATGAGGAGAGGCTGCGGCTCGGCGATGTCGAGGCACTAGTGGGATCTGGGGTCCTCATCGTCGATGCTTGCCGCCACGCCGTCGTTCAATCAGACCAAGTGATATCGCTCGCGACGCGCCCCGTTTTGTTTGCTTTGGTGCGTACACTTGCGGAAGCATTTCCCCACAGCGCGTCAAGGGAAATGTTGCTTTCCCGCGCATTCCGCGCGCGGCACGTGGATGACTCACATCGCGCGCGTTTGCGCGTAGAAATCGGCAGACTGCGGAAAATACTCAGCGCGGTCGCCACCATCGTTGCAACCCGCGAAGGCTTCGTACTCGAACCGCGCAGGGGACAGGGGCTTGTCGTCCTTGCGCCATTAACAGAGGACGCCAATGCACATGTTCTGGCGCTCCTCGGTGATGGCGAGCGTTGGTCGAGTTCGGCCCTCGCACTGGCCCTCGGAGCAAGCCAGCGGACCGTGCAGCGCGCACTCTATGAGCTTCTCGCTGCCGGCAAGGTGCAGTCCGTCGGCAAGGCGCGGGCGCGCCGGTGGATGGCGCCTCCCGTCCCTGGTTTCCCGACAAGCTTGTTACTCCCTGCTGCGTTGTCCGCCAGCTAGGCTGCCAACACGATGCATATGACGATAGTAGGTAGATCATGAAGCGCTCAGCAGCACACATCTCCCGCGAATACGGTCCGTTTCCTGAAGTGAGCGAGGTGGCCGGAGTGAGTTATGACGGCACAAACATTTGGATCGCGGCCGGAGATTCGATGAAGGCGGTCAATCCCGAGAGCGGTGCGATCGTCCGCTCGCTCGATGTCCCGGCGCATGCCGGAACCGCATACGACGGCAAGCACCTGTTTCAGCTTTCAGGCGACCGCATACAGAAAGTTGATCCAGAGAGCGGTCGCGTCGTCGCGAGCATTCCTGCGCCCGAAGGCGGCGCTTCAGGCATGGCTTGGGCCGAAGGTTCGCTCTGGGTTGGTCAGCATCGGAGACGAAAGATCCATCAAGTCGATCCCGATAGCGGAAAGATTCTCCGCACCATCGAGGCTAACCGCTTTGTCACCGGTGTCACGTGGGTAGGCAAGGAGCTTTGGCACGGCACGTGGGAAGAGGAGAACAGTGATATCCGGCGGATTGATCCCCAATCGGGCGAAGTTCTGGAGCTGATTGCAATGCCGGACGGCATCGTCGTGTCTGGCCTAGAATCCGATGGCGGCGATCTCTTTTTCTGCGGCGGCGGCCCCAGCGGCAAGGTCCGTACCGTGCGCAAGCCCAAGCGATAGTTCTCGTCTGAGGATCGCATGCAGTCGCTGAACGGCGCATTGCCTAGGCTCAGTGGCGGCGGGGATCTTATCCATCGGCCTACCTTCGCCGGTTCATCGACCAGCTTGTCCAGGTAGCGGATTTCGTGCATTGAGCTGCTGCCGGTTTCACGGACACCCAGATTAGGTGTCATGATGAAGCTGGAGGTGGCTTATGGGACGACGACAGTTCACACGGGAGTTCAAGGTCGAGGCGGTTCGGCTGGTGCGCGAGCGAG
>JAESGW010000777.1_pt1 | contig 14447 bp, 13 predicted proteins | sample 9269791 | NCBI WGS metagenome assembly JAESGW01 (sample SAMN16773120, study PRJNA677053) | algae metagenome | isolation source: Aphanocapsa lilacina HA4352-LM1 and co-occurring heterotrophs from near cave... | place: USA: Maniniholo cave, near Haena, Kauai, HI | collected 2009-07-28 | reverse complement strand
ACCGCCATGTCGGCCAGCATCGTTTCCGGCCGAGTCGTCGCCACCGACACGCTGCCGCTGCCATCGGCTAGCGGATAGGTCAGGTGCCAGAACTTGCCCTGCACCTCGCGCGTCTCGACCTCCAGATCGCTGATCGCGGTGCCGAGCTTGGGGTCCCAATTGACCAGCCGCTTGTCGCGGTAGAGCAGCCCTTCGCGGTACAATTGCGCGAACACCTTGAGGACGGCGGCGGAAAAGCCCTCGTCCATGGTGAAGCGCTCCTCGCTCCAGTCCATCGAGCAGCCCAGCCGGCGCAGCTGGCGGGTGATCTGCCCGCCCGATTGCGCCTTCCATTCCCAGACATGCTCGAGAAACGCCTCGCGCCCCATCTCGCGCCGGTCCACCCCCTGGCTGGAAAGGTTGCGCTCGACCACCATCTGCGTCGCGATACCGGCATGATCGGTGCCGACCACCCAGCGCGCATCCTTGCCGCGCATCCGCTCATAGCGGGTCATGATGTCCTGCAGCGTGTTGTCCAGCGCATGGCCGATATGCAGGCTGCCGGTCACGTTGGGCGGCGGGTTGACCATCGTCCACGGCTCCGCGGCCGGACGATCGGGGCGGAACAGCCCCTTATCCTCCCAATGCGCGTACCAGCGCGCTTCGATGGATGCGGGGTCGAAGGTCTTGGCGAGTTCGGTCATGCGGCCGCGCATAACCGCGCCGCCGCCGCTACGCCAGTGGTCAGCGTCCGGTGATTCGCGCGATTTCGCGGGCGACCTGCTGATCGACGATCTGCGGCAGGTTGGTATCGAGCCATTCGGCCAGCATCGGCTTGAGCATTTCGCGGACCATGCCCTCCAGCGTGTCGCTGCCCGTCACCTCGGGGCGCACGACCAGCCGTGACAGCGCCTCGAGCGACGTCTTGCTCGCGGCGGCGGCCTGGGGGGAGATCAGCTCGGGCGGGGTCTCCTCCGCCGCGGCTTCGGGAGCGATCGCTTCGGGCAAATCGGCCATGGTCTCGCCGTCCTCGGGGTTGGTTTCGGCTATCGGCTCGCTCAGTTCCAGGACGTCGTCCTGCTCGTCTTGCTCGTCCTGCTCGGCCGGCCGGGCCAGCGGCATACGCGCGGCACGGCGTTCGCGGCGCTCGCCAGCGGTCGCCTCGCCATCTTCCGCGATGATGCGTTTGATGGAGGACAGGATATGTTCCATCGACGGTTCGCCACTCATGTCACCCATCCGCCGTCGATCCCTGAATCCGCGTTACGGTGTCGTCGTAACTGCGGGATCATAGGGGCCTGTGTCAACGGGCCGATCGAGCGCCGGATCCTCCAGCGGCCCGACGATCGCGGTTTGCGCACGCGATCCCGTGGTGGGAGGCGCGATCGCGGTCGGCGTGGGATCGTCGCCCCAATCCCAGATGCGGCCGCGCACGCGGTTGTAATTGGCGACCGGATCGTAGAGCGGGCCGCCGTCCAGCCCCAGATCCTGCGCCTCCGCGCGGCCCATCGCCGCGAGCAGCGCGAAGCCCGCGACATAGGCGTCTCGCCGCGCCGTCACCAAGGTCACCTGCGAATTGAGCAGTTCCTGCTCGGCGTTCAGGATATCCAGGATGGTGCGGTTGCCGACGCTGTTTTCGGCACGGACGCCCTCCAGGCTGAGCCGGTTGGCATCGACCGCGACCTGCGACGATTCGATCACCGCCAGCGCCGAACGCCAGCCCGAATAGGCCGCACGGACATTGGCGATCACCGCGCGCTCGGTCTCGGTGGTCTGCTCGATCGCCTGGCTCTCCAACGCCTGCGCCTGGCGTACGCGTGCCGCGGGCTCGCCGCCCTGGAACAACGGCAGCGTCAGCGACAGTCCGGCGGTCGCGGCGGTGCCCGACTGGCCGATATTGGCGTTGGTATCATCCCCCAGCGACCCGAGATAATTGGTGTAATTGCCGCCAGCGATGGCCGAAATGCGCGGCAGCCGGCTCGAACGGGCGACCCCGACATCGTAGCGGCTCGCCTCGGCGGAGCGGCGGGCGGCACCCAGATTGGGGTTCTCGGCCAGCGCGACCTCGACCGCCGGTTCGGGCGCGGCCGGCAGATTGGGCAGCGGCGGCGGCGGCTCCAGCGTACCGGGCGCATCGCCGACCAGCCGGACATAGTTTTCGCGGCTGGAGATCAGGCCTGCCTCGGCGCTGCGCAACTGCCCGCGCGCAATGGCCAGGCGTGCCTCGGACTGGGCCACGTCGGTGCGGGTCAGGTCGCCAACCTCGAAGCGGTCCTGCGTCGCCTGCAGGTTCACCTCAAGCACGCGGACATTCTGCTGGTTCAACTGGACGATCGATTCGTCGCGGATCACGTCCATGTAAACGCTGACGACATCGGTGAAGAGATCGGATTCGGTGCCACGCAGGCCTTCACGAGCGGCCAGCACGCGGCGTTCGGCGGCGCGCACGCTGTTGCGCACCAGTCCGCCCTGATAGAGCGGCACCGTCAGGTTTACCCCCGCCCGCAGCGTGCGGTCGGGCGAAGCGAGGCTGTTCGCATCGCTGGTCAGGTTATTCTCGAAATCGACCGTCGAGCCGATGCTGGGCAGGCCCGGGGCACGGGCGATCGGCACATTCTCGTCGGTCGCGCGCAGCTGCGCCCGCGCGCCCGACAGCGTCGGATTGCCGTTATACGCCTTCACCAGCGCCTCGCGCAGCGTGGAAAGCGGGCCGGTCGCGGCGATCTGCGCCTGGCTTGGCGGCGGCACCTGCTCGGCGCTTTGCGCGGGCTGGGACGGCGTTGGCGGAACGGTCTGGGCGAACCCCGGCGCGACCAGGGCGATCGCCGACACCGCGGCAAGCAGGAAAGACGAACGCTGGATCATATATCTCTCAGAAAGTGAAGCTTTTGGGACGCGCAAAACCGGGCAGCAACGCGCTGTCGGCATCGGCGAAATCGATCAGGCCGAAACCCGAGCCGGTCTTGCCACCCGCCGCCAGCCGGGTGACGCCGCGCTCGACCAGCCCGGTCGTCATGCGACCGCCCGGGGCCAGCTGCGCGACCAATCCGTCGGTCACCTGTTCCAGCGCGCCATCGACGACGATCACGTCATAGGGCGCGCCCGCGGCATATCCTTCGTCCAGCGGGCCTTCGACCAGCTCGACATTGGCGATATCCGAAAGCGCCAGGCGGGCATGCGCCGCAAGCGCGGGATCACTTTCGACCGCAACCACCTTCGCCGCCAGCCGCGCCAGCACCGCGGCGGTGTAACCACCCGCCGCGCCGATCAGCAGCACATTGTCCCCCGGTATGATCCGCGCCTCGGTCAGCAGCCGCCCCGTCGCCATCGGCGGATTCTGCGTGCGCCCGCCGCCCAGCGAAACGCCGGTGTCGCGGTACGCCAGCGCGCGCACCTCCGCCGGCACGAAATCCTCGCGCGGTACGCGGGCCATGGCCTCGACGACCCGCGCATCGCTCACCGCATTGGTGCGCAGCTGGCTCGCCACCATCGCATGGCGCATCGTCTCGAAGCTGGCTGAATCGATCGCGGCGCTGCTCATGAAACCCCCGTTGGCACAACTGTGTTATTCGCGCAATACACTATCGCGCGCAACCTTCTATCCGCTCCGGGCCTCGCCGCCAAGGGGTTGCATTATGAAACTGAAATTATCTTCTTCCGGGCGACTGCGCTTGACACGGCCTGCGCCACACCGCATCTGCCGCGCCTCACCGAATGGGGCCCGATGGCGGAGTGGTGACGCAGAGGACTGCAAATCCTTGCACCCGGGTTCGATTCCCGGTCGGGCCTCCATCTGAAATGAGAAACGCCCCCGCCGCTCCCGGCGAGGGCGTCTTTATGTCGGGCACGCAAATTCAGGCGCAGTAATCGGGCAGCGGGATCGGGGCCGATCCGCTGCGGGTGCGCCATACGCCATCGGCCAGCTTGTACGCCTGCCCCGCGCCGACGCGGTTCTTGAGCGTGGTGCAGCCGACCGATGCGGCGACATCCTGCACCGTCACACCGCGCTTGGCGGCAAGATCGGTATAGGCGGCGCGACGCTTGATGTTGATCTGCTCGACCTCGGCGCGCACGCCCGCGGGCGGGCTGCCGTTGAAGCCGAGATAGCCGTCGGCCTGCTCGCCGACGGTGCCCTGGCCGATCGCGGCCTGCACGCTCGCCGATTGCGCATAAGCGACACGCGACGCGCCCAGTGCCGTGCCGGCGATCAGCGCGGTGGCGATGAGTAGCTTGGTCCTGGTCTTCATTGCGGAAACAGCTCCGGGTTGTTCTGGATGAGGTCCTGCGCATCCTGCTGGAGGCGCACGACCACTTCCTGGCGTACATTCACGTTCAGGTTGATCTCGATGGGCTTTTCGGGCGCGCGGACCTGGATGCATCCCGAAAGCGCCAGTGCGGCGCCGATCAGCGGGAGGCCCAGTGTCTTCATGCCCGTCGGCTTCGCATCGCGATCATCCGGCGTCAACATGGGAAGGGTCATGGCAGCTCCTCGCTTTCCTGAGGCTGAACGTTCGGTTTTGTCGGTGAAATGTTTTTGGGATCGACCTGCGGCAGCTGGCTGCGGATCAGCTCGCTGGGATCGGTGAAGCTGCGCGCGGTGCTCAGCAGCCCGCGGAACGGCGCCTTGATGGTGATGTTGAAGATGAACGGCAATCCGATGAACTCGCGGAAATAACCCGCCTGCCCACCCTCCAGCGTCCCCTGATTGACCCCGTTGAAGCGGATCTGGCTGACGATCTCGCCGTCGATCGCGCCGTTCAAATCGATCGTCAGGCGGTTGTACTTGATCGATTTGAGCGCATCGAAGGCCAGCTTGCCAAAAGTGCCCAGCTGGGCGTTGGAAACCTCGCCGACATAGGCCAGCGTGCCGCCTTCGGGCCGCACCGTCAGCCGGCCATCCTCGATGCGGCCTCCGTTCGAATCGAAGACCATCGGCAGGCTGCCGTCGAAGATGCCCGTCGCCGCCAGATTCTCGAATTCGAGCTGCTGGATGAACTTGGCGGCATCCAGGCCATTGACCGTGAAGGTCAACCGCCGCTCCGCCTCCTCGCCGAAATTGAGGATGGTCGGCTCCAGCACCAGCTCGCCGCCCGCGAACGGCCAGCGCCCGCCTTCGACCTCCACCTTCTGATCGGCCAGCAGGCGATAGCGGATCATACCCTCGGCCACGGTAATGCCTGGATTGACTTCGGCGATGGTCGCGGTCTGGCCGGGGGCGGAAACCAGCCCCAGCAGATCGGTGAAGCGGATTTCGGTCGAAAGCCCCTTCACCGGGCCGAATGCGGCGGCAAGATCGGCGCCCGCGGTGCGGAACGTGCCGCTGCTGGTCACGCCCTGCTGGTTCCAGTCGATCCGTCCCTCGCCGGTCACCGTGCCGCGCACGTTCGCCGCGACGCCCAGCGTCAGCCGGGTGAGCATCTCGGGCTGCAGTTTCTCGTCGAAGGTGATGCCCGGCACGGCGATCAGCGCGCGGCCCTCGCCGCCGGCCAGCGCATGCCGGATATCGACATTGCCGACGCGCGTGCCGGTGCCCGGTTCGGTCACGGTGCCGGTGGCGGTGATGACATTGTCGGCCAGCTTCAGCGCGACATCCGGCACGGTCATCGGCTGAAAGCGCGGCGGCGTCTGCTCGTCGGTGACGCCGGTCGATCCGCTGACATCGAGCACCCCGTTCACCAGCCGCCAGTCGCCTGCAGCGTCGCCAAGGATCAATGGGACATTGGCGATCTGCCCGCTGCCGCCGCTGAATGCACCCGCCACCGCACCGCCATCGATCCGCCCCTCCAGCCTGGCGAAATCGAGCCGGGTCACCCGCCCCTCCTCGCCCAGCCGCGCCGCCAGCCCGTCTATGGCGAAGCCGCCTCTCGCTATGCTGACATCGGAACCCGCCGCCGCCAGCGTCACCGGGGTGCTGCCCAGCCGCCCGGTGAGCCGCGGCGCGGCGATCCGTGCGCCGCCCGTGACTTGTCCGCGCGCCATCCGCACCATCGCGCCCGATACCGGGCACAGGCGCAGCGTCGCCGGATCGAGCATCAGCCCGGATATCTCCAGCCGCCGGAAAGCGAGCGGCGCGCAATCGGGGTTGAGCGCCAGCGCGCCGGCGCCATCCCACACGCCCGAGACCGGCAGGGTCAGTCCATCCACCCGCCCGTCGCCCAGCGGCCCGGACAGATCGATCCGCGTGGCAAAGCGCGTATTGCCTCCCGGAGTCGCGGTGAAATCGATCGCGCTTAGCGCCAGCCGCGCACCGTCGCCGGTCATCGGCGCGATCAATGCGGTGCCGCTGACCGCGCCGCCCGGCCCCGCCTGCGCCAGCCGCACCGTCGCCGAAGGGAACCCGCCGCCTTCCAGCGTCGCCAGCCCGTCGATCTCCGGCTGTCCGCCGGGCCAGCCGAAACGCAGCCCGTCGCCGTCCGACAATGTCAGCCGCGCACCCGACGCGCTGCGCGCGTCAATCCCGGACAGCGCCGCCCAGCCCTGACCCTTATTCTGCTCGATCACCAGCGCGGCGCGGCCGGTGATCGCGCCTCCCGCCCGCCGCGCGGCGACGACAAGCCGGTCGAGTATCGGCCCCAAGGGCGTGCCCGCCGCCCCGCCGCGCGCACCATCCATGCTGGCGATCAGCGCCGGCGCGACGCGCATCTGCCGCACGCGCACCGTTCCGTCGAACCGCTGCCCGGTGCCGCCAACCATGAATCCACCCGCCGCCTCCAGGCCCTGCCCGCGATTGCCGGCCACCAGGAAATCGCGCGCCGCCAGCTGCACATGCCCTTCGGTGCGCTGGGCGCCGCCATCGACATCGATCATACCGTTGATCCCGCCCAGCCGCGCGGCACCGCTCGCCACGCTTGCCAGCGCCACCCCGGCCTGGCCCTTCCAGCGGTCGAGGCTTTCGACCAGCGTGATATCGGCGTTCACCGTTCCGCCTTGCGCAGCCAAAGCGCCGCAATCGGCGGAGGCGAAGCGGATCGGCCCGGTCACCCGCGGCTGGCGCTCGACGATGCGCACCTGCACCCATGCGCTGGCATCGGTGACGGCGCAGCCGCTCGCGTCCAGCCGCTCGGACACCGCCGCCAATCGCCCGGAAAACCCATCGTTCAGCCGCCCGCCGCCATCCAGCTTCAGCCCCACTGCTCCTGCCGGGGTTTCCAGCCGCATCCGCGCATCGCTCAAGCCCGCGACGATATCGGGCAGCGTGAAGGGCGCGCCCGATGGCGGCGGCAGCAGCTTGTCGATCTCACCCAGCGACAGCTTTCCGTCGATCAGCCGCCCGCGAACACGCAGTCCCCGGGCGCTGATGCCGTGCAGCGTCACGCCGGAAAAGCCGATGGTGATATTGAGATCGATCACCTGCGCGGTCAGATCGGGATTGCGCGGATCGCCGATCACGACGTCGGTAAGCCGCTGGTGGCTGAGCCCCAGATCCTCGATCTCGTATCGCGCCTGCACCCCGCGCGCCGCCAGCTCGTCATCCACATAGCCTTCGGCGATCGGCTTGCGCTGGCTCCATATGCCCAGCAGAGCGAGCGCGGCGACGCTGCCCGCGATCAGCGATACGCGCATCCTCCACCGTCGGCGCGGCGGCGAATCGACCTGTGGGCCGGGATCATCCATGATGGCGACAGGGCCTAGCCGGAAACGCGGTCATCGCCTGCGGTGCTAGCACGCCCCCGTCCCTTTCGTCACGCACACCCGCCCAAGGCGGATTGCCGCCGCCTGCGCAACGACTTAATCCCCCAGACGCATGAGCGTTCCCGATCCACCCGCACGCGTGCGCGTGCAAGACCCTGACTCGGCCGGTCACCGGGCACGCCTGCGAAAGCGGCTGATAGAGGGCGGCGGCGATGCGCTGCTCGATCACGAGCTGCTCGAATTCCTGCTGACGCTCGCCATTCCGCGGCGCGACACCAAGCCGATCGCCAAGGCGCTGCTGCGCGAATTCGGCGGGTTGGCGGCAGTGTTCACCGCTGACGCAGAGGCGCTGTCACGCGTCGATGGGGTCGGCGAAGGCGCGGTCTCCGCGATCAAGATCGCCCAGGCCGCCGCACTGCGGCTGCTGCGCGATCAGGCGAGCGAGCGGCCGGTGCTCGCCGGCTGGCAGGCGCTGCTCGATTATCTGCGCGCTGACATGGCGCACCATGCGATCGAGCGGGTGCGCGTGCTCCACCTCAATTCGCGCAACATGCTGATCCGCGACGAACTGGTCAGCGAAGGCACGATCGACCAGTCGGCGGTGCATGTGCGCGAGGTCATCCGCCGCGCGATCGATCTCGGCTCGGCCGCGATCATCCTCGCGCATAACCATCCGAGCGGCGATCCCGCCCCCAGCCGCGCCGATATCGAGCTGACGCGGGACATCGTCGAAGCGGGCAAGCGGCTGGGCATCGCGGTGCACGATCATGTCATCATCGGCACGAAGGGCCATGCCAGCCTGCGCGCGATGGGATTGATGTGACCGCAACGCTGAGCCGCCGGGCGATGATCGCGGGGCTGGCCGCCAGCCTGGCGGTTCCGCTGCGCGCCCAGACCCGGCCGCGCACCGCCGCCGTGCTGGTCCGCGCTGCACGCGGCCAGGTCGGCGTGACGCTGCATTACGACCCCGCCTACACCGCGCTTACCTTTCCCAACGGCGATGTGCCGCGCGCGAAGGGCGTGTGCACCGATGTCGTGATCCGCGCCTATCGCGATGCGTTCGGCCTCGATCTGCAGGCGCTGGTCAATGCCGATATGCGCGCCGCCTTTTCCGCCTATCCGAAAAGCTGGGGCCTGCGCGGGACCGATCGCAACATCGACCATCGCCGCGTGCCCAACCTGCGGGTCTGGCTGAAACGCAAGGGCGCGCAGCTGCCGCTGCCGCAGGACCCGGCGGACTGGCGGCCGGGCGACATCTTCACCAGCCTGATCGGCGGCCGCCTGCCGCATATCGGCATCGTCTCCGACCGGCGCGGACCGCGCGGCTGGCTGGTCATCCACAATATCGGCGGCGGCGCCCGCGAGGAGGATGCGCTGTTCGCCCATAAGCTGACCGGCCGCTATCGCTGGGCGATCGCCTGAGCGCGGCACACGAAAACGGCCGCCGGATTCCTCCGACGGCCGCATCGAGAGCTGTTCAGCCCTTGCTTAGGACGGCTGGCCCGCCGTCAGGAAAGTGGTCAGCTCGCCCTGGGTAACCGACTTGTCCTTGTCGGCATCCGCGCTGGCGAACGCACCCTCGATCCAGGTCTTCACTTCGGCGCTGGCGGTATCCACCGTCGGCTCGCTGGCCTTGCGCAGCGCGCCCATCCATGATGCGAATTCGGTGTCGTTCAGCGATCCGCTCGAATCCTTGTCATAGTTGGGGAACTCGGCCTTCACGACCTCGGCCACCTGGGCAGGCCCGGCCGCGGCGGGGGCCTGCTGCGTCGGCGCGGCAGCGGTCGAGGCATCGGGCGTCGCGGGCTGCGCCTGCGGAGCCTGCTGCGCCGGATCGGTCTGCGCCGGGGCCGCGGGGGCCTCCTGCGCCGGTGCGGGCTGCGTCATATCCTGCGCCAAGGCAGGTGCGCCAATCGCGAGGACGCTGGCAAGAAGGGCATATTTCAACATGTTCGTCTCCTGACGTTGTGAAAGGAAATGCCGCCTGTCGCGGCGCATTTCCGGGGGATTTGCATCTTGAACAATGTCCAGATGGCGGTCATGGGTCCGCCCGAACACCCCTTGGGCGATTCCTCCGCCCCCCGACTGGCCCGGTCCGTCCCGAATCCGTTACGGATATGCGACGAACCGTTCAGACACGCGAAAGGCGCACTTGATGGTCCCCCGTTATTCCCGGCCCGAAATGGCCAAAATCTGGGAACCCGAGACGCGTTTCCGCATCTGGTTCGAAATCGAGGCGCATGCCACCGATGCGCTGGCCGAGATCGGCGTGGTCCCCAGGGAGGCGGCCGCCGCGATCTGGGAGAAGGGTGCGTTCGAGGTCGATCGCATCGACGAGATCGAGCGCGAGACCAAGCACGACGTCATCGCCTTCCTGACCAACGTCGCCGAACATGTCGGCCCCGAGGCGCGCTTCATGCACCAGGGCATGACGTCGAGCGACGTGCTCGACACCTGCCTCGCGGTGCAGCTGGCGCGCGCGAGCGACATATTGATCGCCGATCTCGATACGCTGCTCGCCGTCATCAAGCGCCGCGCGCTGGAGCACAAGCTGACCCCCACCATCGGCCGCAGCCACGGCATCCATGCCGAGCCGGTCACCTTCGGACTGAAGCTCGCCCAGGCCTATGCCGAGTTCGCCCGCAACAAGGATCGCCTGATCGCCGCGCGCGCCGATGTCGCCACCTGCGCCATTTCGGGCGCGGTCGGCACGTTCGCCAATATCGATCCGCGCGTGGAGGCGCATGTCGCCGAAAAGCTCGGCCTGACCGTGGAGCCGGTCTCCACCCAGGTCATCCCGCGTGATCGCCATGCGATGTATTTCGCCACGCTGGGCGTCATCGCCAGCTCGATCGAACGGCTGGCGACCGAGATCCGTCATCTCCAGCGTACCGAGGTGCTCGAGGCGGAGGAGTATTTCTCGCCCGGCCAGAAGGGCTCGTCGGCGATGCCGCACAAGCGCAACCCGGTGCTGACCGAGAACCTCACCGGTCTCGCCCGCATGGTCCGCGGCTATGTCACCCCGGCGCTCGAAAATGTCGCGCTGTGGCACGAGCGCGACATCAGCCACTCCTCGGTCGAACGCTATATCGGCCCCGATGCGACGATCACGCTCGACTTCGCGCTCGCCCGGCTTACCGGGGTGATGGACAAGCTCGTGGTCTATCCCGCGCGGATGGAGAAGAACCTCAACAAGATGGGCGGCCTCGTCCATTCGCAGCGCGTGCTGCTCGCGCTCACCCAGGCTGGCGTCAGCCGCGAAGAGGCCTACGCCCAAGTCCAGCGCAACGCGATGAAGGTGTGGGAATCGGACGGCGAGCTGTCGCTGCTCGACCTGCTCAAGGCCGACCCCGAGGTGACCGCGGCGCTATCGCCCGATGAGATCGAGAGCCGCTTCGACCTCGACTATCATTTCAAGCATATCGACACGATCTTCGACCGGGTATTCGGCTGAATGATTGCAAATTCTGCATGTGCAGTTGATTGTAATAATATTGCGACGAAGCGCAACAAATCATAGATGAGCCGCGCCGGGCCAATCCGGCATCTCAAGGACCCAACCATGCGCACGCTTGAAAATGTGGTGACCAGCCTTCTCGCGCTGGCCGCCCAGGCGCTGGTGGTCGGGGTGTTCGTCGCCCTTTGATCCATCGGCCACCGCCCCTCCCAAGAGGGGCGGACAGGCCGGATCATTCCTCCGCGCGCTCCGCATCGAACCGCTGGCGTGCGGCGTCGATCTCAGGCAGATTGGCGATCACCCAGCCGCCGAGCGCGCTGACCGGTTCACGCAAGGACTCCCCCATCGGCGTCAGCGTATAATCCACGCGCGGCGGGATCGTTGGATAGACGGTCCGCGTCACCATGCCGTCGCGCTCCAGCCCGCGCAGCGTCAGCGTCAGCATCCGCTGCGAAATGCCCTCGATCGACCGCTGCAGCTCGCTGAACCGCTTGGTCCCTTCGCTCAGCACCATGATCGTCAGGATGCTCCACTTGTCGGCGATCCTGGCGAGCACGGTGCGGACCGGCGTGCAGCTATCATTGGTGTGCCTGGGTTCCAAAAATGTGCCTCCTTGCGGCGGTGTGTCCACAACACCATTCCATACCTAGTTACGATTCGTAACATTTGGAAGAAGGCTGTACTACCCCATGCTCAATCTCGCGCTCGTCATCGGCAGCACCCGCCCCAATCGTTTCGCCGATACTCCTGCCAACTGGATCGCCGAAGGCGCCCGCGCCCGCACCGATTTCGCACTGTCGGTGCTCGATTTGCGCGATCAGGGCTTGCCGCTGTACGAAGAACCCGCGTCGGCGTTGTTCACCGGCGGCGTCTATACCAACCCCGCGGCCGAAGCCTGGCGGCACAAGATCGGCGCGTTCGACGGATTCATCGTCACCGCCGCCGAATATAATCATGGTCCCACCGCGGTGCTCAAGAACGCGCTCGATTCCGCCCATCTCGAATGGCAGCGCAAGCCGGTGGCCTTTGTCGGCTATGGCGGCGTCGGCGGTGCGCGGGCGATCGAGCAGTTGCGCGGCACCGCGATCGAGCTCCACATGGCGCCGATCAAGGCCGAGGTGAACATCGCCATGGAGCCATTCCTCGGCATCATGACGCAGGGCAAGACGCTCGACGATTATGATTATCTGGCGAGGAGCCGTGAAACGCTGTTCGACGAGATCGTCTGGTGGGGCGAAGCGCTCAAGCAGGCGCGCGAGGCGTAAGACGCGATCCTTTCCTCCCCATCGCAGATGGGGAGGGGGGACCATGCGCAGCATGGTGGAGGGGAAAGCGCCAAGAGAGAAAGCGCCTGTGGGCCTCCCCTCCACCGCTCTGCGAGCGGTCCCCCTCCCCACGCTTCGCGTAGGGAGGATAAGAGGTCAGCCGATCACGTCCTTCAACTTGGCGAAGAAGCCCCTCGATTGCGGGCATTCCTCGCCGGTCTCGGTCTCGCGGAACTGCTGGAGCAATTCCTTCTGCCGCGCCGACAAGCGGGTGGGCGTCTCGACCTCGATCTGCACGACCATGTCGCCACGCCCGCGGCCCTGCAGCACGGGCATGCCCGCGCCGCGCTGACGGATCTGCTTGCCCGACTGGATGCCCGCGGGAATGCGCACCTCGATCACTTCACCGTCGAGGCCGGGAATATCGATCGTCCCGCCCAGCGCCGCGGTGGTGAAACTGATCGGCGCGCGCGCCAGCAGGGTCGTCCCCTCGCGCTCGTAGATGCGGTGCTGTGCTACATGCAGGAAGATGTAGAGATCGCCGCACGGCGCCCCGCGCGCTCCGCACTCGCCCTCGCCGGTCAGGCGGATGCGCGTGCCTTCATCGACGCCGGCGGGAATGTTGACGGAGAGCGTCTTGGGCTTGTCCACCCGGCCCTCGCCGCGGCAGGCGGTGCACGGATCGGCGATCACCTGCCCCGCGCCGTGGCATGACGGGCAGGCGCGCTCGACGACGAAGAAGCCCTGCTGCGCGCGCACCTTGCCGTGGCCATTGCAGGTCGGGCATTGCTTGGCCGACGTACCCGGCTTGGCGCCCGATCCGCCGCACGGCTCGCACGCGGCGGAGACTTCGATGGTCACCTCGGTCTGCTTGCCGTGGAACGCCTCTTCCAGCGTCACCTCGAGATCGTAGCGCAGATCGGCGCCGCGCCGCGCCGCGGTGCGTCCGCCGCCGCGGCCGCCCATGAACTCTCCGAACACGCTTTCGAAGATGTCGCTGAACCCGCCGAAATCCTGCGCGCCGTGCCCGCCGCCGTTCATGCCGCCCTTGAACGCGGCATGGCCGAACCGGTCATAGGCGGCGCGCTTCTGCGGATCCTTCAGGCAATCATAGGCTTCGCTGACCGCCTTAAACTTCGCCTCGCTGTTCGAGCAGCCGCCATTCTTGTCGGGATGATATTTGATCGCGAGCTTGCGATAGGCGGACTTGATCGCCGCGGCATCGGCACCGCGATCGCATTCCAGCAGCTCGTAATAATCGACTTCGGTGGTCATTGGTGCCCCGCCTGCAAGCGGCCCCCGATCGGGTTAATCGAGGGCCGCATCACAGTCCCTTACGCCTTGTTGTTCTCGTCAACTTCCGAGAATTCGGCGTCAACCACATCGTCATCGGCCTTGGCTTGTTCGCCCTCGGGCGCATCGGCCTGCGGGGACGCCGCTGCCTGCTGCTCCTTCTCATAGATCGCCTGGCCCAGTTTCATCGCGACCTGGCCGAGCGCGGTGGTCTTCTCGGTCATCGCATCGGCATCGCCGCCCTCGACCGCGGTCTTGGCCTCGGCGATCGCCGCCTCGATCTCGCCCTTCAGCGACGCGTCGATCTTGTCGCCATGCTCGCGCAGCTGGCTTTCGGTCGAATGGATCAGGCTTTCGGCATTGTTCTTCGCCTCCGCCCCGGCGCGACGCTTCTTGTCGTCCTCGGCGAACTTCTCGGCGTCCTGGACCATCTGCTCGATATCGGCGTCGGACAGGCCGCCCGATGCCTGGATGCGGATCTGCTGCTCCTTGCCGGTGCCCTTGTCGCGCGCCGACACATTGACGATGCCGTTGGCGTCGATGTCGAAGGTCACCTCGATCTGCGGCACGCCGCGCGGCGCCGGCGGGATGCCGACCAGATCGAACTGGCCGAGGATCTTGTTGTCCGCCGCCATCTCGCGCTCGCCCTGGAACACGCGGATGGTCACCGCATTCTGGTTGTCATCGGCGGTCGAATAGGTCTGCGACTTCTTGGTCGGGATCGTCGTGTTGCGGTCGATCATGCGGGTGAACACGCCGCCCAGCGTCTCGATGCCCAGCGACAGCGGGGTCACGTCGAGCAGCAGCACGTCCTTGACGTC
>JAESGW010000775.1_pt1 | contig 14547 bp, 11 predicted proteins | sample 9269791 | NCBI WGS metagenome assembly JAESGW01 (sample SAMN16773120, study PRJNA677053) | algae metagenome | isolation source: Aphanocapsa lilacina HA4352-LM1 and co-occurring heterotrophs from near cave... | place: USA: Maniniholo cave, near Haena, Kauai, HI | collected 2009-07-28 | reverse complement strand
AGATCTGCATCCTGACCGACGACATGGTCGACACCGGCGGGACGATCGTGAAGGCCGCCGAGGCGTGCATGGCCGACGGCGCCGCCGGCGTGATCATCGCCGCCACCCACCCGATCCTGTCGGACCCGGCCGTCGACCGGCTCAAGAACTCCTCCGCCATGGAGGTCGTGGTCACCAACACGCTCCCCGTCCCCGCGGACAAGCAGTTCGACAAGCTGACGACGCTGTCCATCGCCCCGCTCATCGCCCGCGCCATCCGCGAGGTCTTCGAGGACGGGTCGGTTACCTCCATGTTCGACGGCCACGCCTGATCAGAGCCGCCCGAGACGCACGCTGGCTGCGTTGTCGTCGGTCGACGGCCCGCTTCGCTCAAAGGCCGCCTTCCCTCCTGCGCCTTGCCATCGCACGCCCCGGACGACTCTGATACGGCGTGGTTCGCGTGCACGGCCTGACAAGCTCAGCGATCCCCGGCCGGCCGGCTGTCCACGAACCTGACGGCGCGTGCACGGCCTGACATGTTCAGGGATCCCCGGCCAGCCGGGGATCGCCGAACAGGTCAGGGACTCCCTGAACCTGGCGCCTACAACGTGCGGTCGAGGTCGTCGAGCCCGTCGTTCCACGCCCGCGCCAGGACCGTGGGGACGTCGCCGGCCTCGAGCGCGGCCGCGACGGCGGCGCGGAGCTCACGACGTACGTCCTCGGTGAGCGGAAGGCGCGGGAAGGCGTCGCCGATGCTGTCGGCCATCGCCTGACCCGAGCGGCGGGCCAGGTCGAGGCCGTCGGCGACGTAGCGCGTGAGGTAGGGGTGGAGGAGGTCGGCCTGCTCCCAGCCCCAGAAGCCGGACGCGACGGCGTCGTACTCGTGGCTGCCCAGGTCGCCGCTCATCAGCCGCTCCCACGCCTCGGCCTTGGCGGCCTCGGTCGGGATGAGCGCACGCGCCGTCAGGGCGGCGTGGTGGCCGGAGACCGACTTGTCGCGCTCGGCCTCCACCTCGATGTACGACGGCTCCCCGAGCTCGGCGAGCCGCTGGACGGCGGCCCAGCGGACGCTGGGATCGACCTCGTCGCGGCCGAGCCAGTCGACGAGACGCTGTGTGTCCGCGGCGAGGCGGGCGAAGACCCGTGACGCGCCGGGGGCGAGCGCAGGGTTGCCGCCCTCGGTCGCCTCGCGGGCGATGTCGGCGATCACCGCCAGGTGGGCGGCGACCTCGTCGGGCGTGCTGTAGCGCCGGGTGATCGTCTGGAGGTTGCGCATCGCGCCCTCGAAGACCAGCGGATGGGTCTCCGGACGCAGGTGCCGGTCGGCGAGCGCGACGAGCTCGTCGACGCCGATGACCTTCGACTCGCACAGGTCGACCGCGGTCCACCAGAGCACGGCGCGGGTGAGCTGGGGCTCCACCGACGACAGGCCGGCGGTGATGGCGCTCCACGACTCCTCGTCGGGGCGGATCACGGCGAAGGTCTCGTCGCCGGCGTTGGGCACCACGACCCGGCCGGCGAACTCGTCGAGGCGTACGGGCTCCTCGCCGAGGTGCACGTCGCGGGAGCCGACGAGGCGCATCGCGTCGTCGTACGCCGCCACGGTGAGGCGGTGCGGCCGCGACCCCTCGCGGGTCAGCACCGGCACGTCACCGTCACGCGTCACGACCAGGGTGTCGAACCCGGTCGTGCGCAGCCACGCGGAGGCCCACGCCCGCACGTCGTGCTCGCTCTCGGCGTCGAGCGAGTCGAGGAAGTCGGCGAGGTCGGCGTTGCCGAACGCGTGGGTCGTGAGGTGCCGGTTGACGCCCGCGAGGAAGTCGCGCTCGCCGAGCCAGTGGCCCAGCTGGGAGAGAGAGGCGTTGCCCTTGGCGTAGGTGATCATGTCGGCGTTCGCGAAGGCGGCGTCCGCGTCGACGACCCGGTCCTCGTCCTCGGCGATGGGGTGGCTCGAGCGCCGGCGGTCGGCGCGGTAGCCGGTCGGCTTGCGGGTGATGGCGGCCGAGGTCCACGCATCGGTGTAGCCGGCGGCCACGCCCGCGACGTCGTACCCCATGAAGTCGGCGAACGACTCGTTGAGCCAGATGTCGTTCCACCACTTCATCGTGACGAGGTCGCCGAACCACATGTGGGCCATCTCGTGCGCGATCGTGGAGGCCACCCACTCGCGCTCGAGCTCGGTCGGCGTGCCCTGCTTGAGCGCCTCGTCGCGGTAGACCACGCAGCCGGGGAACTCCATCGCGCCCCAGTTGAGCCCGGGGGCGAAGACCTGCTGGAAGTCGGCGTAGGGGTACTCCGGCTCGAAGACCGTCGTGTAGTGCTGGAAGCACGCGCTGGTGATGCGCCGGAGCTCGTCGGCGTCGCGGCGCAGCTCGCGCTCCTGCGACGCGCGCGCGTGCCAGCCGAAGGGGAGCGTGCCGCCGGGCGCCGGGGCGTAGGGCTCGTCCCACGTGACCGAGACCCACGGGCCGCCGACCAGGGTGAAGAGGTAGGACGAGAACGGCGGGGTCGTCGTGAACCGCCAGGTGTCACCGGCCTCCCCCGATGAGCGGGAGTCGAGCGCTCCGTTGGCCAGCACCGTCCAGTGCGACGGCGCGGTCACCGACACTGCGAAGGTCGACTTGATGTCGGGCTGGTCGAAGCAGGGGATGACCTTCTGGGTGATGTCCATCGACGTGTGCGCGCAGACGTAGCGCTCGCCGTCGGCCGGGTCGATCGTCTCGGTCATCCCGTCGCCGTCGTGGACGTAGGGCATCCGCGCGGTGACCCGGACCTCGTTGGTCTCGCCGAGGTCGGTCAGCGCGATCCGCCCGTCGGCGTAGGGCGCCGGCTCGCCGTCGAGGGTCACGTCGCGCCCGCCGTGGAGCTCGAGGAACGACGATGCGCCCGGCTGCGTGCAGCGGAACGAGATCGTCGCCTCCACACCGAAGTCGTCGGCGGAGGTGAGGTCGAGGCGGACCTCGGTGCGGACGTCGGTCAGCAGGGCGGCGCGCTCGCGCGCCTCGGGGAGCATCAGGGGCACCCGGCACACCCTAGGCTGCAGGTCCACGCAGCGGCATCCGGGATTCGACCGGGCGCCGCGCTGGCGAGTAGAGTCACCGGGTTGCCTCGGCGAGGGAGACCGTACGAACCGGCCTCCGTGATCGACTGGGCCGGTACGCACCACTGCGCCGCGCTCACGATCCGGAGCGCGGCGTTCGTCGTCCCGGCCCGAGGCCCCCACGACCACGATCAGTCCCACAGCTGGAGGAACACATGTCTGCCCCCGAGAAGATCGCCGCCGAGGCCCGCACCGAGTTCGGCAAGGGCGCCGCCCGCCGCATCCGCCGCGAGCACAAGATCCCCGCCGTCGTCTACGGCCACGGCAACGACCCGGTCCACGTGATCCTGCCCGGCCACCAGACGATGATGGCCCTCAAGCACGGCGGCGCCAACGCGCTCCTCGCGCTCGACATCGACGGCTCCGAGCAGCTCGCGCTCACCAAGGACGTCCAGGTCGACCCGATCCGCCGCGTCATCGAGCACGTCGACTTCGTCGCCGTCACCCGTGGCGAGAAGGTCACCGTCGACGTGCCGATCCACGTCGTGGGCGACGCCGCCCCCGAGACGCTGGTCGTCACCGAGAACGCCGTCGTCTCCGTCGAGGCCGAGGCCACGCACATCCCCGAGTTCTTCGAGGTCTCCGTCGAGGGCGCCGAGATCGGCACCCAGGTCCACGCCAAGGACCTCGTCCTCCCGTCCGGCACCACGCTGCTCGCCGACGAGGAGCTCCTCATCGTCAACGTGACCCAGCAGATCTCCGCCGAGGCCCTCGAGGCCGAGCTGGAGGAGGCCGAGGCCGAGGCCGGCATCGAGCACGACGCCCCCGAGTCCGAGGACGCCGCCGAGGGCGACGAGGCCGCTGCCGACGACGCCGCGGAGGACTCCGACTCCGAGTGATCCGCTGACCGGGCACGTCGTGCCCGTCCCGACCGCTGACCGGGCGGTTCGTGCCCACTCACCGGCACGAACCGCCCGGTCACTGCGTGTGACGGGCACGACGTGCCCGCTCGACGATGGAAGGATGGATCGCGTGAGCGACGGATCGACCTCGGACGTGTGGCTGGTCGTCGGCCTCGGAAACCCCGGCCCCTCGTACGCCGGGCACCGCCACAACATCGGCTACCTCGTCACCGACGAGCTGGCTTCGCGGATGGGCAGTCCGTTCCGCGCGCACAAGGCCGGCCGCGCCGACGTCGTCGAGGGCCGGTTGTCGATCGGCGGTCCGCGCGTGGTGCTCGCACGAGGGCGCGGCTACATGAACGAGTCCGGCGGACCGGTGAAGGCGCTCGCCTCGTTCTACAAGGTCCAGCCGGACCACGTCGTCGCGATCCACGACGAGCTCGACATCGCCTTCGGCACGCTGCGGATCAAGCTCGGCGGCGGCGACAACGGCCACAACGGCCTGCGCTCGATGCGCTCCTCGCTCGGCACCGGCGACTTCTACCGGGTCCGTGCCGGCATCGGCCGGCCGCCGGGGCGCCAGGACGTCGCCGACTTCGTGCTGTCGGACTACTCGACGGTCGAGCGCAAGGAGCTGCCCTTCCAGGTCTCCGACGCCGCCGACGCCGTCGAGTCGCTCATCACCGACGGCCTCGAGAAGACCCAGCAGCGCTTCAACTCCTGAGCGCACCGGCTCACCAATATCGGCGAATCGGCCACCGGCCGCGGCGTACGCCGGACCGGGCGGCGGCACGATGGCGGGGCCACACCGGGGCGGCCGAGCGGTCGCCCGGTGTGGACCACTCGTCGAAGGGGACCACATGGGCGCGCTCACGTCATCCGGATCCGTCGGCCAGCGCTCGCGGGACGCCCTGATCCGCGCCCGCGGACGGATGATCTTCGCCGTGCCGGACACGTGGCGCGGCCGGGTGGCGGCGCGGCTGCCAGCGCGGCTGGTCCCGCCGGAGATGCGGCCGGGGTTCTTCGACCACTTCTTCGACGAGGGCGACCCGTTCGGCTTCGACGTCCACCCCGAGGAGCAGCTCAAGTTCGACCGCACCCTCGAGGTCTGCGGCGACGGCCCCCTGGGGCGCGTGCTGGAGCTCGGCTGCGCGGTGGGGACGTTCACCGAGGTGCTCGCGCCGAGGGCCACCGACGTGCTGGCCATCGACGTCTCCCAGTCCGCGGTCGACCAGGTCCTGCGCCGGCTCGACGGGCAGGACCACGTACGTGCCGTCGCCATGGCCATCCCCGACGAGTTCCCCGACGAGACCTTCGACCTCGTCATCGCCTCCGACGTCCTCTACTACCTCCCGGTGCCGGTCCTGCAACGCTGCGTCGACCGGATCGAGGAGAGCCTGGCGCCCGGTGGGACCTTCGTCTCGGTCCACTACGTGCCCAGGATGGGCAGCGTCCTCAACGGCGAGGAGGCCCACGGCGTGGTCATCGCCCACACGCGGCTCGAGCACACGCTGTCCGAGCGCGCCGAGTTCGGCCCGGGCCGGACCTACCGCGTCGACCGCTTCGTCAAGGCCTGATCCGGACCCCGACCGGGCCTTCCTGCCAGCCCACGGCGGACATCAGCCGGCCCGCCCCCGAGGGGGCGGGCCGGCTGATGCGCGGTCAGCGGGTGGGCTTGGGGCAGACCGTCCCGGCCGCCGGCGCCTCGACCCGCTCGAGCCAGTCCTCGCGCCACAGCGGCAGGTGCTCGCGGGCGCAGAACCAGGCTCCCGAGGTGAAGTGGCCCTTGCACACGACGTCCTCGAGGGCGATGCACTCCTGCTTCATCTGCAGCAGCTCGCCGGTCTGCTCGTTGATGAGCCGCTCGACGCGCTGGTGCACGCGGAACACCTGGCCGCAGTACTGCACCATCTCGTGGGTGAACAGCATGCCCCGGTGGGCCCCGCCGGAGTTGAGGGTCCGGCCGATCTCCTCCTTGGACCGCACCCGGACCCACTCACCGGGCTGCAGGCCGAGCTTCTCGCCGTCGACCCGGTCCTTGCCGGCGACCTCCAGCGGGAGGTAGGGGCGCAGCCCCGCCTTGCGCGCCAGCTTGGTGACCAGGGCGCTCGACCCGACACGCACCATCTCCGGGACGCCCACGTTGCCCACGCGGACCTCCCGGACGTACTGGCCGACCGCCTTCTCCGGGATCGGCGTCGTGGCGCGGGTCGCCTCCGTGGCCTGGCAGCGGAACACCTCGCCCTTCTCGGGGTCGACGCGGTGCGCGCCCACGTCGAGGAGCGGGAGCAGCCGCTCGGGGGCGACCGCGTGCGGGTCGTCGTCGGGCGAGCCGTCGGCGTGCTCGAGCCAGATCTCCTTCCAGAAGATCCGGCACTCCGCCTGGCAGCCGCCGTGACCGGAGCCGTCGCAGCGGGTCTCGTTGAGCAGGACGGCGTCGGTCATCCGTCTGCTGCGGGACTCCTGGCCCATGTAGTCGCAGATCTTCTCGAGCCGTCGGTAGACGGTCATCGTCCGGCCGGCGTACTCGGTCATCTCGAGCATGAAGGGGACGTTCTCGTAGGACCCCGTCTCGTCGAGGGTCTCGAGGATCTCGTGCAGCGGCCGCAGCCGCACCCGGTCGCCGGGTCGCAGCGATCCGGGTTCGGCCAGCCTCCTGGCCGATCCTGTCGTGATGGTCATGGACCCATCGAGCCCCACGGACGGGGCACACGGTGAGAGCCGACGGTGGTTTTGCACCAGAGAGGGTATGCCGGTGGCGCTGGTCACCGCCCAGAATCACCCGCAGGGGTAGCGCGGCGGCTCCCGGCCGCGGCGGCTCCGGGGGGAGGACGTGGGCGGATGAGGCGGACCGTGGGGGCGCGGCTGCGATCGGGGCTGCGCTCGGGGCTGTGCGCCGCGGTCGGCACCTGGCCGCTGTTCGAGGTGCGCAACAAGGTCCTCCACTGGCCCGGCGCCGTCCGCGCGCAGCTCCAGGAGCGCAGCGAGGTACGCCGCCTGCGAGCGACCGTCGTGGTCCCGCAGGCCCTGGTCACCACCGTCGTGCCGACCTACCGGCGGCCGGAGGCGGTCGCCCGGGCGGTGCGCAGCGCCCTCGACCAGACCGTGCGCGACCACGTCGTGGTGGTGGTGGACGACGGTGGAGGGCTCCCGCGGCTGCCGGACGACGACCGGCTCGTGGCTGTCTCGCTGGCCCGCAACACCGGGCGCGCCGGCGTCGTGCGCAACGTCGGCATCGCGCTGTCCCGATCGACCCACCTCGCCTTCCTCGACGACGACAACGAGTGGCGCCCGCACCACCTCGCCACCGCGCTGGAGGCCCTGGACGACCCCACCGACCCCGCCGACCTCGTCTACACCGGCGTGGAGCGCGTACGCCCCGACGGCACCACCCTCGACGTGCTGGCGCGGCCGTTCGCACGGCACAGCCTCCGGGAGTCGTGCTTCGTCGACACCAACAGCATCGTGGTGCGCCGTGGCCGCGGGGTGCGCTTCAGCCGCCTGCCGCGGTCGGGGCCGCAGCTGCCGGGTGAGGACTGGGAGCTGGTGTGGCGGCTGAGCCGCCGGCTGCGCGTGCGCAACGTCCCCGAGACGACCGTCACCTACCTCGTGAACCCCGAGAGCTACTTCACCCGCTGGGACGCACCCGTCACGCCCGCCTCGCCCACCTCCGCGCCGCAGGTCGAGGAGGTCCCCCGATGACGGCACCGCGCGTCGTGGTCGCCTCCCGCAGGGGTGTCGAGCAGAGGGTCTGGCAGGCGTCCCAGCTCGAGTTCGAGGACGTGGTCGCCGAGGTCGACGACGTGGCGTGGTGCCTGCCGCGCCCGCTCGGCGGTGGCACGCCCGTACGCCTCGCCCACGGCCTGCTCAACCGGGCGGGACGTCCGCTGGGCCGGGACCGCCGGGCCCGGATGCGGCCGCCGGCCGCCGGGGGCGAGGAGGTCGCCGCCGAGCTGTTCTTCGCGGTCTTCGCCGACGCCAGCGAGATCGGCATGCTGCCGCTCCTGGGGCGTACGGTCCACGCCGCCGGTGTCCGCGTCGCCTGGATCGTCGAGCTCTGGACCCCGCAGCTGGCGCCGTCGGCGGACTACCTGCGGCAGCTGCGCGACTTCGACCACGTCATCGTGTCCAACCGTGCGGTGGTGGACGCGGTGCAGGAGATCACCGGGGTGCCGTGCACCTACCTCCCGCTGGCCATCGACACCGACCGCTACGTCCCGCCCGGGCTCGGAGCACCGGCGCGCACGGTCGACGTCGCCAGCTGGGGGCGCCGCTTCGCCGGCACCCACGACCCGCTCGTGCGGGCGATGGCCGACCAGCAGCTCTTCTACCACTTCGACACCGTGAGCGGACCCTGGTCGGTGACGTCCCACGCCGAGCACCGGCTCGAGCAGGCCCGGCTGCTGCAGCGGACCCGCTACTCGATCGTCTACCGGATCAACGACGAGCCCGGCCGCATCGACCGGACGGGCGGCGAGGAGTCCCTGACCAACCGCTACTTCGAGGCGCTCGCGTCGGGCACGGTCATGCTGGGCACCGCGCCGGCATCCTCGGAGTGGGACGACGCCTTCCCCTGGTCGGACGCCGTCGTGACCATCCCGGTGCCCGCGCCGGGGATCGTCGACACGATCCGCGAGCTCGACCGCGACCCCGACCGGCTCGACCGGGCGCGCGCGGCGTCCGCGACGACCTTCCTGCGCCGGCACGACTGGGCGCACCGGTGGCAGGAGGTCCTGGACCTCGCCGGGCTGCAGCCCCACCCCCGGCTGGCCCCCCGGCTCGACCGGCTCACCACCCGCCTCGCCACGTGGGAGACCCGCGTGCCGTCATGACGCTCCGGGCCTGACCGCGCCTGTCCCGGCAGGGCTACCCACTTGTGGGGAGGGTGCTGCCGCACGTCCGCGGCGGGGGCCGCCGACCGGGAGGCTGGGGACCGTTCGTGAAAGGAGCACTGGGGGAGTGACGAGCACGCACGAGACACGCAGGACGTCCTTCGACGCCGTCGTCGACACCGACGGCGTCGCGCGGGCGTCCCGGCACACCCTGCTGGCGCAGGTCGCCACGCAGGTCTCACGCCTCGCCGTGAGCGTGATCCTCGCGCGCCTGCTGACGCCGCAGGAGTTCGGCGTCGTCGCCGCCGCCATGGTGATCATGGTGGTGGCCTGGCAGCTGACCGACCTGGGCACCGCGGCGGTGATCATCCAGCGTGAGGTCATCGACGAGGCCCTGGTGAGCTCGGTCTTCTGGTTCAACCTCGCGTTCGGCGGCGCCTTGTCGGCCCTCACCCTCGCCGGGGCGCAGCCGCTCGCGGACGCCCTCGGCCAGCCGGCGGCCGCGCCCGCCATCCGCCTCCTGGCGGCCGTCTCGCTCATCGGGGCGATCGGCAACATGCACCACGCGCTGCTGCGACGCACCATGCAGTTCGGCAGGCTCGCCACGATCACCATCGCCAACGCCGTCGTCAACAGCCTCCTCGGGATCGGGCTCGCGATCGCCGGCGCCGGCATCTGGGCCCTGGTCATCGGGACGGTGGCCGGGGTGGCCACGTCGACGGTCGCCGCCTGGTGGTTCCACCCGTGGCGCCCCACGGCGGTCTTCAGCGTCCGCCGGCTGCGCGAGGTCGCGCGCTTCAGCATCCACTTCTTCTGGTCCAACACCCTGGCGGTGCTCTTCGACCAGCTCGACAAGGTCATCATCAGCCGCATGCTCGGCGGTGCCCCGCTCGGCACGTACGCCGTCGCGCAGCGCACCGTGCTGTCACCGGTCCAGGCGGTGAGCGGCGCGGTCTCGACCGTCAGCTTCTCGGCCTTCGCCCGCGGCCAGGACGACCCGGAGAAGCTCCGCGGGGGTGCCAGCCGCGCGGCCGGCGTCCTGGCGCTGGTGATCCTCCCGGCCATGGTCGGCCTGGCCGTCCTGGCCGACCAGGCGGTGGCCGTCGTCTACGGGCCGCAGTGGGAGGCGGCCGTGCCGGTGATCCAGGTGCTCGCACCGGTGGCCGCCGTGCAGGCGCTGGCCTGCATCACGGCGTCGGTGATGCTCGCGATGGGCCGCAGCGACTGGCTCTACCGCTGGACCCTCGCCAACTGCCTGGTCGGGGCCGCCGCGATGGCGGTGGGCGCCCGGTGGGGGCTGATCGGGGTGAGCCTCGCGCTCGCCGCGGTCGTCCTCGTCCTCAAGCCGTTCGAGATGCGCATGGCACTCGGACTGATCGACATGCGCCTGTCCACGTACGCCCGCACGCTGCTGCCGCACGCCCTGATCACCGCGGTCATGGCCGCGACGGCATGGCTGGTGGCGCGTGGCGTGGCCGAGCTGGGCGGCGGGTCGCTGGACCAGCTGCTGGCGGGCACGGCGGCGGGTGCTCTCGTCCATCTCGGGCTGGTGTGGCGGTGCCGGGTCCCGGCGCTGGACGACGCCCGGCGCGTCCTGGGGCGGTGGGCGGTCCGGAAGTGATGGGTCACGGGGGCGGCGTGCAGGTGCCGCGATCGACAAGACGAGTGAACACAGGTGGGAGAGCAGAGATGCACCGAGCAGGACTGAGGACGAGCGGGCCGTCGCCGGCGCGCAGCGACGTGGCGGGAGGGCGGTCGCGTGGACGCCGTTGACATCCTGAAGATCTGCTTCCGCCGCTGGTACGTCATGCTGCCGATCCTCATCGGGGCGGCCGGCGTGAGCTACCAGCTCATCGCGACGCAGGAGACGACCTACACGGCCGCGGCCTCCTACGGGCTCGTCCAGCCGCGGCTGACGTCCGCCGAGGGGGAGGCGGAGCGCAACCCGCTCGGCAGTGACGGCAGCGACCTGGTCGGCGCGGCGCTGGAGGCCCAGCTCAACTCGCGGGTGACCCAGCAGCAGCTCGGCAGCGAGTCCACCCGCGGGTGGGGGCCGGGCGAGCCGGACAACGGCTCGTCGTACTCGGTGAAGATCCCGATGTTCGAGACGACCTACGAGGTCCGGGCGTACGGCCCCGACGAGCAGGAGGTCCAGGACGTCGTCAACCGGGTCATCGAGGAAGCGCCCGACATCGCCGACGACCTCCAGACCCGGGCCGGTGCCCCGTCGGCGGTGCGCTACGAGCCCTTCGTCCTCGCGCCCACCCAGGTGGACGCGCTGCCCGCGACCTCGGCGCTCAAGCTCGTGATCGCCGTGATGGGCGTCGGGACGCTGGTCGGTGCCGCGTGGTCGATCGTCGCCGACCGGCTGCTGCGCCGCCGTCGCGTGGCCGGGGGCACGGCCGCGCACGACGGGCCCGCGCCCGCCGACGAGGAGGACGACTCCCTCGACTCGCCCGGTCCCACCACGGCCGCCCGCGCGGCCGCGGCGACGGCGGCCGGGAAGGACCGGGGGACGGCGAACAACGGTCAGGCCGGCGGGAGGAAGCCCGCGGTCACGTCCGGGGCGACGTCCGGGGCGAAGTCCGGCAAGGCCGTGAAGGGCACCGGGTCGACCGGCCCTGGCGCGGGGCGTCGCGAGCGACGCCACCAGCCGCTGGTCCGGCGGTGAGTGGTGGCCGTGAAGGCCCACCCGGGACCACACCCCGGACCAGACCCCGGACGGCACCCGACGACCCCGCCCCTGCACCGGTCGGTGCGCCGGCTCGTGGTCCCGGTGGCGGCCGGCGCGGTCGCGCTCGCGCTGCTCGTCGTCGCCGTCGTCCCGTTCACGGGCCTGATCGGCGGCACCGCCACGGCGGCCCTGCTCGTGCTCGGGCTGCTCGTCGGGCTGCTCGTCCTCTCGGCCAGGGACGGGTGCTCGATCCTGACCTGGGCAGTCGTGCTGCTCTTCCTCGTGCCCCAGCCCTACGTGCTCGTCGGGCCGCTGAAGTCGGTCGGGAACCCCGCCACACTGGTGGCCCTCGCCGGGCTGGCCATCTGGGCCGCGTCGCGGGTGCTGAACCTCAGCCAGGCCGCCGAGCTCAACCCGGTGCGGTGGGTCCTGCTGGTCTTCACGATCGCCGCGACGGCCGCGTACGCCGCGGCCATGCTCCGCGACCTCACCACCTCCGAGGCCGCGAGCACGACACGGGTGATCTTCGGTCACCTCGCACTGCTGGGGGTGGCCCTGCTGGCCGTGGACGAGCTCGGCTCGCGCGAGCGCATCAGCGTCCTGCTGCGACGCGTCGTGATGCTGGGGGGAGTGGCTTCCCTCATCGGCATCGTGGAGTTCATGCTGCCGGCCTTCGACTTCCGTGAGGTGATGCGCCTGCCCGGGCTGACGGCCAACATCGACCCGGAGTCGGTGTCGCGGTCGGGATTCGACCGGATCACCGCCGGGGCCTCCCACCCCATCGAGTTCGCGGTGGTGACCGCCGCGCTCGTCCCGCTCGCCCTGCACTTCGTGATCCACACGCGGACCGGGCGGTGGCCGTACGCCCTGGCGCTCGTCGCGATGCTTGCCGCGATCCCGATGAGCGTGTCGCGCTCGGGCTTCCTCGCGCTGGCCGTCGGCTTCCTGTTCTACTTCGTGGCCCTCTCCCCCCGCGGCCGCCTCAACGCCCTCGTGCTCGGCCTCATCGGCGTGGCCGCCTTCCGCGCGATGGTCCCGGGGCTGCTCGGCACCGTGCGCAGCCTGTTCCGCGACTCGGGCACCGACCCGAGCATCGCCGGCCGGACCGACGACTACGCCCAGATCCCCGGGCTGATGGAAGGCCACTGGTGGTGGGGTCGCGGGCTGGGCACGTTCGTGCCGGACGTCTACTTCTTCCTCGACAACCAGTTCCTCGCCGCACTGCTCCAGGGCGGGATCATCGGGCTGGTCGTGTTCGTGATCCTGCTCGTGGTCGGGATCGGGACCGCTCGCGGCGTTCGACGGCGCGCCACCGACCCCGAGCTGCGGAGCCTCGGCCAGGCGCTGGCGGCGACCATCGCCTCGCTGGGGGTCTCGGGGTTCGTCTTCGACCTGCTGAGCTTCCGCCAGAGCGGGTTCCTCCTGTTCCTGGCGATCGGGTGCGCGGGTGCCCTGTGGAGCCTGGTCCGCCACCAGCCCAAGGAGCAGCACCGGCCTGCGCCGGCGCCGGCGCACCAGCCGGAGGAGGGACGATGGCTCTCGCCAGTGTCGTGATCCCGGCCCACGACGAGGCCGCGTCGATCGGGCGTACGCTCCGGGCCCTGCGCACGGGCCTGGACGGGCACGAGCTCGACGTCGTCGTGGTCTGCAACGGCTGCTCCGACGACACCGCCGAGGTCGCGCGTCGCGCGGACCCCCGCGCGCGCGTCCTCGAGATCGCCCAGCCGTCCAAGAACGAGGCCGTCCGGGTCGGCAACGCCGCCACCGAGGTGTTCCCGCGCGTCCACCTCGACGCCGACATCGAGCTCGAGGGGTCCGCCGTCCTCGCGCTGCTGGCCCCGCTCGACGACGCGGGCGTGCTGGCCACCGCCCCGGTGCGCCACGTGCCTCGCGCGGGCTGCTCGGCGTGGGTGCGGTGGTACTACGACGTCTGGGAGGCGCTGCCGCACGTCGAGTCCGGCCTGTTCGGGAGGGGCGTGGTCGTGCTGTCGCGCGAGGCGCAGGCGCGCGTCGCGGCGCAGGCGGAGATGATGAACGACGACCTCGGGATGTCCGACGCCTTCAGCGCACACGAGCGGCGTGTGGTCGCCGACGCCGTCGCGGTCGTCCGCCCGCCGCGCACCGTGCAGGACCTCGTCCGGCGCCGCGTCCGCGTGGCCACCGGCAACGCGCAGGCGGCCCGCCTGGGCGTACGCCGCCCGGCGTCGCGCACCCGCGTGCGCACGCTGGTCAGCCTGGCCGTGACGCGCCCCGGGCTGGCGCTGCGGGTGCCGGTCTTCGTGGCGGTCTACGTCGTCGCGGCGCTCGGCGCGCGACGCGCAGTGCGGGCCGGCGACTTCCAGACCTGGCAGCGCGACGAGAGCTCACGCACCTGACGCAGCGCCTGCCGACCCGCGGTTGCGCCGCGCGGCTCAGGCGAGGGCGGCCGGTGCCGGCAGGTCCGCGCCGAGGGCGACCAGCGTCGCTCCCGGACTGAGCCGGTCGAGGTCGGCGCGGATCTCGCGGGCGTACACGGGGTTCATCGCCACGACGAGCCCCGCCGGGTCGTCCGCCAGGGTGGCGGGAGCCAGGATCGGGTGGCCCGTGCCTGCGACGTACTTGCCCGACAGGTGCGGGTTGACGTCGACGACGGCGTCGACGAGCCGCGTGGTCGGTCCGAGGGCGTGCAGGAAGGCGGTCCCCTTCGAGCCGGAGCCCCACACGACCACCCGTCCGGTGCGGGCGTGCTCCTCGATGGTCCGGGCGAGCGTGTCGACCTGGGTCCGCGCCGCGTTGCGGAAGCCCGCGGCGGCCCTCACGAGCCGGGCGAACGCGGCGTCCGGCAGGCGCATCGGTCGCGGCCGGCCGACGGGCAGGGCCTCGACGAGGAGGTACTGGTCGCCGTAGGCGAGGGTGGCCGAGCGGACCACGAAGCCGCACGACTCGAAGAGCTCGACCGCGACCTCGCGGGTCAGGTAGTTGCAGTGCTCGTGGTAGACGTCCCAGAAGGCTCCCTCGGCGAGGATCCGCCCGGCCTCCGGGATCTCGACGAGCACCGGCACGTCCGGGCGACCGTCGAGGCCGTGGCGCAGCGCGCGCAGGATGGCGCCGGGGTCGTCCACGTGCTCGAGCACGTGGCGC
>JAESGW010000774.1_pt1 | contig 14556 bp, 12 predicted proteins | sample 9269791 | NCBI WGS metagenome assembly JAESGW01 (sample SAMN16773120, study PRJNA677053) | algae metagenome | isolation source: Aphanocapsa lilacina HA4352-LM1 and co-occurring heterotrophs from near cave... | place: USA: Maniniholo cave, near Haena, Kauai, HI | collected 2009-07-28 | reverse complement strand
CTCCTGCAGGCGCAATCATCCAAAGCGCAGGTCGTGGCGCTGGCTGGTTCCGGCACGGTTCTCGTAAATTCGATTAAGTCGGCACAGGAGTTCGGGATCCAGCAGGGCGGCCAGACGCTCGCAGGACTTCTCGTCTGGATCACTGACGTCAAGAGTCTCGGACTCAAGGCGGCGCAGGGCCTGGTGCTGACTGATGCCTTCTACTGGGACCGTGATGACGAGACCCGTGCCTGGTCAAAGCGCTTCTTCGAGCGCATGAAGCGGATGCCGCACATGGGTGACGCGGGAGACTATTCATCCACGATGCACTACCTGAAGGCGGTCCAGGCCGCTGGCACGGACGAAGCGCAGGCCGTGATGCGGAAGATGCGCGAGACGCCCATCAACGATTTCTTCGCTAAGGATGGCAAGATCCGCGAGGACGGGCGCATGGTCCACGATATGTACGTCTACGAAGTCAAGAAGCCGTCCGAATCGAAGGGCGACTGGGACTTCTACAAGCTGCGCGAAGTGATCCCCGGCGATCAGGCGTTCCGTCCGCTTAAGGATAGCGCTTGCCCGCTGGTCAAGAAGGGCTAAGGCGGATCGATATCACGGGTCCCCGATGCAGTTGATCGCATCGCGGGCCCGAGCCGAACGGAGAAATCGTGATGGATCAGGAAGTCGCGGCTGTGAAATCAGGTCAGTCTCAGAATCCGATCAGGTCCGGCGCGGATTACATCGAGAGCCTAAGGGGCCGGAAGCTAAAGGTGTATCTGATGGGTGAATTGGTCGAAGAACCGGTCGACCATCCGATCATCCGCCCCTCGATCAACGCGATCGCCAAGACTTACGATCTCGCCAATGAGGAGCCGGAATTGGCTTCCGCGATCTCACCTTTCACTGGCGAGCGAGTGAACCGATTCCTCCATGTGTCCGCGAGTGCGGGCGACCTTGTTATGCAAAACAAAATGCAGCGCCGACTCGGTCAGCTGACAGGTACGTGCTTCCAGCGTTGCGTTGGCATGGACGCTCTCAATTCGCTGCACTCGGTGACCTACGATCTAGATGATAAGTATGGGACCGACTATCACGGTCGGTTCAAGCAGTTCTTAACAAGCGTTCAGAGCGCCAACCTGGTCATTGGTGGCGCGATGACCGACGTGAAAGGCGATCGTAGCAAGCTGCCCTCCCAGCAATCGGATCCAGATCTCTTCCTGCACGTGGTGCGCCGAACGCCCGAAGGCGTCTACGTCAGCGGCGCGAAGGCGCATCAGACAGGTTGCCTAAATTCGCATTGGCTGATCGTAATGCCAACGATGCGCTTAGAGGCAGCCGACAAGGACTACGCCATCGTCGGAGCGGTACCGGTCAACGCCGAGGGTATCACGTACATCTACGGCCGCCAGTCCTGTGACACCCGCAGCGCGGAGGAAGGCGACATCGACGCCGGCAATTCCCAATTCGCGGGTCAGGAGGCGATGATCATCTTCGAGGATGTTTTCATTCCGAGGGAACTCGTGTTCCTCGATGGCGAGTTCGAATTTGCGTCCATGCTGGTCGAAAGATTCACCTGCTATCACCGACGCAGCTACGTCTGTAAGACGGGCGTGGGCGATGTCTTGATAGGCGCTGCGGCAACCGTCGCAGACTACAACGGCGTCGAGCGCGCCTCGCACGTGCGCGATAAGCTCGTGGAGATGACGCATCTCAACGAGACCATCTACGGGACCGGCGTGGCGGCGAGCCACCAAGGAATCGCGATGAAGTCCGGAGCCTATCTGCCGGACGAGATGCTGGCGAACGTCTGCAAGCATCATGTTACGCGCTTTCCATACGAGATCGGCCGCTTGGCGCAGGATCTTGCAGGCGGACTGATGGTAACCCTGCCGTCGGAACGTGAACTGCGTCATGAAGTGATCGGCCCGCTGATCGAAAAATATCTCAAAGGACGACCGGAAGTCTCGACCGAAAGTCGAATTCGCGTCCTTCGGCTGGTCGAGAACATGACGCTCGGCAGGAATGCCGTGGGCTATTTGACTGAATCGATGCACGGGGCGGGCTCGCCACAAGCACAGCGAATCCAGATCGCTCGCTCTATGCAGATTGAGTTCAAGAAAGAGCTGGCGAAGACCCTGGCCGGTGTCGCCGACGCCTCGCGCGAAAAGATTTCGGAAGACGTTTCCACTTACATGGCGCGGGTATTCACGCCGATCCGCAACTGATGTTCGAGATGTTCTCGTAAAATCGGAGAGCCACATGGCTATGACAATGACCGGAGAGATCCAGCTTGCTGCTCCGATGGAGGCGGTTTGGACGAAGCTAAACGATCCCAAAGTTCTAAAGACCTGTATTCCAGGTTGCGAGGAACTCGAGAAAACCGATGACGGCGGGTTTCGAGCTGTCGCAAAGATGAAGGTCGGGCCTGTTTCCGCACGCTTCAAGGGGAAGGTTACCTTGAGCGACCTAGACCCACCCAAGAGTTACAAAATCTCGGGAGAAGGCGAGGGAGGGATAGCGGGTTTTGCCAAAGGAAGCGCAGTGGTCAACCTGCTCGAAAGCGAGGGCGGCACGTTGTTGAGCTATCAAGTCGACGCCCAGATCGGAGGCAAGCTCGCACAGTTGGGCCAGCGGCTCATTAATGGCACCGCCAAAAAGTTGGCTGATGAGTTCTTCGCCAGTTTCGCAAGGTCGCTTTAGAATGAGCACGGACAACAATAGCGGGTTTATCCTCGAAACGAATGGACTCACCAAGGAGTTCGCTGGGTTTTTCGCCGTTCGCGACGTCTCGCTAAAGGTCCGCAAGGGACACATTCACGCGCTAATCGGTCCGAACGGGGCCGGCAAAACGACGTGCTTCAATCTGCTCACCAAGTTTCTTGCACCGACTACCGGGAAGATCCTTTACAAAGGGCAGGACATCACAGCGACGAAGCCCGCCGACGTGGCGCGACTCGGGCTCGTCCGTTCGTTCCAGATTTCGGCGGTGTTTCCTCATCTTACTGCGCTGGAAAACGTACGTGTGGCGCTCCAACGCCAGCACGGATCGTCTTTCGATTTCTGGCGCTCCAAGTCCGTGCTCGACCGTTTCAACGGCAAGGCGCTCGAACTGCTCAACGACGTCGGCTTGAGCGAGTTCGCCGGCACGCCAGCGGTCGAGATGCCCTATGGGCGCAAGCGGGCGCTCGAGATCGCCACCACGCTGGCGCTCGATCCGGAAATAATGCTGCTCGATGAGCCTATGGCCGGTATGGGCCATGAAGACATCGACAAGATCGCTGCCCTGATCAAGCGGATCTCGGCGAAGTACACCATCCTGATGGTCGAACATAATCTGAACGTGGTGGCAAACTTGTCAGACGTCATCACGGTGCTGACTCGCGGTCAGGTGCTTGCCGAAGGAAACTATGCCGAACTTTCCAGAGACGAGCGCGTAAAGGAAGCCTATCTGGGGGCCGGCCATGCGTGAGGTTGGAAAGGCAGCGAGGGCCGCCTCGCAGGCGAGCGCTATAAACGTGTTGTCGGTTAAAGATCTGCAAGCCTGGTACGGTGAATCTCACGTCCTGCACGGCGTCAACTTCAATGTGAACGAAGGAGAGGTGGTCACACTGCTGGGACGCAACGGCGCCGGCAAGACCACGACGCTGAAGTCGGTGATGGGTATCATCGGTAAGCGCTCCGGCTCGGTGCAGTTTAAAGGCAAGGAAATCTCTCGAGCTTCCTCCGACAGTATCGCAAGGCTTGGCGTCGCCATCTGTCCGGAAGAACGCGGCATCTTTTCTAGCCTCGACGTGCGCGAGAATTTGCTGCTGCCCCCGGTGGTTGCCAGCGGTGGCCTCTCGCTCGATCAGATTTTCGACTTGTTTCCGAACCTCAGGGATCGTCTCAATAGTCAAGGCACGAAGCTTTCCGGTGGTGAGCAGCAGATGTTGGCGATTGCGCGTATCCTGCGCACCGGTGCCCGTTTCCTGATGCTGGATGAACCCACGGAGGGCCTAGCGCCCGTCATCATTCAACAGATCGGGCACACCATCGCGCGGCTGAAGAAGGAGGGCTTTACCATCCTTCTAGTCGAACAGAACTTCCGCTTCGCGTCCACTGTCGCGGACCGGTACTACGTCGTCGAGCATGGCAAGGTGATCGATGGCTTTGCCAATTCTGAACTCGAAGCCAACATGGACAAGCTCCACACCTACTTAGGCGTTTGAACGATGCAAGCCCTCTATTCGCAACTATTGATAGGACTAATCAACGGCTCGTTCTACGCGCTGCTGAGCCTCGGCCTTGCCGTGATCTTCGGCATGCTCAACATCATCAACTTCGCACATGGCGCGCTCTATATGATGGGGGCGTTCGCCGCGTATTTTCTGCTCAATCTCTTCGGTCTGGGCTACTGGTGGGCGCTGCTGATCGCGCCGATCGTGGTCGGCATTTTCGGCATGATCCTGGAACGGACCATGCTGCAGTGGCTTGCCGGGCTCGACCATCTCTACGGCCTGCTGCTGACCTTCGGCATCGCCCTGATCGTGCAGGGCGTGTTCCAGAACTATTTCGGCTCCTCTGGGCTGCCCTATGCGATTCCCGATGAATTGAAGGGCGGCATGAATCTCGGCTTCATGTTCCTGCCGATCTACCGCGGCTGGGTGGTGGTGTTCTCGCTGATCGTCTGCATTGCCACCTGGTTCCTGATCGAGAAGACGCAGCTTGGCGCTTACCTGCGCGCTGCAACCGAAAATCCGACCCTGGTTCGCGCTTTCGGCATCAACGTGCCGCGCATGATCACGCTGACCTACGGGCTCGGCGTCGGCCTTGCTGCGCTCGCCGGCGTGCTGTCGGCGCCGATTAACCAGGTCCGGCCGCTGATGGGGGCGGACCTCATTATCGTCGTGTTCGCAGTGGTCGTGATCGGCGGCATGGGTTCCATCATGGGTTCCATCATCACGGGCTTTGCGCTCGGGGTGATCGAGGGCCTGACCAAATACTTTTATCCCGAGGCCTCCAACACCGTCGTGTTCGTGCTGATGGTGCTGGTGCTGCTGATCAAGCCAACGGGACTGACTGGACGGGCGGCCTGACATGAGCGCATTGACCGACGATTCCCCGGCAGCATCTCCGCGCGCCTCGCGCGATGAGATGATCGTCTTCGGGGTGATGGCAGCGCTACTTGCCATCGTACCTGCGACCGGCATCTACCCATTCTTCGTGATGCAGGCCCTGTGCTTCGCGCTGTTGGCCTGCGCGTTCAACCTGTTGATCGGTTTCGGCGGCCTGCTCTCGTTTGGGCATGCGATGTTCTTGGGAACAGCGGGCTACTTTACAGCGCATGCACTTAAGGTATGGGGCATCTCGCCTGAACTGGGCATATTGGTAGGGACCGCGGGTGCGGCCGCTCTTGGTACGATCGTTGGTTACATATCGATACGTCGCCAGGGCATCTATTTCGCAATGATCACGCTCGCGTTGTCGCAGCTCCTCTACTTCATCTATCTGCAGGCGCCGTTCACGCATGGCGAGGACGGAATTCAGGGCATTCCGCAGGGCCATCTGTTCGGCGTCCTGAATCTCGCGCAGCCGACCGTGCTCTACTACGTGATCCTGGTCGCCTTCCTCGGAGGGTTCTTGTTAATCTACCGCACCATCAATTCGCCGTTCGGCGAGGTGCTGAAATCGATACGCGAGAACGAGCAGCGCGCGATATCGCTCGGTTACAAGACCGATCAGTATAAGCTGCTCGCGTTCATCCTGTCCGGGACGATCGCGGGCTTCGCGGGATCGCTGAAGGTTTTCGTGGCGCAAAACGCCTCGCTCACCGACGTGCACTGGACGATGTCCGGCGAAATCGTGCTGATGACGCTGGTCGGCGGCCTCGGCACCATCTTCGGACCCGTGGTCGGCGCCTTCGTCATCATCGCTATGCAGCAATATCTGGCCGGGTTCGGCCAATGGGTCACGGTGATCCAAGGCGTCATTTTTGTAGCTTGCGTGCTGACGTTTCGCCGCGGCATCATCGGCGAGATCGCTCAAAGAATTGGGCGCCCTTTGTAGGATCGTCCATGGCCATACTGGAGCCTCCATCCGACCGCCCAGCGTCCATCAGGCAAATCTGGCGCGATTTTGGTCTTGCCTACGCCTCCAATGGATTTGTCAGTTGGTTGTTTTCGATCACTGCTCCGGTAGCGATCATTTTGTCAGTCGGCTCGCAGGCGAAGCTCTCTGAGAGCGAGATCGCCTCTTGGATTTTCGGCGTATTCTTCTTCAATGGCCTACTAACTGCGATGGTGAGCTGGGTTTACCGGCAGCCTTTGATCTTATTGTGGACAATACCTGGGGCGGTCATAGTTGGACAATCGTTGTCTCACTTGACGTTTGCCGAGGTTATTGGTGCCTATTACGGCACCTCGCTTCTGCTCTTAATCTTGGGACTAACTGGAGCAGTAAAGCGGGTCATGGTGCTTATCCCACTGCCGATTGTGATGGGGATGGTCGCAGGAGTCTTTCTGCGATTTGGTCTAGATCTTGTTCGCGCCATATTTGACGACGTCGCGATCGCCGGATCAATGGCCGCGATTTGGTTACTGTTGACCGTGTTGCCAGAGTCGAGGCGGCTTGTTCCGCCATTAATCGGATCGCTGATCGCGGGCGCCGTCGCGACGATCGTGCTGGGTAGGTTCGATGCTTCAACTCCGGTGCATATCGAGCTGATCAAACCATTGCTCCAAGTGCCGGCATGGTCCTTATCAGCGATGGTTGAGCTTGTGGTGCCGCTCACCATCACGGTAGTCGCCGTGCAAAATGCTCAGGGTATTGCGATTCTCGGTGCAGCCGGTCATGCCCCGCCTATAAATGCGATTACCACAGCTTGTGGCATTGGCTCTGCTTTGGCGGCCATCAGCGGGGGAAACAGCACCTGCCTGACAGGTCCGTCAAATGGTATCGTCGTCGCATCCGGCGATCGCGCTCGGCAGTATACGTCAGCAATATTCGCGGGATTTTTAGCGGTGCTATTCGGGTTGTTTGCGCCAACGTTTACTCGCCTGCTGATTGTTGCTCCTAAGTCACTCGTTATAACGTTAGCTGGGTTGGCAATACTGCGTGTTTTGCAATCGGCGTTTACCTCCGCGTTTAAAGAGCGCTATTCCCTCGGTGCTCTTATTGCTTTCCTTACCACTGTCATCGATATTCCCTTGTTGAACATAGGCGCAGCTTTTTGGGGACTGCTGATGGGTACCGTGACCTCGTGGTTACTCGAACGCGGTGATTTTGCCACTCAGACCTCACTTTATCGAGACTCATCAACGATCTAAGAGGGCTAGGAGCCGTGGTTAAGAATCCGTCAAGCGGAACCACGTCTCATTCTGACCTTATGTATGGCCCGGCTGCGTTTCGCGATTGAGCTCGTGCGTGGTCTGCGAAGGGTTGGCGAGCAACCACTAACCAGCCTCTCGATGCGTTCGTCAATCCGTTCCATGCATTCCCTCTGTCGCGAACTCGGGTCTCTCTAGGATTGTCAAAAGAGAGTTACGCAATGCCGTGGCTCTGGCTCCGACTGTAATGCCTTGCTCGAACAGAACTGATTGATCCTCAGTTCGTTGTGCAAACAGACGGGAGCGAACCCGATATGGCCTGCAGGTCGAGCTAGAGCATGTTTCGGCTGAATAGAATCGAGGATTCCGTAGTGTGCCGGAATGAGGGATTCTACAGGCATTGATTCGCTTTTGGGAGGCGGGGTCGATGCCGAAGGCCTATTCAGGAGATCTACGGGAACGGGTGATAGCACGGGTAGAAAGTGGCACGTCGCGGCGGGAGGCCGCGGAGCACTACGACATCAGCGCCAGTACGGCGGTGATTTGGGTAAAGTGTTTTCACGAGACGGGTTGCTGCGCAGCCAAGCCGCGGGGTGGAAGCATATCGCCACTGGAAAAGCATGCTGATTTTTTGCTGGGGCTGATTGATGAGCAGCCGGACCTGACGCTGGATGAAGTCGTTGATGCAATGCACAACCGCGGGATTGCCGGCAGCCGTACGGCAGTCTGGCGCTTCTTCCAGCGCCACAAGATCACCTTCAAAAAAAGCCTTCGCGCAGCGGAGCAGCAGCGCCCCGACGTGGCGCGGTCGCGGCGGCGCTCGATGCGGGAACAAGGCAAACTTGATCCGGCTCGGCTGGTGTTCATCGACGAGACCGCCGCCAATACCAAGATGGTGCGGGTGTACGGCCGTTGCGCCCGCGGCGAGCGGTTGGTGGGCCACGTTCCGCAGGGACATTGGAAGACGATCACCTTCGTGGCCGCCTTGCGTCACAACGGAATGAAGGCGCCCTCTATTGTCAGCGGCCCAATGAACGGGAAGAAGTTCCTCAGCTATGTCAAGCGGCGCCTCGCTCCGACCCTGAAGTCCAGGGACATCGTGACGATCGACAATCTTCCGGCACACAAGGCCGCCGGTATCCGCGAAACGATCGAAGCGCGCGGTGCAACACTTCGCTATCTGCCAAAATATTCGCCCGACCTGAACCCCATCGAGATGCCCTTCAGCAAGTTGAAGGCCTCGCTACGAAAGGCGGCGGAGCGAACAATTCCCCGACTGCGCCGCTGCATCCGCTCATTCGCTCCACGCCTCACTCCACGCGAGGCGCGCAACTATCTCAGACACGCTGGATATGCTTAACATCCAGCGGAATCTGCTCTAGTCTCGCGTTTTCTCACGGACGACCCGAAAGGTTCGGCCGCAATGTGGTCTCTGCGATCGCCTCGGCATCGTTGTAGTTGTTCTTCTCTCCGTTAACGAACGGCTTCACATAGATCGCGGGGATGATCTGCGGCTTATGACTGGCTGGCGTAACACCCGCCGGAAGGTCCGAAAAATTCTCACGCACATTCGCAAGTACTCGCGGACCATGGCCGACGAAAATGAGCCCCTTCGGGTTTGTTGATATCATCGAGAACGCTCAGCAAATATTCGGCTTGGAGAAAGAGCTAAAAAAGCTGATGTCCTCTTGCTTCGCTTGATTGCGCGTCTGGAAGCGCTGAAAGCCCACCACGTCAGATCGTGAACTAACTCATGGTACCGACCTGTTCGCCGGCTGGCGCATTCCTCGTTTTGCCTATATGCCGATTGGCTAACTGATAAGGGGTTCACTAAAAGCTTATCAGTCCTTGACAGAAAGTTGCCCCTCGCGTGTTCAGTCTTACGATTGCTCAACAATCCGATATAGCTCATTATTTCACTCCCTTGGAGCTTCTCCGAGCATTTCTTCAGTGGCCGGGTTCGTCAGAGTTTCATCGGGGCAATGCGGGGTGAATTACGAATACACTCGCTTGTTTACATACCTGTTGTATAGTAAGTTTCCGCTTGTCAACAGCGGGGTGCAAGTCATTTTCACCCGCGGTTATAAAAAGTCTCGGCTAATTCCGCGATTGGAGGACGCACATGGTGCTTAGCGACCGTAGTCGCTGGACTGTCAGAGAGGTTGCATTGTGCAAGCTTGCATCCCACCGCGACCGACCTTTCGTCTCCGACTTCGATGGCCTGACCCAGACCTATGGCGAATTTATTGGGTCAGGCGCGAAAATTGCCAACGCGCTTGCTGATTTGGGCATCCAGCGCGGAGCCACAGTCGCAATTCTTTGCGCGACGAAACTGCCTCATCTGCACGCCTGGCTGGCATGTGGGCTTCTCGGCGCAACGGAAGTGCCAATCAATCCCGCCTTGCGGGGTGAAGCCCTGCGTCACATTCTGCAAATCGCGGCACCGGCCGTCGCAGTGGTCGAGGCCGACCTGTTGCCATGTTTGGCCGAAGCGCACCATGATGTCGGCTGCCTTCGTGACATTATTGTCGTTGGCGGTGAAGGTCATTTAGTCGGTCCGGCTCAACGTGTGATCAGAATGACCAAATATGAGGGCATACTCGCGAGCGGATCAAGCGCAATTCCGGAAGCGTCGGTGGTCCCCGCTGCGATTGGCTCAGTGATGTTCACGAGCGGAACCACGGGACCGGCAAAGGGCGTTAGCATGCCCAACGGGCAGCTGTGTTTGATGGCGCTCCAAGTCATAGATGCCCTGAAGCTCGAGGACTCTGACATCTTTTATTGCGCGCATCCCCTCAATCACATCGCTGGTAAATATATGGGCGTGTTTGCGAGCTTTGCGGCTGGAGGGCGAATCGCCCTCGACGCTCGCTTCGATGCGACTAGCTGGCTCGACCGAATCCGGGAGTCCCGCGCTACCCTCAGTATCGCACACGGACCGATGATCGAAATGATCGCGAACCAGCCGCCGCGACCCGAGGATCGATGCCATACGCTGCATCGGTTGATGTGCTGCCCGATGCCGAAGCACCTGGCTGCAGATTTCGAGGAACGCTTCGGCGTCAAGGGTGTCGAAATGTGGGGAATGACAGAGATTGGCTGCCCGACATGGACCCCAATCGATGGTCCACGCGTCGCGGGCTCCTGCGGGCGATTGATCAGCAGTCAATACGAGCTAAGGATCGTCGCTCCGGATAGCGATGAGGAAGTGCCGCCAAATACAACCGGCGAGATTGTAGTTCGTCCGCGCGCTCCTTCCACCATAATGCAGGGCTATCTCGGCATGCCCGAAGAAACGGTAAACGCATGGAAAAATCTTTGGTTTCACACCGGAGATGCAGGTTATGTTGATAACGATGGCAACTTGTTTTTCGTGGATCGCCTGAAAGAACGCATCCGGCGCCGCGCGGAAAATATCTCTGCTTATGACATCGAGGTGGCTGCCGCTTCCTTTCCCCACGTCCGCGAAGCGGCGGCCGTCGGCGTTCCTTCAGGCTTCGAGGCCGATGATGATATCAAATTGTGCGTTGTTCCCGACGGATCGCTGGACCCAGGCAGGCTAATTGGCTTTCTCGCCAAGCGCCTTCCTCCTTTCATGTTGCCAAGATACATCGAGCTTCTGGAAGCCCTTCCACGCACGCCGACCAACAAGATAAGGAAGCGGGAGTTGAGCTCCGCCGGCGTTCCCGCCGGAACGTGGGACCGAAACCGCGAAGGGGTCAAGCTACGCGATCTCTACCGCGGTTCAGACGAAGGCGAAGCTCTGACCAGCAATAGCGGCGCAAGTACCAGCACCTATCGCTGACACAACAAGACACATCCAGGGCGAGACGCCTGCTTCAACACCTGTTGCGGAAGCCGCATTATCCGACGGGGTCCCCGTTCTTGATCAATTCCCGCGCGATGATGGTGTGCTGGATCTGGTTGGTGCCTTCGTAGATCTGCGTGCTCTTCGCATCCCGATAGAGCGGCTCGACGTCGAAGCCCCTGATGTAACCGGCGCCTCCGAAAATTCGAACAGCATCGGAAGTCTGAACGACTGCCATATCGCGCGATACATTTAGCGATTGATGCAGACGCCGTGGCTGGAAGGTTCCTGTCGATCAGAAGCGCAGTCTGTTCAACGAGCGCCTGCGCCGGGGCGATACTCTTTGCCACATCGGCGAGCATACATTGCAGGCCCTGATTTTCGAGATGGGTCGATCGAATCGTCGTCTTTCGCGAGCGTATTCGAGACATGCCCCCAATGCGTTGCGCAATCCCGGCTGCGAGCGCGCCTATGCGAGCCGGCCTTTCTCAAAACACTCATTATGATGAAGAATCCGCGGTTCCTTTCACCCAGCAGGACGTTCATCGGAAGGTAAAGTCATAAAACCTCAACTCACCGGTCTGGCTGGCTCGCTGCTCCATCTGTGCTCGCCACGGGGGAAAGGTCCACAATAAGAATACTCATGCCTCGATGGCCGGGAGCGGGATCTGTCGAGGCCAGCACGCAGCCGAGATCCGCTTCCGGCGCCAAAGGTGTCGAGCCCTGCGCCACCCAGCTCTGGGGGCGCGGTGATCCCGAATAGACCGACCTCGGCCATGCGCCGATAGATATCAGCCGGGAAAGCCTCAGTACCATCGAGTTCGGCCGCATCCCGACGAATTACATCCTCGGCAAAGCGACGCGTAGTCTCCGTATCCGCGTGTAGAGGGTGTTATCTTCGCTCACGGGATTGGGCACAAATGTCTGCCCTGCGTGGCCTGCCATCGCCGCGCCGATATAGCCGTGTCTAGGTTCTACTTTTGGCAACCGAGACTGCCAGCTACTCCGCGGCCGCTACAGTACCATCTGCGGCTGCAGCCACAGAAGGCGATAGATAGGCTCCCTGCTTCAGCAGCTCACGTTGAATTGGGCGGCAATCCAGGAGACGTGGAGGAACGCCTGAATTGGCCGCGAGCGCAGCAGCCACGCCGGCCGCCTGGCCCGTCATCCAGCATTGCGGTATCTCCCTGAGAAAAGTGTGCGAGCTGGCGTCGCATGCAACGTGCCTGCCGGCGCCTATCGCACCCTCCAGTGCGCGAGGCACTAGCGAACCGTAAGGGACAGAAATATTTTTCCACTTGGGCGCCAGGGAGGTCGAAACCCCGATTTCATCGGCCCATATCGTTGCCTTATCCCAATTTTCTCGCGTGACCATGCGCTCGGCTGCAAAGCGACGGCTGTGGCGAACCCCTACCTGAGGTGCGCCAAGGATAAGATAGGCATTTTCGAACCCCGGCGCTTCGGCGCGATACATCTCCAGATGTCCAACCGCCAGTTGACGGGACTTGATTTCGACTTCCGTCAAATCTTCGACATCGACGGCGCTGTATCCCGAAAGCCGAGGACCCATGAAGAGTCCGATGTCAGATCGCCAGGAAAAAAACGGTTTTTCAAAGTATTTCAGTTTGTCCCGGCCTCGCTTCATGAAGTCGGAAAAGCCGGTCTTGTTGTTCCGGCGAAATTCGGTCCAGCGCACCATATCCACTCCGCCGAACATAAAGGCGGTGTTTATGCAGTGATGGATATCGGTATCGTCAATATCGGAATCGGATGGAACCCCCGCCCGGGAGAGAATGTCCGCGTCGCCGGTTGTGTCGACCACGACCTTTGCCAGTATGGCATGTCTGCCTTCCTTGCTTTCGAAAATAGCGCCTTTGATGGTGTTGCCATCCATGATCGGCTGTACCGCAAAGGCATGGAGGAGAAGCCGGATATTGTTTTCGACCATCAGCTGCATTGACAGCGTCTTGAGCGCTTCCGGATCAATGGTCGGGGACCACGTAACAATGCCTTGAAAGGCTGCCGATCGGTACGACCAATGATCCGCGGTGGCGACGTCTTTTGATCCCCATTCGGCACGAGGCGGACCCATAATCGCCTCCTTGGGCAATCGGTCGAGCAGTTCCCGAGCAAAGCCCGCAATGACTTGATTTCCCTCCCAGTCCGTCATGCGGTCAATCCAGATAACCAGACCTCCGGTCGAAAGTCCGCCGAGATGATTGTATCGCTCAACAAGGGTGACGTCCGCGCCGAGCCGGGCAGCTGCGACCGCTGCGGATGTCCCTGAAGGCCCGCCGCCAATGACAAGTACGTCGGTTTCCGAGAAAACAGGCGTCTCCCGCGCGGCTTCACGATAGGTGAGGGGCGGACGTTGGCGTCGCGGCCGGTGCTGATTGTCGCCGAAAATCTCGAGAGCCATTCCTTCTGCAACGCTGTTTATCGCTCTGTCGTCTGCCATTGCACTGCGGGACTGCGTAAAGAGCATTGCGATTCCAGTGGTAGAAGTACATCTGACCAATCACTATGCGCGTGATATTCATTCGGTCTCTGCTTCTGCAGCACGCGGAATCCTCATGGGATTCGGTATCAATACTTACTTCCTCGCCGTCGACGCGGCTCTCGATATTGCGGCGGAAACATCGCGAAAGAACTAACCAGCGGCAACATGGCGCCGGTTACAGGCACCATAACAAACAATTCGACCTTGAATGGAGACAGGAGAATGACAGTGCGCAAGTTCAAGAACTATCAGCCTTCCGGTGTTATTCCGGCAACTCTGCTTGCTTTCAACGACGATCTTTCCATTAACGAGAACGAGACGCGGCGCCATCTGTTGCATGTGGCGGCAACCCGCGGGATCTCCGCGATCACAGTTAATGGCCATGCCTCCGAAGTGCACGCCTGTACCTTCCAGGAACAGAGGCACGTACTTGATATGTCGGTCCAGGAGGTCGGTGATAAAATTCCTCTGATTAACGGGATCTATGCAGACGGCAGCCAAGAAGCCGCTAGGCTGGCCAAGATGGCTGACGAGGCCGGCGCCTCGTGCCTGCTTGTCTTTCCGCCCCAGAGCATGAGCATGGGTGGACAGCTGCGTCCAGAGATGGGCCTGACGCATTTCAAACGTATTGCGGACGTGACCGATCTGCCGATCATCTTGTTCCAATATCCGATGTCTAGCGGTCTCGGGTATCCATTCGAGACTTTGCTACGGCTCTTCGAGGAAGTCCCGACGATCAAAGCCATCAAGGATTGGGCGGGGGATCCCATGCTGCACGAACGCCACACGCGTGAATTTCAATCCCTGTCGCGACCTATTACCGTCCTCACCACACACAGCGCTTGGCTGATGGGGTCACTCGTTATGGGTGCGAAAGGTTTACTTTCCGGCGCTGGTAGCGTTATTCCCGAGCTGCAAGTTGAACTGTTCGAAGCGGTGCAGGCCAAAGATCTTAGCCTTGCACA
>JAESGW010000773.1_pt1 | contig 14565 bp, 10 predicted proteins | sample 9269791 | NCBI WGS metagenome assembly JAESGW01 (sample SAMN16773120, study PRJNA677053) | algae metagenome | isolation source: Aphanocapsa lilacina HA4352-LM1 and co-occurring heterotrophs from near cave... | place: USA: Maniniholo cave, near Haena, Kauai, HI | collected 2009-07-28 | reverse complement strand
AACGATGCATTGGCCCGCGCGGCCTCGTTCACCAACCCGTCCGTGAAGCTCAATTGCCCGATCTGCCGCTCCGCCATCACCCCCTCCAGCGAATCTCTCCTTCCAAAGAGAATCATTCGCGAGCGACTTATGCAAAGCCCTCGCCCTCGCGGGTGACGACAACTGAGTATGGGTTCACGATCTGCCCTCATCGAAATCCGAGGGCGGAGGGAAGCTCGGGTGCGCGCTGTACCTGCGGTCTCGTGTGCAGTTGCGCGAAGGATGGACAGGTCTTTGACTGACTTGTCCGTCGGGTTGAAATGTCGCACTCAAAATGCAGATTCATCATTGCGAGCGCAATGAAGCAATCCATAGCGCCACTTGCGGAAGCATGGATTGCTTCGCTGCGCTCGCCATGACGGATAGAGTGTCAGCTTGGTGAAGTCTCGTGCAAGCCGATGCGCTCTCCGCCCGGCTTGCTGACGTAGATGTGCCTCGTCAGAACTGACTCCATGTTCTCGAACATCGAATAGAGATCGTCGCAATAGATCGACGGATTGTCGTAGCCGTTCGTCCTGGAATAGCGATGCGGAAGGTAGCCGCCGCCGCAGGCGTTCATGAACCTGCACTGCCGGCATTTTGTGCAAAGGTTGATCGAGGCGTCGCGCGCGTTTTGCCAGCGCGGCTCGTTCCTGACCTCGTCGATCGCGTGCTCGAAGATGTTTGAACCTCGTCTCACTGCAGCCGTCGCCGGCAATGCGCAGCACGTCGTGCGCCTCCACGGTGCCGTCGGTCATTACGGTGCAGAGCTCGACGGGCTTGTGGCCGACACCCTCGGTCGGCGAATTGTTGCCGAGCAGGGCGGTGATCATGTCGGAGATGATCCGGATGTTTGCCGTGGGTGCAGTCCGATTGGCTGCGAGCCACAGGTCGAGCAGTCCGTTGTAGAACGCGGCGATCGATGGCGGCTTCTCGTCCACTGTCGCATCGGGGATCATGATGTCGTAGTTGGCAATTCCGCACGCGGCGAAGAACGCGACATAATCCTCCGGCGGGTGGGCAGGCTGGCATACGGCCAGCGCGCTGACGCCGATGTCGCGAGATACCAGCTTGCGCGCGGCACGCTCCACGGCGGCGTGCGTACCTGTGCCCTGAAACGTGCGGCGGTGAATGTCGTGAATATGTGCCGGTCCATCGATGCTGATCGCAACCGAGATGTTGCGCGTCTCGAAGCAGTCCAGCCATTCATCGTCGATCAGAATGCCGTTGGTGGTGACGGCAACGGGAATTTCGCAGCTGGTTCGGGACGAGATTTCCTCGCAGCCTTGCGCGAAGCGGTGAAAGTTCTCGACACCCCACAGCAGGGGCTCGCCGCCGTGCAGGACGATGGGGAAATCGACGAGCTTGTATGTGGCGACGTGCTGTTCGATGCGCTGCATCAGTCGATGCAGCACGTCGGCGCTCATCAGCTTTGGCTTGTTGTAGACGGAAGCGTCGCGGAACCAGTAGCAATAGGAGCAATCGATGTTGCATCGCGTTGCAACCTTGACCAGCAATTGCGTGATCGGCTGGTCTTGAAAGGTGGCAGGATCGGAAGCGTCAGCCGACATGGCGGCACCGGGATCGACCTGATGAAGCAAAGATCAGTCTAGTGTCCGCGCTAATATCCGCGAATAAATCCGCCTCTGCGGAATGCGCCCGCGCCAGGATAGTATCCGCCGCCCTTGCGGAAGGCCCCTGCGCGGGGCCCGCGGACAAAGCCGCCACGTCTGAAATAAACCTCGGTTGCTGCAGTCTGATCAGGATTCTGCAGATCGCTCAGCAATGCGTCGATGCCCTGATGATCGCTCTGTGCGGTTGCGCCCGGCCCGTGCAGTTGCAGGACGCTAGCCAAAACCTTCAGCGTGGTAATCGCCATTGTCGTGCTCCTCTTTTCGCGACGTATCCCAGGGATCGAACGAAAGGCCGGCGTTCAGCCGGCTGAGCAGAGCGGACAGTATATCTTTTCCATTGCAGCGGCAATGTGGCCGGGCAGGGCGCGGTCGGTCCCGCTCACACCACCTTGCGCTGCCGCAACTCGGCGATCTCGTCTTGGCCGAAACCGAATTCGGCAAGCACCTCTTCGGTTTGCTCACCGAACTCCGGCGGGCGCACCGCCATCTTGCTCGGCGTGCGCGACAGCGTCACCGGCTGACCGACCAACTGAATGTGACGGTTCTCGTCGTTGGGCACGTGTTGCGCGATGCCGAGGTGCTTGACTTGGGCGTCGTCGAACATTTGGTCGATCGAATAGATCGGGCCGCAGGGCACGCCCGCTTCGTTCAATTCCCTGACCCAGGTCTCCGTCGATTTCTTCTCGGTGAGCTTGCCGATCGTCGCATTGAGCGCGTCGCGGTTCTTCGAGCGCGCCGGCGCCGTGGCGTAATCGGGGTTGGTGACGAGTTCGGGCGCTCCGATCGCCTGCGCACAGCGTTCCCAGATCCGGCCGCCTGTCGTGGCGATGTTGATGTAGCCGTCGGAGGTTCTGAACACGCCGGTCGGGATGCTGGTGGGATGATTGTTGCCGGCCTGTTTGGCGACGTCCTTTTCCATCAGCCAGCGCGAGGCCTGGAAATCCAGCATGAAGATCTGCGCCTGCAGCAGCGAGGTCTGCACCCACTGGCCCTCGCCGGAAACGTCGCGCTCCAGCAGCGCGGTGAGGATGCCGATCGCGCAGAACAGGCCGGCGGTGAGGTCGGCGACGGGAATGCCGACCCGCATCGGGCCTTCGCCGGGCGCACCGGTGATCGACATCAGTCCGCCCATGCCTTGCGCGATCTGATCGAAGCCCGGCCGCTTGTGATACGGCCCGTCCTGGCCGAAGCCGGAGATGCTGCCGTAGACGATGCGCGGGTTGATGCTGCGCAGGCTCTCATAGTCGATGCCGAGCTTGGCCTTGACGTCGGGGCGGAAGTTTTCGACGACGACGTCGGCCTGCTCGGCGAGGCGCTTGAACACTTCGAGGCCCTTCGGATCCTTCAGGTTCAGCGTCATCGCCCGCTTGTTGCGGTGCAAATTCTGGAAGTCCGAGCCTTGCCGCGGCCCGCCCGGCTGCTCGCCGCCACCGTCTTCGAGCAGTGCATCGATCTTGATGACGTTGGCGCCCCAGTCCGCCAGCTGCCGCACGCAAGTGGGGCCGGAGCGAACGCGGGTGAGATCGAGCACGGTGAAGCGGGAGAGGGCCTGCGAAGCACGTGGGAAGGGCATTGAGAAACCTTCTTTTTTGGATTTTGCCCCGGAAAGGCAGCCGCGATCTGACTTAGACAATCTGGCGTCGATTTCCAACTGCTTGTTCGGCGGCACTGAGTGGGGCTGTTTCCGGCGACCTCGAGCCCAAGCCAATCGCGGCTAAGCCATGCGCGCCGGCAGGGGGAGGGTCGCCGGGGCCCTCGCCCGGAGCACGCCCCCACCATGCCTCCGTCTCGAGGGTGCCGGCGCGCAGCGGCGCCGCTGCCGTATCCGGTTCCTTACACCTGCGGCCCCCGGGGGACATCTCCGGCAAAGCCGTCCGGCTGGCGGACCAGGATCGTCTCAACCCGATCGATGAGGAAGCATTAATCAAGCCTCTTTACCTTTGTTGCAGGATTTCCGATTCTCGGCAGTCCCATGTCCTATCGGCGGCCTGATCGATGAAGAAGAAAGCTTTGCTATCCGAAGCCATCTGGGTCTTTGAGCCGGAAGGGCCCGAAATGGGCCCGGCCGTGCTTCCACCCGCCGCGACGAACGACACGCTCGTGATCGATGAGGGGGAACCTCTTCCGCTCCTGGTCGATGCGGGCGATGTGACCGGTCTCACCGTGGGCGCCGCGAAGCCGGTTGCGAGCATTGCGCAACTCGCCGACTACCTGGTCAACGGCTTCTGGCAATACAATGGCACCATTGCCCATCGTTTTGCGTCCAACACGATCACCTACAACATCAACGCGCTGAACTCGGCCGAGCAGTTTCTCGCGGTGTCGGCGATGCAGGCCTGGCACGACGTCGCCAACATCAACTTCGTCCAGACGTCGGGCGCTGCCAACCTCACGTTCAGCAATTCCGGCTCCATGCAGGCCTACACCAGCGCGGCATGGTACAGCTCGGGCGCCATCGCCTACGCCAACATCGTCATCAGCTCCGACTGGATCACGAACGACGGCGGCGCCTATGACGGCAAGACCGGAATCGACAGCTACGGCTATCAGACCTACATCCACGAAATCGGACATGCGCTCGGTCTCGGCCACCAGGGCCCCTACAACGGCAGCGCATCGTATTCGACCAATGCGATCTATGCCAACGACACCTGGCAATATTCGATCATGTCGTACTTTTCGGAGAACAATTATTCCGGAAGTTCGTACCGCTACGTTGTCACGCCGCAGATGGCTGACATCTACGCCATGGGCTCGATGTACGGGGCGGCGTCTGGGACGCGGACCGGCGATACCGTCTATGGATTCAACAGCAATGCCGGGGCGGTATTTAACTTCTCCGCCTACAGCCCGGCGCCTGCGCTGACCATCTACGACAGCGGCGGCAACGACACGCTCGATTGCTCCGGCTATTCGAACGCACAAATCATCGACCTGCGTGCGGGCTCATTTTCCTCGGTCGGCGGCCTTGTCAACAATATAGGGATCGCACTCAACGCCGTCATCGAAAAGGCGATCGGCGGCGCCGGCAACGACACGCTGATAGCCAATAGCGCGGGTTGCACGCTGTTGGGCGGGGGCGGCAGTGACGCCTTGATCGGCGGCGCGGGAAGCGACAGGTTGATCGGTGGTTTCGGCATCGACAATCTGACCGGCGGCGCCGGCGCCGATACGTTCGTGTTCCTGCCGGGCGACAGTTCTGCCGCAAGCGGACAGCATGATCGCATTACGGATTTCACTAACGGAGTCGACCGCATCGACCTCACGGGCTTGGATGCGATAACCTCGACAAGCACACTTGATGCATTCCGGTTTATAGGCGCCACATCGTTCGGCGGCTCTGCCGGAGAATTGAACTACGTTCGCTCGCTGGGCATAGTAACCTTGCAGGGTGATACGAACGGTGATGGAATTGCTGACTTCGCTATAGATATTACAGGGAATGCAACCATAAGCGCCGCCGATCTCATCGGGGCCGTGACGACGCCGATCGTCATCGAGGCATTTGGCTCGACGAGCCTTACCAGGATCGGCAGCACCTATTTCCTGTACAATGCGGGGTCTGGTCCCGAGTTGAAATTCGGAGGCGCGCCGGTGACCGACGGCATGTGGGCAGGCTGGGCCCCGATCGGGGCGGAGCAGACCGCAGCCGGCTACAATGTGGCATGGAAAAATGCCGGCACCGGTCAGTACAACGCGTGGAGCACGGACAGCAGCGGCAACTATATCACCAATACGCTCAGCTTCGTATCGGCAAGCAGCACCGCGCTGCAATCGCTCGAGACCACGTTCCAGCAGGACCTCAACGGCGACGGCCGAATCGGGGTGCCCACGGTGGTGATCGAGTCGGCCGGCTCGACCAGCCTTACCCAGATCGGCAGCACCTATTTCCTGTATAATGCGGGGTCTGGTCCCGAGTTGAAATTCGGAGGCGCGCCGGTGACCGACGGCATGTGGGCAGGCTGGGCCCCGATCGGGGCGGAGCAGACCGCAGCCGGCTACAATGTGGCATGGAAGAATGCCGGCACCGGTCAGTACAACGCGTGGAGCACCGACAGCAGCGGCAACTATATCGCCAATACGCTCAGTTTCGTATCGGCAAGCAGCACCGCGCTGCAATCGCTCGAGACCACGTTCCAGCAGGACCTCAACGGCGACGGCCGAATCGGGGTGCCCACGGTGGTGATCGAGTCGGCCGGCTCGACCAGCCTTACCCAGATCGGCAGCACCTATTTCCTTTACAATGCGGGGTCTGGTCCCGAGTTGAAATTCGGAGGCGCGCCGGTGACCGACGGCATGTGGGCAGGCTGGGCCCCGATCGGGGCGGAGCAGACCGCAGCCGGCTACAATGTGGCATGGAAAAATGCCGGCACCGGTCAGTACAATGCGTGGAGCACCGACAGCAGCGGCAGCTATATCACCAATACGCTCAGCTTCGTATCGGCAAGCAGCACCGCGCTGCAATCGATCGAGACCAGTTTTCAGCAGGACCTGAATGGTGACGGCACCATCGGCATTCACGCAGCCTTGTTGCAAGCCGGATCAGCAAGCGGCGACAATTTTGTCTTCAAGACCGATCTTCTCGTGCCAAGCGGGGATATCACCGTCAGCAGCTTCGACATCGGCGAAATTGCTCTGCACAGTCGGGCCCAGGCCTTTATCTCGGGCGAGACGGCCATTTGGCTGGCACCTGTCGTGGCTACGCCGGATGGACTGGTGGAGGACGATTTGGCAGGTTTGAAGTTCGGCCACTTCATAGTCCAATAAGCCCGTAGCCATATCTGCCGTGCACGAGACTAACGGCAGCGATCTCGCGCTGACGTGGCAATGCCACCGGCCGAAGCGACGTCCGCTCCGTAAACCTACGACACTTCAAGCGAGTGCTTGAAGAAGGCAATAGTCTCCTTGAGGCCGTCGGCGAGGGGAACTTTCGGCTCCCAGTTCAACAGTGCCTTTGCCTTGGTGAGATCAGGTTGGCGTTGCCGCGGATCATCCTGCGGCAGTGGCTTGAAGACGAGCTTCGAGCGGGAATTCGTATAGCTGATCACCTTCTCGGCCAGTTCGAGAATGGTGAACTCGGAGTTGTTGCCGAGATTGATCGGCCCCGTGCAAGATTCCTCGGTAAGCATCAGCAGGGAAATGGCTTCGACGAGATCGTCGACATAGCAGAACGACCGGCTTTGTCTGCCGTCACCGAATACGGTGATCGGGTCGCCCCGGAGCGCCTGAACGATGAAGGACGAAACGACTCTGCCGTCGTTCGGCTGCATCCGCGGCCCGTAAGTATTGAAGATGCGCGCCACCTTGATCGGCAGCGCGTGCTGCCGCCAATAGTCGAAAAACAGGGTCTCGGCGCAGCGCTTGCCTTCATCGTAGCAGGAACGAATTCCGATCGGGTTGACGTTGCCCCAGTAATCCTCGGTCTGCGGATGGATCAAGGGATCGCCATAGACCTCGCTGGTCGAGGCCTGAAAGATCGGGGCCCGGAGACGCTTGGCGAGACCGAGCATGTTGATCGCGCCATGCACGCTGGTCTTGGTGGTTTGAACCGGATCGCGCTGGTAGTGGATCGGCGAAGCCGGGCAGGCCAGGTTGAAGATCGCATCGACCTCGATGTAGAGCGGAAACGTCACGTCGTGCCGGATCGCCTCGAACATCGGGTTCGACAGCAGGTGGGCGATGTTCTTGCGGCTGCCGGTGAAGTAGTTGTCCGCGCAAACCACTTCCGCTCCCGCCGCGAGCAAGCGTTCGGACAGGTGGGATCCAATGAAGCCTGCACCGCCGGTGACGAGTATTCTGCTGTCTTTGTAGTTTCGGTCGAACGACATCGCTGTCCCCCACGTTTTCCTCTTCCGCGGCCGCCTGTCTCACATCCCCTGACGGGCGGGCGAGTGGTATCGGCAACGGCAAAGTTCGCCAATAGCTATGTCCGGCCAGCCGTAGCCCTCGTCAAAGGTAATAAATACCACAGTCGAGAGAAGCACTTGTCAAATACTGACCTTCGGACGGTTACCTGCTCGGTCAACTCAGAATTCCCGCCGCTTCAGCCACGCCCTGGCGCCCCAATTTGCGAAGCACCAGGCCGATTTTACCGGCGAGAGATGCTCGACGTTGCGGTAGATATGCCAAACCCAGCCGGCCGAGCGCAGCGGACGGCTCGATACCGAACTGCCCCGCACGCGATAGCGAGCGAGGTCTTCGTTGAGCCCGCGGGCGACGTGCCCGGGCTTAAGGATGCTCAGCCAGAGACAGAAGTCGTCATAGGGCTCTTTCTTCATGGCGATGTTGCCGGCGATGTCGCGGTCGACCAGCGCCGTCAATGTCGCGATCGACGTGTTTTTGAGCAACTGCTCGTAGGTGAGGGAGGTCGGCACCTCGATCAGCCGGCCGGTGACCATTCCCGTTTCGTTGATGCGGCGGAACGCAGTGTAGCTCAGCGCCGCGCGTTTATTCAGCGCGAAGGCGACCTGCCGTTCGAGCTTGGCCGGCAGCCACAGATCGTCGCTGTCGAGGAACGCGATGAAGCGTCCTTTCGCCTGTTCGATGGCCGCCTGACGGGCCAGCGCCGGGCCGCCGTTGCGGGGCTGTCGGATGAGCCTGATGCGCGGGTCGCTCGCTGCATGGCTTTCCACGACTACGGCGGTCTCGTCCGTCGAGCAGTCATCGGCGATCAGGAGCTCCCAATCCGTCAATGACTGGGCCTGAACCGACGCGATCGTCTCGCCGATCAGCGGCGCCACGTTCCAGGATGGGGTGATGATCGAAACCAGAGCCATGCGGACTCTTATCCCTCGGACTTCCGATCGGCGACCGCAGACAGCAGCGAGGTCGTGAAGACATCGAGCTGCCCGGGATCGCTGATATAGAGCTCGCCCGGAAACGATTGCCGCCATGCCGTTTCGAAATAGGGTGCGGTGTCGGCAGGGTCGAACGATGGCGCCGCCAGTGCGTCGTGAAGCCGCTGCGGAACGTCCGCCAGGCGGTCGACGGCGAACACCAGCGGACAGGAGCGATAGAAGGCGTCGCCCATCACCACCACCGGCTTGCCCAGCAGCATCGCTTCGGCGCCGGACTTGCTATTGACGGAGACCACGGCATCGGCGCGGCCCAGCACGGCATAGTTGTTGGTCTGCGGCGGCAGCAGAACGAAATTGTCGAAGCGTTGCGCGAGTTCGATCAGGCGGCCGGCCGGCACGGCACCGATCTGTGCCGGATGTTCCTTGACGGCGAGGACGTGCGTGTCGGGGAGGGTGCGCAGCAGGAAATCGATGGTCGCGACCTGGTCGAGATATTCCGGCGAGCGCAGGGTCAGCGCCATGTCGGCCGGCACGTGAAGGGGGTAGTACACGAACGGACCGTCCGGCATCGGGCGATGGATCTTCTGCAGCCGCCGGGCGCCATACGCCATCGCGGCATGCATGCGCGCATGCCGGAGGTTGTGGCCGAACTCCTGGTGCTTGCCGAGCGCAAACTGGTCCCAGAGTTTTTCGACCAGCCGGCTCGCATTCCGCGCATTGGCGATCTTCTTGAAGGCCGCCGAGTAATGATGCTGGTCCTTCTTGGGGATGACGATGGCGCGCTGGCGCAGGGTGTCGTCGAGATAGGCCCGCACATCGGCAGAAACCGAGTCTGCCGGCACCGGCATCGAGTCGGGTGCGCTGAATCTGTCCGGAGTATAATAAAGCCTGCCGCGAAAGAATGACGGCTCGATGAACCAGTTGCGGACGCCGCGCTTCCGTGCGGCGTAGAAGCAGGCGATGACGGAGAGAAATCCGCCGAGCTCCTGCACCGCGATGACGCGCTTTCCTCCGGCGGTCAACCGGTCGAGCACGGCTTCCATCGCGTTGGTGTAGATCATGAACCGCCGCCGCAGCGCAGCCGTGTCGCGAATGCCGAACGTGACCCGCTCGTGGCTAAACAGGAAGTTCGTTCCATCGAGGCCGTATCCGGCGACCCGCGCCGCGAAGGCGTGCTCCTCGTCGATCGGCGCACCGCCCTGCAGGCCGGTCCGGTACATGTTGACGACGGGAACGCCTTCCTTCTCGGCCATCTCGGCGCTGCGGTCGTCGAACGCAAGCAGGTGTACCTCGTGTCCGGCGTTGCGCAACCGCTGCGTCACCGGAATCCAGAACCGGGTCTGGTAGGCCGCGAGCGTCGTGATCAGGATCGCTTCGGACGCGGAGGTCATGCGGGCTCGCTGCGTTTTTCGATGGCGATGCTGGCGAGCGGCATGCCGGTGACCTTGCATCGCGCGCGCGTTGCAGAGAACAGCGAAGGATCCCGCCTGTCGTGAATGGCGATTCGTTCGAGCAGGGCGGCGACGGACGCGGGCGCGATCCGCTTGTCGCGGCGGGCCGGGCTGCTCCAGGTGCGCAGCTTCTCGGTAACGGCCGATCCCAACAGCAGGCTCGCGGCGCCCTTGGCGATCTGTCCCGCGCTCGGGTTCGGCCGCGTGCCGCGGAGCGCGCTGGACAGCGACACGAAGGGATCGCACGGGCGGTCAGCGCCGACCAGAATGTCGGCGACGCGCTCGGCGGCCGAGCCGTCGTTACGATGGAAGAAGGCGTCGATGTTGGCAGCGTGGACGCCGGCGAAATCGAATCCCGCGGTTTCCGCGTCGAGGTCGTCGACCACGGCGAGCAGTTCGTCGAACGACAGCGCGGCGCGGCTGACGCGCGCCGGCAGCCGCGCATGTCCGGCCGTGGCTGGCGTGTTGAGATACTCGAGCTGGATCGGAAGCTTGTCGAGCAGCACCGCCTCGATCGCTGTGCCGCAGTTGAGGTGAATGACAGCGGCGGCGTTTCGAATCATATCGAGGACGCTGCCGGTGCCGTCGACAAGCACATTGGCATGCAGGCCGAGCGCATTTCGATAGACTTCTTCGCTCTCGAAGGGGTGCGGTCGCACGAGGATCGAGCGATCCGGCCGCGCGGCCGCAAGACGGCCGATCTCGGCGAGATAGTTGGTGAAGACCAATTTCAAATCGACCAGGAAGCGGTCGACATACGCGCCATCCCACCCGGCGCGGACCATGGCCTCGCGCTCCGCGCCGGACGTGCCTGAAAAGCGCGAGTTCACCAGCGGGAAATTAGCGTTGACGAGCAGATAGCCGCGGCGCTCGCCGTCGAGCAGCGCGCGCCAGCGCGGGGCAGCGAAATCGAAGCGCGGGCACCCGGTGAGGTGCAGCCGTTCAGGCTGCATCGATGCATTGTCGTTGAACGCCTGGTGCAGCTTGTCGCCCCAGAAGAAGTAACCCGACAAGATATCGCCGTAGCCGCCGTCGCGAATATGGGCGGCCATCGCCGGCGGCGAATTACCGCCCTTTTCGGCGAGCACGCCGCCTTCAGTGTCGAGGACATAGAGCGCGAGACCCGCTTCAGAAAAACTCCGCATCAGGTCGAAATTGGCAGCACGCGCGTAATTGGCCACCAGCGCATCGAGGCCGAGCCGGGGTACGTCGACGCCCTGCTCATACATCGGGACGATCACAACCGACGCACCGCGCAACGCGAGTTGATAGGCAGCCAGAACGCCTCCCGCCAAGTCACGCTTGGGGTGATCCACCACCCATCCGATACGCACGATCTTCAGCTCCCCGGGAAGTCCGGCTCAGAGACGCATCACCGCGCGTTCAAGGTCGGTCAACGCCCCGGCGGCCCGGAAACGGGCGGGCGGCTCCGGATAGATCCTCGGCGGCTGGATATAGGTGGCGGTATAGAGCAGGCGGGTGCGGTCGGACTGGATGCGGCTGCCCATGTGCAGGCACCGGGCCGTGTTGACGATGAACGACGACAGCTTTGGTGCGATGATTTCCTTGACGGCAGATCGATCCACCTTGGCGAAAACCGTGTCGTCGGCCATGTGGCTCTTGATCGTGTTGCGGAACGGTTTCGACGACGGCGCCGGGATGAACGTCAGCGGACCATCGGCGGTGTCGCGAACGTCGGTGAGGTAGATGAAGAGCTTGCAGACCCGCTTGTCGTCGTGGTCGAGGTGCCAGAGCTGCGAATAGGTCAGCGGCTTGTTCTCGGTCGGGCGCGACAGCGTGAGCAGCATGTCCGAGAGCTGCGGCAGATCGTGCATGAAATCGCCCATGATCCTCAACACGGCGGGCTGCAGGGCGTAGCGAACGAAAGGGTGGTCGGTGGCGAAGGCGCCATTGACCAGATCCTCATCGAGCAGGCTCACCCAGAACGATTTGTGGCCGAGCTGCTGCTTGGTGACGAGGTCGTCGAGCCGGTTGACCTTGTCCTGCGAAACGTTGAGTACGGCTTCGGCGAGGCCGCGGTCGACGATCGAGGAAACGTCGACAAAGCCCTGTTCGCCGAGCTGGCGGCTGGCCGCAGCCCATTCCGGCGCGGCGGGAAGCGAGTTGAGCATTTCGATGCGCTTGGCGCGGGCACCCAGCTGCAGGCTGGTCAACGTCGCCTTGGTGACCCAGCCCAGGTCGGTCCGGTTGACATGCCAGAGCAGGCGGCGGAACTGGTTGATCTTCGGCTTCTTGGCGGCCGGTGCGGCATTGGTCATGGTCATGTTGGCTCCCAACAATACAGAAACCCGTCATTGTTGATCGTCGGCGCAAACGGCATGCGTTCGCGCGCGATGATGCGAATCCTTCCCTCGCGTTCGAACTGGTCGAGGATCGAGAACAACTGCGTCTGGTAGTCAACTGACCGGATATAGACGAGGCTGACGAGATCGCGGGGATGGGTCAGGTTAAGCAGCTCGGTCGTCGGCTCGATGTTGATGACGCGCTTCGGTTTGGCGGCGATGATGTTTTCGACCACCTTCCGTACGTCGTACGGAATCTGTTCGATGCAGAAATAGGTGAAGGCGGTCTGGTCCACGATGGCGGAAAGGTTGGGGTCGTTGGCGTCGGTCAGATCGATGCGGTCCAGCGAGATCTTGTCCGACAGGCCGAAATGGGCGGCGATCTCACGCCCGGCAGCGATGCCGTTCGGCGCGATATCGAAACCCTTGAAGGTTAGGTCAGGGCGGTGCAGGTGAAGGGAAAACAGGTTGTAGCCGTAGCCGCAACCCAGTTCCACGATCTGCCGCACGTCGCCGGCATGGCGCAGGATCAGGTCGCTCAACGCGGCGGTGCGGTACAGATAATACCGCTGGCCGTCGATCCGCAAAATCTTGTTGTCGACCTTGCGCAGGCTCTCGGTCGAATCGGCCGGCGCGAGAAAGGCGGCGAGATCGGCTGCGCTGAGCCAGCTTTTGCCGGCGAGCATCCTTCGCCAGTTCTGCTGGTTGTACTCGGAGTCCACGACTTCGGCGGTGCGTTTGACCCGGCGTACCATCAGGCGGTACAGGCTCTTGGCCATGACGACGGAGTAGGTGATCGCACGATCCGCCAGCGACGCCGGAGAAATCGATTCCAACATGTCATTCGCGCCGGTCGTATTCATTCCCTGGATCCAGTCAGCGTTCGGTGAGTTGCTTTTTGGGTGTCAGCCCCATCAAGCGGCCGATTGCGGGAAAAACGGCACGATGCCTTTCGTCCAGGACGAGGAAATACTGCGCAACCCAGCTGGTAAGGCAGAACGTTGCTGCTACCAAGGCCAATTTTATCAGGCTGTCAACCCGAATGTAACTGGAAGAAATCCACAGCAAAATGCTTCCTGCAATCAGGATTGTGGCCTGGGTTCCAGCAGCTTTCAGGAAGCTTCCGAGCTTCAAATTCAGCGCCCGGCGCAGCGTCTCGATTTGCCAGGGCAGCACCAGAAGACTTCCGACGGCCTGACCGAGGATGAATGCGCGCTCGGCAAAGAAAGTCATCGTTGCGGCTGACAGCGCGGCCCAGATCAGCAGTTGCAGGCCCATCAGCGAGTTGAGCCGCGCCTGAATCTCGGTGCGCGTCAGGAATATGATGCCGCCGATTGCGAGGTATTGCGCGCAGATGGGAATCACGAAGCTCAGGCCCATCCATAAGGCATAGGGCGCGAGCAGGGGCCCGATCCACAGTTGCATGATCGCGGGCGAGAGGATTGCAGCGGCCGCGAGCGGCGGCAACGTGAACATCGGCAGCATGATGAGACCGAGTTCTCCGAGCCGCTGAAACGTCGTCGAGCTGCCGCGCTCGTCCAGGCGGCTGGCGACCGGCAGCAAGGCCGACGTGAGGAGGCCGACCACGATCTTGGATACGCGCGACAGCCGGACCAGTGCATCGTAAATGCCGACGGCGGTCGGCCCAAAAAGAAGTCCGACAAGGAACGGCTGAATAGGCCCGGTAATGCCGCCGATCAGCTTGCCCTGAAGCAGCAGCAGGCAGCGATGCGACAACTCGCGACGAATTGACGTCGTCCAGGCACTAAGTCTCGCGCCCTTCATTGTGAGCGCGGTGATGGCGGCGACCAGGACCGCGAGTGCGCGCGCGACGAGGGTGGCGAGATAGATATAGGCGACAATTTCGAACGAAGCAGACGTCGTGGACGCCCACACGGTCATGCCGACATAGGCCAGGGTAGAGGTGAACTCCGACAGGCGCAGCAGGTTGTATCGTTCAAACCCCTTGACCGTTCCTTCCCCTACCAGCGCCGGAACCAGCACGAGATTTGCCAGCGCCGTATAGTGCAATATGTCCGTGAACCGGTGGATGTGCTGGGCGTCGACCTTCATGATGGCGCCGATGTACGGCGCGCCGAGCCAGATCGACACGCTCAGCGTCACTGCCAGCAGGATCGATACGACTGCCAGAAACGAAAGCTGTCGGCCGACGCGGGCCCAATCGCGATGCTCCCTGGCACGTGCCACGACCTGGGTTGCGACCTCCGACAGGCCAAAGTCCAGTACGGCCATCATGCCGGACGGCAGAAGCAGCCGCGCGATGACGATGAGGCCGAACTCCGTGACGCCCCAGTTGCGTATGATCACCGGGATAACGATGAGACCCAGAATCGCTGCGGCG
>JAESGW010000772.1_pt1 | contig 14600 bp, 11 predicted proteins | sample 9269791 | NCBI WGS metagenome assembly JAESGW01 (sample SAMN16773120, study PRJNA677053) | algae metagenome | isolation source: Aphanocapsa lilacina HA4352-LM1 and co-occurring heterotrophs from near cave... | place: USA: Maniniholo cave, near Haena, Kauai, HI | collected 2009-07-28 | reverse complement strand
ACTCCCCGTAGAGCTGCGCCGCCAGGATCTTGTTGGGCGCCATCACCAGCGCGGGCCGCTGCAGCGTCTCCACCACCTTGGCCATGGTGAAGGTCTTGCCCGATCCGGTGACGCCCAGCAGCACCTGATCGCGCTCGCCCGCTTGCGCCCCCGCGACCAGCTCGGCGATCGCGGTCGGCTGGTCGCCGGCGGGTTCATATTCGCTGACCAGCTTGAACGGCTTGCCCCCTTCCGCCTTGGGTGGCCGCGCAGGCCGGTGGGGGACGAAGCTTTGCCCGGTTTCGGGTTCCTCGAGGCTGGTGCGAATCTGGATTGCCATAGAGGAACAATATGGGAATGTTGGCGCGTAAGGCAAAGCGCCTTTGGGGGGAGAGACATCATGAACGCACGGACCATCGCCACGTTTGCGGCCATCGCGCTCACCGCCGCATGCAAACCGGCCGGCAGCGATGATGTCGTGCTGGAAAATGTCTCGCTGGCGGACGCCACCGAACAGGCGCGCGCGGCCAACAAGCTGCAGCCCGGCCAGTGGGAGGCGCAGACCCGCATCCTCTCGGTCGAGGTGCCCGGCGCGCCCAAGGAGGTGACCGACGCGCTGGGCAAATCGGTGGCGGCCAAGGTCAACACCGTGTCCGATTGCCTGACCCCCGAAGAGGCCGAGAAACCCGCGGCGGACATGTTCGCCGGCAGTCGCGCGGGCGAATGCCGCTACGAGAAATTCTCGATGGCCGGCGGCAAGATGGATTCGACGATGGTGTGCAAGAACCCCAGCCAGCCCGGTGAAATGCGGATGACCATGGCGGGCGACTATACGCCGGCGGGCTATGCGCTCGACATGACCATGGTCATGCCGCCAAGCGCGACGCCGGACGGCAAGGGCATGACGATGCGCGCACGCACCGAAGGCCGGCGCACCGGCGAATGCACCGCGCCGGCAGCCGGCGGCAAGGAGAGCTGATCGGCCACGAACCGCGCGCCACGGTGCCGCGCGATCAGTCCTCGCGTTCGGCCTTGTGGATGCCCAGCGTGGTGGGGCGCAGCTTCAGATCCCAGCGGGATCCGTCGCTCTTGCGCGCGTCGTCGATCTCCCAGAACGGGCCGTCGTCGTCCAGCTCGATCTCTTCCCAGCTGACATAGCCGGCGGCTTTCAATGCCGCGCCGATCTTTTCGGTTTCCTCGGGCGTCGGTGCGCGATCGGCGAGAGCGGGCGAGGCGGCCGACAGCACGAGCCCGGCGGCGGCAATGGCATATTTCATCTTGGTCTCCATGACAGCTGTCAACGGAACCCCCGTGCGCAGCGGCAGGTTCCGGCGCAGCTTAGTCGTCCGGCTTGTCGACCAGGCAGCCGACGTCGTGGCATCCGGTATAGCGGTAAGGCGTGCGGCGATCGATGTTGCTGGTGCTATGCCGGCGCCCGTCGTGGCTGCCCGCGCCGGCGATGATCGCGCCCAGCACCGCCCCGGCAACCACCGCCCCGACATCGTGGCCACGGTCGCTATACTGGCGCGCGCCGGGATCAAAAGTGTCGCCGCGCCCGTGATGATATCCGCCGACGTCGGCGAACACGCCCGAACAGCCCTGGGCGACCCACAGATAGCGGCTGTTGCGGTTATACCCCCAGGTCCGGTTGACGATGCACGGGCTTCCAGAGATCTGGTGGACAAGGTGCGGCGCCCGCAGCGGTCCGGCCCAGCATTCTTCATATTGATAGTTGCGCGACTGGCATTCGACGGTGGCCGGGGCCTGTTGCGCGGCGGCCGGGTTGGCCGCGCCGAGCAGCGCGGTAATCATATTGCCTGATGCGACGAAGAGCATGACCATTGCGGACCTCCATGTGCGAACAAGGGGTACACGAAGATCTGCAGGAATGACGGAACGCGCCGATCTTCCGCCTTGGGCTTTAGCCTTTTCAGGCGATATCACAATCGCTTCGCTGGTTCATTGCCTATTGCAGAGCGGCAACCGCGGGACGTGCGGCGCAGGCCTCCGGGCTCGCCGTGCGCGCGGGTTCCGCGGGAGGACGCACGGGCGGAACAGCGAATGATCGCCCGATGACGCGGGGGGCGAAGCGTGCCGGATCGTTGCCGGTGCATCGCATAAGCGACGCGAGCATTCGCGGCGGCGTATCGAATCCCTCATAGGACAGGCGGAACGTGCCCCAATGAATGGGCAACGCGGTCGTCGCGTCCAATTGTTCATAGACCTTCACCGCCTCGATCGGCCCGATATGGCTGCCCGTGCCCATCTGGCCCGGCACGAAGCGGAACGCGCCGATGGGGATGATGGCGAGACGGATGGGGCCGAGCTTGCGTGCCTCCGCCGGCCATCGCCCATCGCCATAGCCGGTGTCGCCGGCGAAGAAGATGTTGCCGCCGGGCAGCGTCACCACGAAGCTGGACCATAGCGCGCGGTTGCGGTCGGCGAACCAGCGGCTGCCCCAATGGTGGTTGCGGGTGACATGGACAGCCGCGATCGGCGGTTCGCATGTCACGCCGGCGGGGCAGCGCGGGAAGCCTTCGACCTGCCCCCAGTCGAGCGCGGTCGCCTCGATTCCGGCCGATCGCAGGATCGCGTCATTGCCCAGGCTGGTGACGATCGCCGGCTGGTCGCGGTCCCACAGGGTTTTCAGCGTCGCCAGATCCATATGGTCGTAATGGTTGTGGCTGACCATGATCAGATCGATCTCGGGCAGATCGGCGAGCGCGATCCCAGGCCGTGTCACGCGCGGCGGGCCGAAGCCTAACGGCCCCGCGGTCTCCGCCCAGATCGGATCGGTCAGGATGTTGAACCCCTGCGTCTGGATCAGCACGGTTGCGTGCCCCACCCAGGTCACGACCATCGCATCGCCCGGCACCCGCGCGGCGGGCTTCGCCTGCGGAACCGAGACACTGGTCGGCCATGCCGGCCGACCGTCATTGCCGGTCAGGTAGCGCCAGAAAAACCCCGCGCGGCTGCCCCCGGTCGGCGGCGCCAGCGTATCCTCGCCATCGGGATTGAAGAACCGCGCGCCGTCGAAATGCGACGACGCATCCCCGCGATAATAGACGCGGTCGAGGAACTGCGGCACGATCACTGTCGCCAGGCCGGCGATGATGATCAGCCACATGATGACGGCAACCAGGATGCGAAACGGGCGGCGGATCATGAGTCCGTCCAGCGAAGCGTATTTCGGCGGGATTGGAAAGCCCTATCGCACGGTTTTTCCGCTTACCAGCAGCCAGCCGCTCAACCCCGCCAGCACCGCGCCGCCCGCCGCGACCAGCGCGGCGATATGGAATGCAGTGGTCGATACCCCCGCGCCGCCATCGGTTAGCGCCAGCCCGATCAGCGCGGTGGCCAGCATCGCGCCGATGCGCGCGGTGGCATTGTTGATCCCCGAAGCCGCGCCGGCGTGGTGATCATCCACCGCGGTCATCACCGTCGTGGTCAGCGGCGCGACCGCAATCGCCATGCCGATCCCGATCAGCGTCATCGCCGGGAATATGTCGCGCCAATAGTCGATCGCGCCCTCGGGCAGCCGCGCCAGCCAGGCAAAGCCGGCGCCGGTCACCAGCGGGCCGATCGCCAGCATCGGCCGCGCCCCGATCCGTTCGGCCAGCCGCCCGGCGCTGCGCGATCCCAGCCCCATCGATATCGCGAGCGGCAGCATCGCCGCCCCCGCCGCGCTCGCCGCCCATCCGCGTGCGATCAGCAGATAGGGCAGCAGCAACAGCACCCCGCTCAGCGCGGCATACAGGAACAGCGTCAGCAGCGTGACGCCGGTAAAGGTCCGCGTGCCGAACAGGGCGAGGGGCACCATCGCCCGCTCGCCCAGCCGCCGCTCGACCCATAAGAATGCAATACAGGCGGCGAGGCCCGCCGCCATCGCGCCACCCGCAAATCCGCCGCCGCCGCCCGCGGCGCTGGTCAGCCCGAAGGTGACCAGCCCCAGCCCGATCGTCGCCAGCAAGGCCCCGCGCCAGTCGAGCGGGGCCGCGCGCTCATCGGCCTGCGATGCATCGATATAGCGCCAGCCCAGGAACAGCGCGGCGGCGGCAATCGGCAGGATCACCGCGAAGATCGATCGCCAGCCGACCGCATCGACCAGCCACCCGCCCAATATCGGCCCGATCGCGCCCGCCACCGCGCCCGCGGCGGCCCATGTTCCGATCGCCCGCCCGCGTGCCTCGCCCTCGAAATCGGTGCCGAGGATAGCCAGGCTGGCGGGCACCAGCAACGCCGCGCCAAGCCCCTGCGCGATCCGCCCGGCGATCAGCACCTCCAGCGAAGGCGCCGCCAGACAGACCAGCGATGCGAGCGTGAACAGCGTCGTGCCCGCCATGAACACCCGCTTGCGTCCCATCCGGTCGCTGAGCGCCCCGCCCAGCAGCACCAGCGCGGCCAGCGGCAGCAGATAGGCGTTGACGATCCACTGCACCCCAGCCGCCCCTGCTGCCAGATCGCGCGCCATCGCCGGCAAAGCGACATTGACCACCGATCCGTCGATGAACGACAGGCTGGACCCGAGCACGGTGGCCGCCAGCGTCCCTGCCCCGCCCCGCGTACTGCCCGGGCAGCGATGAATGGCGACCGCATCGCACGGACCCTGGTGGGGGGCGGATGCGGACCGTCCGTCCACCGGGCGGGTTTCGACATGTTCGCGGTGCATGCCCATATACACGGCCTTCTCCTCCGTGTGGGCACATTTAACGGCTTGGCTGTCGATCGACTTCGACACGCGTGATGATGGCCTTGGCCCTTATCGAAGGGGGTGCGACGGCCGCCCCGACCAGGATCAGCGCCGGACGCAAGCCGGCGATGGCGTCAACCGCGATCGGCAGCAGATCGAGCCGCGTGTGGAGCATCTGTTCGTCGGGCAGGCTGACATTGCATGCGATCAGCACGGGCGTCGCGCGCGGCAGGCCGTGCGCGATCAATTCGCTGCTGATCTCCGCCGCCGCGGCGCGGCCCATATAGAAGGCGATGGTGCTCGCGGGATCCGCGAGCTCCGCCCAGTCGATATCGAGTGGATGGCCGTCCCGCGCGTGCGCGGTGACGAAGCGCACCTGGCGCGCAAGCCCGCGCAACGACAATGACACGCCCGCGTTGGCCGCGGCCGCGCTGGCGGTGGTGACGCCCGGACAGATCGAACAGCGGATGCCACTACGCGCAAGCGCGTCGCGCTCCTCGGCGGAGCGGCCGAATATGGACGGATCACCCCCCTTCAGCCGCACCACCCTTTCGCCGGCTTGCGCCGCCTCGATCAGCAACCGGTCGATCGTCGGCTGGTCCCTGGAGTGCCGCCCCGATCTCTTGCCAACGGGAACGCGTACGACGTGCGGAGGGATCAGATCGAGCACGCCCGGCCCGACCAGCGCATCATGGAAGATGATGCTCGCCGCGCGGATCAGCCGCTCGGCCTTGCGGGTCAGCAGGTCGGGATCGCCCGGCCCGGCGCCGACCAGCCACACCTCGCCGGGCGCGATCAGCGGGGCGTCAGCCATGCGCCGCCTCCTGCGTGCCGGCGATCAGCCGCTGGATCGCCGGGCGGCACGAACCGCAATTGGTTCCCGCCGACAGCGCCTGGCCGACCTGTTCGACCGAGGTCAGCGCATCGGCCGCAATCGCGGCGAGGATGGTCCGGATGCCGACATCGAAACAGGCGCAGACGATAGCACCGCGATCAGCGCGCGGCACGGCGGGACGCCCGGCGAGCAGCGCCACCCCGTTTGCCGGCTCATCGGCGCAGAGCTGCTCGATCAGCCACTCGCGCGCGGGCAAACCGCCCGAACGCCCGAGGTAGATCGCCGCGCGCAAGCGATCATCCTTGAGCACCGCAATTCGGTGCTGCCCCCGCGCCGGATCGCTCGCCTCGATCCGTGCGCCCTCGGGGAGCAGATGCGCGATCAGCCTGGCCGGATCGCCGTCACCGGCCAGTTCGACCAGCCAGCCCCGCGGTACGCGCACCCGCGTGGCGTAGAGAGCGGGGATAATGTCGGGCACCGCATCGGCGATCAGGAAGCCGTGCCATTCGGGGGCCAGCCGCGCGACACGAGCGGGCGTCGCCTTGAAGCCGGGCTGCCCCGAATGCGGATCGACCAGGTCGCGTGGCAACACGCCGGCACGCCCGCCGGTCGATTGACGGTCGGTCCAGTGGATCGGCACGAATGCCTCGCCGCGGCGCTGACCGTCATCCAGATGCGCACGGAACACGCTCTCCCCTTGCGGCGTGGCGACGCGCGCGAGATCGCCCTGAGCGATTCCAAGCGCCGCGGCGTCATCAGGGTGCAGTTCGACCAACGGCTCCTGCCGATGACGCGCGAGGCGCGGAGAAAGGCCGGTGCGGGTCATCGTGTGCCACTGATCGCGGTAGCGCCCGGTGTTGAGCGTCATCGGCCAGTCCTTGAGCGGCGGCGCGAGCGAGATCTGGACGACGGGTACCAGCCGCGCCTTGCCGTCGGCTGTCGGAAAGCGCCCATCGGCGAACGGCGTGCCGCCCCAGCGATACGGCGCCATCGCATCATAATCGGCATTGGCGATCGCGGCGTGATGGCCGATGTCGAACAGCCGCGTGCCGCCATTCTGATAGGTCGATAACCGCGCATGCTCGCGGTAGATGTCCGCCGGCCGATCATAGGAAAAGGCGCTGCGCCAGCCCATCCGCCGCGCGACCGATGCGACGATCCACCAATCGGGCCTGGCCTCGCCCGGCGCGGTGAACAGCGCGCGCTGGCGGCTGATGCGCCTTTCCGAATTGGTCACCGTCCCGTCCTTCTCGCCCCAGCCCAGCGCGGGCAGGCGGACATGCGCGAAGCGGCTGGTGTCGGTATCGGCGATGCAATCGGACACCACGACGAACGGGCACGCCGCCAGCGCGGCGCGCACCGCCCCCGCATCGGGCATGCTCACCGCGGGGTTGGTTGCCATGATCCACAGCGCCCTGATCTTGCCCGCGCCGGTCTGGCGGAACAGATCGACCGCCTTCAGCCCCGGCTTCGCCGCCATCCGCTCGGCCGCCCAGAAGCGCCCGACGCGCGCGACATTATCGGGCGCGAAATCCATATGCGCGGCAAGCGTGGTGGCGAGCCCGCCGACCTCGCGCCCGCCCATCGCATTGGGCTGGCCGGTGATCGAGAAGGGCGCCGCGCCCGGCTTGCCGATCCGCCCGGTGGCAAGGTGCAGATTGGTGATCGCGTTGACCTGGTCGGTGCCGCGCAGCGACTGGTTGATCCCCTGGCTGAACAGCGTGATCGTGCGCGGATTGGCGACGAACAGATCGAAGAAGCGCTTGAGATCGGCGGGCGGCACGTCGCAGGTCCGCGCGACCGACCAGAGATCGCCGCCCTCCTCCAGCGCTTCCCAGAAACCCTCGGGCACCGATACGCTGGCATCGATCCACGCTTGGTCGATCGCGCCTTCGCGGCGGCAATGCGCCAGCAGCCCGTTCATCAGCGCGACGTCGCTGCCCGGTCGGATCGCAAGATGGACATCCGCGCCCTCGCAGGTTTCGGTGCGGCGCGGATCGATCACCACCAGCTTCGCGCCGCGCGCCTCCCGCGCCGCCATCATCCGTTGATAGACGATCGGGTGGCACCAGGCGGTGTTGGAGCCGACCAGCACGAACAGATCGGCCCGGTCGATATCGTCGTAGCCGGCGGGCACGATATCCTCACCGAACGCCCGCACATGGCCGGCCACGGCGCTCGACATGCACAGCCGCGAATTGGTGTCGATATTGGCCGATCCGATGAAGCCCTTCATCAGCTTGTTGGCGACGTAATAATCCTCGGTCAGCAGCTGGCCGGAAACGTAGAAGGCGACGCTGTCCGGCCCGTGTTCGGCGATCGTCCGGGCGAACCGCTTCGCGACATGATCGATCGCCTTGTCCCAGCCGGCGCGGGCGTTGCCGATCATCGGGTGGAGCAGCCGCCCCTCCATCCCGACGGTTTCGCCCAGTTGCGTGCCCTTCGAACACAGCCGCCCATGATTGGCGGGGTGATCCGCATCGCCCTTTATGGTCAGCGTGCGCGGGCCGGTGACCGTGGCGGCGATCCCGCAACCGACCCCGCAATAGGCGCAGGTGGTGCGGACCGCGGTCACGCCGCCTCCGCGCCCAGCCCCGCCAGCGCCTCGGCGCGCGCGATCAGGATGCGGCCGCTGTCGATCTTCACCGGGATCACCGGCACGCACCCCTTGTCCTCGCCCTGCGCCTGCCCGGTCAGCAGCGATATGCGCCAATTGTGCAGCGGGCAGGTGACGCTGGTATCGTGGACGATCCCCTGGCTCAGCGGGCCCCGTTTGTGCGGGCAGGCATTGACCAGTGCGTGGACCGATCCGGTCGCGGTGCGGAAGATCGCGATCTCCGCGCCGCCCTGAACCGGCAGCGTCCGCGCGCCGAGCGCGGGCAGCTGGGTGACGGGGCCGATGTCGAGCCATTCGGGTTCCATCACGCGGCTCCCATCACGGCGAACGGCCGGATTTCGGCGATATGCTGGTGCAGCTCCTTTTCCGCGCCCGCCGCGCGTTTCGCCCAGGGATCGGTCTGCGAAAAGCTCTGCGCATGCAGGAACCGCCGCCGCAGCGCTTCGCGCCCCGCACCATCATCGACGATGCGTGCCTTCACATAGTCCAGCCCGACCCGCTCGATCCACGGCGCGGTGCGGTCCAGATAACGGGCTTCCTCGCGGTAGAGCTGGATGAAGGCGGCGCAGTAATCGAGCGCCTCCTGCTCGGTCGCCACCTTGCACAGCAGATCGGTGCCGCGCAGCTTGATGCCGCCATTGCCGCCGATATGCAGTTCGTAGCCGCTATCGACGCAGATCACGCCGAAATCCTTGATCGTCACCTCGGCGCAATTGCGCGGACAGCCGGAGACCGCGATCTTGAACTTGTGGGGCATCCAGCTGCCCCAGGTCATCCGTTCGGTCTTGATCCCGAGCCCGGTCGAATCCTGCGTGCCGAAGCGGCACCATTCGGAGCCGACACAGGTCTTCACGGTGCGCAGCGCCTTGCCGTAAGCATGGCCGGAGACCATGCCGGCTGCATTCAGATCGGCCCAGACCGCGGGCAGATCCTCCTTCCTGATCCCGAATATGTCGAGCCGCTGGCCGCCCGTCACCTTCACCAGCGGCGCGTTATATTTCTCGACGACGTCGGCGATGGCGCGCAGCTCGCGCGGGTTGGTCACCCCGCCCCACATGCGCGGGACCACCGAATAGGTGCCGTCCTTCTGGATGTTGGCGTGCATCCGTTCGTTGACGAAGCGGCTCTGCGGATCTTCCTCATGTTCGCCGGGCCAGGCGCACAGCAGATAATAATTGAGCGCGGGGCGGCACGAGGAACAGCCGTCGGGGGTCGTCCAGTGCAGTTCCTGCATCACCTGCGGGATCGCCTTGAGCTCTTTCTCCAGGATCAGCGCGCGCACATCCTCATGGGTGAAGCTGGTGCATTTGCACATGGTCTTGATCGCGCGCTCGCCGGCATAATCGTCGCCCAGCGTCACCGCGAGCAGGCTTTCGACCAGGCCGGTGCACGATCCGCACGATGCCGACGCCTTGCACGCACCGCGCACCGCATCCAGCGTGCACGCACCGCCCGCGATGGTTGCGACCACCTTCCCTTTGCTGACGCCGTTGCAGCCGCAGATCTCGGCATCGTCCGAGAGCGCCGCAACGGCGAGCTTAGGGTCCGCAGCGCCTCCTCCAAGGGCGAAGGCCTGGCCGAAGATCAGCGAATCGCGCAGCGGCGCGATGTCCTCGCCCTTCCTGAGCAGGTCGAAATACCAGTTGCCGTCGGCGGTATCGCCGTAGAGCACCGCACCGATAATGCGGTCGTCCTTGACGATCACGCGCTTGTACACGCCGCGCGAAGCGTCGCGCAGGACGATGTCCTCGCACGCCTCCCCGCCGGAAAAATCGCCGGCCGAGAACACGTCGATCCCCGAAACCTTGAGCTTGGTCGACGTGACCGATCCGGCATAGCCGCTATGCCGTTCGGTCAGCCCATCGGCGAGCGCGCGGCACATCTCCCACAAGGGGGCGACCAGGCCGTAGACCTGGCCTTGATGCTCCACGCACTCGCCGACCGCGAGGATGTCGGGATCGGAGGTGACCATGTGATCGTCCACATGGATACCGCGTCCAGCAGCGAGGCCCGCCTCCCGGCCAAGCGCCGTGCTGGGGCGGATGCCCACCGCCATCACCACCAGGCTCGCCGGGATCTCGCGCCCGTCTTTCAGCCTGATTCCTTCGACTTTCCCCTCTCCGCAGATTTCGGCGGTGTCCGCGCCGGTCAGGATCGTCTGGCCGCGCCCCTCGAGCGCCGATTTGAGCAGCCACCCCGCCGCCTCGTCCAGCTGCCGTTCCATCAGCGTCGGCATCAGGTGGATGACCGTCACCTTCATGCCCCTGAGGGACAGCCCGTGCGCCGCCTCCAGCCCGAGCAGCCCGCCGCCGATCACCACCGCGTCGCCGCCGCCATCCGCCGCGCGCAGCATCGCATCGACATCGTCCATGTCGCGAAAGGTGACGACGCCGGGCAGATCTTTGCCCGGCACGGGGATGATGAACGGATCGGAGCCGGTGGCGATCAGCAGCTTGTCATAAGGCGTGACGCGGCCCGATCGCGCGGTGATCGTCTTTGCCGTACGGTCGATCGCCATCACCGGGTCGCCCGCGACCAGATCGATGCCGTTATCCGCGTACCAGGCGGCGTCGTTGATGACGATCTCGTCGAAGCTCTTCTCTCCGGCAAGCAGCGGGGAGAGCATGATGCGGTTATAGTTCACCCGCGGCTCGGCGCCGAAGATGGTGACGCGATACCGCGCCGGATTGCGCGCCAATATCTCCTCGACCGCGCGGCAGCCGGCCATGCCGTTGCCGATCACGACGAGATGCTCGCGCTGGATATGGTGGGTCATTGCCAATGCCTCACAGAAGGAATTCGAGCTGGAGCCACAGCTTCTTCGTGTCGGTCGCGAAGCCGTCGGCGCGGTAGCTGGCGTATTTGACGAGGGCGGCGAGCTGCCGGGCCGGCTTCACCCCGACCGACAGATCCCATTCGCTGCCATAGGCGCGATTGAGCCGGTCGCTCTCGAAGCGGTGCCAGCTGGCCTGGAGCGCGAGCGGGCCCGGCAGGCCGACCGGCAGCGCATAGCCGCCGCCCAGATAAAGATCGCGCACGCCGTCGGGCGGGGTCGTCAGGAACTTGTCCGCCCAGCCCTGGAATTTGTGGAGCGTCGCGAGCGGCGTCTGGAAGCTGGTGAAGGCGCGGCCGTCATCGGCCCCCAGCACCTCATAGCCGCCGGTGAGGATCAGCCCCTTCCACCCGAGCTGCGCCTCGCCCAGCCAGTAATCGGCGGTATAGCGGGTGGGGTTGTCCTGCCAATCCGATTGGCGCGCATAGCTGGCGGCGAGCGCGAGCGTCGCCGCCCCCAGCGGAACCGCGCCCGCCAGCCGCGCGCCATAGGTCTGGCTGGAAAACTGCCGGCGTCCCGGCTCGTCCTGATCGATCAGATAGGCGAAGCCCTTGGCGGTGACCGGGCCCAGCTTCAGCCCCGCATTGGCGAAGACATTGTCGCCGCCGATGCCGCGGATCGGGCTGTCGATGCCGAAGATGGTGCGATCTTCCCAGGCATAGGTAAGATCGACCGTCACCGGACCCAGCGCCGCGCTCTCCACCCGCACCGCGTCGAACGTCTGTTCGTTCTGGCGCCATCCGACCGAGCCGACGAAGCGCTGATCGTCGAGGGCGATCCGCTGGCGCCCCGCCGTGATCACCGTCCTGGGCAAGCCGCGATACTGGAGCTGGAGGCGGTTGAGCTCGATATTCTCCGGATCGGGGATCAGCGGGAAGGCGGCGCGGCCGTTGACCGAGCTGTTATAATCCTCGACCATCGCAAGCGTCGCCTCGGCTTCGGCGAGCAGCGCGAAATCACCCGCCCTGGCCTCGACGCCCGAACGCACCCGCGCGGTCAGCGCTTCGGCGTCGCGGGCGATCCCGTCCTGCTCGACCGTTTCGTAGCGCAGCCGCGCGTCGATCAGCGGCGTCAGCGTCTGCGCCGTTGCCGGCACCGCGAAGGCGCCGACCGCGATCAGGAACGCCAGCGCGCGCATCAGATCCGCACGCCTTCCAGCGCCGCACCCCAGGTCATCCGCCACTTGCCCTTGACGAAGGTCAGCCCGGCGAGCGCGACCACCGCCAGTGCGGCGAAGATCAGGAAGCCCAGTTGCGGGCTGCCGGTGAACTGCTTGGCCAGCCCCAGCGACGATGCGAGGAAGAAGCCGCCAACGCCGCCGGCAAAGCCAACCAGCCCGGTCATCACCCCCATCTCCTCGCGGAAACGCTGCGGCACCAGCTGGAACACCGCGCCGTTGCCCGCGCCCAGCGCCAGCATCGCGATGACGAACAGCGCCAGCGCGAGGCCGACCGTGGCGGGTCCGGTGCTGATCGCCGCCAAGATGGCCGCGGCGAGGATGTACACCAAAGTGAGCGTGCGGATGCCACCGATCCGGTCCGCCAGCGCGCCGCCCATCGGCCGCACCAGCGATCCGGCGAACACGCAGGCCGCGGTGCAATAGCCCGCCGTCACCGCGGTCAGCCCGAACTGATCGGTGAAATAGATGCCCAAGCTCGCCGACAGCCCGACAAAACCGCCGAAGGTGACGCCGTAGAACAGCATGAACCACCAGGCGTCGGGCTTGCGCAACGGCACCAGATAGGCCGTCATCGGCTTGGCCGTGGGCGCTCCCGGGGCGTCCTTGGCCAGCGCCATGTAGATGACGAAGACGATCGCCAGCGGGATCGCCGCCAGCCCCAGCACCGCGTTCCAGCCGAGCAGCTTGGCCAGCGTCGGCGCGAACAGCGCGGCGAAGACGGTGCCCGAATTGCCCATGCCGGCGATGCCGAGTGCGGTGCCCTGATGCTGCGGCGGATACCAGCGGCTGGCGAGCGGCAGCGCGACGGCGAAGCTCGCCCCGGCAAAGCCCAGTATCACGCCGACCGCGATCGTCCCGGCAAAGCTGTCGATGCCCAGCGACCAGGCGCTCAAGAGGCCGAAAATGACGATCAGCTGGCCGATCGCGCCCGTCCGCTTGGGCCCGATGCGGTCGACCAGCAGCCCGTTGACCAGCCGCAGCACCGCGCCCGCCAGCGTCGGGATCGCGACCATGAAGCCCTTTTCGGCGGCGTTCAGGCCCAGGTCGCGCGCGATATCGGGCGCGAGTGGCCCCAACATCACCCACACCATGAAGGCGACATCGAAATACAGAAACGCCGCGAACAGTGTCGGCCGGTGACCGGCGGACCAGAACCCCTTGTTCATCTCAGCCTCCAAGGCCGTAGCGGTCCTGCGCGGGTGAGGCGCCGATCCGTTCGGGCACAAAAAAAGCCGCCCGAACGGCGGCCTGTTGAAGGACCGGTTCGGGCGGCGTCGTTGCCGTGTCGATGCTCTTTGGGCACCGCGCCAGCGCTGCCCGGCATTGGGCGGCGCCGGTTATCTCGTGTCCGGACATCATCGCCCGAGCATCGCAAAACTGTCACGATTCGCCGGGCCGCGCAAGTGCGTTCTTCGCACCTGCAGCAATCTTATCGCATCGGCGACACCGAACGCAGATAGGCTTCGACATCGTCCGGATCGAACCGCCGGCCGTCGAAGAACCGGTCTGACCCCAGGATCAGCCGTCCGCTGACGCTGCCCGCGCCCAGCGGCGCGCCGATCGCGCCCTCCACCTTGGCGCTCGCGCTGGGGATCACCGCATCGGTCCCGGCGAGCGCGGCGCGGTAGACATCGGGCCGGAACACCGATGCGGCGCGCGCCAGATCACGCAGGTCCGCGCTTGCATGGCCCCAGCGGACCATCTGGGTGTAGAGCCACATCGCCTGGCTGCGCCATGGGAAATTGGCCGCCTCGCGGTGCAGCACCAGGAAATCGTCCAAATCCTGCGCCGCGCCGCCCTGAACCAGCACCAGTCGGTTGCCGAGCGCATGGCCGATCAGCTCCGCCGGCTGATCGAGATATTCGCTCCGGGCGAGAAGATCTGCGATCTCCCCGCGCCGCGCCGGATCGATCACCAGCTTGCCGGCGGCGTGGAGCGCGCGCAGCAGCGCCGCGACATCGTCCGCCCGCTCGCCCAGCGTGGCGGTGCGCATCGCCAGCACCTTCTCCACCCCCCGCCGCCAGATCTGGGTGGTCGCGGCGATGATCAAGCCCGCCCCACGCGACACGGCGACGCTGTTCCACGGTTCTCCGACGCACGATCCGTCGATCTCCCCCGATCGCAGCGCCTCGGCGACGAAGGGCGGCGGCACCACGACGATCTCGACATCGCGATCCGGATCGCAGCCCGAGGCCGCGAGCCAGTAGCGCAGCATGTAATTATGGCTCGAATAGCGATGCACCACCGCCAGCCGCAGCCGCCTGCCCGCATCGCGCGCGCCATGCGCCACCGCCGCAAAGCGCTGGCCGATCGCCGCCGCATCGTCGGCCGGGCCAGCGATCGCGGCGGCGATCCGCGGCGACACGGTCACCGCATTGCCGTTCAGCCCCAGCATGAAGGGCGCGACGATCGGCACCGCCGGGCGATCGAGCCCCAGCGTGGTGGCGATGGCGAGCGGGGCGAGCA
>JAESGW010000771.1_pt1 | contig 14613 bp, 17 predicted proteins | sample 9269791 | NCBI WGS metagenome assembly JAESGW01 (sample SAMN16773120, study PRJNA677053) | algae metagenome | isolation source: Aphanocapsa lilacina HA4352-LM1 and co-occurring heterotrophs from near cave... | place: USA: Maniniholo cave, near Haena, Kauai, HI | collected 2009-07-28 | reverse complement strand
GGCAACCATGAATGCACAAACAAAATGGAACGGAACCATATTCGCCTGGCCATCTATTCGGAAAGATCTAATTGCTTACTTCGAAGATCGATTTAACCAAACTGACACAGTTTAGTGAACACTCCCAGTCATCAGATGTTTTACGTCATGATAGGTCAAGGTTGCTCTTATGCATTCCTTTAATTCTTGTACAGGTATTTTTTCACTTAGCTGAAATACGATTGCCCGATTTCCTTCGTACTGAAATTTTTGGTCAAACACCATTCTAAAGGTGTTCACCAATCTGCTTGTACACTGGAAATACAACGCTACTTGGTCTGGTGCTCTTGCTTTCCAATCCATTCGCAAAGTACTCCCATGTTTGGTAACGAAGCTCGGTTCACCCCATTTTAAGGTTACCTCCATTTCGTCGATACCTTCTGTTTCCTCAGCTGTTTCTATCACCACGCCTTTTAGGAACTCCATTTTGTTCCGAACAGAGTCTGGGTAATTTGCAAAAACTTCAATGACTTTAGGATTTACCTTCAATGCTAATTTTCCCATAAGTTGTCCTTTTGTAGTTAAATAAATCCCGGCGTCGGTACCTCGGGCAAGAAAATTAAATCCATCCTAATTCTTTGACAGTCATCTCAGTTTCGACCTTACCTGTGTGCAGCGTTGCTTTGGGTTCAAAGAGTAGATTAAACACAATTTCTCCATTTGTATGTGGCCTGTGCTCGACCCCTTTAGGAACGATAAGAATTTCCCCTTCTTTGACTTCTACGGTTCGTCCATCCCTAAAGTCCATCAGTAGCGTGCCCTTAAATACCATAAACAGTTCGTCTTCATTTTCATGACTATGCCAGACAAAGTCGTCTTTTAGCTTACAAAGCTTCACATATTGCCCGTTGAGTTCTCCGATAATATGAGGTGTCCATTGCTTTTCAAACAATGAAAACTTTTCCAAGATGTTGATAGAATTGATTTCTTGCATTTCTTTAGATTTTTGTGATTGTATTTAACAAAGTGATGTTTCCTGACTAAATTAAAAGGTCTCTATTTTAATACTCGTCACCGCTGCGAAAAGGGAAGCAACAACTCCTTGATCCTAATCAGGTGCCACTCCCCAAAAATACGTAATTAGGTCCGAGGTCGTGGCGTAGCGATTTGGCTTTGTCGGATTGTTAAAAGAATTCCAATTTTTAAGAAAATTCTGCAGTGCTGGACCTGCGACATTCGACTGGTCGGAGAATAAAGCCTTCTTAACTCGGAAATCAAGAAAAAAAGAAGATCCACGACAAGATTTTCAAAACAGCTTTTCCTCTTCCTAGAGAATCAAAGTTTTATCAGTAATTCCCTTCCCTTCAATCCAGTTGATCCCCGGGAAAATGCTTCCGTCAGAATTTTTGGGAAGGTTACAAGGGGAGCATAAAAAAGCCCCGAAAATATCCGGGGCTCTTGAAAATTGAATTTGATCCTTATTTAGTCATTCCCCAAAAACGGATATCTGTAGTCTTTTGGAGAAACAAAGGTTTCCTTGATGGTCCGTGGAGAAACCCAGCGAAGCAGGTTAATCATGGAGCCGGCTTTGTCGTTGGTGCCGGAAGCCCTGGCGCCGCCGAATGGCTGCTGCCCAACGACCGCGCCGGTTGGCTTGTCATTGATATAAAAGTTGCCGGCGGCGTTGCGAAGTTTTTGAGTTGCCAGCTCGATCGCGTAGCGATCCTGGGAGAAAACCGCGCCGGTCAAGGCATATGGGGAAGTCTGGTCCACCAATTCCAGGACTGTCTCAAAGTGCTCTGCATTGTACACGTAGATGGTCAGCACTGGTCCAAAGATCTCCTCGCACATCGTGGTGTACATCGGATCTTGGGTCAGGATGACGGTCGGTTCGATAAAGTAGCCTTTGGACTTGTCATAGTTGCCACCGGCGATGATTTCCACTCCAGGAGTTGCTTTGGCATTGTCGATGTACTTGGCGATTTTGTCAAAGGCCTTCTCGTCGATCACCGCATTGATAAAGTTGGTGAAGTCTTCTGTGCTACCCATTTTCATCGCGGCAAGATCTTCTTGCACATAATTTTTCACATCTTCCCAGATATTGGAAGAGATATATGCGCGGGAGGCAGCAGAACATTTCTGGCCTTGGAATTCGAATGCTCCTCTGACCAGACCTACCGCCACTGCTTTGGGATCGGCGGATTTGTGGGCAAGGACAAAGTCCTTTCCTCCAGTTTCCCCGACGATTCTTGGATAAGACTTGTAAGTGTTGATGTTTTCTCCGATGGTTTTCCAGATATGTTGGAATACCCCGGTTGACCCGGTGAAGTGAATCCCGGCAAAGTCCGGATGCTTGAAGATGATGTCACCGGCAGTCGGGCCGTCCACGTAGATCAGGTTGATCACGCCATCGGGCACGCCCGCTTCCCGGAATACTTCCATCAGTACATTGGCCGAGTAGATCTGGGTGTAGGCGGGCTTCCATACGACGGTGTTTCCCATCATGGCCGGAGCTGTCGGCAGGTTTCCGGCGATTGCGGTGAAGTTGAACGGTGTCAGTGCAAATACAAAGCCCTCGAGCGGTCGCTGCTCTACCCTGTTCCATACGCCGCCTCCGGAGACTGGGGGCTGCTGCGCGTAGATTTCGGTCATATACTTCACATTGAAGCGGAGGAAGTCGATGATTTCGCAGGCTGAGTCGATCTCGGCTTGGAAGGCGTTTTTGGACTGGCCCAGCATGGTGGCCGCGTTTAGTTTTGCACGGTAGGGGCCCGCAATAAGGTCGGCGGCTTTTAGGAAAATGGCTGCCCTCTGTTCCCATTCAAGGCTTTCCCAAGCTTCTTTTGCTCCCAAAGCCGCATTGATTGCCTGCTCAACGTGTCCGGCATCTCCTTCGTGAAAATGTCCCAAGATATGCTGGTGGTCATGAGGAGGAGTCATCGGATGGGTGTTTCCAGTTCTGACTTCCTCGCTGCCAATGTACATCGGTACATCAATTTGCTGGGATCGGAGTTCTGCAAGCATGGCTTGAAGTTCTTTTCTTTCCGGACTGCCCGGGGCATATGACTTGATGGGCTCGTTGATAGGAGCCGGCACGTTGAAAAATCCCTTTAACATACTATTTGGAGTTTATTTGGTTTCTGAAGGCGCAAAGATAAGCCTTCGTCGTCGAAAGGACAGGCTTTCGGCTACAAAAGGTCTTCGAGGTCCTTTAGGTGACGGATTTCGAAAGTAGGCTGGAGTAGGATGCCCCTTCCCTCTGGATTGAAAAAAACCTGATCTATCCCCGCCCTCTGCGCACCCAGGATATCCGAGTCCGGGTTGTCGCCAATCATCAGGCAAGCATTTGGTCCGGTGTTCAGCTGATCCATGGCATATTTGAAGATCCTTGGATCGGGCTTTTTGTGTCCCGTGGTCTCAGAAGTAACGACCAGCTCAAAAAATCCATCCAGTCCGGCCGACTTCATTTTTTTGTCCTGCGACTCATTGAAGCCGTTGGTGATGACGTGGATGCGGTACTTGGTTCTCAGGTACGTGAGGATCTCTTTGGCATGAGGGAAGACATGGGGTTTGGCAGAGGTCCTATTCATGAAGTCCTCTTCAAAATCCAGGGGGATAGCTTCGGATTTCCCTCCTGCGTGCGAGAAAATCCTCGGGAACCGTTCCTTCCTGAGGTTGTGTTTGTCGATTTTTCCGACGTTGTACCAATCCCACAGCTGGAAGTTCACATGGTGGAAGGATTGGAAGAATATTTCAAAGGTGGGGATGCCCAAATTCACCAACCCATAAATGTGGTAAAGCTCGGAAAGCGACTCGGATACATTTCGATCATAGTCCCAAAGCGTATGGTCCAGATCAAAGAAAATATGTTGATAGGTTTTCAAGGGAAATCAGCGCCGATATTGGTTGTTTTGGATTTTGTTGATCGCCAGCTCGCGGTTGGACTTTAGTATCTCGTAGGTTTCCTGGTCCTTGATGAGACTGGGGTCTTTTTGGATAAACTTAAAAATCTGCATAATGATTTCGAGATATTCCTCCAGGATATAGTAAAACATCCATTGGTCGACCCGGCGGCTTCCTAGAAGTCCGGCGTTTTTTAGCATGATGAGATGCCGGCTGGTTTTGGTCTGTGTGAAGTCCAAGATGTGCTCCAGATCGGATATGCTCAATTCCTTGTTCAACATAAGCAGATGGATGATTCTCACTCTTGGCTCTTCTGAAAGAGCCTTAAAAATTCGCAATCCATAGTTTAAACTGATATTTTTGAGTCTCATTTGTAAGTTTTAACTTATAAACAGGAGTGAAAACAAAATTTCAACCGAAATTAGGCTAAAATCGCATCGGCATTCTAGGTGCCCTCAACAGACCCAATATTCGTGAAAATTACGCAGCTTCTTCCTTTTGTTCTGATTTTGGCTTTCGGAGTTTTTCTATTGCCTTCCCAGTCTCTAGCGCAGGATCAGCAGGAGAAGAAAGTCATCCAGCTCTCCGGAATTATCCTCAATGCGGACAGTACCGATGCCGTGCCTGGCGTAAATATCTATGTTCCTAAAAAGGGAAGGGGGACTTCAAGCGGTCGTTTCGGGTATTTTTCCATGCCAGTTTTGGAAGGGGATAGCGTGGTGTTCACTTTTATCGGTCTGAAAAAACAGACCTTCAAAGTGCCCGACAAGGTGGAAAACGACCGCATCAGCCTCATTTTGACGATGGAAGTTGATGAAATCGCCCTTGCGGAGATTGAGGTCATGCCTTATCCCACAGAGGAAGAGTTCAAAAGGGCTGTCATCGCGATGAATGTCGTAGACCCTATGTCGATCAGCCGGGCCAATATGAGTCCAGAGATGTTGCTGCGTTGGGCGGAGTCGATGCCGGCCTCCGGCGGGGAAAACTTCCGCTATTTCCAACAGGGGCAGATGCTTCAAAACCAGGATCTCTATGGGCCTCGACCGCTCCGTATCCTCGACCCTTTTGCCTGGTCGCAATTTATCCGATCCATCAAGCGCGGGGACCTGAAAAGCAAATAATTATCTCAAGCGGGGGTAGCTTTGTCCATTCCTGAAATAAATCCTAGGCAAACATTTGGTGGGATTTATTTAAAAGAATATCTTTGTGCCTCATTTCGAAAAGGCAATAGAAAACTAGCTATATCATGAAAAAAGATATTCATCCAAATTACAGAGACGTAGTGTTCTACGATACCTCCAGCGAGTTTAAGTTTTTGACCAAGTCTACTATTGAGACTAGCGAAACAATCGAGTGGACCGACGGCAATACTTATCCGGTTTACAAAATCGAAGTAAGCTCTGAGTCCCACCCATTCTACACCGGCAAGAAGATGCTTCTCGATACTGCTGGTAGAGTGGAGAAATTCAACAAAAGATACGCGAAGAAGTAATTCTGAGCGGCGATCGCCGAAAAAGTCTCCCGGGGCATGGATTCCGGGAGACTTTTTTATTTTTGCCCTATGGATCAAATCGTATTGTTTGATGACCCGGCGCTGAGGGGTTCATTGCTTCCTTTTACTTTTACCCGGCCGGTGGCGGACATCCGCGTAGGTATCCTGAAGATTTCCGAAAAGTGGCAAAAGTATAGCGGGGCAAAAATTTCTTTTTTGACCCAAGAGTACTTGCAGAGTAAATTTCCACGCCATGTAGGGCCTTCCATGGCGATCAACGGTGCGTGGCTGCCTGATGCGGACTCCCTTAACCTTATTGTAAACCTCAAGCCAAATCAGGCGCTTTTTTGGGGGAAGGTTCTCTTGGCGGCTTCTATCGGGGCAGCCGAGCGCAACCTGTCTTTTGTCGCTGAGCGGGAAAGCGTTCAATTGGAAAAAGAACCCGCATTGATCCAAAAGACATGGAATATCTTCCAGTTCAACGCCGCCGAAATACGCAAGGACTTTGACCTCATCACCAAGGGCAGGACTTCCCAGCCGATAGATGATCCCCACACCGTGGTATATGGGCCAGAAAATATCTTCATCGAACAGGGCGCTAAAATCAGAGCTGCCGTACTCAATGCTGAGAACGGCCCGATTTATATCGGCAAAAATGCTGAGGTGCAGGAGGGAGCTTTAATTCGTGGCTGCTTTGCGCTTGGGGAAAGCTCCATCGTAAATATGGGAGCAAAACTTCGCGGAGACACCACCGTGGGTCCATTCTCGAAAATAGGAGGGGAGGTTTCCAACTCGGTCATTTTTGGGTACTCCAACAAGGGGCATGATGGCTTTCTGGGAAATTCAGTCCTAGGAGAATGGTGCAACCTTGGCGCCGATACCAATACGTCCAATCTCAAAAACAATTATGCTCCGGTCAAGCTCTGGGACTATACCAAGGGAACTTTCGCCAGCACTGGATTGCAGTTTTGCGGCCTGATGATGGGAGACCATTCCAAAAGCGGGATTAATACGATGTTCAACACCGGTACAGTGGTCGGTGTGGGAGCGATTATCTTTGGCGAGGGATACCCTCGAAACTTCATCCCTTCGTTTTCTTGGGGGGGCTCGGCTGGATTTGACACGTTCCATTTGGCAAAGTTTGAGGAGACGGTCAAGGTCGTTTGCGCGCGCCGAGGATACGAATGGACAGCTGCCGACCAAGAAATAATCGAGCGGGTGTTTGATTTGACAAAAAGCTACAGAATTTGGGATAGAACTTCCTGAACCATCCAATTATGCAATTTGCAGAAATACCCGGCTTGCCGGAAACCAAGGAGAAACTCGTCAATGCGGTCAAACACAACCACCTGGCACATGCGCTGCTCTTTCATGGCCCAGAGGGTTCGGCAAACCTGACCTTGGCGCTGGCCTTGGCGACCTTTCTCTATTGTGAAAATAAGACCGAAACCGACTCTTGCGGGAGCTGCTCTTCCTGCCAGCGGATGAAGCGATTGGTGATGCCCGATTTGAATTTCGCATTTCCGGTCATCGCCAGCCAAAAGGAAGACGAAAAAGACGAGGACGAAAAATCCGATGTGTTGGGCAACTGGAGGAAATTTGCCACGACCCAGCCCTATGGCAATGTCCATGACTTCATCTATTTCAATGGTTTCGAGAAAAAACAGCTGAACATCTCCAAGGGCGCTGCGAGGAAGATGATCCAAGCCTTGTCTTTGATGTCTTTCGAAGGAGGTTATAAAATCATGCTGATCTGGGCACCAGAGTTTCTCCATCCCTCCGCAGCTAACGCCCTACTTAAGATCATCGAGGAGCCGCCTGCAAAGACCCTGTTCTTGCTGGTGACCTCCCAAGCCGACCAGCTGCTGACCACTATCTTGTCGCGTACCCAAAAAGTGCTCGTGCGGGCCTTTTCGGATGAGGAGATCAAGGCTCATTTGGTGGACGCTGGTCTTTGCGACAGCAAGACAGCCGAGCAAATAGCCATGCTCGCAGACGGCAACCTTCGCGAAGCCTACCGCCTGGTAGACCAAGTGGAGGACAAACAGGTCGCCCAAATCAGGGACTGGTTTCGGCTCTGTGCTTCCAAAAACCTGAAGGAGATCTTTGAGGAGGCCGACAGGTTTCATAAAGCGGACAAGGAGGCGCAAAAGTCTCTCTTGCTCACCGGCCTAAACGTCTCCAGAGAGATTATGCTGAAAAATTTCGATCTGGACCAGCTACTACGTACCACGGAAGAGGACCGCAGATTTATCGATAACATCAGCAAAAAAGTTCTCACTGAAGACCACGTGGTCAAGCTCTATGAGGCTTTTAACCAAGCCCACTACCATATTGAGCGAAATGGAAACGCCAAAATGATATTCACGGATCTTTCCATGGATATTTTGATGATGATGTCCAAGAGATAGCGCCATGGGAAAGAAGACGATTGGCAGAAAAGAGAAGATATCTCTCCCCGAGCTCGGGCTGAAGCTGGTTTGGGCAAAAATCGATACGGGGGCCTTCACGAGCAGCTTGCATGCTGAGCAAATCAGGGAAGAAAACATCGAAGGCAAAAAGGTTCTTTTGTTTGAAATCCTGATGCCAGGGCACAAAGACTTTACTGGAAAAACCCTGAGCTTTGAAAATTACAGGGAGAAAAAAGTGAAAAACTCTTTTGGTCAGGCAGAAACCCGGTTTCTGATTGTGACCAAGATCAGAATTGCGGGCGAGACCTTTTCTGCGGAATTTACGCTCTCGGACCGCTCCAGCATGAAAAATTCCATCCTCCTGGGAAGAAAAGTCCTACAGGACAGGTTCTTGGTGGACGTCAATGGGGTAAATCTTTCCAAAGCTCACCGCAAGAAAAAATGAAGATAGCCATCCTATCGAGAAACTCGAATCTGTATTCTACCCGCCGCCTGGCAGAGGAAGTCACCCGGGCCGGCCATGAAGTCTTGATCGTCGATCATAGCCTTTGTGACTTGCTTATCGAGCAAGAAGGGCCCTCGATCATTTACAAAGGCCAAAAGGTGGAGGGCGTCGATGCGATCATACCCCGTATCGGGGCTTCGGTGACTTTTTACGGTACGGCGGTAGTGCGGCAGTTTGAGTTGATGGGCGCATTCTCCGCGGTCAATTCCCAAGCTATCGTCCGAAGTCGAGATAAGCTCAGAAGCCTGCAGATTCTCTCAAAAAACGGCCTCGGTATGCCGAAAACGGCATTTACCAATTTTTCAAAGGGTGGGGAAAAGCAGCTTGTCGAGCAGGTCGGCGGTGCTCCCCTGATCATCAAATTGCTAGAGGGAACCCAAGGGCTGGGTGTGGTGCTGGCGGAAACCAAGAAAGCCGCGCAGTCTGTCGTGGAAGCGTTTCACGGACTGAAGGCCAGGATAATCGTCCAAGAGTTCATCAAGGAAGCCAAGGGCGCGGATATCAGGGCTTTTGTCGTCAACGGCAAGGTGGTGGGGGCCATGAAACGGCAGGGCGCAGAGGGAGAATTCCGTTCCAATCTTCACCGAGGTGGAGTAGCAACGGTAATCAAGCTTTCCCGCCAGGAAAAACAGGCGGCACTGAATGCGGCAAAGGCGCTTGGCCTCGATGTCGCCGGCGTGGACCTACTCCAATCTGCGAGAGGTCCGCTGATCTTGGAAGTGAACAGCTCACCTGGATTAGAGGGGATTGAGCAGGCTACTGGCGTGAACATCGCCGCTGAGATCATCAAATACGTGACGGAAGGAGTGAAGAAGAAATCCTCCAAACACAGCAAGAATCAATGATGAACAGAAAAGTAAAAATAGGTACGAGGGGTAGTAAGCTGGCGCTTTGGCAAGCGTATCATGTGGAGGCCTTGCTCAGCGCGGGCGGCCTCGAATCCGAGATTGTCATCATCGATACCAAAGGTGACCAAGTCTTGGATGTGTCAATCTCGAAGATCGGAAGCAAGGGGGTTTTTACTCAAGAGCTCGAAGATCAGCTACTGGATGGGCGGATTGACATTGCGGTGCATTCTGCAAAAGACATGCAATCCACCCTTGCGGAGGAATTTGAATTGATCGCTTTTACGGAGCGAGAAAAAGAAAATGATGTCCTTCTTTCGGCAAAACCGGGAATCGACATTCGGGATACGTCGAAACCCTTGGTTTTGGGCACCTCGTCCACTCGGAGAATCGCAACCTTGAAGCATTTTTATCCCCACGTCAAGACCGTCGATGTCAGGGGGAATCTCCAAACCCGAATCCGCAAAATGGAGGAGGGACTTTGCGACGCACTTTTGCTGGCATATGCGGGAGTACACAGGATGGACTACGATTCAATGATCGCTCAGGAGTTGGATTTAAGTGAGTTCACTCCGGCCGTAGGACAAGGATCGGTGGCTATTGAGGCGGCCAAATCTCTGGATCCGGCTTTGCGAGAGCAGATCATTGCGGCCTGCAACCATTCCGAGACCGAAGTTCGCCTGAACGCAGAGCGTGCCTATCTTCGCGTGCTGGAGGGGGGATGCAGTATTCCGGTCTTTGCCTTGGCAAGTCTAGAAGAGGGTAAGGTGAAATTGAAGGGCGGGATAGTGAGCCTCGATGGGAAGGAGCGTATTGCCTTGGAAGTATCTGGAGAGAAATCGCACGCTGAAAAATTGGGGGAGGAGTTGGCAGTGCGAGTTTTTGCCGCAGGCGGAAAAAGCATCCTAGAGCAAATCAAAAAATCACAAGCACAACAATGATAAAAGTACTTCAATACGTTTTCTTCATTTTCTTACTCAGCAGCACTTGGGCCTGCGGTCAAAACAAAGACTACTTAGTCACCATTTCCACCAGACATGGAGAAATCAAGGCAGTTCTGTTTGACGAAACACCAGAGCATAAGGATAATTTTATCGCTTTGGCGGAAGCCGGTCGTTTTGATTCTACCCAATTTCACCGGGTGATCGAAAACTTCATGGTGCAGGGAGGGGATGTCCTTAGCAAGGAGGGTCTTCCTGCAGAAGAATGGCCTACGTTACCAGCCGAAATCCGTCCAAAGTACGTGCATCGCAAAGGCATGATCTCGGCTGCCCGGCAGGGAGACAACGTCAATCCGCAAAAGAGGAGCAACGGCTCCCAGTTTTTTATCGTCCAAGGCCGAACCTATAAAGAGCAGGAGTTGGTCACCGATTTCCCCGCTTTGCAAAAGGCGGTGTTCCAATTCATGCAATACGAAGACCAGAAAGAGTTCAGGCAGACCTATTCCAGACTGTATCAGGAAGAAAAGTACGACAGCCTGACCAGCCTGGTGATTTCCAAGCGGGACGAGATTGCCGAGAGGCTGAATGTGAAATTGACCAAGGACTATACGCCAGAGCAAGTCAAGATGTATGCTGAAATCGGCGGGACACCCCATTTGGATTTTGAGTACACGATTTTTGGCGAGGTGCTTTCTGGATTGGATGTGGTCGACAAAATCGCCGCCGAACCCACCACACGGGAGATACCCAACGACCCGGTGTACATGACAGTGACCGTGGAACGCGTCTCGAAGAAAAAGATCAGCGAAGAGTACGGCTATGTCTACCCCGAAAGCAAGTAGGCTGAAAATCCTCATTACTGGGGCAAATGGTCTGCTGGGGCACAAGCTAGTCGAGCAACTCGTCGAGAGAGGCGAGTTTGAGGTAGTGGCTACTGGTAAAGGACCATGTAGATTGAGCGGAGGAGGATTTTTCTATCAAAGCATGGATATCACCGATCAGAGGCAGGTCGAGCAGCTCATCGCCCAGGAAGCGCCAGATACCATCATCCATAGCGCCGCGATCACCAACGTCGATCAGTGTGAGCTGAATCATGAGGAATGTCTTGAAGTAAATGTCAAGGCAACCGAATATTTGGTTCGGGCGGCCGAACAGCTCAAAGCTCATTTTATTTTTGTATCGACGGACTTTGTCTTTTCTGGAGAAAAAGGCCCCTATGATGAAGAGGCAAAGGCGGTCCCTGTGAACTTTTATGGGGACTCAAAACTATCGGGGGAAAATCTGGTCCGAGGTGCCAAGACCTCTTGGGCGATCGCCAGGACCGTACTGGTCTACGGTATTGCCGAGGGATTGAGTCGCAGCAATATCATTCTCTGGGTGAAAAGTTCCCTAGATGAAGGTAAAACAATACAAGTGGTCGATGACCAATGGCGTACTCCGACGCTGGCAGAAGACTTGGCGTTTGGATGTATCTTGATCGCCGAGCAAAAGGCACAAGGCATTTTCCATATCTCTGGGTCAGATCTGCTGACTCCCTACGATATGGCGATACAGACTGCGGAGTATTTTGGGCTTAACAAGGACTTAATCAAAAGAACCGATTCGACCAAGTTTACCCAGCCTGCGAAAAGACCCTTGAAAACTGGCTTTATTATCGATAAAGCCAGAAAACAGCTTGGTTTTGAACCCAAAACTTTCCAAACGGGAATAGGTATTTTAGCAAAACAAATTATCTTAGCCCGCTCTTAAAAAGCAGTTTACACCCTAAATTTAACTTTATACTAATCTATGGCAGTACAACCTAATACTGAAGAAAGAGGTCAGTTTGGATCCAGTCTTGGCTTTATCATGGCCGCCGCGGGATCAGCGGTCGGGCTGGGCAATATCTGGAGATTCCCGTATCTGACTGGAGAAAACGGTGGTGGTGCCTTTGTGTTTGTCTATATCATTTGCGTCCTGTTGATTGGGCTTCCTTTGCTGTTCAATGAAATTGCCCTGGGCAGGATATCGAGGAAAAATCCTATCGGAGCGGTAAGAGAGACTGGTGGAAACAAGTTTTGGCAATCTGCCGGAGTATTGTGTGTGCTGATGTGCTTCTTTGTGTTCAGCTATTATTCTGTGATCGCGGGTTGGACTGTTGGATATATTTTCACAGAGATCGTGAATATTCCGGTGGACTTTGCAGTATTCGTGCAGACTCCCATGTATGTCGTTCCTCTCACCTTCTTTTTCATCTTGTTGACCATCCTGATCGTCTTGGGGGGTGTGTCTGGGGGGATTGAGAAAGCAGCGAAGTTTCTGATGCCGGTTTTGTTCATCATCATCATCTTCATTGCGGGCAGATCTGTGACGCTCGAAGGAGCGCAGGCGGGTATTGAGTATTACCTGTCCCCTGACTTCTCTAAAATTAGCTCAAAAGTGATTTTGCAGGCACTTGGCCAAGCCTTTTTCTCCATGTCCGTAGGCTGGGGATTGATGATTACTTTTGGATCCTATCTTCCTAAAAGCTCGAATATCGTACAGGCATCTAGCTGGATCGCTGGAATGGATACTGCGGTCGCCCTGCTGGGAGGTCTGATGGTGTTTCCAGCTTTGTTTGCCCTATTGCCTGGCAAAGATCCCGCTGGCGGCCCTGCATTGGTTTTTGATGTACTTCCGCAGGTTTTCAATGCCATGCCTGGCGGTAATATCATTGGGGGGCTCTTCTTCATCCTCCTAATGGTGGCGGCACTGACTTCCACAATCTCCATGCTGGAAGTACCGGTATCCTACCTGATCGATGACCGCAAGTGGAATAGGAAAAAGGCTACATGGACCGTGGGGATCGCCGCGATGATCTTGTCTGTTCCCTCAGCCATGTCATCGATCGATGGCTCGATCTTTAATACGATGACCTTTAATTTTCTGGGAACGGAGCTCGTGGGCTTTTTCGGGATTATGGACTTTATCTTCGGTACGTTTGCCGTCATCCTGATTTGCTTGATGCTTGCTCTGTACACAGGTTGGGCTAGCAAAATCTCTGTTTTTGCCGATGAATTGGCGTTAGGTTCTCCGGGCTTCAAAGGTGCATTTCGTACAGGCTGGATCTTCTTCATCAAGTGGGTATGCCCTATTGTGATTGGTTTGGTGATCCTGGATTTGATGGGAGTGTTTGGAGCCCCACAGCAGGGAGGTTGATCAGCGAAAGACTTTGATAGAAGGGAGCTCATTGGGGCTCCCTTTTTATTTTTTAGGCAGAAAGAAGAGATTTGTTTTTATTTAGAAATGTATTTCATATACTTGAAAAAGTATTTCATTTTCTATGAAGGTTCTTCTCGTCGATGACGATTCCGTCCACCTCCTTATTCTCCAAAAGATTTTCGAAAAGTCAAACCATGAGGTCGTGGTAGCACGAAACGGGAAAGAGGCCCTCCAATATTTGGAGTTTGATTCTTCTTTCCATGTTATTCTCACCGATATTATGATGCCGGTGATGGACGGTGTGGAATTTTTGGAACATCTGAAAGAAAGCCCCAGCACGTCTTCCATACCTACCATTGGCTTTACTGCAGGAGATGTGGAATTTTTCCGATCCTCTGCCAAGGTTAGTTTTGACAGTCTAGTTCCCAAGCCCTTGGATTTTTATGATTTGTATAACTTGGCCCACTACACGGTTCAGCGCCAAGTGGGGTAAACGAGATTGGCAAGGGAATTGCGAAGGCGGTGTTTAGCAATGAAAACTAAACCCTAAAACTAAAAACCATGAAAAAAATGCTCTTTGCCCTGTTGTTCGTACTAGGTGCGACCCAGGCTTTTTCCCAAAACGGGATCGGAATCAAAGCTGGTCTTAGCAGCACCAAGCTGGACTTTGACAACAAGGAATTTGTGCCGTCCGATGCACAGACAGGGTATCATATCGGGCTTTTTGGAAGATTTGGAGGGGCAGGATTCTTTATTCAGCCTGAGTTGTTGTTTACCCAGACCAAGGGTGAATTTGCCTACGTCCCTAGCGGTGTAGCTGGAAGCGCGGCTCCGCAAAACTATGAAGCGGAATTCAATCGATTGGATATTCCCGTCATGGCTGGGTTTAGGTTTCTGAAGGTTTTGAGGGTTATGGCGGGACCAATTGCCAGTATAAATATCAATTCAGAATTGAAAGACGCGCCTGATACGGTGGGCGAGGCCGACTTCCAGAGCGCGACTTTTGGCTATCAGGCTGGTCTCGGAGTCGATATAGGCAACTTGAGTGTGGAGGGGAAATATGAAGGAGGCTTGAGCAAAGTCACAGACAATATTGGCCCCTACAGCACCGATAACCGAATCAACCAATGGGTTCTTTCTGTAGGGTTTAGGATATTCTAAACGGACATTTGAGCAAATAGAAAGCCCTCCGGGAATCAATTCCGGAGGGCTTTATTTGTTACTCTCAAACTTACCCGATCAGGTTTCCTTCTGCGTCCCACTCGGCGACTTTGCCGCGATCCTCGGGTTTGAGGTAGAGGGAGAGGTACTTCTCGGGGTTGGACAGGCCGTGCCTGTCCAGGACGTTTTGGGGTAC
>JAESGW010000770.1_pt1 | contig 14647 bp, 13 predicted proteins | sample 9269791 | NCBI WGS metagenome assembly JAESGW01 (sample SAMN16773120, study PRJNA677053) | algae metagenome | isolation source: Aphanocapsa lilacina HA4352-LM1 and co-occurring heterotrophs from near cave... | place: USA: Maniniholo cave, near Haena, Kauai, HI | collected 2009-07-28 | reverse complement strand
GAAACCTACGGCATCTTCGTCTATCAGGAACAGGTGATGCAGGCCGCGCAGATCCTTGCCGGCTTCTCGCTGGGCGGCGCCGATCTGCTGCGCCGCGCGATGGGCAAGAAGGTGAAGGCGGAGATGGACGCGCAGCGCGCGGGCTTCGTCGAGGGTTGCGCCACCACCAACGGCATCAAGGAGGCGAAGGCCAACGAGCTGTTCGACCTGATCGACAAGTTCGCGGGTTACGGCTTCAACAAGAGCCATGCGGCGGCCTATGCGTTGCTCACCTATCAGACCGCCTGGCTCAAGACGCATTATCCGGAAGAATTCTACGCCGCGTCGATGGCGTTCGACATGAGCCTGACCGACAAGCTGGCGATCTTCGCCGACGATATGCGCCGGATGGACGTTACCTGCCTGCCGCCCTGCATCAACGCCAGCGACGCCAATTTCACCGTCGAGGAGACGGGCGAAGGGCTCGCCGTTCGCTATGCGCTGGGCGCGCTCAAGGGCGTCGGCGAGAAGGCGATGGAGGAGGTCGTCGCCGAACGGCGCGCCAATGGCCCCTATGCCAGCCTGGACGATCTCGCCCACCGCATCGATCCGCGCGCGCTCAATAAACGGCAGATCGAATCGCTGGCGGGCGCGGGCGCGTTCGACGCTATCGAGGGCAACCGCGCGGGCGCGTTCGCGGTGGCCGAAACGTTGATGGCGGTCGCGTCCAACGCCGCGAGCGCGCGGACGAGCGGGCAGGGCGGATTGTTCGGTGAAGGCCCCAGCACCCAATCCGCGATCAAGCTACCGCAATCCGCCCACTGGTCGATGGCGGACCGCATGGTGCAGGAAAAGGAGGCGTTCGGCTTCTATTTCTCCGCCCATCCGGTCGATCGCTATCGTCATCTTACCCAGGCGCATGGCGCCCGGACCTTCGCCACTTTGGGCCAGGTACCGATGCCCGCCGATGGCGGTCGCGTCGGTGCGGTGATGGCGGGACTGGTCGAGGAGGCGCGCTGGCGCACCTCGGCGCGCGGGCGGCGCTATCTGATGGCGACGATCTCGGATGCGACCGGCCAGTTCGTCGCGACCTGTTTCGAGGATGATGCCTCCGCCGATCTGGAAGAGGCCGCGCGCTCGGGCGCGTGCGCACTGCTCACCGTCGAGCTGGACCGCAAGCCCGGCGAGGAACAGCCGCGTGTCAGCATCCGCCGGATGCAGCCGCTCGAAGGGCTGGCGGGGTCGGCGCGGCTGGTGATGGCGATCGCGCTCGACAATGCCGATGGCGCTGCGGCGCTCGCCCAGTTGCTCGCGGGCGAACGCGGCGGGCGGGGCGAGGTCCGCGTGACCGCACCCCTGCCGACCGGCGGCACCGCCGATCTCGTGCTCGGCCGCGATTTCCGGCTCGACGGCGAACTTGCAGGCCGCGTCGAGTCGTTGCACGGTGTCGCATCGGTGGCGCTCAATGCCGCCGACACGCCGCGCCTCGCGCTGGCGGGATAGGGCAACGACCCACAAGAGGATGTGCGATGCTGGGTGGAATGCAGGACTGGGAACTGCGCGTGCCGCGCCTGATCGATCATGCGTCGCGCGAACACGGGGGCCGCGAGATCGTCAGCCGCTGGGCCGATGGCAGTGAGACACGGACCAACTGGGCGGAGATCGCGCGCGATGCGAGGAAGCTCGCACAGGCGCTTGAAAGGCTGGGTATAAAGCGCGGCGACCGAGTCGCGACATTGGCGATGAACCACAGTCGCCACCTCATCGCCTGGTACGGCGTGATCGGCATGGGCGGGGTGATCCACACGCTCAATCCGCGGCTGTTCGAGGATCAGCTCGAATATATCGCCAACCATGCCGAGGACCGGGTGCTGTTCTACGATGCCGCATTCCAGTCGATCGTCGACCGGATGAAGGACAAATGGACGACGATCGAGCATTACATCGTGTTCGATGGCGCGGGCGATAACAGCTTCGAAAGCGTGATCGGCCGCGAAGACGGCAATTATGCCTGGGTCGAAGGCCCGGAGCGCGATCCGTGCATGCTCTGCTACACCAGCGGCACCACCGGCAATCCCAAGGGCGTGCTCTACACCCACCGCTCCAGCGTGATCCACGCGATGGCGGAGATGCAGCCGGCGGTATTCAACCTCGATTCGACCGCGGTCGCGCTGCCCATCGTCCCGATGTTTCACGCCGCCGCCTGGGGACTCCCATTTGCGGGCGCCGCCGCCGGCATCAAGTTCGTCTATTCGGCGGTCAACGAGCCGGCCGTGCTGTGCGAATTGATGAATCGCGAAAAGGTGACTCATTCGGCCGGTGTGCCCACCGTGTGGCTTGGCATGTTCCAGCATATGGACGCGACCGGGGACAAGCCGGAGCATCTGAAGGTCGTCACCATCGGCGGTTCCGCGGCGCCGCGCGCGATGATCGAGCGGATCATGAAGATGGGCGCGCGGGTCAACCACGCCTGGGGCATGACCGAAACCTCGCCGATCGGCACGATGGGCGCGCCCAGCGCCGACTGGGCCGATCTCGATTTCGATACGAAGGTCGACATCACCTGCAAACAGGGCCGCGTGCCCTTCGGCGTCGAGCTGCGTGTGGTAGATGACGAGGGCGCCGAGCTGCCGCGCGATGGTGAAAGCTCTGGCCGGCTGCAGATCAAGGGGCCGTGGGTGATCCAGCAATATTTCCAGGACGAAAGCGGATCGTGCACCTGCCCGCAGGGCTGGTTCGACACCGGCGATGTCGCGGTGATCCATCCGGACGGCGTGATGCAGATCACCGACCGAGCGAAGGATGTGATCAAGTCGGGCGGCGAATGGATCAGTTCGGTCGAGCTGGAGAACGCCGCGGTGGGCTGTGCGGGCGTCGCCGAGGCGGCAGCCATCGGCATCGCGCACCCGAAATGGGACGAACGGCCGCTGCTGCTGGTGATCCGCAAGCCCGGCAGCGAGGTCACCGCCGCCGAGATCATCGCGCATCTCGAAAAGCATGTCGCCAAATGGTGGCTGCCCGACGAGATCCTTTTCGTCGATGAACTGCCCCACACCGCCACCGGCAAGCTGCTCAAAACGGCGCTTCGGGCGCAGTACAAGGATCACCAGCTGGCGACCGCCGCCTGAATTTTTTTGGCGTGATGTCACAATCGAGGGTGGCCATCTCGTCATGTCAGGCAAAGGAGACCTGATATGACCCGACTGACCCCCTTCAAGGCCAACGGCAAGCTGTACCAGCCGCTGATCGAACTCGGCGGCAAGATGGCCGCGCTCGGCATCGCGGCGCCGATCAGCCACCTGATCGACATCCGCGCGTCGCAGATCAACGGCTGCGCCTATTGCCTCGCCATGCACCTGAAGGAAGCGCGTGACGATGGCGAAAGCCAGGTCCGGCTCGATCTGATCGCGACATGGCGGGAGACCGACCTGTTCGACGAACGCGAGCGCGCCGCGCTGGCCTGGACCGAGATCGTCACCAATCTCGACCGCAGCCGGCCGGACGACGCCGAATATGACGCGCTCGTCGCCGCCTTCGGCGATGCGGACGCGGTGGCGGTGACCATGCGGATCGCGATGATCAACATGTGGAACCGCATCAACGTGCCGTTCCATGTGCCGCCATTGCTCAAATGACGGCAGAGGCCGTCTTCGAACGCGAGCGGCCGCGGCTGGTGCGGATCGCGCGGCGCATGCTGGGCACGCTGGAAGAGGCGGAGGACGTCGTCCAGACCGCCTGGCTGCGCTTCGCGAGCGCCGATCTCGCCGTGATCGACCGGCCCGAGGCGTGGCTGACCCGCATTGTGTCCCGTCTGGCCATCGATACGATGCGGTCGGCGCGGGTGCGGCGCGAGGTCTATGTCGGACAGTGGCTGCCCGAGCCGGTGGTCGAGGACGAATATGAAGGCGAAGACCGGCTGACCACCGCGCTCCTCCTCGCGCTCGAACGCCTGTCGCCGCTCGAGCGCGCGGCGTTCCTGCTGCACGACGTGTTCAGCGTGTCCTTCGACGAGGTCGCGCGGGCGCTGGATCGCGACGAGGCCGCCTGCCGGCAGCTCGCCGCGCGCGCACGCCGCCATGTTGCGGCCGAGCGCACACGCTTCGTCGTCCCGCCCGAACAGGGCCGCGCGCTGATCGAGGCATTTCTCGCAGCATCGCGATCGGGCGATGTGGCCGGGATGAGCGCAATGCTCGCCCAGGACGCGCAGCTGATGGCGGACGGCGGCGGCATCCGCCAGGCGGCGCTCAACCCGATCCTGGGCCGGGATGACATCGCCCGCTTCTTCGCCGGCTATGCGAAGAAGGGCGACTTCGCGATGCCCGAGATCGTCCGTTTCGCGCTGATCGACGGCCTCCCCGGCGTCGTCACCCGTGAGGCCGATGGGCTGCTGCAGACCACGTCACTACAGATCGGCCAGAACGGCATCGAGGCGGTCTATATCGTCCGCAATCCCGAAAAACTGCGTGGCGTCGGCTGAATCTTGATCGGTACTGTTGCGATGTTGCGGCCTGCGCCGCGCCTAGCGTAAAGACAGGGCGATGCAGGTCGAGGGGAACTATGCCGAGAACGGCTATGCGTTGGTGCGCGGGCTGCTCGCCCCCGAAATCTGTACCGCGTTCCTCAATCAGATGAAGGCCGATATCGCTTCGACCGGCGCGGCGATCGAGAGCATAAAGCGCACCGGCCCGTTGCTCCGCGCCGAGAATGTCGAGATTTACGGCTTTCACTATCCGCCGATGCTCGCGCTGCTCTGGGGCCTTACCCCGGCGATGTCGCAGCTTACGGGGCGCACCTTGCTGCCGACTTATGACTATTTTCGCATGTACCGCGAAGGCGATGTCTGCCGGGTCCATAATGACCGACTGTCATGCGAATACAGCATGTCGTTGACGCTCGATTATAGCGACGGGGTTCCATGGGATCTGGAGATCGGCAGCAAGCGCATTGCCGAACCAAACAGCCATGTCGCCGAGGATTTCGAGGGTGCGCCCTTCGTCGCGCTGTCGATGGAGCCAGGGGATGCGGTGTTGTACGAAGGGGTCTATCACCGCCATGGCCGCACCACGCCGAACCCCAACCAATGGTCGGCCCATCTCTTCATGCACTGGGTCGATAGCGCCGGCCCTCTTGCCGGCCATGCTTTCGACGGCAACGCGGCCCTGACCCAGCCTGCCAATTTTGCCTTCCGCTGAAGGCGCTCAGGATGTCATCCGCGTGTCGGTCGCGATCCAGTTGACCTCCCACGTCTTGCCGCCATCCGCCGAGAAGGCCTGCTCGAACCGCGCCGAGTTCGCGGTGATGTCGCTGACTACGAAGCGGACACGGATCGGGCGGTCGCCCAGCATGTCGTCGGCGTAGAAAGTGCCGCGGCCGCCGCTGAACGCGCCGGTCACCGGCGGGGTCATGGCGCCGTCGGCCGCGCTCGCATAATTCAGGCTCCATAGCCGCGTTTGCGGGTTGTAGAGGCGCAGCGATACGCCCTCGATCCGGCCTGCCGGTCCTTCGACCAGCAATTCCGCAGTATTGGCGCGGCCGCCGAGCAGCGGCTTGACCACTGTGGTGCCCTCATATTCGACCCAGGATGTCGATCCGGTCAGCGGCTTCAGCCGTCGCTTGAGATGCGTCTTCCACGTGCCGATCTCGAAATCGAAATCGCGCTGGCCATCCTGCGCAACCTCGGCCTGATCGGAAGACGGTTTGGCGCCACCGGGAAATGCCGGCAGCGCCAAGGCTGCGGCGCAGAGAATCGCGTATCGATATCCAAACATGGCTTCCCCTTCGGTCTAGAACAGCTCTCCCTGCGGTCCCCTTGGCGGCCTGAACAGGTCGGTTCGCAATCGCATCTTCTCACCATTGCGGTCGATGCCATATTTCTTGCGCGCGATCAGGAAGCGGGTGCGGAGTAAGTCTGCCCAGGGGCCGCTGCCGCGCATGCGGGTGAAATAGCCCGGATCATTGTCCTTGCCCTCGCGCAGCGACTGGATGATCGCCATCACCTTGCCCGCGCGATCGGGGAAATGCTCATCGAGCCAGGCGTGGAACAGCGGGGCGACCTCCCAGGGCAGGCGCACCGGGATGAACGACACGCCGATCGCGCCCGCCTCCGCCGCCCGCTCGACGATATGCTCGACCTCGTGATCGGTGATCGCCGGGATTATCGGCGCCATGTTGACGAAGGTCGGGATGCCGGCATCGGTCAGCCGCCGCACGGCGGTCAGGCGGCGTTCGGGATGCGGCGCGCGCGGCTCCAGGGTCATGGCGATGCGCGTGTCGAGCGACGTCACCGATATAGCCACCGCTGCCAGTTTCTTCGCCGCCATCGGGCCGAGCAGATCGATATCGCGCACCACCCGGTCGGACTTGGTGGTGATGACCACCGGATGATCGCATTCGCTGAGCACCTCCAGCACCCCGCGCGTCACCCGCCAATGCCCCTCGATCGGCTGGTAGGGATCGGTATTGGTCCCCATCGCGATCGGCGCGCATCTGTACGACGGCTTGGCCAGTTCCACGCGCAGCAGCGCCGCCGCATCAGGCTTGGCGAACAATTTGGTCTCGAAATCCAGCCCCGGGGACAGATCGTGAAACGCATGCGTCGGCCGCGCGAAGCAATACACGCAGCCATGCTCGCACCCGCGATAGGGGTTTATCGAACGATCGAAGGGAATGTCGGGAGATTGGTTGCGGTTGATGATCGTCTTCGGCCGCTCGACGGTGACGGTGGTGCGCAGCGGCGGCGCTTCGCCGTCGATATCGCCCCGCGCATCCAGCCAGTCGCCATCCTCCTCGCGCGCCGCGAGATTGAAGCGGTCGCTGACGGTGTTGAGCGTCGCGCCGCGAACCGGTCGTCTCGCCTGGGCCATGCCGCAGCATAACCCGTCGTGAAGAACATATCAAGAACATCAAATCGGACTTGCGACCGGTAGCGTTCGTTGCCAGCGTCGCGCGCAGGCAACCGGGGGATTCGAAATGAAGCATAATCTGTGGCGCATGGCGGCCTTTGCCGCGCTGTTCGCATCGACTACGGCCAACGCGGCGTGTCCCGCGAACACGGTCTGCGCGTCGGACCCGCAAAGCGTTGTCGCCGCGCTCACCGCCGCCGGGTACAAGGCGAAGCTCGGCAAGGACAGCACCGGCGATCCGACGATCGAAAGCGCCGCCTCGGGCTATGATTTCGATGTCATGTTCTACGGCTGCAAGGACGGCAAGGACTGCGCCTCGCTCCAGTTCCGCTCCGGCTGGAAGGCCGATGACGCGCACACACCCGAATATGCCAATAAATGGAACGTGGTGAAACGCTTCGCCCAGATGTCGGTCAAGGACGACAAGACCATGTCGCTCTCCTATGACGTCACCACCGAAGGCGGCATCAACCAGGCCAATTTCGCCGACGTGATCGATTGGTGGCAGGTGATGCTGGGCGAGGCTTCGAAATTCTTCGCCGAAAATGGCTAGGCGTCGCTTAAAGTCGATTTCAATGAGATTGAACCACCCCCACCCCGTTTGCACTGAGCTTGTCGAAGTGCCGTTCTTGTTTTGCGAGCAGCAAAGGCAGGGCGGTGCTTCGACAAGCTCAGCACGAACGGGGTGGAGGTGATCGCGCCTAGGAGAAATTGGCCCTAGTCGTCGCGATCCGCCGTCGGCTGGGCGGTATCCAGCAGCGCCGCGATCTGCCGCGCATAATCTTCCATCATCGCGACGACCCTGGTCGATTGCAGCGTCCGGGGTTCGGGATCGATCGCGCAGATCGTGCCGAAGAAACTTCCGTCCGCGCGGACGATGGGCAGCGAGATATAGCTGCGAAAGCCGTAGAGGATCGGCACCGGGTGCGTGCGCCAGTCCTCTTGCGCGGCGACGTCGTCGATGATGACGCCCTTGCCCGTGCGGCGGATATCGTCGCAGATCGTGGTCTTGATCGCCAGCTCATCGCCCGGGTTCAGCCCGAACTCGATCTTATCGACCACCTGGCAGGCGATCCATTGTTTCTCGGTCACCCGCGCAACCGCGGCGAAACCCATGCCGGTTTCCCGGCAGATCTCGTCGAGCATCGATTTGATGCGCTCGTCATCGCGCAGCAGCGCGAACTCGTCCGGTGTCATCTGGCCCCACTTCCACGACACATATGAAGTGCCGCGCTTGGTTGGTCCAGCCGGTATGCGCGGCCGTTACCGCTCCATCAGCCGCGGCATCAGCTCGACGAAGTTGCAAGGGCGGTGGCGGCTGTCGAGCTGGCTGGCGAGGATGCCGTCCCATCCGTCCTTCACCGCGCCGGTGGAGCCCGGCAGCGCGAAGATGTAGGTGCCGCGCGCGACGCAGGCGGTGGCGCGCGATTGCACGGTGGAGGTGCCGATCGTCTGATAGCTCAGCCAGCGGAACAGCTCGCCGAACCCTTCGATCTCCTTGTCGCGCACGCGGGCCAGCGCCTCGGGCGTCACGTCGCGCCCGGTCACGCCGGTGCCGCCGGTGGTGATGACGCAATCGATCGTCTCGTCCTCGATCCAACCGTGAAGCCGCGACACGATGAGGCTGACATCGTCGCGCACGAGTCCGCGATCGGCCAGCACATGCCCCGCCGCCTCCAGCCGCGCGACCAGCGTGTCGCCCGACCGGTCGTCGTCCAATCCTCTGGTATCCGAAACCGTCAGAACCGCGATCCTGACGGGCAGGAACGCGGCAGCCTCGTCAATTGGCACTGGCGACGCCGGACACGCTGTCCAGCCGCACCGCGGTCGCACCGCCGATGCCGGGGAAGCGCGGCCACATGCCCTGCACCAGGGCCGCGCGGCTCACCGGCTTCTCGCCGGCCTGCGCCTGGTACATCCAGTAGTTGCGCAGCACCGTGCCGACATAGCCGCGCGTTTCCCAATAGGGGATCGATTCGATGTAGAGCAGCGGATCGCCCTTGTCGCGCGACGACAGGTTCCAGCGCTCGACCGGGGACAGTCCGGCATTGAACGCGGCGATCACCTTGGGAAGCAGCCCGCCGGTGCCGGGGCGGTCGCGCAGCGCCTCCAGATGGCTCTGGCCGATCGCCATGTTGATCTGCGGCAGGCGCAGCGCGGCGCGGTCGATCGCGCGGCCGGTGCGGCGCGAATAATCGATCGCGGCGGCGGGCATGATCTGCATCAGCCCGAACGCGCCGGCGGGGCTGACCACCTCGGTGCGGAAGCGCGATTCCTGCAAGGTGTGTGCATAGAGCAGCGAGCGATCGACCCTGAGGCCGCCATCGGGCGTCCAGTCGGGCGCGGGGTAGCGCGCCATCACCGGCGCGCGCACGCCGCCCGGCAGGTTGTGCGACAGCCACAATTGCGTCGCGGGCAGGTCTAGCCGCGAGGCGAGGTGGAGCAATGCGGTGTGGTCGGTGGCGGTGCCGATCCGCGCCTGGTGGCGCAAGGTCTCGTCGGCCAGCCGCGATTCGCCGATTTCGGCCAGCGCGGCGGCGATGCGGATATTGGGGCGATTCTCGAGGCTTGCCCATTCGGCGGGCGCGAGCGGCTGATGGTGCGAGGGTACCGCGCCCATGCCCAGCGCCTCGCGCGCCAGCTGGCCGTAGAAGGTCTCGTCGAACGTCGCCGCGCCGCGCAGCTGGCCCTGCACCAGATCGGCGCGGCCGCAGCGCATCGATGCGCGCGACGCCCAGTAGTGCCCGCCCGCGCGCAGCTCGACATCGGCCGCGCGCTGGGCGACGGTCTGGAACGCCTGCCCGGCGGCGGCGCAATCGTTCATCCGCCACGCTGCCAGGCCCGATGTCCAGTCGGCCTGCACCGACCATTCGCCCGGCCCGCGCTGCGCCTGCGCGGCCATGCGGCGGGCGTTGCTGTCGTCGCCGACGAGATAATAGATCCAGGCGACACGCGCCTGCCATTCGGTGCGCGCCTCGGGGGTCAGCGCATAGGCATTGGCGCCGAGCAGTGCCTCGGCCTCCTCGGCGCGGTCCTCTTTGACGAAGGGGACCATCTGCTGGGCTAATTGGGCTGCGGCGGCGTCAGCCTTGGTGCTGCCGGCGCGGATGCGCACCGGCGCGCCATCGGTCCAGATCAGCCGTTGTGCCTGGGGCAGGGTGGGCAGCTCGACCGCGCCGCGGGTCTTGGCCAGATTGGCGATCTGCTGGGCCTGGGGCAGGGTGGGCGCGGCATTGAGCAGCGCCATCAGCTGGGACAGCTCGACCCGCGGCGATCCCTTGGCCAGATACAGTTCCGCGCGGGCGAAATTGGCGATCGGGCTGGCGGGTTCGGCATTGATCCGCGCGGCGGCGTCGGCCCATTGCTGCCGGTCGATTGCGGAGAAGATCGCGCGGAAGCGGGCGGTCTCGGCGCTGTTCAGCTGGCGCGGGATCTTCGCTTCGTCGGATCTGCCTGGCGCGCTGTCTGCCTGCGCGGCGGTAACGGGCAGCGCAATCAGCGCCAATGCCAGCAATATCGAACGCTTCACGAAGCCAGTCCCCCCTGGAGCAATTGTAGGTCCGCCCAGCTGCCCGCCTTCATCGCCGGACGATCCAGCAGGAAGCGCGGGTGATGGCTCGCCACCACGCTGAAATTGCCCGTCGAATGGTTAACGACACATAAATCGCCGCGGGCTTCCGCCAATCCCAGCCCGGTCAGCGCACGGCTCGCCGCATCGCCCAGCGCCAGCACGACTTTGGGCGCGGCCAGCGCGATATGGTGGATCGCCAACTCGCCCAGCCGCGCGCGCGCCTCGGCGGAGGGCGGCACGATCACGCGAGCATGGCTCAGCGGCGCGAAATAGGCGGATTCCCGGTCGCGCCCGATGGCGGCGAGCATCCGGTCGAACAGGCGCGCTTCGGCGGGGCCGAACAGATCGTCGTCGCCCGGCTGGTCGATCAGCACGAACAGCCCCGATGCGACATTGCCGGCGGGCGCGATCAGCTGCGATGCCCATGCGCGTTCGGGCACATCGGGCGCAGTGGTGCGCCAGGCGACGAAGGCGTCAAGCGTCGCGGGCAATGTCTCTTCGACGGGGGCGTTCGGCGACGCTACGGCAACCGGCGCGGCGCGCGCCAGCCAGTTGCGCGGTGCCTCGTCGATCAGCGTGTCGACGCCGGCTTCCGCCCACCAATCGAGCGCGCTCGCGAACGCATTTCCCCCCTGGAATCCCATGTTTTGCACCAGACTCCCGGTTGACGACGCGGTCAATGCGCTTCACCACGCCTAGCGACATGGCGTGGTGCAGCCGCGACGACCCGAATCCGCGGCGCGCGCAAGGAGACGAGTGAATGAGCGAACGCGAGTCGATGCCCTATGACGTGGTGATCGTCGGCGCCGGCCCGGCCGGGCTTTCCGCAGCCATCCGTCTGAAGCAATTGGCCAATGAGGCGGGCGCCGAACTGGGCGTGTGCGTGCTCGAAAAAGGCTCCGAAGTCGGCGCGCATATCCTGTCGGGCGCGGTGATCGATCCCAAGGCGCTCGACGAACTGCTTCCCGAATGGCGCGACCAGGGCTGCCCGATGGCCGAGGTGCCGGTGACGGACAACCGGCATTGGATACTGAGTGAGACCAAGCAGTATTCGATGCCCGAATTCCTTACGCCGCCGTTCATGCACAACACGGGATGCTACACCGGCAGCCTGGGCAATCTCTGCCGCTGGCTGGCCGAACAGGCCGAGGGGCTGGGGGTCGAGATATTCCCCGGCTTCGCCGCCGCGGAGATTCTGTTCAACGATGATGGATCGGTGAAGGGCGTCGCCACCGGCGACATGGGCGTTGCGCGCGACGGCACGCACAAGCCCGACTACCAGCCTGGCCTCGAACTCCACGCCAAATACACATTCTTCGCCGAAGGGGTGCGCGGGCATCTGTCCAAGGAACTGATGCGTCTGTTCAACCTGCGTGAGGGTGTGCAGCCGCAGGTTTATGGGCTTGGTATCAAGGAATTGTGGGACATCGCTCCCGATCAACATGAACCTGGCAAGGTGATCCACACTCAGGGCTGGCCATTGGGCGAGGGGACCAATGGCGGCGGCTTCCTCTACCATCAGGCGAACGGGCAGGTGGCGCTCGGTTTCGTCACATGGCTCAACTATTCAAACCCGTACATCTCGCCCTTTCACGAGATGCAGAAGTGGAAGACCCACCCCGCCATCGCCGCGATCCTCGAGGGCGGCAAGCGCGTCTCCTACGGCGCGCGCGCGATCAACGACGGCGGCTGGCAGTCGGTGCCCAAGCTGGTCTTTCCCGGCGGCGCGCTGATCGGCTGTGCGGCGGGCTTCCTCAACGTGCCGCGGATCAAGGGCAGCCACACCGCGATGAAGACCGGGATGATGGCGGCAGAGGCGGCGTTCGAAGCCGTCGCCGCCGGGCGCACGTCGGACGAACTCGCCGCCTATCCGCAGGCCTACGAGAAATCATGGGTTTACAAGGAGCTGCGCAAGGTTCGTAACACCTTGCCGCTGGTCGAGAAATATGGTGATGCGCTGGGCACCGGGCTTGCCGGCGTCACCATGTGGGCAGAATATCTCGGGCTGCGCATGCCCTTCACGATGAAGCACCATGCCGACAATGAAAGCCTGTGGCGCAAGGACATGGTCCAGCCCCCGGTCTATCCCAAGCCCGATGGCAAGCTGACCTTCGATCGCCTCTCCTCGGTATTCATCTCGAACACCAATCATGAGGAGGATCAGCCGGTCCATCTGACGCTCAAGGACGCCGACGTCCCCATCGCGCACAACCTGCCGCTCTACGACGAGCCCGCGCAGCGTTATTGCCCGGCGGGCGTGTACGAGGTGGTCGGCGAGGAGGAGGGCGACCCGAAGTTCGTCATCAACGCGCAGAATTGCGTCCACTGCAAGACCTGTGACATCAAGGACCCCACCCAGAACATCAACTGGGTGGTTCCCGAGGGCGGCGGAGGGCCGAACTATCCGAACATGTAGCGTCCTGATCGCGCTGGCGGTGGCGATCGCGCCTGCCGCCGCGTTCGCCTCGACCGGCGATACTCAGGCGATGGCCGCCTATATGCGCGCGCGCGCGGCCGATGCCGATGGCAAGCCGAAGCTCGCTGCTGAAGGCTATGCCGCGGCCCTCGCGGCGCTGCCGGGCGACGAGGTGATCGCCATCCGCGCCTATCGCCAGGCGCTGGCGGTGGGCGATATCGCGTTGGCGGACCGTGCTGCTGCGGTGCTCCGGCACAGCAATGTCGCCCCCAACGATGCCGAGATCCTGCTGCTTTCGGGTGCGCTCGCGGCAGGCGATCTGCGCAGCGCCGATCAGGCGGTGGAACGCATCGCCGGTGGCAGCCTCGATTTCCTCGCCCCCATTATGCGCGGCTGGCTGGCATTGGCCAAGGGAGAGGGCGATCCCGCCGCCCAGCTGGACGCGCAGGGCGCCAATCCGATCGGCGCGCGCTATGCCCGCTCGCACCGCGCGCTGCTGCTGCTCGCGCAGGGCCGGATCGACGATGGCATCGCCGCTGCCCGCGCCGCGCTCGGCGCCGATGCCGGCAATCTCGATCTCCGTCTCGCCGCCGCCGAGCGTCTGGCCGACAAGGGCCGCCGCGACACCGCCGAGGCCTTGCTCGCCGGCGATGATCCCGTGCTGGTTCGCGCCCGCGCCATGCTGGGCGAAAAACGCCGCCGCGGCGACGGCGCGACCACCGCCACGGAGGGCATCGCGCTGCTGCTGACCCAGCTTGCGTCGGACATCGGCGCCGACGCCGGATCGTCGCTCAGCATCGCGCTCGCCCGCAGCGCGCTCCGCATCGATCCCGACGAGGCGCGCACCCGGCTGGTGCTGGCACGCGCGCTGGCGGGCAATGGCATGCCCGAACTTGCCCTGGCCGAGATCGCGGCGATCGACCGCGCGAGCCCCTTCGCATCGCTCGCCGATGCACAGGCGGCAATCGTCCGCGGCGAAATGGGCGATACCGAAAGCGCGTTGCGGCTTGCCCAGTCGCGCGCCACGGCGCCCGGCGCGACGCCCGAATTCATCTCGGGCTATGCCGATCTGCTGACCAACGCGGGCCGCCATGCCGAAGCCGCGGCCGAATATGCCCGCGCCGCTGAAGCGCTGCGCACGGCCGGCCGCCCGGTGCCGTGGACCTTGCTGCTCCAGCACGGCGCGGCGCTTGAGCAAGCCGATCGCTGGGCCGAGGCAAAGCCGCTGCTCGAAGCCGCGCTCGCCGCCGCGCCCGACGAACCGATCGTGCTCAACTATCTCGGCTATTCGCAGGTCGAACGCGGCGAGAATCTGGCGGTGGGCGAGGCGCGGATCGCCAGGGCGCTGGCGCTGCGCCCCGATGATGGCGCCATCACCGATTCGCTCGGCTGGGCGCAGTTCATGCGCGGCAATCATGCGCAGGCGGTCGAGACGCTGGAGAAAGCCGCCAAGGCCGAACCCGCCGACCCCGAGATCAACGAGCATCTCGGCGACGCCTATTGGGCGGTCGGCCGCCGCTACGAGGCGCGCTATGCCTGGCGCGCGGCGCGGCTCTATGCCGACGACGCCGCATCGGCGCGGATCGCGACCAAGATCGCCAACGGCCCGCAAACCGCCGCGCGCTGACGCTTTGGCTGCGATCGCTCCAATTCTCTCGTCCGTCATCCCGGAAGTTAGGATTGCCCCAAGAAGCGTCAGCTTCTTGGTCGGCAAGCCTTGCTGTCCGGGATCCATCTCTCCGCCATGCAATGCCTCACGATGGATCCCGGACAGCAAGA